>Ga0302326_10006852_pt1 | contig 25443 bp, 28 predicted proteins | sample Palsa_T0_3_FD_202264 | JGI IMG/M metagenome (GOLD analysis project Ga0302326, IMG submission 202264) | Peat permafrost microbial communities from Stordalen Mire near Abisko, Sweden - Palsa_T0_3 | ecosystem: Environmental > Terrestrial > Soil > Palsa > Peat permafrost | place: Sweden: Abisko... | reverse complement strand
CGGCGCAGTGCCACCCGGCGCAGTGCCACCCGGCGCGGTCACCAGAAACCCCAGCTGGTCCAGGTGCGCAGCGTGCCCGAGATCTGCTCTTCCTCATAATCCAGGTGCGCAAGCAGGACCACGGACAAGTCAGCGAGCGCGCTGATCAGCCGCTCTCTGGCCGCCGGCTCCTCCTGACCGGCCAGCTCCATCGCGGCACCGGACACGTCATCGAGCAGATCCGACACCGCGGCGTGATCGGCCTCGAGCTTGTCGACGACCGGGCCGAGTGCCGGGTCGGACTGCCGCAGCCGCGGAAACATCAGGGCCGACTCGTGGTGGTGGTGCGCATGCACAATGCGGCAGTACTGCAGGCAGTTGACCTTCAGCTGCCACAGCGGGCTGCTGACCTCCAGTGACCTGATGGCCTGAACGGCGTCCGCTCCCGGCAGGCCGTCACCAAGGCCGGCCGCCAGCGTCCGGACGGTCTGCAGATCACGCCGGATCATGTCGTGGACCCAGCGCAGCTCCCTGACCAGCGCCTCGCCCCGCGGATTCGGGGCCAGCTGCCCGGTCAACAGACCTCACTACATGCATGCGCATACATATATCCGATCCTAGCATCGGGACCCGCGTCCGCTGCACAGGGTGCGGCAGGTCGCCTGGTTCCGGCGCAGGGAACGCGGTGACATGCTGGGAAGCCCGCAACCACGAGCAAGCAGCGGCACCGGACCTGCCGGCCGGCAGCCAGAAGCTGCCATGATGACGAAGTTCCGCATCCGGTCATGAAAGGACGCACAGTCGCATGGACCTTGCCAGCTATCAGCATCTGAAGCTCGAGCGCCAGCCCGGCGGCGTCATGCTCATCACACTGAACCGGCCGGACGTGCTCAACGCCGCCCACGAGGAGATGCACTCGGAGCTGGCGAGCATCTGGGCCGACCTGAGCCAGGACGAACAGACACGCGTCGCGGTGGTCACGGGTGCGGGCCGCGCGTTCTCAGCCGGCGGCGACCTCGGCATGGTGGAGCGGCAGATCGGCAACTACGACCTGGTCACGCACATGCTCAGGGAAATGAGCGACCTGGTCTACAACATGGCCAACTGCGAGAAGCCGATCGTCTCGGCGATCAACGGTGTCGCCGTCGGCGCCGGGCTGGTCGTGGCGCTGCTGGCGGACATCAGCATCTGCGCCGCCGACGCCCGGCTCGGTGACGGTCATGTGCGGCTCGGGGTCGCGGCGGGCGATCACGCCGCGATCATCTGGCCGCTGCTGTGCGGGCTGGCGAAGGCCAAGTACTACCTGCTGACCGGCGAGATGGTGACGGGCGCCGAGGCGGAGCGGATCGGGCTGGTGTCCAAGGCCCTCCCGACGGACGAGGTGCTGCCCGAGGCGATGCGGGTCGCCAGCCAGCTCGCTGCCGGACCGCAGCTCGCGGTTCGCCTGACCAAGCGCGCACTCAACGGCTGGGTGCGCAACGCGGGCCCGATCTTCGATCAGTCGGCTGCCTACGAGATGCTCACCTTCATGGGCGAGGACATCAAGGAAGGGCTGGCATCCCTGCGCGAGAAGCGGGCGCCCCAGTTCGGCTGAGCCTGGTGCCTAGCTGGACCAGCCGGCCCGGCCGTCGATCCGCTCGCGGATGAGGTCTGCCTGGCCGGCGTGCGCCGCGTACTCCGCGATCAGGTGCGTCAGCGCCCAGCGCAGTGACATCGGGCCCCAGCGCTCGCTCACGAAGATCGCGTCCAGCGGCATGCCGGCGACCGCCTGCCGGGCCAGGTCCTGCTCGGCCACCAGTCGCGCCAGGTCGCGCTGCGCCTCAGCCGGGTCGGCGCCACGCAGGACCGTCCGGCCGGTCCTGCGTGGCGTAGTAGCTCGCGATGTCCTGGCCGCCCCAGCGCCGGCGGAAGTAGGTCCGCTCCACATCGGTCAGATGCCGGACGATGCCGAGCAGCGACAGGTTCGACGGCGGAACCGACCGCAGGGCTAGCTGCCCGCCGGTCAGTCCTGAGCACCGCATCAGCAGGCTGGCCCGGTACCGGTCCAGGAAGGCGTCGAGCATCGGCCGTTCAGGACCGGTGAAAGGCTCGTCGGATCGCGCGTACTCCGGCGCCGTCCACTCCGCGTTAGCTGCCGGCATGCCGGTCCAGGAACTCGAAGACGTCAGCCTCGTCCACGCCGGGGAAGCTGCCGGACGGCAGCGCGAGCAGCACATGGGAATGCGCGCGCGCTGATGGCCAGGCCTGGCCCTCCCACCGCGCGGCCAGTGCAGTCGGCGGGCGCTGGCAGCACGCCGGGTCCGGGCAGGCCGACCGCATCCGGATCGTGGTGTCCCGGCCGCGGAACCAGCGGCTGTGCTCGTACGGGGCGCCTAGCGTGATGGCAAAGCCTCGTTCCCGTCCTGAATCGATCAGAGCCTGACACCAGTAGGTGCCGGACGGGGTGTCGGAGTACTGGTAGTAGGGGCTGAACCGGTCCGCGGCCGTGAACACCTGACGGCCCGACCACTGGCGGCACATCCGCTGGCCCTCGATCGCGCCGGCCGGGTCCGCCGGGAAGACGACGCCGTCGTTCTCATATGCCTTGTAGATCGTGCCGCCCTCGTCGTTCTTGACGAAGTGGCACGGGATGCCCAGGTGGTGCGTGGCCAGGTTGGTGAAGCGGTGCGCGGCCATCTCGTAGGAGACCGAGAACACGTCCCGCAGGTCCTCGACCGACAGATCGCGCGCGTCCTTGGCCTCCCGCAGGAACTTCGCTGCCGCCTGCTCCGGCACGAGCACGGCCGCGGCGAAGTAATTCGCCTCGACCCGCTGCCCGAGGAACTCGCCGAAGTCAGCAGGCGCCGAGTGGCCGAGCACGAAGTGGCCGAGCGTCTGCAGCAGGACGGCGCGCGGGGTGTGCATGCCGAGTGACTCTTGCTTCAGGTAAATCCGCCGGTTGCGCAGGTCAGTCACCGATCGCGCGGAGCGCGGCAGGTCCTGCACATAGCGCACGGAGAAGCCGTGATGGCTGACGGCCGACAGCAGCATGCCCTGCGACAGCGCGCCGCCGGAGTAGCCGACGGGTGCCAGGGCCTCGGCCGCGGCCGCCTCGATCTCGGCGAAGTAATTGCCCCGGTCGCCCATCATCTGCCGCAGGTCGGCGTTGGCCGCCCTGGCCTCCTCGGGCGTGGCCGTCGGCTTAGCCCGCTGCCGGCGCAATTCGGCGTGCAGCGCCAGGACGTGCTCGAGCACGTCGCTGGGGACCTTCGCGCCGACCCGCAGCGGCGGCAGCCCGAGATCGGCCACCGCCGGGTCCCGCTGCGCCTGCGACAGCGCGATCTCCAGCTGAGCCCGCCGGCTGGGTGGCTGCTTGTTCATCAGGTCATCGGCCGAGACCGACAAGGCGGAGGCAAGCGCCTCAATCAGCGACAGTTTGGGCTCGCGCCGGCCGTTTTCCAGCAGCGACAGCGCCGACGGGGCACGGCCCACCCGCTCTCCCAGCTCGGCCAGGGTGAGACCGCGCGCACGCCTGATGTGCCGGAGTCGCTGGCCGAACATGCCGACGTCGATGCCGGTAACCGGCAAAGATTGCGATTCTTCTTCAGTGAAGATTGTCACTTCTTCACTCTAGCGTAAGTCTCGTCGAGTTTCAGGACCACGGTCCCTAGCCTTCGCCTGGGGCCGCAGGCAGGGTTGTTTACATCACCGTTACCTTCACCCGGGGACGACTAACAGGAGGACTGACCATGAGCGAGCGTCGCCTCGAGGGCACATCGAACGGCACTGCACCAAACAGCACTGCAGCTACTGGCACTGCCAGCGCCAACGGCCACCCGGTGGCCAGCAAGATTGAGAGTCAGGCAGCGGCGTTGCACCGGGACTGGGCGACAGATCCCCGCTGGTCTGGCATTAAGCGCACCTACAGTGCCGCGGACGTAGTGAAACTGCGCGGATCGGTGCAGGAGCAGCACACGCTGGCGCGGATTGGCGCCGAGCGGCTGTGGTCGCTGCTGCAGGAGGACGGCTACGTGAACGCACTGGGCGCGCTCACCGGCAATCAGGCTGTCCAGCAGGTCAAGGCCGGGCTCAAGGCCATTTACCTGTCCGGCTGGCAGGTCGCCGCTGACGCCAACCTGGCCGGCCAGACGTATCCCGACCAGAGCCTGTACCCGGCGAACTCGGTGCCTGCCGTTGTCCGCCGCATCAACAACGCGCTGCTGCGGGCCGACCAGATCACCTGGGCCGAATCGCAGAACGAGGGCGCGCCGCACTGGCTGGCCCCCATCGTCGCGGACGCCGAGGCCGGATTCGGCGGCGTTCTCAACGCCTTCGAGCTGATGAAGTCCATGATCGCGGCCGGCGCTGCGGGCGTGCACTGGGAGGACCAGCTCGCGTCCGAGAAGAAGTGCGGTCACCTCGGCGGCAAGGTCCTGATCCCGACCGGCCAGCACATCAAGACGCTGAACGCGGCCCGGCTGGCCGCTGACGTGTGCGGCGTGCCGAGCCTGATCGTGGCCCGCACCGATGCGCAGGCAGCGACGCTGATCACTAGCGACATCGACGAGCGGGACGAGCAGTTCGTCACCGGCGAGCGCACGGCCGAGGGCTTCTACCGGGTCCGCAACGGCATCGAGTCCTGCATCGCCCGCGGGCTGGCCTACGCGCCGCATTCCGAGCTGCTGTGGATGGAAACGTCCACGCCGGACCTGGCAGTCGCCCGCAAGTTCGCCGAGGCGATCAAGGACGTCTACCCGGACCAGATGCTGGCCTACAACTGCTCGCCGTCGTTCAACTGGCGCGCGCACCTGGACACCGAGACCATCGCGAGGTTCCAGCGGGAGCTCGGCGCGATGGGATACAAGTTCCAGTTCATCACCCTGGCCGGCTTCCACGCGCTCAACGAGTCCATGTTCACCCTCGCCCGCGGCTACGCCGAGCGCGGCATGTCGGCGTACGTGGAACTGCAGGACGCCGAGTTCGCGGCCGAGGCTGCCGGCTACACCGCGACCAGGCACCAGCGCGAGGTCGGCACCGGCTACTTCGACCAGGTGACCCAGGCCATCAACCCGGCCGCCTCGACCACGGCGCTGACGGGCTCGACCGAGAGCGAGCAGTTCGCCGCCGCCCACTGATCTCAGGACATCGCGGCAGTTCCGCCATCCGCACTGCGGGGTGGCGGAACTGCCGTTTTTTGCGTCCGATCGGGGCGCGGATGACGCCTTGACGATTACCTCCCTAGCGGGGTTATATACGGGTTATAGTTGCGCTACGCGGGGAGTACCTCATGAGCGAGGCCGGCCGGACCCTGGAGCAGAGCATGCCGAAGATCAACATCTACCTTCCCGACGACCTCGCGGACGCGGTGAGAGACGCGGGCGTGCCAGTGTCGGCGATCTGCCAGCGCGCCCTCGAGCAGGCCGTGCGCCGGGTAACCGTGCTCCGCGAGGCTGCGACGGGCGCATTCGATGACGGCGGGCCGGCCGGGGCGCCCGCCGTCCCGTTCACCCGCCGGGCGATGACGGTGCTGGAGTCCGCGCATGCCAGTGCCAGCGCCGTTCCCGGTGCCCAGGTGCGCACCGAGCACGTTCTCGCCGCGCTGATGGCAGCCGACAACATGGCCGTCCGCGTCCTCGGCACGCTCGAGATCACGCCTCGCCAGGTCCAGGCCGAGCTCGCCCGGCGCCTGCCCGCTGAGCCCGACGCCGGGGCGGCCCCGGACCCCGGCCGGCCGTGGATCAGCCCGGCCGCCAGCCGGGTGCTTGAGCTAGCCGGGAACGAGTCGTCCGGCCTCGGCAACGGCTTCGTCGGCTGCGAGCATCTCCTGCTCGGCCTCATTGCCGAGCCAGACGGGATCGGCGGCAGCGTGCTGCGCTCACTCGGCGCTGACCTGCGCGTCGTTCGCCGGACCGTGGTCGCTGCCCTGGCGGGCTGGTACGCCGCGGCTGCCAGGCACGAGGAACAGGCCGCCAGCCAGCCGGCCGCCGGGGGCGCCGCCGGAACGCCAGCCGACGGAACGCCCGCCGCGGGCACCGCGCCTCTCGCCGGGCAGCTCTCGGCCGTCATCCAGGCTGAGCTCGCTCCACTGCTGGCCCGGATCGAGCGGCTGGAGAGCAGCGCACGCTGACCGGCGAGAAGCAGTCGTAGAGCCAGGGAGCGTGTCAGCTCATACAATCAATGGACCCGGGCAGGGCGCCTGCGACGCTGGGGCTGGCGTGGCGGGCGCGGACTCCGCAGGAGGTCATATGACCAGGAAGTCACGGCGGGACTGGCCGCCGCCGACTTTCGTTGAGCCGCCCTATGTCGCAAACGTGCACCGGCCGGGTGACAAGACCACTTCTGACCCGTTCTACAGGTTCAAGCGGCTAGCGCGCGACGACGGCAAGCCGTATAAGTCACCAGAGCCGAGGGCTGAACAGGGGCTGCTGGCCCTGCTGGGGACCAATGTGGTGGTGGTGGTGATGAGCTGCCTGCTCGTGGCCGTCGTGGCGGCCCTGCTGGTGCTGCTGGTTGTCAGAGCGTGATCGCTGGCTGGCCGCGTCTCACCGGTAGCCACTGCGGTGATGCCCGATGATGCCGATCGGCCGGTGCTGCGGGGCGAGCCAGACCTCGGTGCAGCCGGGACTGCCGCACGCAACCCTGATATGACCACCGCGGGCCCTGCTCGCGGCGGCGCAATCACACGATTCCCAGGTCAGGCTGACAGTTCCCGGCCGCCAGGGATGATGCAGCCTGCACTCGGCGGGGATGCTGGACCAGATCTCTGACTTTCCTTGCTGCACGGATAAATTCAAACATACGATCGATAACTGCGGTAGGCGCCAGAGCTGATACGGGTCAGCCGAAGTGTCCGACGCAGAACTCGTTCCCCTCCGGGTCGGCGAGCACCGTCCAGTAATGCGTGCCGAAATCCTCACGCCACAGCACCCGCGCGCCAAGCCCGGTCAGGCGGCTGACGGCCGCGCTTTCATCCGGCACCTCGAGGTCCAGGTGGACGCGGTTCTTTGCGACCTTCGCCTCCGGCACCTGCTGAAGGAAGATCCGCGGCTCAGCGGCGGCCGGATCATGCAGCACGGCGTAACCAGCCTCGCGGTGGTGCAGCTCGTACCCGAGTGCAGCGGACCAGAAGCTGATCATGGCGTCAAGATCGCCGACATCGATGCCGACCTGCCGGAGGTGGTAGCGGGCCATCCCCCGCAGCGTAGCCCGGTCCCCCGGCCGGGTCCTCAGAGCTGACTCGTAGTGTGATGTACCGGGGGGTGCTGATGGGGGTCAGCGAGGGCGCGCGCGTTCCCGTCCTTATTGTCGGCGCAGGCCCGTCCGGCCTGCTCGCAGCGGCGGAGCTAGCACGGCACGGGGTCCGCGCCCGCATTGTCGAGCGCGAGCCGGTGCCGCCGCGCGAGGCCAGGGCGACGGCGCTGCAGCCGGGAACGCTGGAGATCCTCGCGCAGGCCGGCGTCGTCTCGCAGGTCCTGCTGTCTTCGGTGCACCTCCGCTACGCGCGGGTGCTCGACCCCGAGCTGAAGCCGGTCGCCGAGACGGACTTCGCCGGCGTCGGCTGCCCGTGGGAGTTTCAGTGCAGCCTGCCGCAGTGGCGGACCGAGCAGATCCTGGCCGGCCGGCTCGCCGAGCACGGCGTCGTCGTGGACCGCGGCACCGAGGTTGTCTCGATGGACGACGACGGTGACCGGGTGCTCGTCACGCTGAAGCGAGCGGATGGAACAACCGAGATCGTCGAGGCTGACTGGGTCATCGGAGCCGGCGGCGCGCACAGCGTGACGCGCGAGTCGATGGCCGTCGACCTGACCGGCGACACCTACCCCGGCACGGCCCTCGTCGCCGATGTGCGCGTGACCTGCCCCATCGCGCGTGACGGCTCGGCGCTGATCGCCTCCCCCGGCGGATACGTGCTGCTGGCTCCGCTCCCGGACGGGCACTGGCTCACCTTCGTCGGAGACCTGCACGAGGACGAGGCGGAACGGCTGGAGCATGACATCTCGATCGGCGCGGTCGCGGGTGCCATCCAGCGACGGGCGCCGGACGCGATCAGGCTGACCGACGTCGGCTGGGCGGCGACTTTCCGCATGCACCGCCGGCTTGCGCCTGAACTGGCGGACGCACGCCGCTTCCTGCTCGGCGACGCCGGGCACCTGTCCAGCCCGTTCGGCGGCGAGGGCCTGAACTCCGGCCTGCATGACGCCCACAACCTGGCCTGGAAGCTGGCACTCGAGGTGCAGGGCCGGGCCCGTCCGGCCCTCATCGACAGCTTCGCCGCCGAGCGCGGCGCCGCTGCCAGGCACGTGCTGGAAACCTCCGACCGGCTGCATCAGCTGGTTCACGCCGCGGTCGAGTCGGCCCGGACCGGCAGCCGCGGTGCTGCGCCATCGCCTGAGCAGGCCAGAGCGCTGCTGCGCGCCAGGTCGATGCTCGATGTCTGCTACGCCGGGAGCGCCCTCGCCGCTGAGTACACAGCGCCGGGGAACGCTGCCCCCGAGGACGCTGCCTCTGTGCCCGCTGCCTCTGTGCCCGCTGCCTGTGTGCCCGCCGGCTCCGTGCCTGCTGCTGCGGTCCAGCCTCGTCCCGGCGATCGCTATCCGGCTCGCGCCAGCCTCACCGGCACCGGTCATCACCTTCTGCTCTCCGGCAACATCGACGCCGACGCGGCCGCGCGGATGACCCGCCGGTGGGCAGGCCTGGTCGATGTCGGCGCGGGCGCGGGCGAGTCGGGCACGGGCCAGTCGGGCACGGGCGGCCCTGCCGCGGGCGACCCAGCCGGACCCGGCGGCCCTGGCGTGCTGCTGATCCGGCCGGATGGTTACATCGGCTTCCGCGCGCCGGAGGCAGACGCCGCCGCACTGCGCACGCTCGACGCCCACCTCGCCTCGTACCTGATTCCTGCCTGACGCGCCCGTCGGCGGCCCGGCGAGAGCGGCGGGTGATGCGGCCTCGTTCCCGGCTGGATTCTGGTTGTCAGAGCCGGCGCCTAGCATGTTCCGCGGGCGGATCGAGGCATCCCCGGAGGGAGCGCGATGGCTGACGCTGAGGACGTGCGCAGGCTCGCTCTCGCGCTTCCGCAGGTAGAGGAGGTCGACAGCGACGGCTTCGATTTCAGGGTTGCCGGGAAGGGATTCGTCTGGTCGTATCCCGAGCGCAGGCCGGGACAGGCGCGCGTCATCCGCGCCGACGTCGCCGTGCTCTATGTGGGCGATGAGGCGGAGAAGCAGGCACTGCTGCTCGGCGAGCCGGAGCTGTTCTTCACTGCTCCCGGTTATGACGGCTGGCCGCTGGTGATGCTGCGCCTGGCCAGCGTAGGCCCGGATCGCCTGGCCGAGCTGATCACTGACGCATGGCGGATGCGCGCACCGGACCCTGTCTCCGCCGAGCTCAGCGATGCCCCGGCGGAGCGGAGCTGACGCCCGCGATCCGCAGGACGGCTGCCACGACCTCGCTGAGCGGCGCCGTCGTCAGGACCTCGTGATCGGCCACCCGGCGCAGCAGCGGCTCGACTGCCTCGACGTCATCAAGGAACCGGCGCAGCTCCCCCGGCTCCTTGCCAAAGGAGTTGCTGGTCCTGGTCGCCAGCCGCTCTCTCAGGACCTCCACCGGCGCGCTCAGCAGGATGATGTGGTCGAACCGCGGGTGGAAGCGCACCTGGTTCTCCTCGCAGCCCGCGATGAACAGCACGTCCGCGTCCTCGGTGGCCAGCAGTTCCGCGATTGCGTCCTCGCGCCACATCTGACGGCCGTCCGGCAGTGGCTGGCACCATCCGTCGTCGGTGTCGATCGCCTTGTAGCCGCGTTCGGCCAGCACGTGCACGACGGCTGATTTCCCGGTGCCCGACATGCCGGTCAGCAGGACTCGCTTCACCCGCAGGAGCCTACGAGACGCCCATCGCTCACGCGGTGCCGCAGGCCTCGCGGGGCTGGGCCCGGCCTCTGACAGACCCGGTTTTGTCAGTGGCGGCTGGCACAGTGGGGCGCTATGCGACCGACCGAGACCGCGGGCAGCACGGGCAGCACGGGCGGCACGGGCAGCACGGGCGGCACGGGCAGCACGGGCAGCGCGTGCAGCGCGGGCCTGCGTGCGGAGATCCGTGCCCTGGTGGCCGGCCTGCTGCCCGCCGACGCGACCGAGGCGGAGCACCAGAGCCAGGTCCTGGCGTGGGTGGACGGTACGGCAGACATATTCCGCCGGGTGTCGTCGCGCACGCCGTCGCCGCACCTGGTGTCCTATTTCCTGCCCGTCGACCCGGCGAGCGGCAGCGTGCTGCTGGCCGACCACCGCAAATCGGGCCTGTGGCTGCCGCCAGGAGGCCACGTCGAGCCGGGTGAGCACCCGGCCGAGACGGTGCGGCGGGAGACACGCGAGGAACTCGGCATCGACGCGCGCTTCTGCCCGCTGATGGGCGAACGGCCCGCCTTCGTCACCGTCACTCCGACCGTGCCCGGTCCTGGCCAGCACACCGACGTGAGCTTGTGGTTCGTCTTGGAGTGCTGCGCAGACGAGGAGCTGACTCCCGATCCCGCCGAGTTCCGCGGCGTGCACTGGTGGAGCCGGCCGGAGATCGCGCGGGCCGATCCGGGGATCTTTGACCCGCATTTCCGCCGTATGCTCGCCAAGATCGACGGCGAGCGCACGAGATAGGAGGGTTATGAACTGGGCAGAGATGGCAGCGGCCCAGCCGCGCCTGGCCGAGATCGGACAGCAGCGCCTGCTCGGCAAGGGAGTTGTCCTCGTCGCGACGATCCGCGCCGACGGCACGCCCAGGGTCAGCCCGGTGGAGCCGTTTGTCCTGTCGGGCGTTCTGTGGCTGTCCATGCTGTGGGGCTCGACGAAGGCCGCCGACCTGCTGCGCGATCCGCGCATCCTGGTGCACAGCATCATCACCAACCGGGACGGCGGCGAGGGTGAGTTTAAGATCCGCGGTCTCGCTCAGCCGGAGGAGGACCGCGATGTCCAGCGGCGGTACGCCGCCGCTGTTGCGGAGGCACTGGGCTGGAACCCCGAGCCGGGGCACTTTCACCTCTTCGGGGTCGACATCAGGCACGTGACCTTCATCCGGTACGACGACTCCACCGGTGACCAGACCGTGGTCATGTGGCCACCGGGCCGCGAGTACATCCGGCGCGGGACAGGCGCGACGACTCTCGGCCCGCCCGAGCCGGTCACCGCGGTTCTGGCTGCCAGCTAGGCGGCCCGAACGGCGACTGCCCCGTCCCAGGAGCTGGGGCGGGGCAGTCCGGCAGTTCGCCGGTCAGGCGGTCGCCGGTCAGGCGGTCGCCGGTCGGGCGCCGATCAGAAGCCGGGGTCCGCGCTGGAGATGTCGTAGTTGCTTCCCCAGTACCACTGAGTGGCGCTGGCGCCCGGAACGATGTGCGGGGTGCCAGTCGGGTCGGCAATCCAGTAGCGAACCTCGGACTGCATGTGCTCGGGCAGCGAGCCAATCGCCGCGCGGACTGCGGACCAGTCCGAGCGCATGGTGTAGATGATCGCGGGGCCGTTCGGGTCCGCGGTCAGCTTGGCCCGGGCCCAGCTGGCCGCACCCGACGGGGTTGCGTCACCAGGCTCGACGTCCAGGACAGCGGCCCGCGGGTCGCTGCCGTTGGTGTCGATCCACAGCACGTTCCTGTCGTGCGAGACCGCGGACGGTGACACGGCGTAGCCGCCGTCGGCGTAGGTGGCGATCCTGTGGTGGCCGGGGATCTGCGCCGGGGTCACCGAGTCGTAGATCTCGTAGGGCCTGCTCACCGCGATGTGGCTGCTGTCGCGGGCCGGACGGCCGCTGTCGCTCGGGCGGGTTGCTGCCGAGTGGTGCGTGCTGGCCGCCAGCTGGACGGGCCTGCGGGCGGGGATGGCGTGCGGTGCCGACTTCGGTGCCTTCGCGGCGACAGCGGCAGCCGCGTGGTGCGCCGGAAGCGTGCCGGCCAGCGTAACGACGGAGCCGGAGCCAGTCAGGGTGCCAGCGATCGAGCCCAGGCTGAAGTTGTCAGGCCGGGCTGTGGCCGCGGCGTGGGTCGCCGGGCTGACGGTTGCGGCGCTGGCGGTGCCAGCGACGCTCGCGACGGCGGCGGCAGCAGCGCCGGCCAGTGCCAGGGCGGTGCCGTGACCGCGCAGGGCACCGGAAATTCGCTTGGTGCGGGGCATGGGGGGCGTCCTTCCTGTCAGTACCGTGCCGCAAGGGGGTGTGAGACGAGCCGTAGCTCGGCGGTCACGGTGTGTAATGGAGACTTCGACGCCCGGCCCGCTCGGCCGGTTTCGCAATGAGACCCAGTTCACTACCAGCGAGTAACCTCGGGCCTGTTTTACTCGCTTTTACCGCCATACTGCGGAACGCACACTGGCTACCGCGGGCCATGCGCCATTACTCGCAAACAGGGCATAACCCAGCCGCCACAGTGGGTCCGCCAGCCCGCCGGAAGGGGCCGGCCGGACAGGTCTTAAGGTGACTCTTCATGGCGAGGAGGCCGGGGGACAATGCTCGCTGCCCGTAAGAGCCAGGTCATTAAGCTGCGGCTGATGCACGCCAGGGAGATGTTCGAGCTGCCGCAGACAGACTTGTTCTCGGAATACCGGAATTTCCTGACCGGAGTGGATTTCTGTCTCAGCGAGCTTCGCGGGCGGCAGTCGTTCCGGCCCGTCCGGCTGGAGATATCCCTTCCGCCACAGGAAATCGACCACGGCATGGCCGAACGGCTGGCCCGGACCCTGCGCCGGTACTGCGAGCACAGGGTGCACTACAACCGCAGGGAGTCGCGGGCCCAGCGGTTCGGCGGGATCAGCGCGCTGCGGATCGGAGTGCCGCTGTGCGTGCTCGGTCTCGCCCTTACCGTTGGCTCGGACGTGATCAGGCCGCCGGACGGCATACCGCACACCATCGCTGACCAGCTGGGCTGGGTGCTGGTCTGGATCGGCCTGTGGTTCCCGCTCGATCAGATCGTGTTCTATCCCCTGTTCTACGGCCGGGAGAGCCGCGTGCTGCGCCAGCTCGCCGGGGCCGAGATCGTGCTGACCCCGCACGAGCCCGGCAGCGGCAATCACGCCGTCACGGCGGCAGCCGCCGCAGCCATCTTCGATAGGGGGCCAGCCCAGTCGGCTGACGCGCGGCGGAACAGACAGCGGGGCACGGACGTTTTATCGTCGTACAGCATTATCGACGTGAAAGACGGATTATGGCACGGTGCATTACGTGCGGAACTGAACTACATCCGGAGCGGGCACTAAAATACGACTACTGCACTGCTCCCGAGTGCCAGGAGAAGAACGTCCGGGGCCTCACCATGGTGGCCATAGGCATGAATAAGGCCGCGGACGAATTCATCATCCTGGACGAGGAAACGCGTGCCGATCTTGCCAGCGGCAAGTACCGCGACCAGCGTCGCGGCACGTTCGGCCCGACTGCTGCCCCGGCGACACCCGCGCAGCCGGCTACTCGCAAGCCTGCCCCCCGTCCGCGACCGCGGCCGAAGGCGCCGGAGCGCCTGCCGTGGACCCCGTCGCAGGAGCGGCTGGCTCTGCTGTACAACGAGCAGGGCCTCCGGCCTGCGGAGATCGCGGCCAAGCTGGGCGTGAGCAGTCACCTGGCGACGCAGATTGTCCTGGCGGCCCGGAAGCGCCGCCGGTCATGACCGGTACCGTTGCCGGGTGAGTGACCTGGACGCCGTTGTCGAGCGGATCCTGACCGGCTACGACACCATCGCCGTGGTCGGAGCCAGTGCCAGCGCCATCAAGGCGGCGCACTCGGTTCCGGCCTGGATGCAGCGGCATGGCTGGCGCATCATCCCGGTCAATCCGCGCGGCGGCGAGATCCTCGGCCAGCGCGTCTACCGTTCCCTGGCGGACATTCCCGGGCCGGTCGGGCTCGTCGACGTGTTCCGGCCGTCTGCCGAGGCTGCCGACGTCGCCCGGCAGGCGGTCGCGGCCGGAGCCACGGCCTTGTGGCTCCAGCTGGGGATCGCGTCGGCCGAGGCCCGCGCCATTGCGGCGCAGGCTGGCCTGCTCTACGTGCAGGACCGCTGCCTGAGCATCGAGCAGCGGCGCCTCGGACTATTCGCACCCCCTCGCTAAGCCGGGCTCCTGTCGAGCACACTGGGGTGTGCCCTGACATGTCCTGACCACGCCCGATCATGGAGCCCCGATGAACAGAGTTGTGACGGGATTCGACGCCGGCGGCAAGCCGGTGATCATCGCGCAGGGCGAGCCGCCCACGGTTATCCACGCGGGCCGGTACACGACGACTGAGCTGTGGGTCTCCGGCCGCGGACCGCTGACCGCGGGAACTGCCGACACCTCCGCCGGGGAGTGGGCACTGGAGCCGCCGCCGGGCGGAGCCTGCTTCCGCATCGTCGAGATCGCCCCGGATGCCGCGGACGGCGCCGATAGCACGGACGCACCGGACAGTGAGCCGCGAGCTGACGAGCATTCCGAGTTCCAGGGAGCGCACGCGACTGACTCGCTGGACTACGTGACAATCCTGCGCGGCGAGGTGACGCTCGTCGTCGGAGGCAGCGAGATTGTGCTGGGTCCAGGTGACTCGGTCGTGCAGCAGCCTGGCGTTCCGCACGACTGGCAGAACCGGTCCGGCGAGCACGCTGTCATGGTCGGCGTCCTCCTGAGCGCCCGCTAACTTCAGATCGCCGGCCATCAGCCCATGAGGGAGGCCAGCCGGGCGCGCTGCGCGTCGCTGAACGGGACAGCCTTCCGCTGCCCTGCATCCCAGAGAACGGTGACGACCCGCGCCTGGGCCGCAATCTCCTCGGTGCGGGTCAGAATCGTCTCGCGGGTCGTGAGACTCGTCGTTCCGAATCGCTCGACCTCGATCCTGACGGTCACTGCCCGGTCCTCGTGCCTGACCTCCGCCTTCAGGTCGACCTCCAGGCGCACCACCACGTAGATCGGGTCACCGAGTACCTGCAGGTAAAAGGCATCCCGGCCCTCCTCGAGATAAGTCAGGAACACTGCGTTGTTGACGTGGCCAAGCGCGTCGGTGTCGCGCCACCGGACCGGGACCTGGCGCTCGAACACCTCCGTCATGCGCTGGCTCCCTGTCGTCCCGGAACAATCCAGTAGCCTCGCGTGCCCGGCTCGGTGATCATGCGTCTATGGAACCAGAAGTAGCGGCGCGGGCGCTCTGGTGCGACCTGGACGATTCCTGGCAGGAAGCTTTCCGCCAGGCCTGGGAGGCGCTGCGCACCGGGAACATCGCGGTCGGGGCGTGCGCCGCCACACCGGACGGCACCATCATCTACGCCGCGCGCAACCGGGTCCTTGATCTTGAGGGTCCGGTCGGCGAGGTCTTCGGCTCCTCGCTGGCCCATGCCGAGACGAATGTCCTGGCCCGGCTGAGCTTCCGGCACCCGGAGAAGCTCGTCCTCACGACAACGCTTGAGCCCTGCATTCAGTGCGCGGCTGCGATCCGCCTGGGTCCCGTTGCCATCGTGCGCTTTGCAGGGGCGGATCCGTTGTGGGACGGCTGTCACGACTTCAGCCCGCTGTCCGGGCGTGAGGCAGCCAGGCCGAAGGCGGCCAGGCAAGGGCCGCGGAACGACGAGCTGGGCTTGTTCGGCACGCTCATCTCCAGGATCGGGCCGGGCCTCAACCAGAGGATCGCCGCTTACCTGCGGGCAGCAGGCGAGGCCGGCATCCTGGATATCGTCCGGCAGCTCGAGGAATCCGATGGCGTGCGACGGCTGGCGGCGCTGGACGTTCAGAACGCGTTCGCCAGCCTGTGGCCGCAGCTCACGGCCCTGCTGGCGCGCCGGTCAGCTCCAAGCGGCCGCTCGCGATGACGGCGAATACGACTCCCGAGCCGGCGTCGACCCGGTCAGCCAGCGACAGCTCCGGCCATCGCGGGCCGAGCGTGGTGCGTACCGGCGCCGGATCATGGTCCCCGGAGATGCCCAGGTGACCGAGGTCCAGCTCGCGCAGCCGGTCAAGCGAGCCCTCGCCCGCCTTGACCAGAGCCTCCTTGCGCACCCACTGGCGCAATACGGCGGCGTGCTGATTAGCTGACTCGCTGACCGCCTGCAGTTCCCCGGCAGTCAGCGCCGGCGCCAGCAGGGCCGGGTCGAAGCGGGGCCGGCGCAGGCTCTCGATATCCACGCCGACTGGCTCCGCCGAGGCGGCCGCGATCACCGCGCCCCTGGTGTGGGCCAGGCTGATGTGCACGCCAGGATGCCCGGCAATGATCGGCCGCCCGTGCGGTCCGCCGCAGCGGGCGCACTGCTGGATGACGGCGAGCGCATCGGGCGAAGTCCCTGTCAGCCGCGCGGCCACCTGGCGCACCAGCAGGTGAGCGGCGCGGAAGTCACGACGGTCGGCCGCGTCCCGGTAGGCATCTGCCCGCGCTCGCTCGCCGCTGGTCAGCACCTGACCGGCGACGGCGGCCAGATCGCCGCATCGCTTGGTGAGCAGCACGGAGGCAACGGTGTCAGCCCGCACGGCGGTCGCGGTCACCGTCCCGATCGTAGCGGCGCCGTGATCAGCCGCGGGCGCGGCAATTCGTCAGCCCATGCTGACTTTTCATCCGTTTGGTGACTTCAGAATCGGTCATATCCTGATGTAACGTCGCGCCGGAGCGCTGGAACGGATGAAAAGTCAGCGGCGGCACGCGCGGAGCGGAGCTAGCGCGAGCAGCGACAAGCTAGCGTGAGCGGCGACAAGCTAGCGCGAGCGGCGGGCCAGCTTCCGGATGGCAACGCGCGCCTGATTGAGCGGCTCGAGCCACGAATAGGAGCGGTAAGCGCCGCGCTCAACCAGCCGCAGCTTCGCTCCGCGCGGGCCGGCCGGGTGCTGGTAGCCGTCCGGCCGGTACCGGCGGAAGTCCTCGTGCATCCGCCGGAAGAAACGCTGCCGCTCCGCCCGCGGCACCAGTCCCGGCAGCCCGACCCGGCCGACGCCGAAGCCGGTGGTCTCCAGCACGGTGCTGTAGTGCCAGATGGCCCGCTCGAAGATCGCCGCCCGGACCGCATCGCTGACTGGCAGCCCGGCAGCGTCGCGCGCCGCCAGCAGCTCGAAGACCCGGTGGTAGGAGTCGAACACGGCCAGCTGGCCCAGGCTCGTCGTCGCCATCGCCGAGCCCCGGCGCTGCCGGCGGTAGCGGTAGCAGACCGCCTGGACGGCCCCGATCACCTGCGCCGACAGCAGCGCTGCGCACGTCACCAGGATGTCCTCGTGAATGCCGCCGGCGAAGCTGACGTCCAGGCCGGTCAGGAAGTCCCGGCGGAACAGCTTGCTCCACGACGTCATGGTCAGGTTGACGAGCCGGGGCTCGTCCTCGAGCGTGCAGCCGCCGGCCGGAACGAGCGCGAGCACCGCCGCACCCGGATTGGGCTCGGTCCGGCCGCCCGGGTAGGTGCTCACCCAGTTGATCAGCAGGACGTCAGGCTTGCCCGCGGAAGCCAGCGCCGCGCCGATGGCGGGCAGCGCGCCGGAGGCGATCATGTCGTCGCCGTCGACGAACCAGACGTACTCTCCCGTTGCCATCCCCAGCGCGAGGTTCCGGGCGGCGCCCTGGCCGCCGTTGCGCTCCTGGTGCACGACGCGCAGCCGCGGGTCGGCGGCCGCGCGCTCGTCCAGGATCGCGCCGCTGCCGTCCGGCGAGGCGTCGTCGACGGCGATGACCTCGAGATCGGCGTCAGCGGTCAGGATCGAGTCGAGGCAGCCGGGCAGGAACTCAGCGACGTCATAAACGGGGACGATGACCGAGATGGCCGCCACCGGGCCGCCCGGCTACGTGAGGTCTCCGGGCACGGCCGCGGGGGTGCCCGGAGACTCGACGGGAAGCTCCCCTGGCTCGTCGACGGTCAGCTTGGACGGCCACCAGTTCCACCGGCCGAGCAGCACCACGGTCGACGGCACCAGCAGCGTGCGCACCAGGAACGTGTCCATCAGGATGCCCAGCGCCAGGCCGAGGCCGATGTCGCGCACCTGGCTGGCGCCCGAGCCGCTGCCGGCGGCCACGGTCAGCACGATGAACGAGCCGGCCAGGACCAGCCCGGCCGAGGTCACGGTAGTGCCGGTGACCCCGACGGCCTTGGCGACCGCCTGCCGCAGCGGGAGGCGGTGCGCCTCCTCCCGTATTCGCGTCATCACCAGGATGTTGTAATCCTCGCCGAGCGCGAGCAGGAAGATGAACATCAGGAACGGCATGAAGAACACCAGGCCGCCGCTGCCGCCGATCTTGATGAAGACGATCACCGACAGGCCGAGCGCGGCCAGGTAGGACACGCCTACCGACGCGATCAGGTACAGCGGCGCGACCAGGCTGCGCAGCACCAGGGCCAGCAGGATGCCGATCGCGATGATCGCGACCGGGATGATGTGCACCAGGTCGCTGGTCGAGATCTTGCTGATGTCGTACAGCGCCGGCGCCTCGCCGCCGACTCCGGACGCGACGGCGCCGACGGATTTCTGAACGCTGGCGGTCTCCGCCCGGATGGCGGGAATCGCGTTCAGCGCCGGCGTGCTGCCCGGATCGCCTGCCTTCAGCCCGGTGGAGAACTGCACGGTCCTTCCGTCGGGACTGACGTAGTTCCCGGTGACCCGGTACAGCTGATAGGCCTCCGCCGGGATACGGCCGTGATCAAGCGCGGCAGCCGGCGGCGTGGCCGGCAGCTTGCCCGCCGGGCCGAGTGCCCCGCACAGCCCGGCGTACTGCGCCGGCGTGAGCGTGATGCCGCCTACCGGGTTGAGCGGCCCGGTGACCTGCGTGAACAGCCCGCTGGCCCGCAGCTCGCTGGTGGCCTTCGCCAGCGGCGCCGGATCCGAGCAGACGGGCGTGCCGAACTTGAAGATCAGCGTGGTCGGGTTCGCGGCCGACTGCGGGAAATGCTTGGCCAGCAGCGCCGTCCCCGCCGCCGAGTCGCTTCCGGCGGGCGGGCTGGTGTTCCCGCCGAATCCGGCCGCGGTGTAGCCGAGAACGGCGAAGGACAGGCCGCCGAAGAACACCACGCCGGCCAGCAGCGTCGGACCCGGGTGCTGGACGATGCGGCCGGCTACCCTGCCCCAGACGCCGATACCGCCGGAGCCCTGGATGCTCCACGGCAGCAGCTTCGGCCGGCCGAACCAGGACCGGAACAGCGTCCGCTTGACGGCGAGCAGCGACAGCCGGATCGACAGCAGCGCGGGCAGCAGGCTGAGGCCGGCCAGCAGGATGACGACCACGGCGATGGCGAACGGCCAGGCCAGGTCGGAGTAGAAGGAGAAGCTCGCCAGCAGCAGCGTGAGCACGGCCGCGATCACCGTCAGCGCGGACGCGCTGATCGACTCGCCGACCCTGGTCACGGACCGCACGATCGCGTCTCTGGCGGGCTGCCGCGGGTGCACCAGGTCAGCGAGCATGCTGCGGCCCGCGGATGCCGCACCGGGGAAGTTCTCGCCGCTGCTGTCGTGCTGGCCGCCGCGCAGTTCCTCCCGGACGCGGAAGACCAGGAACAGCCCGTAGTCGGTGCCCGCCCCGATCACCAGCACGATCAGCAGCAGCTGGGCGATCGGCGAGACCTGCAGGCCGTGCTTGGCCGCCTCGGCCACGAGCGGGCCCGCGATGGCGACGGAGATAGCGGGGGGCAGTACCGTCGTGATCGCGAGGCTGAGCGACCGGAAGATCAGCACCAGCAGCACGATTACGAACAAGATGGACAGGAACTGCACCTTGTTACCGGTATTGCCGGATGCTTTCTGCTGGTCCACCTGGATCGCCAGGTCGCCGGCAGCGTGCGCCTGCAGTCCGGGCGGCAGGTGCGCCGCGGTGATCGCGGCCCGCACGCCGTCCACCACCGTCTTGGCATAGGTGGGGTTACCGCTGCCGGCCACGCTGGCGAGCGCGACCAGCTGCACGGCCTGGCCGTCCGCGGAGCGGCCCGCGTTAACCACCTTGGCAATGTCAGGCGCCGCGGCGAGCCGCGCCTCCAGTCCGCTGATCGCCGCGGTGTCCGCTGCCGTCAGCTTCCCGCTGGTCGTCGCGACGACGACCGGGATCGGCTGCTTGTTCGCGGTGCCGAACGGAGCCGCCAGGTCGGCCGCCTGCGAGCTCGGCGCATTCGCCGGCAGGAACTTCTGGTTGTTGCCCTGCGTGACACTCGACAAGGACGGAAGCTGGGTGGAGGCGGCGATCGCCCCGGCGATCCAGATCAGCAGAATCAGCCAGCGGAAGCGGACACTGAACCGGCCGATCGCCCCGTAGATCGCATCGACTCGCATGTCCAGCGATCCTACTGGTCAGCAGCATCGGCCAGCGCGTCGACTGCGCCCGTCAGCTCCCGCAGCGCCGGCAGCGAGGAGGTCAGGGTCCGCCTGCTGGCGGCCGGGAGCGCGGTCAGGGCGGCGGCCAGGATGCGCGCGTTCACTTCCTGCCACTGCGCGACGACCGCCTGGCCGGCCGCGGTCAGGTCGAGCGCGGCCGTGCGCCGGTCCGTGAGTCCGCCGGAGCGCATCACAAGTCCGGCCCGCAGCAGGCCGTTGACCAGGGTCGCGACTGAGCTCGGGGCGAGCCGGAGCAGCCGGGCGACCTGGCCGGGCCGGGCGGCCGGGTTCTCCGCCAGGCAGGACAGGAACTCAAGCTGCGCGACCGACAGCCCGCCCGGCAGCGTGCCGCCGGGTCCGAGCGCGCGCCCGGCCCGCCGCATCGCGCGGCGCAGCCGCGACACCGCGTCGGCGACAGCCAGTCCGGCCGGGTCGGCCACGGCTGCGGGCTGACTGTTCTTATCACCCGTCATGCCGGGAACGGGCCCTGCACCCCGGCGGCTCTCGCCACCGCCCGGCCGATCAGCTGAAGGCACCGGAGTGCTCCGCGCTCGCCTGCCGGCCCGCTTCCGACGGGGCGGTGCCAGGCGCCAGCGGCCTGATGGCCATCGCGATGGCCGCGGCGCAGGCTGCGGCGGCGGCGAGAATGCCGAACGCGAGCGCACCGCGGGACGGCCCGGGCCCGGCGAGATGGAGCGCCAGCGTCACCAGCGCGATCCCGAAGGTGGTGCCGATCCCCCGCGCCATGTTCACCAGGCCGCCGAGTACGGCCGCCGAGCTGACGGCGCCGCTGCGCATGATCAGCGCGTTGTTGGCGGGCACGAACACCCCGAGGCCGAGGCCGGCGACTCCGAGCAGCGCGACAGTCCCGGCCGTCGATCCTGCCATGACCACGAGCATAGCCAGCGCCGCGGCCGTGACGGCGGCGCCGATACTGCCCCTGGTGCGGTTCGGCATGGCGGCCGGGAACACAGACTCGGCGGTCAGGGCCGCCACCCCGAACCCGACCGGCAGGACGGAGAGGATCAGCCCCGTTTGCAGTGCGTTCCCGTGGCCGGCTCGAAGCTGCGGAATCAGGACCAGCGGACCGAACAGGACGAGATAGCCAAGGAAGGCTCCGGCCAGGCCAAGTGCCAGCCGCGCCGACCGCAGCAGCGGCGGCGGGATGAGCGGGAACCTGGCGCCGCGCTGCCTGAGGGCGAACGCGACCGCGGCGGCGACCGCGACAGCGGCCATCACGGCCGCGAACCAGCCGGGCACCGGCAGGCCGCCGATCACTGACAGCGCGACGAGGAGCGCGGTTGTGCAGACGCCGAGCAGCGTCGCGCCGAGCCAGTCAAAGGAGTCGGTGCGACTGAGCTGTCGGGTCCGCGGCAGCAGGTAACGGCCAGCCACCACGGCGATGATGCCGACCGGGACGTTGATCCAGTAGACCGCGCGCCAGCCGACGGTCTGGGTGAGCAGCCCGCCGAGTGTCGGCCCGAGGCCGAGGCCGACGGACTGGGCGGCCGCCTGGATGCTGAGCGCCAGCCGCATCCGGTGCGGCGGCACGCTCGTGGTGACCAGCGCCACGCTGTTGGCCTGCAGCATCGCGGCACCGGCGGCCTGCAGGACGCGGCATCCGATCAGGATGCCCAGCGACGGAGCGAAGCCGCAGGCCAGCGAGCCGGCGGTGAAGACAACGAAGCCGTAGGTGTAGATGAGCTTGCGGCCGACGCCGTCGGCGAGCCGGCCCGCGGGGGTGACCAGCGCGACCAGGACCAGCAGATACGCGAGGGAGACCCACTGGACGGCGGCCAGCGGTGAGCTGAACTCGTGCTCCATCGGCCGGAACGTCAGCGTGACGATGCTCGCGTCCAGCTGGCCCATGAACGCGCCGAAGCAGACAACACCGACGGCGAGCCACGGCGCGCGCGGGTTGGTGCGGATGAAATCGGGCCGCGGCGCCTCGGTGAATATGTTTCTGTAAGCGAACATTTCTGTTACAGAGCTTACCCCGGCTCTGGCACTGATCGCGAGCGGGCAGCCGCCCGATTATCCGGAGTTGACGGGCCAATCGGCCGTAGGCTGATTACGCTGCCGTCAGTGCCGGTCACGGGCTGGTCAGCGGGACTGCGCGACCCGGCACGAGGGGGTCTAACCCGGATAGTCTCCGGACATGCCGGGCGTGGTGCTGGCCTGTGAGCAGTAATGCCGGCACACTCAGCTAAGGGCAGTTCCGTGCCCCGCCTCTGCGCGGCCGGGCAGCCGCAGGAGGGACACCGATGCAGGAGCTGCGCCTGGTCGCAGTCAGCGAAGACGGCAGTTATGCCATCCTCGCGGTGCCCGGACGGAGCGGGCGGTTCCTGCTGCCCATAGACGACCGGCTGAGGACGGTGGCCAAGGGTCAGTTCTCCCGGCTCGCCCAGTACGAGATCGAAGTGGAGAATCCGTTGCGACCCAAGGAGATCCAGGACCGTATCCGGGCTGGCGAGACGGCAGACGAGATCGCGGACGCCGCCGGGATCCCGCCCGACCGGGTCCGGCGATTCGAGGGACCGGTCCTGGCGGAGCGCCAGTACCGGGCGCAGGAAGCGCAGCGCGCGTCCATCCGCGGCCGCAGCGACTCCGGGCCGGGTCCGCGGCTAGGCGAGATCGTCGCCGAACGGCTGACCGGCATCGGCGCCAGCGCGGACACTGCCGAGTGGGACTCGCGCAAGCGACCCGACGGGAACTGGCAGATCCTGCTGCAGTTCGCCATCGGGGGCCGGGCGCTTGCCGCCGAGTGGATCTATGACCCGCGGCGGCGGCACGTGATCCCCGACGATGACCAGGCGGTCAGGCTCTGCCTGCCCGAGGACGAGTGGGCGGCGATCTCCTTCGAGGAGCGGCCGCGGGCGACTGCGACGGTGACGCCCATCGGCGCGCGGCACGCAGCGTTCGGCGACCCCGGTCGCGACTACGACCGTCGCGGCGTCCCGGCTCCAGCCCGGTCGCGCGACGCCGGGTTCGCCGCCGTGCCTGGGAGTGCCGGGGCGGGCAGCGCATTGCCGGGGAGCGACCCCGCGACCGCAGGGGCCGGACGGCCTGGTGCAGCGGCTGGAGGCTCGGAGGACAGGCGCGATCAGGCGGGCCGCGCGGATCCCGGGTCTGCCGGGTCCGGGGAGGCGCCGGCGGCTGCGGCGGAGCCCGAGGCTCCCCCGGCGGCGGCTGCGGCAGGTGGCAGCGCGAACGCGGAGACACGTCCGGGAGCGGCGAAGAAGGCGGCCGGCGGCCGGTCGCGGCGCGCGTCCATGCCGTCGTGGGATGAGATCATGTTCGGTAACTCCCGGCAGCAGGACTAGCCGCTGACTGGTAACAGGCTGCGCGGGCTTGCCCGTGGCGTAGTGGCCAGGGACGCGGCTGCCAGGGGCGCAGCCGCTACGGGCAGCGGTCGGCCGCGGTTGCAGCCGGACTGCCATGAGCTGCGGCGTAAGATGCCAGGCACCCCCGCGGCAGGCACGGGGATATCGGACTCGGGCAAAGGTGAGGCAGCGTGCGCCGGGGCGCAGTAAACGGCCGCAGCAGGCCGCTGACGGCGACGCTAGCCGCGGCGCTGTGCGCTGGATGGCTGCTAGGCGGATGCGGCCTGCTCGGCAAGCCTCAGCCGCTCAGCGCGGACGCCCCGCTGGTGATGTCGGTGACCAGCCCGAACTTCAAGGGCGGCCTGATCCCCGCCGAATTCACCTGCTACGGCCAGGGTGGCGGCGTGAGCCCGCCGATCTTCTGGTCGGGGGCGCCGCCCGGCACGAAGTCGATCGCGGTAGTCGTCGATGACGCGGCCGCGCCAATCTCGCCGAAGGTGTACTGGATCGTGTTCGACATCAGCCCGAGCACGACCGACCTGCAGACCGGGGCTCTGCCCCCGCACGCCCGGACGGCCTACAACACCGCCGGGACCGACACTTACGACGCGCCCTGCCCGCGCGGCTCGGCGCACAGCTACCGGTTCACCGTCTACGCGCTCAACACCTTCTTCGGGTCCGCCCTCCCGGGTCATCCGCAGCTCCTGCCGGCCTGGACGGCGATCGCGCAGCACGTCATCGCGCGGGGCACGATGACCAGCCACGCCGTGCCCGGCCGCCGGCCGCTGCCGCAGCTGTCCCCTGGTCACTCCGCCAGCCCGACACCGGGAACTTAAGCACGCCCGGTTATCGTCAGGCCGCTTGTCACACCCCGGAAACAATAGGCAGTTCGCTGCCGTCATTATTCGCGCCGGCGACTTCGCTGAGTAATCAACGCTTAGCAGATAGTCGACACACGCGCGTAAAGTTCCCGAATTGCGTGACAAGGCGTATAGCGTCCGACACAATCACTGTTCAGGCAGATCAGCCGTTGCATTAAATCGGGTGCTTGCACATCAGGGGGAGACTCGCGTAGATGGCCGCGCGAGTCTGGCTAGCGCCACCCCGAGGCCACGTCAGTGGGATGGTGTGATGATCACTACGATCTTGGAAGTCCTCGTGGCTGTGGTCGTGCTGATCGTGATAATTACCGTTGCCGCACTGCATTTCCTGCGGGCGGACGACTCCGACACCTTCGACGACATGCCGGCCGAGCCGCGCCGCACCCGGCGGGAGCCAGCCGGGCCTGCGCACGACGACCTGCCTGACCTGGCGCCAGCCGGCCGCTCCCGCCGGCCCGAGGCAGCCGGCCAGTTCACGGCCGACCGCGGCAGGGCCCCGCAGCAGGCTGGCGGCTACCGGGGCAGCCCGGGGTACCCGGACGACGACTACCGGGACACTGACAGCCGGCGGCGCGAGCCGGACGGACGCAAGGGTGCCGGGCAGCCCCGGCCTGCGACCGCCGAGCGCCGCACCGCAGCGCGCGGCAGCGCGCCGCGCCCGGCCGCCGCAGGCGCCCGCCAGCCCCAGGGCCGGCCGGCCGATTCTGACGCCTGGGACTCGCTGTCCGATGTCGACTACTGGGCCGAGCTCGCGGCGGACAAGCCGATGCCCGAGGCAGACGCCGCCGGCAAGCAGGCCGGCCAGAGCCGTCGCAGCCTGGAGCCGAAGGCAGACGCACCACGGCCGGCCAGCAGGCGGCCCGGTTCCCGCGGCCCATCCGACGATCTGCCAGGCCGGCAGCGGCAGTCCCGCGCCTCAGGCTCCGCAGCCTCCGCAGCCTCCGCGGCCGACCTGACCGAGCAGATCGACGTACGCGCTGCCCGCGCCGCCCGCCGCCACGGGACAGAGCCCGCAACGGAGAGTCTCGCCGCGCTGGCGCGGC
>Ga0302326_10006851_pt1 | contig 25444 bp, 20 predicted proteins | sample Palsa_T0_3_FD_202264 | JGI IMG/M metagenome (GOLD analysis project Ga0302326, IMG submission 202264) | Peat permafrost microbial communities from Stordalen Mire near Abisko, Sweden - Palsa_T0_3 | ecosystem: Environmental > Terrestrial > Soil > Palsa > Peat permafrost | place: Sweden: Abisko... | reverse complement strand
TCTTCCGCAGGATTAACGATGATCACCTCGGCGGGACCAGTTGGTTTATGCCGTGTGCCATCAGCCTTTAGGCGACCGTGGATCTGATTGTAAAAGCCACAGCGGAAGATGAATTGGGCGTGTAAATCCGCCTCTGGCAGCGAATAGCCCAGAAAGACAATCTTTTTAGGAGTGCTGAGCACGTCGGTGCAGTTCTTCCACAGCTGGCGAAAGATGGACGGTCGGAAGTCCTTAAGATATGTGGGAGGAATGATCAATGGAGGATACTTCTTCCCAGACTTTGACTTGATATCCCGAGGATGCACGAAAGCATGAACACACTTCAGCTCATCTTTGTGATGAAAGATTTCGATTCGCTTCGACTCCGAAACCACGTCGATGTCAGTGCCCTTGTACCAGTTCAGTGACCCGTGGGGCTTCAACAAAAGAGGCCCCTTGCCAAGCGGATGCGATAGCCCATAGTTGAGGGCGGCGATCTGTCCGTCAAAAACGAGGTGATCAAGGATAAGATCCCAGTTGAAGGAAACGATTGCCGCTTTCTCCTCCTGAATTTGCTCAACGATCTTAGGCAGCCAAGGGGTCTGAATGGCTTCTTCGAAGAGATCATGGAACCATGAGCCCACAGTCAGTAGGAGGTTGTCATGGGCAGCTTCCAGCTTCTTCTTTGTAAAACGCCCCTCTGCGGGACGGCTCGATGTAAAGAGCTTTAAGTTCACATCGATCTCGGTCATGAGCCGCTCCATGTTGGGGAACGTCTTCGGTTGTTTGGAGCCGAATTCGGGGTGGTGAAAGGCAATAATTCTCCCGAGCTGCTTCCTCTCAGTAGCATGTAAATGTGTCCATACCTTGGTCAGCAGAGTATTGGTCATCGGGTATCCGAGCCCCGCAGAAAATCCTGCCCCGACCACATATACGGTGTCTCTGATCCTGGTTTTGGGACTCGACGGCATTTTGGCTCCCATTCTCTCTGACACTTCTTGCATAGAACTATATGGGTCGTTCAGCTCCGCGCTCCGGCGGAGGGCATTATTGCTTCGTTGTAACGCGGAGCGAGGGAACACTGCAATTAGAATTCGTTGAAGTCTTCCTCGTACTCGGGTTCGCCTCCGCTCGCGCGGGCCTCGTTGAGATCCTGTTCCGTATAAAGCCCGAAGTACTCGGCAGGCGAAAGTGTCGTGGTCGCAATAAAGGCGTCGCCGAGGCCGCAAGCCGACAACTTCGACAGTCCCGCAATTTTTAACCCGCAAGCTATACACTCGAATGCGGAGGGCAGCATCGTCTGCTTCTGCACAACGTGGTCCTGACCAATGTCGGTCGTGACGCTGCCTTGGCGTGAACCTCGCAGGAGTGCCGGGCTGCCGCATGATGGGCATACGCTCCGGTGGCCGGCGTGCCGGCCAGCCCAAGCAGTGGCCTGCTGTACTGACGCTGCGCGGTCTTCGTCATTCTTTGCCTCCCATAGGCGTTTGTGGGCCTCTATATCTTTCCCAACACTCTTTGCCGCCGTGTCCTGTATGGAAGCGATCAGTCCTTCTGCGAGTTCGACATCCGAAAATAGGTCGTCCAGGTCTTTTCCCATTGACCGAAGGAATACTTGGCAGCTTGCGTAGTATTGCGGTAGCCAGGCGGAGGTCCCTATCCCCGTGAAATAGTTCTCTCCGCTGTGAAGCTCAGCATTGCGATGTCCGCACTGTTCGACACACGCATCCCGCAGCTCCTTGATGAATTCGGGCACAAGCTCGTGCAGTATGTCGAGCACCTCTCTGGTTGGGATTGACAATGGCACGACTTTCTTGGCAGTCGCCGGATAGCCTAGGGCGTAATGAATGTGGCGCCAGTCTTTGCGGTCCGCGAGCAGAACAGGAGAAATGTTCGCCAGGGCAGCGCGGACAATGAGCTCAAGACTTAAACTTGCCCAAAGCCGGTGCTGCCAGTCGTCAGGGGTATGGCGCTCCATCTCTCCCACAAAAAGAAGGGCCTTGGCAAAGAGGGCCTCCGACGTCCATCCGTTCTGAGTGGGCACTCCGGTCATATATTGAGCTCCGAGAAGTATGCGCGCTCCAACAGCCGTCTCTTGGAGTCGGGCGGCACGGGATCTCGGCCATGCAGAATGCGCCAGTTGTCCACTAAGATCATATCTCCAGGGCGGCGTAAAGGAATTCGCGTGGCCGAGCGCACCCATTTCGCGTCACGCAGAAGCTGATCAAGATCCCGCGCCTGCTGGTTTAGCGGCTTCAGAAACATCGAGTCCCAGCGTCGAATGTCCTGGCCCGCCTGGCGTGACATCGCCCGTACGAGCCCGGAACATCCCGCCCGCTTCTTTCGCGCGCCGAATACCGCCTTGCGCATATCGATCGATCCCAGCGCAGGCGTTACCGCCGCCCACGGTAGGGCGAGCGTGCAGACATCCTCCGCAGGATTGATGCAACGTAGAACGAAATAGCGTGGCGGAATCGTCCAGTGCGCCAGATCCGTATGCAGTGGAAAGGCTCCAAGCCCATGAATGTCGCTGTACTGGTTATCGGCAACGCTGCTCGCGTCTCGCGGCCGTAGGGTCTGCACCGTCGGAATGCGGGTCTTGGGCAACAGCGACCGGATATCGAGGACTTTCCCTAGCGCCGAGGCGGCCTCCATGGTGGTCGATTGCGGACGAAGTTCACTTATCAGCACAAATCCGTCGCGTTCTAGATCATCATTCATGGGACTTTGCTCTATGAAGCGTGTGATGCCCAACCGGCAGCGTGAGAACAACACTGCATACCATGTCAAGGCTACAGGACCTACAACCGTGTTTTCAAGTGCCGCTGTGGCTGTATTGTCGCATTTCCGCACAACGCCCTTCCCTGTTTCTTTAACGCATGATAAAGGACATTATTATGCATTAAAAGGAGGGCGGACATGGATGCAGATCGAAATCGGGAGGATACAAGTGTTTTGTGGAAGGCCAAGCTGAGCGCATTTCGCAAGAAGCATAACTTGACCATTGAAGCCTTGGCGCGACTGCTTCCTGCCAAAGCTGAATTGGTGGCCGATTGGGAGAACGGCAAAGAGACGCCGCCTTCGTTGCTAAAGCGCGCTCTCCACAATCTGGATCACGACTTGAGCATCCGGGCATTGCAAGGCGCAGAGCGGAGTCCGCCGATCTACCGGTCCGGCCCAATGGCGCCTTTTCTGCAAAAGGAAGCCATTCTAATCAGACCCGTGGACGGCACTCCTGCCATTGGCCTATGCCAGCGGTTCAGCAGCGACCGACCGAGAGAAGAAACGCTGGGAAACGCACGGCTGCTCATCGCGGCGTACAACGCATTTGAATTGGCCGGAAGGACGCTCGGCATCAATGCCGTCTTATTTGCCGAGAGTCTAGCGGACGGCGGACTGGCCGAGTGTTGGAAAAGCGCGATCAAAAACTGAAGGAATCGCTCATGATCGATGGACCCCCTGCTCCACCCTCACCTTCAGGGAATCTTCCCTCCGTCGTTACGGATGAGCTGCCCGCCATTATTCACCGGGCGGGCGCCAATGCGGTCTTTGCGGCCAAGGAATTCTTCGAGGGCACACTGCGCAACGAACACACCCAGCGCGCCTACCGCCACGCGGTAAAACGTTTCCTCAACTGGGCCGAAAAACACGGCGGCGGCGAGTTGACGCAGATCGCCCCCTGGCACGTAGGGCAGTATTTTGCCCAGCTCGCGAAAACCACCAGCATCGCCACGCGCAACCAGCATCTGTCCGCCTTGCGGCATTTCTTCGACGGCATGGTGACCCGCCATGCCATCGTGCTCAACCCTGCTCTCTCGGTGCGCGGCGAGCGCTACAGCGTACTGGAAGGCAAGACCCCGGAGATCCCGATTCCGGACGCCCGGAAACTACTCGCATCCATGAACACCACCCATATCGTGGGCCTGCGCGACCGCGCCCTCCTCGCCGTGCTCGTTTATACAGGCTCGCGCGCTGGGGCGGTGGCCAAGCTCAAGCGAGGCAACTTCTACCGCGCGGGGGACCAATGGATGCTCCACTTCGAGGAGAAAGGCGGAAAGTCGCGGGAAATCCCCGTGCGGCACGATCTTCAGGAAATGATCTCCGCCTATATCGACGCGGCGGCCTTGAGCGACGCCCACAAGGATACGCCGCTCTTTCAAAGCGCGCTCAAAAGGAAGCGAAGGCTTTCCGGCAAGGCCATCCACGTGAACGACATCTGCCGCATGATGAAGCGGCGCCTGAAAGACTTCGCCATGCCCCTGCTCTACTCGCCCCACTCATTCCGCGTCACAACGATCACCGACCTGCTGGAGCAGAACGTGCCGCGCGAGGACGTGCAGCACCTGGCCGGCCACGCCGACCCGCGCACCACCAACCTCTACGACCGCCGGGAGCGCCGGATCAAGAAAAACATCGTGGATAAGATTTCGGTTTGACCGGAATGAAGCACAAGGCTGATCGTCTATTCCGCCAGGCGATGTTGGTCATTCGAGTGTTTCCACCGCTAACAGCCTTTCTTGCGGTTCGATCTCATCATCGTCGTTCCATTCCGCTCGAATCGTAGGCGGCCTATCGCTCGTTAGAGCTAGGGCCTTCCTCAGCTTATCTCGCAGCACCTCTTTGCGTGCTTTAAAAAAGGTTATGAAGCGCTTGAACTCCAGTCCGACGGTTTCCGGGAAATAGTTGGCACTGGCAAATGTTGCCTGCTCAGATTCGGTCATTTTGCCGACCCACTCTTTCAGGGGCGTGGCGTTCTTGCTGATATTTTGACGTCCATTCATCAGTTGAAGATTGGGAACGCAGTCACAGCAGTCCCGCCACTCCTGCCATTGTTCCTTTGGTACCCCCAACTCCCTGAACTTCTCTTCAGTGAAACCGGCCGCCGGATGAATGTGATCCTGATGGAACGCCACCTCGTTGTAGCGCAACTGCGGGTAAAGAAGCGAGAGAACGAAAAACGACGACGGACCTTTCATGCTCTGCAAAAATCTCTCGATGTCCCCTTCGGTCACGGAAAGCGATTTCTGCTGGGGTAATTCGATCTTCAGAATCTTCTCGAAGGAGAAGCCGACGGAAGCCGGCGCACTCGCCTCCGCTTCAGCTTCCTCGCGAATCGACTTCCGCAGGTTTGAGATGATCTGTTCCTGCCCACTGCCGTAAATTCCATTCAGCAGGGCGTGAATCAGGTACTTTCGCATGCCGTCCTTCGATGCCTTGCTCTGGTCGCCGCCCTTGTAGAGGTAATAGGCAATGATGATGGTCGCATTCTGCGAGGTAAGTACACTGCCGCTGAAGCCAAATTCGACGAGCAGCTCCACGGTCCTTGTAACCGCTTCGGCGATCTTTGGCCATTGATCGCGGATTCTCTGCACGTTCTCGGCCTTAAACGAGTTGACCTTATAAACCACAGGTCCGTCGCTCATAATCAGACAGCAGCGCATCAGATATTCATTGCCGAAGTTGAATCCGTCACCCATTTCGTTAATGGTCTTAAGCAGCGTTTCAATCAACTCGCGGCCATTGTCCCATGTAGCGACAATGGTGGAGAAAAGCAGATCTGTTTTGCTGAGGACCGTGCCTCCGCTATTCACTCGAACAAAAATCTTTAGAATGTCTTCGAGATCATCCTTCGCTACCTCAAAGTAGTTAATCAACTCGTCTTTCTGGATGCACTTGTGCAGAGTGTCCAGCCCGCGCCGTATCAGGCGATGCTGCGACGGCTCCAAGAGCGCCGTCTTCTGTTCCTGGGTCGATGCTTGCTCTTGAAAGCGGTCTATAAGGCGGTCGAATTCCGGTTCCTCGTCCCATGAAAGAACCTGCCCGACTTTCATCCAAAACATCGCTTCTTCTCTGGGGGCCGCGCCTTCCGCCGGCGCTACTTTGCGCGTCATGTGGGACTTAGCTCCCGCTTCGGTCAAAAACCGGAATTCAAAGTTCCGATCTTCTTGCGTCTCGATTTTGTCTTCCGCGTCAATGATGTAAGGGAGGGAGAGGAGGTTGAGATAAAGGCTCATCTTCTCATAGGCGTTCGGATTCGAGACCCGTTTGTATGGGGCTTTCTCCGTATGAGTACCCATGAGCCCTATGTACATGGAACTTAGGCGTTGCTGGCCGTCCAAAACGCCCGTGATTTCCGGATGCAGAAATGCTCCCGTCTTGCGGCGATTGTAAGGATGCCTTTGGTCGTATTCCTTAAGAAAGTCGTAAAAGACATAACTCTCGGCCTTTTGTCGCTGCAATCGCCAAAACAGGAATGTTCCAAAAGGGTAGTTCCGCATCAACGAATCAAAGAGAAGTTCGATTTGATGCTTCTCCCAGACGAACTTTCTTTGTAGCGCCGGAAGGTAGATCTTGTTCTGATCGATGTCAGCGATCACCTGTTTGATGGAACATTTCTTATAGCTCATACGAAACCCATCCTCGCGGCTAGAGTAGGCTGGCTAATGGCGTCGCCGCAGATTACCAGCCCACCTACGGGAGTCAAAGGGCAAACAACAGCTTTCGCGATTTCCGACGCCGGACCGCCTTGGCGCGCCTCAAGATTAATCGTCGTCCAGTCCCCAAATTACCTCACAGGCCAGGTACTCGACGACAACGAACCTTACCATAACCGCATCCTCCGCAATGGCGAAATAGCGATATTGCCCTTCCTGCACGTCGATCCAGTCGGAGTCGAGTGGGGCGGGAGTACCCGCCATGGAGATGGCGACGCGCTGCAACGCTCTCGTGCCGACTTCAGGCCACGCGCTCGGGGTTGGAGGGTTCTCGAAATGTTCACGGGCCTGCGTATCGAGCGTGTGCAACGGCACAAACATGACATGCGAAGGTTCTTCCGGCTTCTGCTCGTCCAATTCATAGACAGCGTGCCCCCTGGCCAACTTGAGCACCACGCTACGAACCCTGTCGATCTCCGTTTTGAAAACAATTTCTCCGTTGGCGGCGACTGTACAGGCCTGCATAATGCGCGCTGCAAGCGCCGGAGAATCCTGAAGTATTCGCCGGATTTTCGGTCGTTCGACTCTCTCGATTGAGCCGGTCCTGGCGCATTCGATCAGGCAGGCGAAATATTCCTCGTCGAGGGAGAATCCCTGGTTGCATTTAGCGCAGGCCGGCAACACAGGCAGATTCTGGGGTTTTTTGCCCAACGCCGCGAAAAGGTTCAATCCAGAGTCTATTTCGAACTCAGGTATCCAGCGGCGATATGAGTAAAAAGGGAAAGACCTTGGATAACTGTGATTACCTGAAAAACGACAGCAACTTTCGCTAATAATTTCCATACGGCTGGCCCACTATATTTGTTGCTGCTTCGCCAGACTCCAACAGACCAAATTATCCCATATGCGATATCCAGGCAGGTAAACGCATCCATCAAAGCAGATGCCGCGTGAGCGAAGCGAGGACTTGTCACAGTGTCTAGTTCGGCGACAATGCCATAAACGGCGCTGAAAACGAGGACTCCGTAAAGCCAAAAAGCTTTAGCAAGAGGAATTTCACCCAACCATAGTTGGGAAACCCATGAATGTTTTCGTTCCTGCTTAATATCCATGTCAACGCCCTTTGGTATGTTGTGGGTTGCCGTTCATGCCCCTGTAGAGCGTTGCCTTGTGCACACCGAAGGTCTTGGCCACTTCCTTGACCGTGCGGCCCTCAGCGATGAGACGTGCTGCTAATGCTGTTTTCTCCGTATCAAGCTTATTGGGCCTGCCGAACCTGACTCCGCGCTTCATCGCTGCACTTCTGCCAGCGCCGGTGCGCTCGCGGATCAGTTCCCGCTCGAACTCCGCAAGCCCGGCGAATACGGTGAGCACCATGCGGCCTGCGGGGGTAGTGGTGTCTGCCCATGGCTCTGACAGGGATTTGAGTCCGGCTCCGGCCTGAGCAATTACATCGGATATTTCCAAAAGATCACGAGTGGAGCGCGCCAGGCGATCAAGCTTCCAGACAATGACCGTGTCGCCGTCGCGGAGTTGCTCCAGCATCTTGGCAAGCTCCGGGCGCTGTCGATGCGCCCCGGAGACCTTCTCCTGAAAAATGCGCTTGCATCCCGCCTGCTTCAGTTTCTGTTGCTGGATTTCGAGTTTCTGATCTTCGGTGGATACGCGGGCGTAACCAACATGCATGGGGGTACTAAAAGCAGTTGCAAATATCGTCGCGGAACATTAGCGTTTCGCGCCTATGTTATGCAACAACAAAAAGCGAGCAATTGTGCGGAGCCGTCTTTTTTCGCAAAACTTACAACTTTTGCGACACGGGGGAGAGTAATGGATAACCCCGGCAAGCGCCTCATCATCCTTAGCAGCGCTGAAATCGATGCCCTCTATGGGCGGCCGCGTTTCACGCAGGAAGAGCGTGCCGAGTATTTTGCCTTGTCTGATTCGGAGAAGACCGCCCTGGGCCAACTGCATTCCTTCAAATCCCGAGTGTTCTTTATCCTGCAATTGGGCTATTTCCAGGCCCGTTGCATGTTCTTCATCTTCGACTTACGGGATGTGGCGGAGGATGTGGCGCACATCCGGGAGAGATACTTCCCCGACTTCGATGATGCCGATCCGGAGATCGCAAAAGGCACACGCCTTAAGCAGCAGCAATTGATCCTTAGCCTCTGCAATTACCGGGATGCAAGTGCAGCGACACAGAGGACGCTGGAGGCGCGCGCCAGACAGGCGGCGACGGTTTGCGGTAAGCCCATCTACGTGTTCCGGGAATTGATGCACTACCTGGCTGAGCAGCGTGTTGTTGCTCCGGGATACAGCGCCATGCAGGACATTGTCGGCGGGGCGCTGGCCCATGAACAGCGCCGCCTTGCGGGCATTGCAGAGGATGAGGTTGACCCGTCCGCTAAGGAAGCCCTGAAGCGCCTTCTCGAAGACACGCAGGGGCTGCACGAAATCACCCTGCTGAAACGAGACCCGAGGGATTTCAGCAATCATGAGATCAGGCGGGAAGTCCGGCGGGAGGAACAGACGCGCACGTTGTACCAGCTTTCGCAAAGGCTGCTCCCGCATCTGAAAATCTCCAACGAAAACATCAGATACTACGCCTCGCTGGTGGATTATTATACCGTCTACAAGCTTCGGCGGATGAGTGAGTCCACCGTCTATGTTTATCTCCTTTGCTTCATTCAGCATCGTTACCAGAAACTGCACGACAATCTGATCCAGAGCCTGCTGTATCACGTCAGGAAGCATGGCGAAGGCGCTAAGCAGGCCGCAAAAGAACTGATCTGCGATTTCCGAGTCCCGGCGAATGCCGACTTGCCGAAGGCCGGGCAAGTGTTGAAGATATTTACGGACGACGGCATTGCCGGAAGCGCTTCGTTCGAGGAGGTGCGACGGAAAGCCTTCGCCATGCTAAGCGCTGAGAGGCTCGATTCGGTCGCCGACTACCTGTCCACGAAAGCACGATTTGACGAGACGGCGTTTCAATGGAAACATCTCGACAAAGCTGCACACACGTTCAAACTCGCACTACGACCCGTCATCCAGGGAATTGAGTTTGCGGCAGCGGCGCCGGATGATCCGCTCATCCAAGCCGTGCAATTCCTAAAAGAGGCCTCGCGAAACGGCAAGGCGCTCGGAGCATACAAGGAAAATGCCCTGCCAATGCAATGGATGCCGGACAAGATGAAGCGCTATCTCTATGGCAGGGACGAAAGCAACCGGAAGAGGGTGCTGCCGGATCGCTACGAATTTCTCCTTTACCGGCATTTGCGCCATGGCCTGGAAGCAGGTGACGTATTCTGCCGCGACAGCATCCGGTTTCGCAGCATGAAAGACGATCTCCTCGATGACGAACAGTGGCAGGACAAAGACCGGCTGATTGCCGAGTCAGGACTGGATATCCTCCAGCAGCCTATCAAGAAGCACTTAAAAGAGCTGGAAGAGCAGCTTGAGACACGCATCGCAGAGGTCAACCGGCGCATCGCCATGGGAGAGAACAGGCACTTCAAGATGAAGTCGGGCGGGGCTCGTCCACGCTGGACGCTCGAATATCAGGGCGAGAGCGAGGCAGCGAATCACTCCTTCTTCGATCAGCTTTCGCAGGCGGATATCAGCAGTGTGTTGCATTTTGCACAACGGGAGTGCCGGTACATGGACGCTTTCACCCATGTCCTTGGCCGCCATGCCAGGCAATCGCCAGACGCGCCCTCCCTCATCGCTTGCCTGCTTGCCTGGGGCACTAACATGGGCATCGCCCGAATGGGCCAGAGATCCGATATCGGCTACCATACGCTCGTCTCCATGTCCGACAACTTTCTGCGTCCCGAGACATTACGGGAGGCAAACGACCGGGTCAGCAACGCAATCGCCACTCTCCCCATCTTCCGCCATTACGATATCGGTGATGTCGTGCATTCCAGCAGCGACGGCCAGAAATTCGAGACCAGCGTCCGCACCTTCAACGCGCGCCATTCTCCCAAGTATTGGGGGCTAAAGAAAGGAATCGTCCCCTATTCGGCTGTTGCCAACAACGTACCCATCAACGCTTTTAATATCGGCGCAGACGAGCATGAGAGCCATTTTGTCTTTGACATTCTGTTCAACAACACCACCGACATCCAGCCAGAGATTCACTCCACGGACACCCATGGCACCAATCAGCTCAACTTTGCGCTACTGCATCTGTTCGGTTACCAGTTTGCCCCGCGCTACAAGGATCTCTGCGATAAAGCCCGCACATCCCTCACCGGATTCAGGCATACAAGCCGCTACGGCGATGCCATTCTGAGGCCCGCCCGGAAGATCCGAGAGAAGGACATTATCCGCGAATGGGATGAGTGTCGGCGCATCTTCGTATCTCTGGCGCGGAAGGAAACCACGCAGAGCACCATCGTCCGTAAACTGAGCTCTCACGCCCGCAACAGCAGGACAAAACGGGCGCTTTGGGAATATGACAGCATTCACCGCAGCCTGTACCTGCTCAACTATATCGACTCACCGGCATTGCGGCAGCATGTCCAGAAAGCTCTTAACCGGGGCGAAAATTATCATCAGCTCTGCCGTGCGGTCTCTTTCGCCAGCTTCGGAAAACTCCGCTTCAAGACCGAGTACGAGCAGGAACTTTGGTCGGAATGCAGCCGCCTGATTGCCAATTGCATCATTTTTTACAATGCCTCACTCCTTTCCCGCTTTCTGGAGTATAGGGAAAAGAGCGGCGATACAAAAGGCGCGGAGGCGGTCAAGAAAATCTCCCCCATCGCCTGGCAGCACATCAATCTTCATGGGCGCTACGAGTTCCAAAAGTTGCCAAACCCCTTGGACGTGGACGCAATCATCCAGAAGATGACCGGATGCCGCCTAGACCATCACATGGCGGAGGCAGCATGAATCTGGATTGAACCTTTTCGCGGCGTTGGGCAAAAAACCCCGTCATCCGTCACAGCAGCGCAGAAACTCTCAATGGCGACTTGTGCTAACCAGCCCTTCGCAGCGGCAATCAGGGTCTACTTGTCCCCTTCGGCAGGGATTCCCGCCGCGTATCTAAACCACTCGTCCTTCAAAAGGAATTCACGGAAGCCTGTGGCAATCGGTTTGGGGGCTTTCACAAGGTACTCTACGGCCTTTTGGAGGGCACCGGAATCCAGGGTTTTCAAGTGGGATAGGGCTGCTTCGTGAAACCTGTCCGGTTGCCGCTCTGGAAAGTTGGCAGGCAGGTCGGTCCATATGACATACCGAATTTCGTTTTCTCTCGCCCAGCCTCCTATGGCTGCGACCACCTTTTCATCTCGTCCTCTCGCGTCCCCAGTGATCAGGTTGATATATCCGATGTTCTTCGTCGTCGTCCCCTCTCTCCAGCGGAGATCGCACACAACATCTTGCGGATCGCTCCGGGTGCTCAAGGAGTAGAGGGTTTCAACTTCCGTGCCTAATGAGGCATCGATTACGAGCGTTAGCGCCTTCTTGCGGGATTCTGATATTCGACAGAATTCTAAAGGAAGCCAAGGTCCACCAGGCCTCCATCCAGTCAAGTGCCGATCAAATTCCGGTCGGGGGTCCCAGATCAGCGAGCCCCATCCTAGAACGGCAATCCTATTTACGAAAGTCAAGGTGTCTCCGTACTTTTAGGCGGGAAGTGGCGCTGCCGCCTCTGATGCAAACTTCACTGCTTTTGAAAAGGGCGGGAGCGAAAGCCGGGAAGGGCCTTTTGTGTTCTCCTGAACCATCACCACAGCCCATTTTTGGGCGCGAGTCAACCCGTTATAAAGCCGACGGCGCAGTGATTCGAGATCACCTGCTACGGCGAATGGCCATAAAATAATCACTCCCTCGAACTCACGGTTCTTGGCTTGATTGATAGTCATGGCGCGGATGATGCCCGGATGCCCGGACGGTGCGTACGCGCGGCGGGACTGAAGAATCCGGTCAATGGCGATCGTAATCTCGCCGGCGGAAAACTGAGCCTGTCCCCTGACCCGGAGCTTTCTCTCCGCCCACTGGAGAAGATCCGCCAATGCGCCAGTATCCCCAGAGGCGATGGTCCGCAGCACCTGCAGCGTGGTGCCGTTAACCAGACTTCCAAGTGTGTCAATGACGGCGGCTTTTTCTTCCTCCACATTTGATTCCCAGACGATGCGAAACGGCCCAACGGCGCTCGGTATTCCTTTCGGAGTGATTGGGGCGGAAACCAAACGGGTCACGACGTCCCGAACAAATCGATTCTTATCTGGGCCAGTGGGAGTGAGAATTGCGACGTCCTTCGATTTCTTCCAATAAAGCGTTCTCGCTATGCCGCCAGCGGCCGCGTTGGCGTTGCGTCCAGGAAGAAGCGTATTCCCAAGGATGTCTCCACAGTCCTGAGTTGACCTCAACTGGCTAGCGGCGTTCAGCAAAATGGCGGTCTTTGTTCTCCGATTTCCCGTGAGGACATTCTGTTTCCCTGCCCCTCCATGCAGCCACTGGACGGCCGTATTCGCGCCATCGGGCTGCAGATCCTGGAATTCGTCAGCAGCGGCAATTACATGGCAACACGATTCAATCCCCTGTATAATGCACAGCCGGTCTCCCCGGCAGTCTTGAAGCTCATCCACGACAATCATCGGATAGCGGACTCTGAGCCACCCGGACACGCATTCGCGACCCAATAGCAGGGCTGCCACTCGGCAGATGCCTCCAAAGTCCGCGGAGGCGCCCAAATCGAGGCCGGGCTCCACTTCTCTTGCCAAGGTGCGCCATCGAAACACAACCTGCCTCGCCAAACTGTCGACAGTGCAGGCGATGAACCGGCCCCTCAGGGCAGTTACGCCCGCAAGCCGGTTGTGCATGCGACGCCGCGATCCGTGCATGTACGTCAGCCCGAGGACTGCCTGCGCCTCGATAAGCGGCCGATCCTTAAGGAGCACCTTAAGCGCCTCTATCAGCTGATAGGTCTTCCCACAACCAGCCGGGCCTTCGAAATATTCAAGACTCAAGAGCAATCCTCCAAACAGATGTGGCGGAGGTGCTGCGGGCTGGGTCGGCCTTTGCGAACTTTGATGTATTCTTGGTCCCTGTTGTATCGACAAGGGCGTTCAGAACCTCGCGAATTCTGGATTTGGCCGGCTCAGAGGTTAGAATTGCGGTAGCGATTGCCTCGTGGGCGAGGAAATCCGTTTTGGCTCCCTTGTCATTGTTGGGCGTCTTGATCCAGTTAACGATCTCAGCGATTGTGGCCGGCGCTACGCAATCACGGCATCAACGGCTATGCGTTCGATTTCATCGTCGCGGACCAGAGCTGCCACACGCGGTGTGGCACGCTCGGGATGCGGCAGCACCCAGGCAGCGCCGTGCCTCTGAATATCGCTGATGGTGCAATTCCGTTCTTTCTGCAGCTCCCGCTGACGCCCCTCTAGCCTGCCATTCAGCTCATCGAGACGGTCCTCGGCCTGTTTGGTATTTGCTGCAAGGAGCGGGCTGGAATCGCCGGTCTGCTGCTGGTCGATAAGCTCAGCAAGCTTTAGATTCTGGCGGTGAATCAATTCGTTAAGGCTGATCTCCAGGTGATGCGCGACAGTCTTGATTTCTTTCTCGCGCTGGGCGGCAACCTCGGCCAGAAATGGTTCAAGCGCATCCTGCACAAGGAAATGTTCCAGGGAGGTTTGATCTTTTCCGACGTCCGCAGGAACATGCGTCCCCGAGGGCGCGGGCACGAGGTCCAGCAGTAGCGTCGGCTGACGCACGGTCAGGATACCGGTGATCTCTTCCAGCACGACGAACAGGCGGCGGTGTAGCACACGTCCCAAGCCGTCACGGATAGCGGCAGAGTAAACCGAGAGTCGAGCCGGTAAGCTCCGGTGAACGTCAAAGAAAACCGCTCCCTTGTCCATTTCCGAACGGACATTCTCAAGGAGGTCTTCACGGACCACCTCAAACAAGGGATGGCCGGGCGTCACCCAGTCGTATGTGGGCAGTTTCTTAAGGATTTCTTTGTCGAATACGACCTGCTTGTATTCGCGTCCCAATTTTCCAAACCTCGGCTCCAGCCGCTCACCGAGGGGCCAGAGGTGGCGCGGCACCTTGGGAATCCTGTAGGTATGCTGCCCCTTCGCCTGCTCGCCCACTTCAACGCCAGTGATCGGGGCTGCCTGGAGAAAAAAGTCCTCAATGACTTCGGGCACGAGGCGCCGCTCTTTTGCTTCGGCGGACTTGCCGACAATGGCGGAGAGATTGAGCTCGCGTTTTGCCAGTCCTTCCAGCGTGGAATTCGTGATGCTTCTGAAGTGCTCTGGGTCCACCTGCTCGACGATGCGCTGTTTGATCAGCTCTTCCGTCATCTGATTGTGCGCATACATGTCGCGTAGCATTCTTTCGAGCTGGTTTGCCGGGAAAACTTCTCCCAGCACATTGAATACTTTGCCAGTCCGCTTGGGGTCCAGATCTTTTTCAATTTCTTCAATGCGCTCAAAGAGTTTCTGAAGCACCCTGCCCTCGCGGGTGTTTGTCGTGACGAAATTGAAGATCAGGCAATCCTTTTCCTGGCCGTAACGGTGGATGCGGCCCATCCGCTGCTCAAGGCGAACCGGGTTCCAGGGGATGTCGTAGTTGATCATCAGCCAGCAGAATTGCAGATTGATACCTTCGCCCGCGGCCTCGGTGGCGACAAGCACTTGGCATGACTCGCGGAATTCACGTTCGGCATAGATCCGGGTGCCGGGCGTGTCGCGGTCTCCGATCTTCATCCCGCCGTGAATCTGCGTGACGGTGAGCCCCCATTCGCGCAATTTACCGAGGGGACGGCCGTCTCTGCCGTCGCCTACAAGAAAATCGAGCGTGTCCTTGTGCTCCGTGAAAAGCAGAAGCTTCATTGACGGATCGGCGAAGAGCCCCTCTTCCTTGAGCAGCTCCTTGAGGCGCCTGACTTTGACTTCCGCTTCCTGTTTCTCCAGTATCTTGGCCTGGCGGATGAGCTTTTCCAGGTCGGCTATCTCTAGCCTCAGGTCATTTGGATCGAACGACGCCACGGCCTCTTCGAGTTCCGAGAGAATCTCCTGGCGCTCTTCGTCGGTGAGGTCCTCAAAATCTTCCGGCAACCGTTTGGAAATTTGCTCCTGCCGGTATTTCACAGGGTCTTCCAGAATCTTTTCGCGCTTCTCCTTCATGCGCTCCAGCGTCCTGCGCACGGCATAAATACTGGAGGCAAAGCGCCGCTGCAGCATCGCCATCGTGAATCCGACGGCCCGGCCGCGCGCCGAGTCCTCCCGTGCGGCTTTAATGGACTGATCTTCTACATACCGAGTGAGCTGGTCGTAGAGGTCAAGCTCATCGTCGCTGATCTGGAATGGTGTCGTATGAACGATGCGCTTGGTGAATAACGCCTTCACTATCCCGGTTTCGGGGTCCGGGAAACTGACAAGGGCCTCCTTAAGGCGGCGAAGGTAAAAGGGCGCTTCGTGCTTCGCCATCGCCTCATCGAGGCTCTTGATGTCGCCGTAAACGTCCTTGTCGAGCAGCGACAGGAAAAGGCGAAAGTTCTCCGGGTCACCTTTATGCGGCGTTGCCGTCATCAAAAGATAGTGGTCCGTCATCTGGGATAAGGATTCGCCCAGCTGATAAGCGAGGGTTTTCTTATCCGCACTGTAGGCGCTCATCTTATGGGCTTCGTCCACGATAATGAGGTCCCAGTTGCTCCTCATCAGCGATTCCTTCGCGTCATCGACACGCGAAACCCACGAAACGGAAGTGATGACCTGGTTTTTCTCCTGCCAGGGATTCATGCCGTAATTGGCGCGGAGCACATCGCTCCTGACAACCTCGAAGCTCTCGCGGAATTTGTCCTTTAGTTCCCGCTGCCATTGGAATGAAAGATTGGCCGGTGTGACGATGAGCGTCCGCTTCACGAGTCCCCGAATCTTGAGCTCCTTGATGAGGAGGCCCGCCATGATTGTCTTTCCGGCGCCTGGATCGTCGGCCAGCAGAAAACGTATTCGCGGCAGTTTAATGAAATAGTCGTAGACTGCCTCCAACTGGTGCGGAAGCGGGTCTACGCGGGCAATGGAGAGGGAGAAGTAGGGATCGTATTCGTAGGCGAGCCCGAGGCGCATGGCCTCGACGCCAAGGCGGAATTTGGCGGCGTCACCGTCGAAAGGCTCCTGGGCTGGTGAGGAATGAAGCTGCCCGAGCTGCTCTGCACTTAGGATCGGTTCATAGACGGAATTGGATCGGACACCCTTCCCTATTAGCTTGACTGAACTACCCATCGACACCGCGAGGATGACTTGTACGGGCTCCGGAAACAGCGGTCCGTAGACGGTGACGTTTTGTTTGAGCTCTTCAGGCAGCATCGTTCAGATTTCCGTTCGCACATTCCATTTTCAGTGTTGCCAGCGCAAACTCTGATAATTACAAGACTTATCAGGCCGCGCTTTGGCTGTCATTCGTATTAAGAAATACGATTGTACCCGCATTACGCGGCCGGCAAGCGTAGGCAGAGGCCTGCAAGGCCGCCTTGACATTTACGCAAATAACGTATCTAATTACGTAATATGCGTACTCTCCGTACACTCGATGCGCTGCTGCCGAAGACCCGCCAGGGAATCCTTGCGGCAACACTCGTGCAACCCGAGAAGGCTTGGTATGTCTCGGAATTGGCGCGCCGGATGGGGGTGCCCTCGTCAAGCCTGCAGCGGGAGCTGCGCGACTTGAGCGAAGTGGGCATCCTCAAAACCCACAGGCAGGGCCACATGGTGTACTACCAGGCCAACACGGATTCGCCCGTCTTCCCCGATCTTCGCGGATTATTGTTCAAGACGGCGGGACTGGTTGACGTTTTGGCGGATGCGCTCAAGCCACTGGCGGCCAGGCTGCGGGCCGCATTTGTTTACGGCTCCATCGCCGCGGGCAGCGAGCAGAGCGACAGCGATATCGATCTCATGGTGGTGGGCCAGGTGTCACCGGCGGATCTCGCATTGCCGCTGCGACGCGCAAGGGAATTGCTTGGCCGGGAGATTAATCCGACCGTCTACACCCCGGCGGAATTCAACAAGAAACGCGCGGCGAACGACCCTTTTTTGAAGCAGGTATTGGACAAGCCGAGGCTCTTCGTGTTAGGCAACAAGGATGAGCTGGGCAAAGTTGCTGGCGGATAACCGTGTGACGGCACTGCCGCCGAACAAGGCGGAGCTCGATAATCTGCGCTCGATTGTGTCCCGAAGCCTAAAAGATGTGGGATCGGCCGGTCTATCGGCCGACGCGCGCTTCACCATGGCCTACGACGCTGCCCGGACATTATCGTTGCTCATCGTGCGGGCGACTGGGCACCGCCCGCGAACGGTGGGTGCCCATTACAACACGTTTCTGGCGCTTGAAGCGGCGGACCCGGCGTTTGCGAAATTGTCCGCTTATTTCGATGGGTGCCGGATAAAGCGCAACAGCTGCGAGTATGATTTCGCGGGTGGCGTTTCCGATACGGACGCCGACGGTTTGCTGAAAACGGTGCGGCAGTTTGCGATGGATGCGGAGGCATGGATCTATGCGCACTACCCGCACCTGGCCTGAAGTTATCGGTTTGAAAGAATTCCGGTCATGAAATCTCGCGTCACGGTCGATGAAGCTGGCCGAATCAGCATCCCCGAGTCGGTCTTGGATGAGCTGGATCTTAAGCCCGGTGACGCCATAGAAATCGAGCGCAGCGGCGAGGCACTCCTACTGCGCCCCGTTCCTGAAACCCCGAGGCTTACCAAAGAGCAGGGCGTATGGGTACTAAATACCGGGGAGCCCGTGCCCGCCTCGGCCACGAACGAGGTGGTGGAGCGAGTAGCCTTGAGCTTCCAAACCTATCCTCATCGAGAGGTATGTCGGGGTATCCGGGAACGGGATTTTCTTAGGAAAGGCGCGTAGTGTTAAATAATCTGTTAAAGGACGTGTTAAGCGGTGGACGAAAATGGGCAGGGCCTTGAAATATCTACCGGTTTTGACGGGGGCTCGTCAACGAAACCACGAAGTGCCGTCAGCATAACCCCGAAAGCCTGTCAACGAAACCACGAAATAAAATTTTCGAAAACCTTCAACTTTCCCGTCAGCGAAACCACGAAGGGGGTTGTTCTGTCAGCGAAACCACGAAAATAGTGCTTGCGTCAACGAAACCACGAAGCTATGGTCTGTCGTCAGGAAAACCACGAACCATGAATTGTGCATGACGACAGTTGACGAAGTGCCCGCTGACGCGCTGTTCCGGGACGATAAGAATCCCGCCAAGTCCGCCCTGCTCCCGCAGCGCCATCCCAATCACGATCTCTTCATCTGCGACGTGCTCGATGCCATTCCCAAGGACGACATGGCGAGCATGGAGCATCCGATCTTCTCGCTTGCCACCAAGGCGGACACCCGCATACTCCGCTATGAACACCGCAATGTAGTGGTCGAGATTGCGCCCAGCGTGCGGGGACTGGCAACGATCTACGACAAGGACATCCTTATTTACTGCATTTCGCAGGTGATGGCGAAAAAGAATGCCGGTGAACCCCTAGCCCAGACGCTGCACCTGAACGCCCACGAACTGCTGGTCTGGACGAATCGCGAGACCAGCGGCGACGGCTATCGCCGTCTGAAGGACGCTTTCGAGCGCCTGAGTGGCACCCGAATTACTACGAATATTAAAGCCAACGGCGAGGAGATCACCGAGGGTTTCGGGCTGATCGAGAGCTGGCGGGTGGTGAGGGAAACGAAATCCGGCCGCATGAGCGAACTCAAGGTGCGCCTCTCGGACTGGGTATACCGGATCATCCAGGGCTCGGAGGTACTGACCTTAAGCCGCGATTATTTCCGGCTCAGGAAGCCCATCGACCGCCGCGTCTATGAGCTGGCGCGCAAGCATTGCGGTGAGCAGGACGAATGGAAGATCGGCCTGGAGCTGTTGCACAAGAAAACCGGCGCGAGCAGCCACTACCGCGAATTCAAGTCGATGATCCGCGAGCTGGTGCAGAACGACCACCTGCCTGACTACCAGGTATCCCTCGAAGACGAGATGGTGATTTTCAGGAACCGGATGAACTGGCAGCCCGCCAAGTCTGAAGTCCGCTATCCGGTGCTTGACCCCGAAGCTTACCATGACGCCAAGCTCGTAGCCCCCGGCTACGATGTCTATTTCCTGGAGCAGGAATGGCGCGACTGGTGGGTGGATAGCGGCATGCCGGAGCTGGGCTTCCCCGGCAAGGCGTTCGTCGCCTTCTGCCGCAAGCGCCACCAGATGAAGCCCAATCCTTGAGAAGCCCCCTACCCTTCCCGCTGAAATATCCCGGCGGTAGTTGCCGCGTCAAGCCGTTGCGCGTCGCTTGGTGGATTTCACGTTGGTGCGTTCGTATTGCTGCTCCATAACGCCGAATACCTTCCGGGCCAGGCTGCGCACGGGCGGCGACGGGGCATCAAGGGATTGTGCGAGTAGATCGCCCGCCGAATTGACAAACGGAATCACCTTCGTAATCACGCGTGACGGATACTGCTTGGAAAGGCGTTTAATGAAGGACTGTGCGGCCGGAATCGCAAAGATGTTGGTGGGCCATGCGGTGGGCCATGCCAGTGCGTTGGTGATTCGCTCCATGTCCGCGGAGACGGTATCCATGTCCTCATGCGACGGGCGGAACGGGAATATGCACAGGTCCACTTCCTCGGCGATGGCCGAATCGAAAGCGGGACGGTTGCCGCCGCCGTCAATAATGAGCCACCCGTCGGTGGTCTTCCGGCTCGCGCTTAAGATGTTCGCCAGCTGCTTGGGCTCACGGCCGTCGAGCACGTCGTACGGCCTGCCCTTGTCGCGAATTTCGCGATCAGGATCGGTGAGTACATAAGCCGCGGCCTGATTGCACAGGATAGCCCCCAGGCATGCCAGATGCGAGGTGGCGGACTTGCCTACGCCGCCTTTGCTGCCGCCGAAGAAAACGAGTTTGGTCGGGCTCATAAGACACTCCGCTCTAAGGCTTCAATCATGATCTGCTGGGCGGAGACCACCCTGCCCTCTTCCCGCGTTCTTTCGGCTGCTTTGTTAACGTACTTGGTCAATAGCGCGCTGCTGGGGCGAAGCGTAATGGGAACCGTATCCGGGTCACTGGCTTTGGCCTTCTTCGGCTTCGCTCGCGCGGGCTCGGGTGCTGCGGCAGGCGGGGCGGGTGGCGTTTTCGCGGCAGGTGTCGAAGACACTAACACGGGTGCCGGCGCTGCTGCCGGGGCCGGCTTGGGCGCAGAGCCCCTGCCCGCCGGCTGGCTGGCCGCAGCCGCAATGCGGGCGGCCAAATCACTGGAGTCGCGGTTTTTCTTCATGGAAAGCCCCTTCCCGATGATGGTGTAATGGTGCGGCATTACAATATCGCGATTGCGCAACATTGCAATATCACGCCGTTGCAGGTGTGCGGCATCACAGCATTTTGCCGCTGGGGCGTTGCAATAGTACGACACTGCAATTGTTCAACGCTGTGACAGTCTAGCGTTTTGGCGTCATAACACCTCGGTATCACGATGGCCCGCCATTCTATCGTTACGCCGTCGCGGCACTTCGGTGCCGTAATGCTGCGCCGCTACGCCATCACGGCTTCAGCATGTCACGGCGTCCTGATGTCATACCGTTATGTCGCTACAATGTTTTGTCGTTATGATGTCGGGGCGTTACGGTGTTTCGATTGCGCAATGTCATGCCGTTTTGGCGCTGCGATGTCTTGCCATTCCGATGGCGCACCTTTCTGACATTGTAATGGTGTGGCGGCATCGTTCTGCGATGTCGCGGTTCCGGGATAGTTTGGCGTTGTGATGGTACAGCGCTTTCGCATTGCGACACTGTGGCGTCGCAACATTGTGATGGTACAGCGCTACAGCAATTCCCGCAGCTGCACGAAGCGCGCCTGAACCTCCGCCCAGGAAGGGTAGGGGCCGTAGCAGAGCAGCCTGCACTGCGCCTCGTATCCAGCGCCGATGATGGCTGCCAGGTCCGCCGGTGGAAACAGTGCGTCACTGTTGGAAAAGCGCATATCGGCGGGGCGGAAGTAGCTCTTGGCAAAGTGGGCGGTGCTGATGCGGTCGTAATCGGCCTTGATCTGCGCGTACTCAGGGGATTTCAGCATGGCGGTTACTTCCGGTGTTGCGGCTAGCTGATACAGGTCGTAATAATGCCGGGCATAGGTGGAAAGTGGCGTGCCGTCGCGCTTTAAAAGCTCAACCTTGCCGTGAATGGCAAACATCTTCTCGACGAACGTCCGCCGGAAGTGCAGCAGCCGCATTGAAAAGGGGCTTTCGTCGTCGGCATCCATCGAGACGCCCCTGGCTTGGAGGAACTGGCTCAGATAGGAGCGCAGCTCGATCACGCTCGTGGGTTCGCGGCCGCTGGCAGCGCCCGCCTCCAGCAGCACACGGTTGGCGACTTCGCCGGCCGCGCCGAAACGCTGCGTGTAGGCGAAGCGGTCGTTGCGCCCGAATCCGCCAATGGTCTGGCTTTCCGCGTTGACGAAGGACAGGGCAGGGTGCTGGCCGACGGCATCCCGAAGCTTCTTGAGCTCCCGGTCGATTGCGTTCTTGCCAAGCGGCGGCTGGAAAGCCGCCGGGTCGAGGAAGATATCGATGTCTTCCGAGAAACGCTGGATGAGATTCCAGCCCTTGAGCAGGCTGGTGCCGCCCTTGAAGATAACGGTGTCGCCCGCGGCAGAGGCGATGATGCGCAGAGCCTCGGTGACGTAGTAGTCCTTCTCGATGATGGCCGGGCGCAGCCCCTGGGCGCGAAAATGTTCCGCCGCCTGAAGGATTGCCTGCTCAAAATCGCGATGCTCGAAGAGTTTCACTTTTCCGGGCGCTCCTTTGCCTGCCAGGCGTGAGCGTATTTGAGGGCAGCAAACAAGCCGAAGTCAAACCGGGAAAGCGGATTGAGAGATTCCCGCAGGCGTATGAGCCGGGCAGGGGGGAGCCCCATCTGTTGGCCGATGGCCCCCAGCATCGCGCGCACCCGTGGAGGCTCGGAGGCGGCGACCTTAAACAGGCGATCCAGGCATCCGTTCTCCGACATCAGCGCGATGGTCTTGCGGATGGTCTCATCGGGCGAAAGTTCGCTCGTCCTGCCGCCATGGCGCAGAAAATCGAGCAATGCGGCGTCGGTGCTGGAGAGATCCGCCCAGGTGTGCGGCCTGCGCGTATGAACGACCGTGTCGCTGCCTATGAGCTTGCGCGGCAGGCTTGCGGCGTTGGTGGCGACTTCGCCCTGTTTCGCCGTTTGCGTGGAAAAGCCAAGAAGATTGGCGGCGGCAATCCCGGAGGGAAATATCGCGGTCTTTGCCGAGGCGAGATTCTGGATGGCCGCCGGATTCGGGCGGCTTTTGCCGAAGGTCGTCTCGCGGGTGCGGTAGTAGACGCCCTTGCTCAGGCGTTCGAGCATGCCCTCGCGTGTGAGGCGGGACAGCGCCTGCGCGACGGCGGTAAAGGGAAGGTCGCCGAAATCCTGAAGACGCCAGAGTTTCTCGCCACCACGCTCGATGCGCTGGCGGACGGAACTGGCGATATGGCGTGAGCCGGACGCTGTGGCGGAGCCTTTCATCGGACCAAGTATGCGCCTGGCGGCGTCATAATGTCAAGTTTTTATGCTATAAAACTTGACATATGGGCCCGCTTCCTCGCGAGCTGGATCGGCAAGAGGCGGTTGATTTCACTGCCGAATCTTTCACTCCACTTTCACTCACTTAAGGGGCGGTTTGGATGGGGAGTTCCGGAAGTTGCTGATTTCAATGCACCTGGATGAACCGCCGTAGACGCCGTTTTCCTTTATTTTCAATCTACGGTCATTTTCCCAAGCTGGACGTCGCGGGTTCGAACCCCGTCTCCCGCTCCATCTTTTCAATCACTTGCATGCCTCGCCGAATCAGCGTTTGTCTCATTTGTCTCAATTGTAAATTAATCGATCGGATTGCAGTGCCTTGAAATCCGACCAAAGTGCCGACGACGCCTCGCGCTTCCGAGCCAGCGACGAATCAACGTAATCCGCCAGGTGGACCCCGAGGCCATGACCCTGCTGATCGGCGATTATTTTGGGGTCCGTGCCTCTTTCCTCGTGTAGTGTGGAATGCGACCGGCGCAGTACTGCGAAGTTGATCCAATCGAGTCCCAGCGGCTCCAGGCGCGGATGAATACATCGTCTTAGAACGTTGTCCGGCAGTACCGGGCTAACGATCCGCTCGTTCGGAAAGACCCACCCCCCATCACTCCGGTCGGGTAGAGTCGCAATCCAGGCCGTAAGCCTTGTGAAAATCTCCGGGTCCACGCCAACGCCTCGAATTTCATTCGTCTTGGTGGGATTCACGTCGCCCTTATACCAAGAGCGCTCGATGCGAATCGCCCCCAGTGCAAAAAGATCGCCATTCTTTAATCCATAAGCCTCCGATTCTCGCAATCCGCAAAATGTCACCAAGTCAAACGCCAGTCGTTCCCTTTCTTCGAGCACCATCCACGCTCGCAGGTATTCGGCCAAAGTCACCCGGCGCAGGCGGGAACGATCCGACCGCCGCGCTGCTTTTGGCGTTTTCAGGCCCGTGGCGATGTTGGAGGTCAGGTATTCTTCTGCCACCATCCTCTTCACCATATCCCCCTTCGCACACCTGACTTGGCTGACCGACTCGTAACTCAAACCCTTTTCGGCCAGCTTGCGCAGCACGCTGCGCAGGTGCTCAGCCTTCAGATCGCGGCAACGCAATCCTCCGATCTCAGGCAGGATGGATCGTCTAAACAGGTATTCCGCCTCACGCCCTGTGGCTCTGCGCCAGTCTCCGTTTTCGTACTTCTGCGGAATGTACACTTGCTCCACAAACCTCCGTAGCGGCTCGGCTCCGAGCGCGTGCGCAGGGTTTCTGTTCAATACCGCAACGATGTCGTCCAGCGCGATCCGGGCCTGCTTCTCGTCCTTCTCTGCAGTCCGTCCGAGTTGAACACGTTTCTGAGGTGCGCCTGGGGCGGGATAGTATTTCCCGTACCAGACCTCTCCGTTCGCTGATTTGCAAATACTGCCTCGTTGATACCTTCTGGTGGTCATGAGCGCGTCCTTTTCCCGCGTCTCTGCCACGAATTCCTGAATCTCGCTCGACTGTATCATGCCGCCAGCCTTCCCGTCTCGTTTCGTTCCCGCCAGCGAATTATCGACAGCTTGCGGAAGACGACCTTTCGTCCGTATTGAAAAAACGGCAGTGGTTCGATTCCAGTGAGCATCCCCCGCCGCATTCGGTGCACAGTAGCGACGCTACAGCCGAGCGCGAAGGCCGTCTCGGATGGCGTCAGCCAGTCCCGGGTCTCTTGCGGCGGCAATGGGCGGCGGGTGCGAGTCCTCGGCCTACTGGGCTGGACGACCGCGATAGATAAGTCCATATGCTTTTACCTTTACTTCCTTTTGGCTTCCTTCGAAGACTGCCGCCGATTCCGCGAATTACGTGCAAGACCAACAGGCCCTGAAATTCAACTCGCCATCGGCAGCGCAAAGGCCGCCCACGTATTAGGATGTTAGGGACTTCGCATTTGTTATGGCGACGAAAACCTTCGAATTTCGTCGCGACGACTTAATTGAGTGTGTTTTCGTCGCGGAGCAGTGCTTCGTACCGCCTGACGGCTCGGCGGCAGAGATCACGCAGTGTCTTGCGTTGTTTGGCATCTGCCCTCGTATAAGCTGCGCGATGGACATCGTACGCCAGCGTGCTCCAGTCCGGCCGCCCGTCTTCCAGCCAAATCCGATAGATCTGCTCGGTCGATGCTTTACGTGGCGCACCACGTCCCCGGCGAGGGGGGAGGAACACTCCCTCCGGTGGTTCGACGCCCAGTCTGATCAGCCAGCCTTCCAATAGCTCCCGATAGCCCTCCGGACTATTTTCCTGCTTAACTGGCCAATCTGATGCTCGCTTCGGATCTAAATCGTGCACAGTCTGTTAGTTATGAGCGCGTACACAGATTGGACCAGTTAAGCAGTTTTATACCGGCCAATCTGTTTGAATCTAAGTCACTTACCTTGAAAGCCGCGGGGAGGCACAGATTGACCGGTATAAAAGTAC
>Ga0302326_10006849_pt1 | contig 25447 bp, 23 predicted proteins | sample Palsa_T0_3_FD_202264 | JGI IMG/M metagenome (GOLD analysis project Ga0302326, IMG submission 202264) | Peat permafrost microbial communities from Stordalen Mire near Abisko, Sweden - Palsa_T0_3 | ecosystem: Environmental > Terrestrial > Soil > Palsa > Peat permafrost | place: Sweden: Abisko... | reverse complement strand
ACCTCGACGACGATGCCGTCGCCGAGGCACTCAGGGCGCTGCGCCGACGTTGTACCGATGTGCGCTATCTGGGGTCCTGGCCGACCGGGAAGATTGCCGGCGCGCCGCCGCCGCACCCCGACGATGCATCATTCTGGCTCGCGGGGCTGCGCGCAGGCTCCACCGGCTTCCCCGTCGATGGGTCGGCGGAATGAGCGGTCGGCTGGTGTTGGTGCGACACGGTCAGTCCTACGCCAACGTCGACAAGCGCCTGGACACCCGCCCGCCGGGGGCGGAGCTGACACAGTTGGGCCGCGAGCAGGCCCGCGCGTTCGCGCGGGCCGCAACGTTGCCGCCCGGCCTGTTGCTGCACTCGGTGGCTACCCGCGCCAAGCAGACCGCCGCGGAGATCAGCGCGGAGCTCGCCGTGCCGGCCGATGAGGTGACCGGTATCCACGAAGTGCAGGTCGGCGACCTGGAAAACCGCAATGACGACGAGGCCGTCGCCGGGTTCGACGCTGTTTACCGGCGGTGGCTCGAGGGCGAGCGGGACGTGCCATTGCCCGGCGGCGAGAGCGCCGATCAAGTGCTGGACCGGTACGTGCCGGTGTTGACCGATCTACGCACGCGCACCCTCGACAATGAAGACTGGACCGGCGATGTCGTCGTCGTCAGCCATGGCGCGGCGATCCGGCTGACGGCGGCCGTGCTGGCCGGCGTCGACAGCAACTTTGCGTTTGACCATCACCTCGCCAACACCGAGGCGGTGATCCTGACGCCCCTCGCCGACGGGCTGTGGAGCTGTGTGCAATGGGGAGCCCTGACGCCGCCGTTTGATCGGTTGCCGGACGCCGCTGCAGTGCGGGACGCGGTGGAAGCAAGCTCCGACCCGATGGGCTGACCTCAGCTCGGCTGGTCAGATCGCCACAGCCGCCGAAGCGTCGGCGGCGGCGATGTGCGCGCAGTCGCAGCCGACTGCGCCGCAGTCCACCACGAACGTGTGCAACAGCAACTCCGGGCTGCTGCAGCCGTCGTCGGTGCATTCCGAGCGGTGCAGCCAGTGGCGAATGATGGTGCCGTGGCAGTGCTCCAGGCCTGCCCGGCAGTCGGGACAGACGACGGTGCGGCTCATGAATTAGTTTCTAGCACTCGGGGCGGACAAGGCCGAGACGCCGCGCCTGGTTGGCTTTCATTACCCGCCGGGCTAGGCCCAGCCCAGTTCGTGCAACCGCTCGTCGTCGATGCCGAAGTGGTGGGCGATCTCGTGTATCACGGTGATCTTCACTTCCTCGACGACCTGCTCGTCTCGGTCGCAGATGTTCAGCAGCGCGTCACGGTAGATCGTGATGGTGTCCGGCAACGACCCGGTGTAGTGGGAGTCGCGTTCGGTCAACGCCACCCCCTCATAGAGCCCGAGCAGCTCGTCGTCGTCGGGATCGCAGTCGGCGACCAGCACCACCACGTTGTCCATCACGGCCGCCAGCTTCGGCGGGATCAGGTCGAGCGCGTCGGACACCAGCTCGTCAAACCGCTGCGGATCCATCCGGACGGCCACCCTGCTAAGTCCCCGGGGCGGGTGGCGGTGGGGGTTCTGCCGGAGCGGGCGCCTGTGGGGGGAATGGTGGCGGCGCCTCGGGAGCCGGGGGCGGCGCTTGGGGGGCTGGCGCGGGTGCGGCCGGCTGCGTCGCCGGGGCGGGCTGTTGCCCCGGAAGATGTTGGTTGCCCTGCCGTTGACTGGCGGATCCGGAACTGTTCGATCCGGACGAACTGTTCGATCCGGATGAACTGCTCGATCCGGATGAACTGCTCGAGCTGGACGGACCGTTTGATCCGGTCGATGAGTTGCCGCCGGTGCTCGGAGTCAGCGGGATCGGCGGCAGGTTGAGCCGTTCCTGCGGGATGTCCGGCGGCGGCACAGGGGGTTGGCCGTTGATCTTCAGCGGTCCCTTGGCGCTGTTGAGCAACGTCGCCCAGCCGCCGTTACCCAGCGTCGCCCCGATGCTGCAGGCAACCTGCCGGTCACCGGCCGACCAGCTGGGCAATGACAGCGTGCTGTAGATCAGCGTGAGCGTGGTGCTGCGCAACTGCGCGGGAGCCAGGTAAGCGTCGGTCAGTTTGGTGCAGGAATCTTTGATGAAGCTGTCCTGCTCGGGCTCTGGGGGCAGCGCGTCGGGGAACTTGGCAAGCAGGTTGACCGTGCCGGTGACCTCCATCGCGTGCGGCGCGGCGCAGTCGACCGGGATGTCGGTGGGCTGATTGGTGGAGGGATCGATACCCAGACAGGTGCCGTCCGGCCAGGCCTTGGACTGGTCGACGCCGCCAACCTTGCCCTTGAAGTCGATCTGCTGGTTCCCCGGACCCGGCAGCTGCAAGCCGCACAGCATCCGTCGCTCGCCGAACTGCCGCCACGCTTTGTCCCCGGACCACAGCATGCTGATGACGAACTTGCTGTTGGGGTCGAACTTGGCGCCCAGATAGCGGCGCACGGCCGACTCGCATTGCTCCTGGCTGATCTGCTCAATACGGGGGGCCGTCGGCGGCGGGGCGGTGGGGCCGTACTCCGAGCCGGGGAACGTGCGCATGTCGATCGACTCGGCGACCTCGAACCGATGGTCCTCTTTGCAGTCGACGATGGTGGCGGCCTCGGGCATCCGATCCGGCCACATCAAGCAGTTGCTGCTGGCGGCGCGGTTGAATGCGTCGTTTCCTTTCGCGCCGGTGGGGGGGACCGGATCGATGTAGCCGGCCAGCCGCCCTTGCCCGCCGCCGATCGGCAACGCGGTCACCAGTCCGGCGATGAGCAGACCGCCCAGAGCGGTCAGCAGCAGCGCGCGCCGGGTGTCGGAAGCTTGCAGGGTCCCTTGCACGCTGGTCAGCCACTCGACTCGTGGCAGCCGACGTCCCTGAGACCGGTCGGCCCCGGACACGTCGCGCCCGGAGACGTCGCGCTCGCTCCGCTCGGATTCATGCCGCATCGCCTCCATTCTGACAGGCCCAACTCGCCGCGTGACAGCTGATGCAAAAGTAACTTCATGTGGTTGTCGCTGGTGGGTGCTGCACGCGTAGGGTTCTAGCCCGTGATCGACCTGAAACTGCTCCGTGACAATCCGGACGTCGTCCGCCGTTCGCAGACCAGCCGGGGCGAGGATCCGGCTCTGGTCGACACCTTGCTGGCCGCCGATACCGCCCGTCGGACCGCGATCTCGACAGCGGACTCGCTGCGCGCCGACCAGAAAGCCGCCAGCAAGAAAGTCGGCGCCGCATCGGCCGAGCAGCGGCCCGCGCTTCTGCAGCAGGCCCGCGACCTGGCCGACGAGGTCAAAGCCGCCGAGGCACGGCAGGCGACTGCCGAAGCGGCGTTCGCCGCCGCCCATCTGGCGATCTCGAACGTGATCATCGACGGTGTTCCCGCCGGCGGGGAGGACGATTACGCCGTCCTCGACGTCGTGGGTGAACCGGCCGTGATCGAGAATCCCAAAGACCATCTCGAGCTCGGCGAGGCGCTGGGCCTGATCGACATGGAACGCGGCGCCAAGGTGTCGGGTTCACGGTTCTACTTCCTGACCGGCCAGGGTGCACTGCTGCAGCTGGGATTGCTGCAGTTGGCGATCCGGCTGGCGGCAGACAACGGTTTCGTGCCAATCATCCCGCCGGTGCTGGTTCGTCCGGAGGTGATGGCGGGGACCGGCTTTCTCGGTGCGCACGCCGACGAGGTGTACCGGTTGGAAGCTGACGACCTCTACCTGGTGGGCACCTCGGAGGTGCCGCTGGCCGGCTACCACTCCGACGAGATCCTCGATCTTTCCGGCGGGCCGCTGCGGTATGCGGGCTGGTCGTCCTGCTTTCGGCGGGAAGCCGGCAGTTACGGTAAAGACACTCGCGGCATCATCCGGGTTCACCAGTTCGACAAGGTCGAGGCATTCGTTTACTGCACGCCCGACGACGCCAAGGCCGAGCATGAGCGGCTGTTGGGTTGGCAACGTGAGATGCTGGCCCGCATCGAGGTGCCGTATCGGGTAATCGACGTGGCCGCAGGCGATCTCGGCTCGTCGGCGGCGCGCAAGTTCGACTGCGAGGCATGGGTGCCCACCCAGCGGGCCTACCGCGAGCTGACCTCGACGTCGAACTGCACCACCTTCCAGGCCCGCCGGCTGGCCACCCGCTACCGGGATCCCAACGGCAAACCTCAGATCGCTGCGACGCTCAACGGCACGCTGGCCACCACCCGGTGGCTGGTCGCCATCCTGGAGAACCATCAGCGACCGGACGGCAGTGTGCGGGTGCCCGCGGCGCTGGTGCCTTTCGTCGGTACCGAGGTGCTGGAGCCTTAGGCGCGCTGGTCGGGTTGTGCCGAGTGCGTAGTTATCCACAGTCAGCATTTGATCCACAGACCGGGCTTGGTGTTAGGTGCCCGAGGTGGAGTTGTCGGGCTGGTTCATAGCGTTGAGGTATGGGTTCAGCGATCGGCGCCGAGCAGGTGCGGGAACGGATCAATGCCGCTCTCGATGCAATTGACGCCGGCCACGACGTGTTGCGTGAGACGTCTTCGGGCATGGTGGGCAACACGTTTCGGGTCGACGTCGCTGAGCGGTTGGAAACCCAGGAGCGCACCAACCGCGGGCTGATGTATCGATTCTTCGGCGAGATCGCCGACCCACCAGACGAAGCCGGGTCCACAGCCGCGCTGCGATCGGCGCTGTGGGCGCGGCTGCGCATCACTCCCCAAGAGATCACCCGCCGATTCAAACTCGCCGCCCGCATCCGGCCACGCCGGTCGTTGACCGGCCCGCCGGTGCCCCCGGAACTGCCGGAGTTGGCGGCCGCGGTGGAGGCAGGCGCCGTCGGCGACGATCACATCCGGGCGGTATGCCGGGCCGTCGACGTGCTACCTGGCTGCGTTGCGCCCACCGACGTTAGCGCCGCCGAACGCACGCTGGTCGAGCATGCCACCACAGTCGATGCCGGTGTCGTGGTCAAAATCGGTCAACGCATCGCCGACTACCTCAACCCCGACGGCCTCTTCAGCGACGAGGACCGAGCCCGTCGCCGAGGCTTGCACCTCGGTCCGCAGGGACCCGACGGGATGTCGCGGCTGACCGGGCTGCTCGATCCGCAGGCCCGCGCCTACTTCGAAGCCATCGACGCCGCGGTACGCCCCGGCCGCCATCTTCCTGACGAAGGTCCCGACGCGCGCGATGACCGCACACCCGCCCAACGCTGTCACGACGCCTTGAAACTCGGTTTGCGCGCCGCGATCGCCTCCGGCGGCCTCGGCGTGCACCGCGGCCACCCCGTCACCGTGGTCATCACCACCACCCTGGCCGAACTCGACCAGGCTGCCCACGCCGCGGCCGACCCCGCGGCCCCGATGCCCGCACCAGCGTTGACCGGCGGCGGCTCCCGACTACCGATGCGCGACCTGATCGCGATGGCCGCTGACGCGATTCACTATCTGGCCGTGTTCGACAACCACACCGCGCGCCCGCTATATCTGGGCCGCCAAAAACGGATCGCCACCGCCGACCAGCGACTGATCTGCTACGCCCGCGACCGCGGCTGCACCCGCCCCAACTGCCTGGTGCCCGGCTATCGCTGCGAGGTTCATCATTCACCACACTGGGATGACGGCGGGCGCACCGACGCGGACAAGATGCACTTCGCCTGCGGCGGAGATCACGCCAGCGAAAGCCGCGGCGAACTGCGCACCGAAGTTGTCGAGGGTGGACGACTCGGCTGGACCGACGGCACCGGGCCACCGGAAATCAACCACGCCCACCACCCCGACGAACTCCTGCGCGGAGACCCCGACCCACCCCACGACGAGCCGCGGGAAGCATAGGGCCGCTTAGGCGTCGACGGCCGCCGGCTCGTGCGCGTGCCTGCGCTGGCGCTCGATGGTGGCGAAGTAGAACGCGAACGCGAACGCGAAACTGGTGAACAGGCTGGAGATGAAGTACAGCCACGGTCGCCGCAGCCCTCGCCGATAGCCGTCGACAATGGTGAACAGCGGCAGCAGCAGGACGTTGGCGATCGTGTAATCCTGGCTGGCCGAACTGGCCGCCGGGTTGGTGAACATCAATCGGATGTATTCGGCCCAGCTGCCGTGCTGACCCCACAGCGGATTCGTCGACCCGTGCGAATACTCCTGCACGAAGCGGATATTGAAGTACCAGCCTAAAACGACCGATGCGATACCGATGACGTAGTAAAGGCCTTCCAGCGGTGAAAAGAGCGAGCCGCCCGCGACATTCGAGAAGATCTGACGGTTGGAGACGACGAGCCAGGTGATGACCGCGAGGCCGAGCACCGCATGGGTGAGAAGCGAGATCATCGGCGCAGTCTCACTCTCCAGCCGAAGTTTTGTCAATAGTGACAAAATGCGGTGTGCGGTAATTTAGCGGGATGGTCCGGCCGGCTCAGACGGCGCGCAGCGAGCGCACCCGGGAGGCGCTGCGCCAGGCTGCGGTGGTGCGGTTCTTGGCCCAGGGCGTCGAGGACACGTCGGCCGAGCAGATCGCGGCGGATGCCGGGGTGTCGCTACGGACTTTTTATCGCCACTTCTCGTCCAAGCATGACCTGCTGTTTGCCGACTACACCGGACTGCACTGGTTCCGCGCGGCGCTGGACGACAGGCCGGACGCCGAATCGATCATCGACTCCGTGCAGGCCGCGATCTTTGCTTTTCCGTATGACGTTGAAGCCGTGGCGAAAATCGCAGCGCTGCGAGACGACGAGATCGACCCGGGCCGCATCGTCCGCCATATCCGGGACGTGCAGGCCGACTTCGCCGATGCCATCGCCGCCCAGCTGCGACTCCGTAGCTGGGCGGTCGATCCGGCGCCGGATGACCGGGTGCGCGTCGCGGTGACGGCCCGCTGCATCGCGGCCGCGGTGTTCGGCGCGATGGAGATCTGGATGCTCGGGGAGGATCGATCACTCGGCGAGCTGGCGCGGGTCTGCCATGTGGGCCTGGAGTCACTGCGGGCCGGCATCACCGCGGCGTGGACGGGTCACGTTTCGTCATAATTGACAAAACTTTGTGTGCATGCCAGCCTGCAATCGTGGAGGGCAAGATGGCATGACTGAGTACGACGCGATCGTCATCGGCGCGGGGCATAACGGACTGGCCGCGGCGGTACTGCTGCAGAAGGCCGGCCTGCGCACCCTGTGCCTGGAAGCCAAGCTGTACGCCGGCGGGATGGCCTCCACCGTGGAGCTTTTCGACGGCTACAAGTTCGAGATCGCGGGCTCAGTGCAGTTCCCGACCGCGCCGGTGGTCAGGCAGGAACTTGGCCTGGACACCTTGCCGACGATCGACCTGGACGTGATGTCGGTGGCGCTGCGTGGTGTCGGTGACGATCCGATGGTCCAGTACAGCGACCCGATCAAGCTGTTCACCCACCTCAACGAGGTGCACGGCGCCGACGCCGTCAACGGCATGGCGGGACTGATGGCCTGGGCACAGGCGCCGACCCGGGCGCTCGGGCGGTTCGACGCGGGCGCGCCGCCGAAGACGCTCGACGAGATGTACGCCTGTGCTACAAACGAATTCGAGCGCTCGGCCATCGATGACATGCTGTTCGGCTCGGTCACCGACGTGCTCGACCGCTATCTTCCAGACCGCGAGAAGCACGGCGCGATGCGCGGCTCGATGACGGTCCTGGCGGTGAACACCCTCTACCGCGGCCCGGCCACCCCGGGCAGCGCGGCGGCGCTGGCCTTCGGGCTCGGTGTTCCCGATGGCGACTTCATCCAGATGAAGAAGCTACGCGGCGGCATCGGCGCGCTCACGGCACATCTGGCGGATTCCCTGGTGAGCGGCGGTGGCGAGGTTCGATTGCGCACCAAGGTGACCGAGATCGTCGTCGCCGAAGGGAAGGTGACCGGGGTCCGCACCGAGGCGGGAGAAACCGTGACCGCCCCGATCGTCATCTCCGCGATCGCGCCCGACCTGACGCTCAACGAGCTGATCGATCCCGCCGTGTTGCCCGCTGACATCCGCGAACGCTATGCCCGGATCGACCACCGCGGCAGCTACATTCAGATGCACTTCGCACTGGACGAGGCGCCGGTGTTCGCGGCGCCCTATGAAGCGCTCAACGACCCGAGCATGCAGGCGTCGATCGGGATCTTCAGCACACCGGAGGAAGTCCAGCAGCAGTGGGAGGATTGCCGTCGCGGGATTGTGCCCGCCGACCCGACGGTCGTCTTCCAGGTCCCCTCGCAGAACGATCCCGACCTGGCACCCGAGGGTAAGCACGCGGCGTCCGCGTTCGCGTTGTGGTTCCCGATCGAGGGCGGGGAGGGTGGGGTGGACTACGGCGCAGCGAAGGTGGAAATGGGTCAGCGAGTGATCGACAAGATCACCCGATTGGCGCCGAACTTCGAAGGCAGCATCAGCCGGCACACCACCTTCACGCCCAAGCACATGGGCGTGATGTTCGGCGCCCCGGGCGGCGACTACTGCCACGGCCTCTTCCAGGCGAACCAGGTCGGCCCCAACCGGCCCGGCCCGAAGGGCTTTATCGGACAGCAGATTCCGGTCGACGGTCTGTACCTGGCCAGCACCGGATGTCACGGCGGGCCGGGCATCACCTTCATCCCGGGTTATAACGCAGCGCACCAAGCGCTGGCCGACTTCGAACGTTAGAGGACGTTAGTCCCGCTCGTCGAGCAGTCGATCGAGCAGCGCGGTGAACTGGTCGGGTTCGGCCGGGGTGAACGCCGGGCTGGGTTTGGTGCCCGGCACATCGAGAGTGATCAAGGTCGACCGCCAGGGCCGCTGCACGTCCAGGGGCAGCCAGCGGCGCAGGTCCGAGCTGCCCCAGATACGGAATCGGTGCAGCAGCAGGCCGAGCGGTTCGGCCTGGTATCCGCGGATCGCGCGCAGCGCGACGATCTTGGAGGTGCCGGACGGAAAATGGTAGCGGCGCAGCGTGATCGCTTCCCGGTCCAACTGGACCAGGCCGTCATCGTAGGCGTCGGAGTTGGATGCGCTGCTGGATGCGCTCATGCCCGCGAGCACCGAAGGTCGTGGCCGCGCGCGGTCAGGCAGCGGCCGTTCTCCAGGTTCCACTGCCAGCCGTGCAGGTTGCAGGTCAGCGTGCTGCCTTCGACAACGCCGAAGTTGGACAGGTCCGCTTTCAGGTGCGGGCACCGGCGCTGAATCTCCCAGCCGTCCATGGTGATCGAGGCCGAGTCGTCGTGCGTCTCGGCGAACCAACCGTCGGCGTAGGCGATCCGCTCGCCGGTCAGGCATTTGAAGAAGGTGTAAAGGTATTCGTTGTATCCGCCGACCCGCCACGCCTTGAACCGGGTGGACAAGAAGATGGTGTTCACCCAATCCGGCTCGTTGTCGCGCAGCACGGTACGGACCAGCTCCGGTGGGATGGCGAACCCGTAGCGAAATTTCTCATCGGGAATCGCTTCCCGCACAGTTCGTTTCGGAAAGTCGAGGACAACCTGCTGCGCCCCGAGGACGAGCTCGACGGGGTAGCCGATGCCGTCGCAGATCTCGTTGCCGGCCAGCATGATCGGTTCGAACACCGCGCGCAGCGGCTCGAGTAGCGATGCGCCGGCGGCGGCCTCCCAGCCGGCTTTCTCGGCCGCCAGCACGGGTTGCATGCGGGCGGCGTAGCTGGCGATGTAGGCCGCTTTGCCGGTGGTGAAGATGGCTTCGACCTCTTCGGTGGGCAGCGGATGACGCAGCGAGTCCAGCACTGCGCCAGAGAATTCGGCCGTCGAACCGGGCATCATCAGCAGGCCCCGGTCGTGGCCGTGCGTGCGCATCTGGTCGAGGAACACCGCCTGGTCAGGAAAGATGTTGGCAGGGTCGGCGCTGTCGTCGTTGAGGTCACGCAATTCGGGGTCCAGGAAACACGGCGGGCCGGCCGACGGAATCACCCACGTCGCGCCGACCTGCGCGATGTACTGACGGGCCCGGTCCATTTGGCGCTGGCGCTTCTGGATGCCGAAGGTCTCCTTGGCGCGCGACGGCATGTCGTAAACCATCGGATACCAGATCGCGCCGGAGTACTGCAGCATGTGCACGTCGATGTGATCGAACGCGTGCGTCAACACGTCCAGGTCGACTGGCCGGGCGTCGTTCATGTTGAACGCGGTCGTGACGCCGTCGCAGACCACCAACGCCGAATCGCCGATCGGGCCGTCTGCGGGTGCGCGCAGGGCGATGACCATCACGTCCAGATCGCCCTTCGGCCCGCTGATCCGGTGCTTCACCGAACTGGTGGTGTCGAAGAAGCGATGAAACCCCAGCATCTGCAATGCGTTTTTCAGGTCGGGTACCGGATAGTCCGGCAGCAGGACCACGGCGTCCTTGTTGACGTGCTCAGCCAGCAGCCTGGCGTCGAAGTGGTCCTTGTGCAGGTGTGACACGTAGAGGTAGTCGCAGTCGCCCAGGCTGTCCCAGTCCAGCCCGCTGTTGTCCGGGAAGGGGAACCACGACGCGAAGTAGGCCGGGTTGACCCAGGGGTCGCACAGGATGCTGCCGGCCTCGGTCTCGATCCGAAAGCCGGCGTGGCCGATGCTTGTGACCTGCACTAATGCCCTCTACTGACTATTTTGGCGACGCTCGTGTGCCGTTCCGAGCTTAGCGGCAGAGCCGAGGAGACCGCCGCGCTCGGGCATCCCGGACGGAAACACTAGGGTTGGTGATCGTGGAACCGGTTTACGGGTCGATCATCGCGCTCGTGCGGCTGACGTGGCGGGTGCAGGGACTGCGTTTCACGGTCATTGGGCAGGAAAACATACCTGCCACCGGCGGCGCCGTCATCGCCATCAACCACACCGGCTACATGGACTTCACCCTGGCCGGGCTGCCGACCTACAGGGCGCACCGCGCGCGCAAGGTGCGGTTCATGGCCAAGCAGGAAGTCTTCGACAACAAGGTCACCGGGCCGATCATGCGGGGTTGTCGGCATATCCCGGTGGACCGGTCCAGCGGCGCCGCGTCGTACGAGGCCGCCGTGGATCGACTCAAGGCCGGCGAGCTCATCGGCGTCTATCCCGAAGCGACGATCAGCCGCAGTTTCGAGATCAAGGAGTTCAAGTCCGGCGCCGCCAGGATGGCGATCGAGGCGGGCGTGCCGATCATTCCGCACATCGTCTGGGGCGCCCAGAGGATCTGGACCAAGGACCATCCCAAGAAGATGTTCCGCCCGAAGGTGCCGATCGTGGTGATGGTCGGTGAGCCGATCCTGCCGACACTGCCGGCGCCCGAGCTGACCTCGCTGCTGCACTCCCGGATGCAGCATCTGCTGCAGCGGGCGCAGGACGCGTACGGCCCCCATCCTTCTGGCGAATGGTGGGTGCCTCACCGTCTCGGCGGCACCGCCCCGACGCTGGTCGAGGCCGCCCGACTGGACGCCGAGGAAGCCAGCCAGCGCGCCGCCGCCAGGGCGGCCCGCGGCCGCGGGGAGTAGGCGCGGGCCGCCTCGCTTCGCGCTTGTTTCCGGTAGCGAAGGCAAAGATTATTGAGGAAACTGAGTGGACCGGGCGCGCCCCTAAGCGGCCGTAGCGCGGCCCGTGACACGGCGGCCAGCTAACAAGACAAGGAGCAACGGTCATGGCAGAGCCGTTTTACCGGTTCGGTGAGTGGGTCGTTCCACCGCTCGTTGCCATGAACGGAACCAAGTTCACTTTCGACGGCTTGGAGAACATCCCCGAACGTGGTGGCGCGTTGCTCGCCCAGAACCACACCAGCTACCTGGATTGGCTTCCGCCACTGTTCGCCGCCCGCGAACGCGGCCGGCGGATGTACTTCATGATCAAGGCCGAGATGGCCGATGTGAAGGCGGTGAACTACGTCATCAAGCACGCCAGGCTGATCCCGGTGGACCGCGCGCACGGACATGAGGCATTCGACGTCGCGGTGCAACGCCTGCGCGAGGGCGAACTCATCGGGATGCATCCCGAGGCCACCATCAGCCGCAGCTACGAACTCCGCGAATTCAAGACCGGGGCTGCGCGGATGGCGTTGCAGGCGCAGGTGCCGATCGTCCCGGTGATCGTTTGGGGCGCACAGCGCATCTGGCCGAAAGACCACCCGAAAAAGTTGTTCCGCAACAAGGTTCCCATCGTGGTGGCCGCGGGGGAACCGTTGCCACCGCTCGGCAGCGCCGAGGAACTCAACGCCGGGCTGCGCGAGGCGATGAACGCGTTGCTGTACCGGGTGCAGGAGCAGTATCCGCATCCCGAGGGGGAGTACTGGGTGCCGCGACGGTTGGGTGGCACCGCGCCGAACCGGGAGGATTCCCAGAAGCTGCGCACTGCGGAATTGCTTGAGCGACTTCGACAAGAGGAGGAGCGGCGCCGGTGAGTCTGACGCATCACCGAGGAAGATTGGGCGCAGTGGCCGGCACATGACCCTACCCGCGCTGATTGCGTGCGATGTCGACGGAACTCTGATCGGCCCCGACGAGCGGATCAGGCCGCGCACCCGCGATGCTGTGCGGGCCGCTGTCGAGGCTGGGGCGCAGTTTGTGTTGGCCACCGGTCGCCCGCCGCGATGGATACCGCCGGTGGTCGATGAGCTCGGGTTCGCGCCGATGGCGGTGTGTGCCAACGGCGCCGTGATCTACGATCCCGCGACCGACCGGGTGCTGTCGGCCAAGACGCTGTCCGTCGCCATTCTGGGCGAATTGGCGGAGATCGCGACCCGCGCCATCCCGGGCGCCGGGCTTGCGGTGGAGCGGATCGGGCGCAGCGCGCATGACGCGGCGACCCCGCAGTTCGTCAGTTCGCCGGGCTACGAGCATGCGTGGCTCAATCCCGACAACACCGAAGTGTCGTTGGAAGACCTGCTCAGCGCGCCCGCCGTCAAGCTCCTGGTTCGTAAGGCCGGAGCCGGCAGCGCCGAGATGGCCGCCGAGCTCGCCAAGCATGTCGGTAGCCAGGGAGACATCACCTACTCGACCAGTAACGGCCTGATCGAGATCGTGCCGCGGGGCGTCGACAAGGCCACCGGCATCGCCGAGCTCGTCGGGCCGTGGGGCATCACCGACGACGACATCGTCGCGTTCGGGGATATGCCCAACGACGTGCCGATGCTGGCGCGGGCCGGTCACGGGGTGGCAATGGGTAACGCGCACCCAGATGCGATCGCCGCGGCCGACGAGGTCACCGCCTCCAACGCCGATGACGGGGTGGCGCGAGTGCTGGAACGCTGGTTGTTCTAAAGAGGCAATCGGTTAGGCAGCCGGAGCCACGGGTGAGAACCGCTCGAGCTGAACCGGGGGTCCGGTTTCCGACGGCGGGGGCAGTTCTTCGACGACGCCGTCGACGACCCGGCTGACCCGGCCGCTGAGCCGGTCGAGATTAAGCGTGCCGTGCTGGAAGTTCTGCTTAACCCATTGCGGCTCTTGAATTTCGGCGCTGGTCGGCAGGCCCAACGCCCCTCGCTCGTAGCCGAGCGAGGCCCACGCGTCGTAGATGGCTCCGGTGACCGGTTGCGCCCCGGTCTCCGGGGCCCAGTACATCGCGCCTTTGTCGAAGGTGGCGTAGCGCGCCGCGTCAACGCCCGTCGCCTCGGGTGAGGTCGGCGCGCCCAGCATGCTGTTCACCCCGCCGATCGCCTGCCACCGGTCGTAGATGGCACCGCCCTGCAGCGCCATGGCCAGGTCTTCGGGTCGGGGCGCTGTATTGAAGTGTGCTGCAATATCGCGGATTTCGTCCAGCAAGCCGTAGGCGACGTTGCCTGGGCAGTCGGTGGCGCCGACGTCGCGGTGGCTGAAGATCGCTGGCAGCGTCGCAACGGCGTTGACGGGATAGTTGGTGTTGGGGCCGCCGGCCGAGGTCAATGCGACTGTGCCCCTGGGGTCGACGTGATCCAGCCCCAGCCGCCAGCCGAGCAGCCGGCCGACATTGCGGAGTTGGATCGGCGTCGGCGCCACGTCGTCGAAGTTGCCGATCATCGCCACACCCCAGCTGTGGCTGTTGAAGCCACCGGTGTGGTCGCCCTGCACCGGGCCGGTCAGCGCGCCGGCCCTGCCCTCGAACACCTGGCCGTACTTGTCGACCAGCGCGTTGTAGGCGATGTCGCACCAGCCCAAGATCTGGGTGTGGTAGGCGTAGATCGACTGGACGATCGCCGCCGAGTCCTGCGGCTGGTAGTCATTGCTCTCGGCCGTGTGATGGACCACCGCGGCGCGGATGGGTTGGTCGAACGGCCGGTTTCCGCAGTGCACCGCCTGGTCGACGCCCCACTGCCCGCGGGCGATGACGGTGGGCGGCTGGCCCGCCGCGATGACGGCGGTGGGCGGGGTCCACTGGGTATCGGCGGGTGCTTGTGGCGGGGAGATCAGGATCGCGGAAACATTCTGCGCCAGCGGCTGTTCCGCGGTGACCGGGATGTAACCCAGGCCGGCGCCCGGCATTGGCTTGGGCTGGGAAGTCAGCGGCGCGCCGGGCGGGCGGCGGACCGCGATCTGAACGGTCGTGGTTTTACCGACGAACACCGGATCGGTGCCTTGCGGACCTGCCGGCGAGCCGTGCCCGCCCGAATTCAGCAGTGTCTCGGACACGTACCACGGCCCCCACGAGCCGTCGGCGTGCCGGGCGCGGATGCGCGCCGAGGTGCCGGTGAGATCTCCGCCGGTCAGTGCGACCATCGAAAATGTGGCGGCTTGGCTGATTTCGCGGACCGTAACGCCGCCGCCGAGGCCGATCAACGGTTGCTGGGCAAGCTGGGCATCGCCCGGGCGGGCCGGTTGCTCGCGCGGTCCGGCCGACCCGCCGATCACCCACGGCAGGATGACTGCGGTCGCCGCGATGGCGGTGAACAACAGTGTCGGCGCGGGTCGGCGGGGTGGCACGCCCCGATGTTACGTATGTGCTAGTTGGTGCAAATGGTTCGACACGCTACTTAAGTGAACAAAGTTAATCAGCGGAGCGGCACCGCAGAGTCCCACCCCTACGGTGCCGTTTCGCGACAAGCCTGGAAAGCTAGTGCGGTGCCGGGAGGGCCGGCGGAGCAGGCGGGGCCGCCGCACCGTGGGCCGCGTTCATGAGCCCCGGCATGATCATGCCCTTGAGTAGGTCAATGGCCTGGCCTGCGCCCAGCTGGTTGGCCGCACTCATCATGTCGCTGACCAATCCACCGCTACCGCCCGACGGTGCCCCACCGAGCGACGGGTCGCCGAGGATCGGGTAGGTGCCCCCGGCGCCGGGGTCCAATCCGATCGGGTCGCTGATCGGAAGTTCGCTCGGGTTCGACAAGCCGCCGGCACCGGCCGGACCGAAGCCCGTCGGGCTAGCCGGTCCCGGTGTCAGTCCTGGGCTGGTCAAACCAGGGCTAGCCAGCGAGGGATCGGTCAGCCCGGGCGTCAGACCCGGAGTCGCGCCGGGGGTGAGGCCCGGCGTGGTCAGGCCCGGTGAGGTGAGGCCCGGTGAGGTGAGGCCCGGTGTGGCCAGGCCTGGGCTCGCCAGACCGGGCGTGCCGAACCCTGGGCTGGTCAGGCCGGGTGAGGCCAGGCCGCTGGGGCCGGTGACACCGGTCAGGCTCGGCACGGGCGGAATGGTCACCCCGAATTGCGACAAGCCCTGGGACAGCGCGCCCATCAACTCGCCGGGCAGGTCGGTCATCTCCGCCGCCCGGACGAACTCGCGGTGCTGCGGTGCAGGCTTGATGTCAGCGGACAGGTTGCTGATGGCTATGTAAGCGAATGGACTTGCGACCGCCAGAGCGGCGACTGCGCTCGTGGCTGTCGAGAGCCTGCGTCGACGTCGGTTCGGCACGGAAGTCTCCTCAATCTGGACTATGTGGTCTCGGACTCATGCCCGCCGGGTGGGCGGTCACGGTGCCTGAAGACTCGTCCTCAGGGGCACACGGTCGATGGTACTGACGTGATTGGTGTGACTAGAGTGATGAGATCGAATCGTAAGGCAATCGCGACCTTCGTCACCAAAAGCCGCGTTACGGTCACACGCGGTGCCACTGATGCCAGGCCACCGATGAGCGTCGCGAGAACAAGACCCGGGCCCAACGCCGCCGCCAAGCAGGCTGCAGTCTGACAGTCCGATACCCTAGGCAACCGATGACTTCTCCTTCCGGTCGCTATGACCTCTATGTCGTCGGCTCCGGATTTTTCGGTCTGACGATTGCCGAACGCGCGGCTAGTCAGCTCGGCAAACGGGCGCTGGTCGTGGAGAGGCGTCCGCATATCGGCGGAAACGCCTACTCCGAGGCCGAGCCGCAGACCGGTATCGAGGTCCACAAATACGGTGCACATCTCTTCCACACCTCCAACAAGCGGGTGTGGGATTACGTGCGGCAGTTCACCGACTTCACCGGCTACCAGCATCGGGTCTTCGCCATGCACGACGGGCAGGCCTACCAGTTCCCGATGGGCCTGGGGCTGGTGTCGCAGTTCTTCGGTCGCTACTTCACACCGGAGGAGGCCAAGACGCTGATCGCCGAGCAGGCCGCCGAGATCGACACCGGTGCCGCGCAGAACCTGGAAGAGAAAGCCATCTCGTTGATCGGCCGCCCGCTCTACGAGGCGTTCGTCAAGGGCTACACCGCCAAGCAGTGGCAGACCGACCCCAAAGAGCTGCCCGCGGCCAACATCGCCCGGCTGCCGGTGCGCTATACCTTCGACAACCGCTACTTCAACGACACCTACGAGGGCCTACCGGTCGACGGCTACACCTCCTGGCTGCGCAAGATGGCCGCCGACGACCGCATTGAGGTCAGGCTGGACACCGACTGGTTCGACGTCCGCGACGAACTGCGCGCCGCCAACCCGGACGCTCCGGTGATCTACACCGGCCCGCTGGACCGCTACTTCGACTACGCAGACGGCCACTTAGGCTGGCGCACTTTGGATTTTGAGTTGGAGGTATTGCCGACCGGTGACTTTCAAGGCACGCCGGTGATGAACTACAACGACCCCGAGGTGCCCTACACTCGCATCCACGAGTTCCGTCATTTCCACCCGGAGCGGGATTACCCGACCGACAAGACGGTGATCATGCGGGAGTACTCCCGCTTCGCCGAGCACGACGACGAGCCCTACTACCCGATCAACACCGAGTCCGACCGCACGGTGCTGGCCGCCTACCGGGCCAGGGCAAAGCATGAAACCGCCTCGGCAAAGGTGCTTTTCGGCGGACGGTTAGGTACCTACCAGTATCTCGACATGCATATGGCCATCGCCAGCGCACTGAACATGTACGACAACGTCCTGGCGCCGCACCTACGTGACGGTGCCGCCCTGGAAGAGAACAGCAGAGGAAGCGTCCCGGGATGAGTAAGACCACCGTCGACGATGCGAGCCACGCCCCGATCCGGCAATCCGGCAAAGCGGTAAGCCTGCTTTCCCGCGTCATCCTGCCGCGTCCGGGCGAGCCGCTCGACGTCCGCAAGCTGTACCTGGAGGAGTCGACTACCAATTCGAAGCGCGCGCATGCGAGCAACCGCACGTCGCTGCAGATCGCTGCTGAGTCTGAGGTGTCATTCGCCACGTACTTCAACGCGTTCCCGGCCAGTTACTGGCGGCGATGGTCGATATGCGCATCGGTGGTGCTGCGGGCCGAGTTGACCGGCGCGGGACGGATCGACGTGTACCGGACCAAGGCCACCGGCGCGCGGATCTTCGTCGAGGGGCGCGAATTCGCCGGTACGGCCGATCAGCCGACAACGGTCGAGTTCCAAATAGGACTGCAACCGTTCGAAGACGGCGGCTGGATATGGTTCGACATCACCACCGACAGCGACGTGACGCTGCTCAGCGCCGGCTGGTACTCCGACGAGCCCGCACCGGGCGTCGCGAACGTCGCCATTGGCATCCCGACCTTCAACCGGCCCGATGACTGCGTCAACGCGCTGCGGGATCTCACCTCGGATCCGTTGGTGGACAACGTGATCAGCGCCGTGATCGTGCCCGATCAGGGCACGTCGAAGGTGCGCGATCACCCCGATTTCGCCGCGGCCGCCGCACCGCTGGGCGACCGTCTCTCGATTCACGACCAGCCCAACCTCGGCGGTTCCGGCGGATACAGCCGGGTTATGTACGAAGCGCTGAAAAACACCGACTGCCAGCAGATCCTGTTCATGGACGACGATATTGCGCTGGAGCCGGACACCATTCTGCGGATACTGGCCCTGCACCGGTTCGCCAAGACGCCGATGCTGGTCGGCGGTCAGATGCTCAATCTGCAGGAGCCGTCGCACCTGCACATCATGGGCGAGATGGTCGAGCGGGCCAACTTCATGTGGACGGCCGCGCCGTATACCAAATACGACCACGACTTCGCCGAATATCCGTTGAGCGACAACAACCTTCGCAGCAACCTGCTGCATCGGCGCATCGACGTCGACTACAACGGCTGGTGGACGTGCATGATCCCGCGTGCGGTCGCCGAGGAGCTGGGCCAGCCGTTGCCGCTGTTCATCAAATGGGACGACGCCGATTACGGTCTGCGAGCCGCAGAACACGGGTATCCGACCGCCACCCTGCCCGGCGCGGCGATCTGGCACATGGCGTGGAGCGACAAGGACGACGCGATCGACTGGCAGGCCTATTTCCACCTGCGCAACCGGCTGGTCGTCGCGGCGATCCACTGGGACGGCAACGCGTCCGGCCTGGTCCGCAGTCATCTCAAAGCAACGTTGAAACACCTTTCCTGCCTTGAGTATTCGACCGTAGCGATTCAGAACAGGGCGATTGACGACTTTCTCGCCGGCCCGGAGCACATCTTCTCGATTCTGAAATCCGCGCTGCCGGACGTGCACGCCATGCGCAAGGAATACCCGGATGCGGTGGTGTTGCCGTCCTCTGCCGAGCTGCCCCCGCCGTCGGCGCGCAACTACGAGATGAAGCCGCCGGTAAACCCGCTGTCGGTCGGATACCGACTGGTCCGCGGAGTGCTGCACCAGCTCAAAACGGCCGACCCGGAGCATCATCGGCGTCCGCAGCTCAATGTGCCGACCCAGGACGCCCGGTGGTTCCGGCTGTGCACGCTGGACGGCGCCACCGTCACGACGGCAGACGGTCGCGGCGCTGTCTACCGTCAGCGCGACCGAGCAAAGATGTTCGCGTTGCTGTGGCAGTCGCTGCGCCGTCAACGGCAACTGCTCAGACGCTTCGACGAGATGCGCCGCGTCTATCGGGAGGCGCTACCGGTGCTGTCCAGTACGGAGAAATGGGAGACGGTGCTGGTCCCCGCAAGCGGGCGGGACACCCAGCCGGCCCACGGCTCGGCCCAAAGCGATGCGGCTGGCAATGGCCGACATCACGGCTGAGTCGGCACCGCCACGCGGCGAAGTGGCAGCACTGGTAGGCATTCAATCGGCGTTGGCGTGGCGCCCCGGGGCACTGGTGGCGGCGCGGGCCTTGTCGCACTTCGGCGAACACAGCCTCGGTTGGCTCGCAGTATCGGCGACGGGTGCGGCTCTGCAGCCCGCAAGGCGCCGCAGTTGGCTGGTGGCCGGCGGCGGGGCGTTCGCCGCGCACGCGGCTGCCGTGGTGATAAAACGGCTGGTGCGGCGGGTGCGCCCGCATCATCCGGCGGTCGCGGTCAACGTCGGTACGCCGAGCAGCCTGAGCTTTCCGTCCGCACACGCGACCTCGACCACGGCGGCGGCCGTGCTGCTGGCCCGGGCAACGGGCTTGCCGTTGCCTGTCATGCTGGTGCCGCCGATGGCGCTGTCCCGAATGCTGCTCGGCGTGCACTATCCCAGCGATGTGGCCGCCGGCGTGGCAGTGGGCGCCGCCGTCGCGGCGATCGCCGCCCGGGCTGACGACGGGCTGTTGGCACGAGCCCGTGGAGCAGGCAAATGACTGAGGACATCCAGGACAAGGCGCCGGCGACCGGCCCCGCGACAGCACGGCCGAACCTGTTGGTCGGCGTGATCAAGGCGATGCGGCCGCGGCAGTGGGTGAAGAACATCCTGGTGCTGCTCGCGCCGCTGGCCGCATGGGGCGCCGATGCGCACTACGACTGGCTCAAGGTACTGGTCCAGGTGGCGGTCGCCTTCGTGGTGTTCTGCTTGGCGGCTTCCGCCACGTACCTGGTCAACGACGTCCGCGACGTCGAGGCCGACCGCGCGCACCCCAGCAAGCGGTTCCGCCCGATAGCCGCGGGCGTGGTGCCCGAGTGGCTGGCCTACACGCTCGCGGTGGTCCTCGCGACGGCGTCGCTTGGGTTGGCGTGGTGGCTCACCCCGAACCTGGCGACGGTGATGGCCGTCTACATCGTGATACAGCTGGGGTACTGCTTCGGCCTCAAACACCAAGCGGTGATCGACATCAGCATCGTCTCGTCGGGGTTTCTGATCCGCGGCATCGCCGGCGGCGCGGCCACCAGTATCCATCTGTCGCAATGGTTCTTGCTGACGATGGCCTTCGGATCGCTGTTCATGGCGGCCGGCAAGCGCTACGCCGAACTGCAGTTGGCCGAGCGCACCGGGGCCAACATCCGCAAGTCGCTGGAGAGCTACACCAGTACCTATTTGCGCTTCGTTTGGACGATGTCGGCGACCGCGGTGGTGGTCTTTTACGGCCTGTGGGCCTTCGAGCGTGACCACGGCAGGGCCGGCTGGTTCGCGGTCTCGATGATTCCGTTCACCATCGCGATCCTTCGGTATGCGGTGGACGTCGACGGCGGCCTGGCCGGCGAGCCCGAGGACATCGCGCTGCGCGACCGGGTGCTGCAAGTGCTGTTCCTGGCCTTGATCGGAACCGTCGGTGTCGCGGTTTTCCTGGGCTGACGTGACCACGAAGACCCCGGCCTCGTGGCGCTGGCCCGTGGTCAGGTTGCCCGGCCGGCCGTCATTCCCCTACGACGTCACGGTTCGGGTCAGCCTCTGGGCGAGCGTGGCCCTGGTCGCGGTGTTGTTCGGTTGGGGTGGCTGGCAACGGCGCTGGATCGCCGACGACGGGCTGATCGTGCTGCGTACCGTCCGTAACCTGTTGGCCGGCAACGGCCCGGTGTTCAATCAGGGCGAGCGGGTGGAGGCCAACACCTCCGTGGTGTGGACGTATCTGGTGTATGGCGGCGGCTGGCTCACCTGGCCGATGCGCCTCGAATATGTGGCTCTGGTCTTGGCTCTCGGGTTGAGCCTGTTGGGGCTGACGCTGCTGATGCTGGGCACCGGCCGGCTGTTCGCGCCCAGCTTGCTGGGACGCCGCGCGATCATGCTGCCCGCCGGTGCGCTGGCCTACATCGCGGTACCGCCGACGCGTGACTTCGCCACATCGGGCCTGGAAAGCGGTCTGGTGACGGCCTATCTCGGGCTGCTCTGGTGGATGATGGTGTGCTGGTCGCAAGCCGGGCGGGCCCATCCACCCGGACGTACCGATGCACCCGGGCGGGTGTTCATCGCCGCGCTGGCATTCGTCGCCGGGTGCAGCGTGCTGGTCCGTCCGGAGTTGGCGCTGATCGGCGGCTCGGCGCTGATCATGATGCTGATCGTCGCGCAGGGCTGGCGGCGGCGGGTGGCGATCGTGGTCGCTGGTGGGCTGCTGCCAGTCGCCTATCAGATCTTCCGGATGGGCTACTACGGGCTGCTGTTTCCCGGGACCGCGCTGGCCAAGGATGCGGGCGGGGACAAGTGGTCGCAGGGCGTGATCTACCTGTGGAACTTCAACCGGCCCTACGCGCTGTGGGTGCCGTTGCTTCTGCTGGCAGGGCTGGGGCTGGTGCTGTGGGCGTCCGCTCCCAGACATCGGGGCCGCAAGGTCGTTCACCCGCCGCCGTCAGGCAGTGGACCGCTGGTTCGCGCGACGCAGAGCCCTACGGCCGTGGTGGTGTTCATTCTGGTCAGCGGGCTGCTGCAGGCGCTGTACTGGGTCCGGCAGGGCGGGGATTTCATGCACGGCCGGGTGCTGCTGACACCGCTGTTATGTCTGCTCGCGCCGGTGGCGGTGGTACCGGTGGCGTTTCCCGACGGAACCAGGCTGTCCCGCGAGGCCGGCTACTGGCTGGCCGGTGCGGTGAGCGCGCTGTGGATGGCCGTCGCGGGCTGGGCGCTGTGGGCGGCTAATTCGCCCGGGATGGGCGACGACGCCACTCGGGTGACCTACACGGGCATTGTGGACGAGCGCCGGTTCTACGCCCAGGCGACGGGTCACGCGCACCCGCTGACGGCCGCCGACTACCTGGACTACCCACGGATGCGGGCGGTGCTGGTGGCGCTCAACAACACCCCCGAGGGGGCCTTGCTGCTGCCGTCCGGCAATTACGACCAGTGGGATCTCGTCCCGCCCATCTCCCCTGCACCTCGGGTGGCTGACAAACCACAAGCGGGCTTGCACGCCGTGTTTTTCACCAACCTCGGCATGGTCGGCATGAACGTCGGGCTGGATACCCGGGTGATCGACCAAATCGGATTGGCCAACCCGATCGCGGCGCACACGGCCCGACTGCAGCACGGACGGATCGGTCACGACAAGAATCTCTTCCCGGACTGGGTAATCGCCGACGGGCCCTGGGTGAAGTGGTATCCGGGCATTCCGGGCTACCTGGATGCGCAGTGGGTGCAACAGGCAGTGGCGGCGCTGCGATGCCCGGCGACCCAACAGGTGCTGAATTCGGTGCGCGCTCCGATGGGAATTCACCTGTTCGTCTCGAATCTGTTGCACGCCGCGGACTTCACCCGGTACCGGATCGACCGCGTTCCGCGCTATGAGCTCATCAGGTGCGGGCTCGACGTGCCCGAGTCCGGCAGCGTGCCCTACACCGGTATGCCCGCCACCGGGCCCTAACGGGCGCGAGCCGACGGTGAATCGTCGCCGGCGAGCGAGATCCGGCCGAGGCAATTTTGTGATGCATTCGTTGCATCGGCAACAGCGCGGGCGAATCGCCCCGACCATCGTCCAGCAACGTCGTATATGTATCGTTAGCGGCGAACAACTGCTTGTCGGCACATTCACAGTGTGGTGATCCACTGCCGAGTCGGGCGGGCTCGGGCTCCGCGCAGAGCCCTCTCAGAGTCCTCCGGGGAACCCACTACAGGGAGAAGCGACAGCGCAAGATGTGGTTGACTAACAAAGCACAGCTGCGCCGTCCGGCGTCGAATCGGATCGATATGGTTCGAGACGAAACCGGGTACCCAGGCCGGCTCGCTCGGCACGAAGCGGGCCAAGGAGCGGTTCGTGGAGATGCTGAGCACACAGGGGCGATGCAGTCCGACCCACAGAGTTGGGCCCGACAATGAATGAGGAAGCAAGAATGAGGCTTGTTGACAAGTTTCGCCACGCGGCAACGACCACGCCGCGCAGGCTCGCGCTGGCGGTGGTCGGGGCGGCTCTGCTGCCGGGCCTGCTCGGCGTCGTCGGCCAGACCGCGATCGCGGGGGCGTTCTCGCGGCCGGGATTGCCCGTCGAGTACCTGCAGGTGCCGTCGGCGGCCATGGGTCGCGACATCAAGATCCAGTTTCAGAGCGGTGGCGCCAACTCGCCGGCCGTGTACCTGCTTGACGGCCTCCGCGCCCAAGACGACTTCAATGGCTGGGACATCAACACTCCCGCCTTCGAGTGGTACAACCAGTCCGGTCTGTCTCTGGTGATGCCGGTGGGCGGTCAGTCCAGCTGGTACACCGACTGGTACAAGCCGGCTTGCGGCAAGGTGGGTTGCCAGACCTACAAGTGGGAGACGTTCCTCACCAGCGAACTGCCCGCCTACCTGGCGTCCAACAAGCAGGTCAAGTCCACCGGCGGTGCCGCGGTCGGCCTGTCGATGGCCGGTGCCTCGTCGCTGAACCTGGCCAACTACCATCCGGCACAGTTCATCGAGGTCGGCTCGTTCTCCGGTCTGATGGACCCCTCCCAGGGCATGGGACCGACGCTGATCGGCTTTGCCATGGGTGACGCCGGCGGCTACAAGACCGCCGACATGTGGGGTCCCAAGGAGGACCCGGCCTGGCAGCGCAACGACCCGCTGGTGAACGTCAGCAAGACGGTGGCCAACAACACCCGGCTGTGGATGTACTGCGGCAACGGCAAGCCGTCGGACCTCGGCGGCGACAACATGCCGGCCAAGTTCCTCGAGGGCTTCGTGCGGACCAGCAACCTGAAGTTCCAGGACGCGTACAACGCCGCCGGCGGTCACAACGCGCAGTTCCACTTCGACGCCAACGGCACGCACGACTGGCCGTACTGGGGTGCCCAGCTGCACGCCATGCTGCCCGACCTGCAGGCGACTCTCGGTGCGACTCCGGGCGCGGGTCCTGGTCCGGGTGCGGCTCCGGGTGCTCCCCCCGCGGCCGCTGCGACTGGCCAGCACACCTGAGTTAAAAGCACGACCACTAACGGCGACGACCTCACGGGGTCGTCGCCGTTAGTCATTCTTGGCCTCCCGTGCAATGGGGTGTGATTAGCTACCTTGCGGGACGGGGGCGGTCTGCAGCCTCCGCGTTGGCGGTCGAAGGACGAGCGAGGTCAGGATGAGATATCTGTCGATGCTGCAACGGTTGCTGTGTACCGCTATTTTGACGGTGGTCGCCCCGATGAGCCTCGTCGTGGCGCACGGCGGCTCGGCCAGTGCGGCGGGCTACGAGTCGCTGATGGTGCCGTCGGCGGCGATGGGCCGTGACATCCCGGTGGCCTTCCTGGCCGGCGGTCCGCACGCGGTGTATCTGCTGGACGCCTTCAACGCCGCGCCGGATGTCAGCAACTGGGTGACAGCGGGTCGCGCGATGAGCACGCTGGCGGGCAAAGGGATTTCGGTGGCCGCACCGGCCGGCGGCGCCTTCAGCATGTACACCAACTGGGAGCAGGACGGCAGCAAGCAGTGGGACACATTCCTGTCCAATGAGTTGCCGAGCTGGCTGGCTGCCAACAAGGGTCTGGCACCCGGCGGCCACGCGGTCGTGGGCGCCTCCCAGGGCGGGTACGCGGCGATGGCGCTGGCCACCTTCCACCCGGACCGCTTCGGCTTCGCGGGCTCGCTGTCGGGTTTCCTGTATCCGTCAAACACCACGACGGGCGGCGCGATCCTTGCCGGCCTGCAACAATTCGGCGGCGTCGACGGCAACGGGATGTGGGGAGCCCCGCAGCTGGGCCGGTGGAAGTGGCACGATCCCAATGTCCACGCTTCGTTGTTGGCGCAGAACAACTCCCGGATCTGGGTATGGAGCCCGCTGAACTCCGGCGGTGACGCCGCCGCCATGATCGGCGCGTCCGGCGAAGCCATGGGTGACGCCCGATACTTCTACCAGGAGTATCGCAACGTCGGCGGGCACAACGGCCACTTCGACTTTCCTGGCGGTGGCGACAACGGCTGGGGTTCGTGGGCCACGCAGCTCGGCGCGATGTCCGGCGACATCACCGGGGCGATCCGCTAGCTCCCGCGGGAGCACCGGCCGGGCGCGGAGCCGTGAACCGGTACCGTGATGGGGTGCAGCAGCAGTCACGGTCGAGTTCGCTTATTCATCCGGTGTCGGTGGGTTGCCCAGCCGCCGACTGTGCAACCGACCGGCACTGCTAGCAGGAGACCATGGCAGTGAATT
>Ga0302326_10006848_pt1 | contig 25447 bp, 24 predicted proteins | sample Palsa_T0_3_FD_202264 | JGI IMG/M metagenome (GOLD analysis project Ga0302326, IMG submission 202264) | Peat permafrost microbial communities from Stordalen Mire near Abisko, Sweden - Palsa_T0_3 | ecosystem: Environmental > Terrestrial > Soil > Palsa > Peat permafrost | place: Sweden: Abisko... | reverse complement strand
ACGCGGCGTCGCTCCGTCAGGCTTGCGCCCATTGCGGAAAATTCCTCACTGCTGCCTCCCGTAGGAGTCTGGGCCGTTTCTCAGTCCCAGTGTGGCTGGTCGCTCTCTCAAACCAGCTACCCATCGGTGCCTTGGTAGGCCGTTACCCCACCAACTAGCTAATGGGACGCGGTCCCGTCATCGAGCGGATTGCTCCTTTTATCGCCAAGAGATGCCTCTCGGAGACGTATGCGGTATTAGCTAACCTTTCGGTTAGTTATCCCCCACTCAACGGTAGGTTGACCACGCGTTACTCACCCGTCTGCCACTAGGTATTGCTACCTCGTTCGACTTGCATGTGTTAGGCACGCCGCCAGCGTTAATCCTGAGCCAGGATCAAACTCTCCATAAAATTCATGGAGCTTTTGACAGCTCTATCTTCGCTGACTGTTCGACGCATCGATATGCGCCGATCGGCCCGGATTGCGAATCCGGACCTTCGCCGATCGCCTTGCGGCGGCCGGCGTTCGTCATAAATTGTACGGGACTCGTGCTTGGTGCGGGACTTCCCGGTGGAGCCGGGGGAACCGCAGCACGAATCCAACTCATCTTCGATCCAGGCAAACAAAAACGCGGCCCTTGCGGACCGCGCACCTGTCTGTCCGGGTCGGAGACCCACAGACTTATGCGCTACTGCACTGTTCAGTTTTCAAGGAACGGACGCGTCCGCCCAGCCCATTTCGGACCGGATCACTGACCGCACCGTAGGAGCGAGGCGTCAGAGTCAACGGGTGATAGGGTATCATCGCGGGTCTATGGTGTCAACCACGGCCAACGACGTCCCATCCACCGGTCTGTCCACAACCTGGACGGCGGTTGCTCGCTTGGGAAACCGTTCCGGCGCCGCCCCGACGATTCGCCCATATTAAGGAGAGAAACAGCGGCCCTAGGGCGCTAGTCCATCCCGGCCGCGAGATCGTCGGCCGCCCGCGCTGCGACCTTGCGCGAGACCGACTGGGCCTGCAAGAACAGCAGCAGGTAGTCGTAGCCGCCGGCCTTGGAGTCGGTGCCGCTCATGTTGAAGCCGCCGAACGGCTGCCCGCCGACCAGCGCGCCGGTGCACTTGCGGTTGAGGTACAGGTTGCCGACGAAGAACTCGCGCTCGGCCTGAGCCAGCCGCTCTTCGCTGCGCGAGTAGGCGGCGCCGGTCAGTCCGAACTCGGTGTCGTTGGCGACCTCGAGCGCGTGGTCGAAGTCGCGGGCCTTGATCACCGCCAGGTACGGGCCGAAGATCTCTTCTTGCTCGATCCGCGCGCCGGGCGCGACGTCGGCGACCACGGTCGGCTCGATGAAGTAGCCGTCGCCGGGTGTGCGTCGGCCGCCGGTGAGTAGCCGGCCCTCGGCGCGACCGGTCGCGACATAGCCCAGGATCTTCTCGGCCGCCTTGGCGTTCACGACCGGCCCGACGTCGACGCCGTAGTCGCTCGGGTCGCCGACCTTGAGGGCCTGCACCGCCGGAATCAGCCGCTCGAGGAACGCGTCGTAGATCTTCGCGTCGACGATCGCCCGCGAGCACGCCGAGCACTTCTGGCCGGCGAATCCGTAGGCCGAGGCCACCACGCCGGCGACGGCGGCGTCGAGGTCGGCGTCGTCGGCGACGACGATCGCGTCCTTGCCGCCCATCTCGGCGACGACCCGCTTGATCCAGCGCTGCCCCGGGGCGGCCTTGGCGGCGAGCTCGTTGATGCGCAGCCCGACCCCCTTCGACCCGGTGAACGAGATGAAGCGGGTCCGCGCATCGGTCACCAGGGCCTCGCCGACGGTCGCTCCGTCGCCCGGAACGAAGTTGAGTACGCCCGGCGGCAACCCGAGCTCGTGCAGCAGGTCGACAAAGCGGGCCGCGATCACTGCGGCGTCGGACGACGGCTTGAGGATCGCGGCATTACCCGTGACGATGGCGGCAGACGTCATGCCGGCCATGATCGCGAAGGCGAAGTTCCAGGGCGGGATCACGACGCCGACGCCGAGCGGCAGGTAGACGAGATGATTGCGCTCGCCCTGGATCGGGGTCAGCGCCGGCGGGTTGGCGTAGCGCAGCGCCTCGCGGGCGTAGAACTCGAGGAAGTCGATCGTTTCGGCGGTGTCGGCGTCGGCCTCGATCCACGGCTTGCCGACCTCGAGCACGAGGACCGCGTTCCAGTCGTCCTTCGTCTCGCGGATCCGCGCGGCGGCCCGAAACAGCAGGTCGGCTCGCTCCTCGGTCGGCGTCCGCTTCCACGACGCGAAGGCGGCAGTCGCGGCGTCGAGCGCCTCGGAGACCTGCGCTGGACTCGCCTCGTCGACGACGCCGACCACTTCGCTGGGGCGGGCGGGGTTGATCGACGCGATCGTGCCGGAGCCGCTGAGCTTACGTCCGCCGATCACCAGCGGATACCGCCGGCCCAACCCCTCGCGGGCGCGGGCGATGGCGTCCTCGAGCGAGCGCCGGTCGGCGGGGTCGGAGAAATCCCGAATCGGCTCGTTGCGGAACGGCGGGAGGGTGCGGGGAGCGGTCAGCATGGCCGTGCTCGGTCCGCTACGCGCAGTGCCATTCCCTGGCGCTGCCGAACCTCGATGGATGCCGGTGAGCTGGGAAGCGCTGACGGCCGTCGCCTCGCTGCTGTCGTCACTTGCGGTGTTGGCCGCCGTCCTGATCGCGGTGAGACAGGTACGCGTCGGCGCCGCGCAAGTCGACCATCTGCGCCGCGCGACCCAGCTCGACGGGACGATGAAGGTCTTCGCCATGCTGACCACGCCGGAGCAGCGCGAGGCCCGGCGTTTCATCGTCGAAGACTTGTCCGACCGCTGCCGCGACGACGCGGTCTACCGCGAGGAGTTGTTCAACCTGCGCGGCGATATGCGCGCGCACCGCGAGCTGGCGGTCATGAGCCTGTTGGAGATGATCGGAATCTACGTCAAGCACGGACTCCTCGACCCGGAGATCGTCTTCGACTATTGGATTCCGTCCAACACCGCCACCTGGAGGATCGCCGAGTCGCTCGGCGTCGTCGCGGCGAACCGTCGCATCGACCCGGCGATGTGGGAGAATTTCGAGTATCTCATCGGCCTCTACGAGCACACCAGGTCCGGGCCCCGCCCGGCGGCGGAGCCACAGGACCTCCGGAATGAACTCGTAGCGGAATCGAGCGGCGACTGACGCGATGACGCAGGTCAGTTGGGAAGCGGTCTCGGCCATCGCGTCGATGGTGTCGTCGCTCGCCGTGCTGGTAGCGATCGTCATCGCGATTCGGCAGCTGCGCGTCGGCGCGGACCAAGTCGATCACCTGCGGCGTTCGACGCAGCTCGACGGGACGATGGAGATCTTCGACCGGCTGATCAGCTCCGAACAGGTCGAAGCGCGGCGCTTCATCTTGACCGAGCTCGCCGCCAAACTCGACGATCCCACTTATCGCGCTGAGCTCGCGCTCGGCCGGTTCACCGACCGGCCGCACCCGGAGACGCTCGTCTTGCGCCTCATGGAGATGATTGGAACGTACGTCAAGCATGGCTTGATCGACGAGGAGATCATCTTCGACATCTGGGTCTCGGCCGTGGTCGACACCTGGAGCGCCCTCGACCGGCTGGGCGTGATCGCCGCCCATCGTGAGGCGAACGGCTCGCTGATGTGGGAGAACTTCGAGTTCTTGGCGGCCCGGGCGCGCCGGTACCTCGCCGCGCACGACCCCGGGGCGCTCCTGCCGTGACCCGCCGCCTCGGAGACGGCCGGAACGAAGTCGTAGCGGGCGGGCTGCGAAATCGGGGAGAATGAGTTCGATATGGTCTACGACATTGCCGTCGTCGGCGGGGGAATCGTCGGACTCGCCACCACCCGCGAGCTGCTCCTCCGTCACCCCAGTCTGCGGATCGCGAACGTCGAGAAAGAGGACGTCTGGAGCAAGCACCAGACCGGTCACAACAGCGGCGTGATCCACTCGGGCATCTACTACAAGCCCGGTTCGCTCAAGGCCAAGCTGTGCGTCGAAGGGCGCAAGCTCGCCTGGGAGTACTGCGACGCGAAGGGGATCGAGTATAAGGACGTCGGCAAGCTGATCGTCGCCACCGAGGAGTCGGAGCTGGGCCGGCTCGACGACCTCTGGGCGCGCGGCCACCAGAACGGCATCGAAGGCCTCGAGATGCTCGAAGCCGCGCAGATTAGCGAACGCGAGCCGCACTGCCGCGGGATCAGAGCGATCTTCTCGCCGGTCACCGGGATCGTGGACTGGGGTTTGGTCTCGCGTTCCTACGGCGAAGACGCGCAGACGCTAGGTTCCGACATGTTCCTCGGCCACGAGGTGACGCGCATCGAACGCCGCGGCGGCATCACGGTGCTCAAGACGCCCAAGGGCGAAGTGCAGGCGAAGTACGTCGTGACCTGCGGCGGCTTGCAGAGCGACAAGCTCGGCCGCATGACCGGCGGCGGCGTCGATCCGAAGATCGTGCCGTTCCGGGGCGACTATCTCATCCTCAAGCCCGAGAAATCGTACCTGGTCAAGGGCAACATCTATCCCGTCCCCGATCCCGAGTTCCCGTTCTTGGGCGTGCACTTCACGCCGCGCATGGACGGTTCGATCTGGCTGGGACCGAACGCCGTCCTCGCGTTCGCGCGCGAAGGCTACTCGTTCTTCACCATCAACCCCGCCGAGCTGTGGGACGCGCTGACCTATCCGGGTTTCTTCAAGCTGGCCACGAAGTATTGGGAGATGGGCGCGGGCGAGATGTACCGCGACCTCGTACGCTCGGCGTACGTCAAAGCGCTGCAACGCTACATCCCCGAGCTGCAGCCCGAGGATTGTCTGCCTGGCCCGGCCGGCGTGCGCGCCCAAGCGATGACGGCCGACGGCGCGCTGGTCGACGACTTCGTGTTCGAAGGCTCCGAAGGCGTCGTGCACGTGCGCAACGCGCCGTCGCCGGCCGCGACGTCGTCGCTGGCGATCGGGAAGTACATCGCCGACGACGCCGAGCAGCGGTTCGACCTTTCGAAAAAGTCGGTCGCCGTCTAGCGAGCGCGACGTGCCGCGCGACTTCGTCGAGATCGAATGGCTCGCCGAGCACCGCGCCGATCCGCGTGTGCGCGTGATCGACGCGCGCAGCGTGCCGCACGGCGGCGTCGTGGCGATGCCGTCGGGCCGCGAACAGTACGCGGCAGGGCATATCCCGGGCGCCGTGCACCTCGACTATGCCGATGATCTGAGCGATCCGGCGACGCCGTACGCGGCGCGCGTCGCGCCGCCGGAGCTGTTCGCGCGGGTGATGGGCGAGCACGGCATCGGCGACGATACGATCGTGCTCGCCTACGACGCCGGTACGATCCCGTTCGCGGCGCGGCTGGCGTGGATGCTGCGCTACTTCGGCCACGACGAGGCCTACGTGATCGCCGGGGGCTTCCCGGCCTGGGTCGCCGCCGGATATCCGGTGCAGACCAAGGTCGTGCAGTTCGCGCCCGCGACGTTCACGCCGCGCGCGCGCCCGGAGCTGCGCGCGTCGCGCGACGAAGTGCTCGCGATCGCCGAAGGCCGCAGCCCGTCGCAGCTGGTCGAAACGCAGCGCGATCAGACCTACGCGCAGCGCGATCGCGACATCAAAGGCGCGGTGCGGATCAGCGGCAACCTGCTGCTCGAAGACGCGCGCGGTGGACGCGTCGCCGATCGCGCGACGCTCGACCACCTGGTGGGTGAAGCCGCCCTAGATCGCAACGCGCGCACCGTCGTCAGCTGCGGCAGCGGCGTCTCGGCGTCCGGCGCGTGGCTGGCGCTGCGCGAAGCGGGCTTCGACGACGTCGCCGTCTACGACGGTTCCTGGATGGAGTGGGAGCACGACGCGCTCCCATCAGTACCGAAGCCCACGCCCTGATCGCGTAGCGGCCTGTCGGTCATGCCGGCAGCCTCGTCTAGGGGCGCGCGAACGCGACGATCTCGTTTGCTGCGCGGTGATTCGACCAGAAACGCGTGCCGTCGAAGGCGAGCGCGCGCGCTGGGAACGGCACGATCGCCAGATCCTCGCACACCGGCGCATTGCCGCCGCGCGCATCGACGCGGGTCAGCCAGTACGGCCCGGTTTCTTCCTCATCGGTCGTGACGAGGTAGAAGCAGCCTTCGGCGACGACCTGACCGCAGATGCCGTGCGGCACGTCGATCGTGCTGAGCACGTTGCCGGTCGCGTCGATGCCGAGGATGCGCTTGTTGTACCACTGGCTGATGTAGAGCACGTCACCGTCCCAGCCGAGCTGCGAGCCGGTACCATCGGGCGCGCGCACCGGCTCGCCGGCAAAACCGCGACCCGGAATGTAGGGCTGCACGAGCCGGTCATCATCCGAACCCACCCCGTAGATAACGAACAGCTCGTCGCCCGCAACCGTCATTCCCCACGGCAGGCCCGGGGCCTCAGTCTCGTCGTGGGCCGACCAGGTCGCGGGATCGATCGAATAGATGCGCCGCGTCTCGAGCGACCCCAGCCAGAGGAGCTCGCCATCGAACGCCAGCGACTGCGGCCGGGGCGCGGGCGACGGTAGCCGCAACAGCTCGTTCACGTTTTCCACGAGATGACGGGTTCGAATGCGCCGCGCGGAGCCCTCGCGCCGGAAGGTGCCCGACACTCGGGCCGCGTAGGACCAGCGCGACGAACGCAGCGAGGACTTCCCTCGATAGTGCGCGTTCGCACGGGTGTACGGGGTGTTTCGGGTGTTGAAGTTGCGTTTACGGATGGTCGCTTGGACCGCATTGGCTGGTCTGGGCTTCTCGGTAATGGCCCTCGGCGGATGTTCACACGGGCTCGGATCGCACGTGCTGCCGGGCACGACCTCGGGCTCGACGGGCGGCGTGCGCCGGCCCAAGACCACCAGCGAAGCGTCCTATCCGACCGCCGTCCTGGCGAATAATCCGGTCGCGTACTATCGCATGGACGACTCGAGCGGGACAACGATGATGGACGCGTCGACGAACGGCCATAACGGCACGTACGGTACGTCCGTCACCCTCGGCGTGCCGGGATTGATTGCCAGCTCCGGCGACACCGCCGGGTCGTTCCCCGGCGGAACGCCCAGCTCGGCGAAGGTCGCAACGGTCTCGGGAAGCGCGCCGTTCCAGCCGACGACCGTCTCACTCGAGGCGTGGATTTCGGAGAGCGCCGCGCCGACCGCGACCGAAGACATCGTGACATATGGCACCACGACGGGATCGGCCCTCTCGTATTCGATACGTTTGACGTCCGCAAACATTCTGGTGGCGGTCGTAACGACATCGTCGGGAACGATCCAGGCCACTGGTACGACGGCGCTCTCTACCGGTACGGGGTACGACGTCGTCGCCGGCTACGACGGTGACGACGTGTTCCTTTACGTCAACGGCGAGCTGCAGGCCGCGACTTCCGCCAGTGGCGCGATCGTCTACGGCACGACCAACGCCCTGTCGATCGGCGGGATGACGGGTTCGGGTCGAACCGGCTTCGCCGGGACGATCGACGAGGTCGCCGTCTACGGCTCGGCTCTCGACGCGATAAAAGTCCAGAGCCACTGGAACGCCGCGGCGGCGGAAGTGACCGACCCGTATGCGGCGGCGGTCATGACCGACGCGCCGAAAGCGTACTATCGTCTCGACGAGAGCGGCCCGGCGATGTACGACGCGACGACCAACCGGCTCAACGGTTCGTATGGATCGGGGATCACGAAACGCGTTGCGGGCCTAGTATCGACCGAAGGAGACCCCGCCGCGTCGTTCCCGGGCGGCACCTCGTCGTCGTCGACGATGGCGACAGTCCCGGCAAGCTCGCTCCTGCAGCCTACGTCAGGGGTCTCGATCGAAGCGTTCGTCTCCGAGACCAAAGCGGCGACCGCTGTTACCGACATCGTCTCGTACGGCGGCACGACAGATTCCACGATCGCATACTCGTTGCGGATATCCGCCACGAACACGTTCGCCGCGCACTTCCAAACGTCGGCCGGAGCCCTGGACGTCAGCACGACGACGACGGTCACCCCGGGGACGGTCTATCACGTGACCGTCGCCTTCGCCAGCAACCTCGCGCGGATTTACGTCGGAGACACAGTGGCCGGCAGCGCAACGCCGAGCGGAGGGCTCGTTTACGGCGGGACGACGGGACTCTCGATCGGTGGCGCTCCGGGCAGCGGAAGAACCGGATTCGGCGGCACGATCGACGAGGTTTCCGTCTACGGTTCCACCCTCAGCTCGACGCAGGTCGTCAATCACTTCCTAGCCGGCGGCGGCTTTTGGGCCAGCGAGGTACCGAAGCATTTGCCGAACTGGAAGTATGCCTGTGAGACCGGTGCCGGCTGCGCGAATCAGGACAACATGAACGTGCCGCCGAGCTGGTTCGGGACGAACGTCCTCTGGGCCGAGGTCGGCGACGTCGATTGGCCTCAGCAGGGCGGGTTGACCATGAGCCAGCAATTGGCCGCAGCCGGCGTGAAGCACGTGATCGCGTATACCGATCCCAATGTCGCTCCGTATTGCGGCACGTTCCCAACCTCGAACGGGCTGTACCCGTCCGGCGGTGGCTCTGTCTTGCGGCCAGGCGTGCCGGAAGACGGCACGATCCAATGCTCGACCTCGCAGGGCGAGGAAGCCGGCCAACTCCACACCGTCAACGGCAGCTACGCCCATGACTTCCAGCACCAGGGCGGCACGACCGACAACGGCTACCGGCTCTACATGGTCGCCTATCCGGACAACTCGGGTCAGAAGTACGAGCCGTTCAACATCCACGATCCCGACGTGCAAGCGGGCTTTACGGCGCTGACGAACCTCAATGCAGCGTCTACCGACATCCTGGAAGACGATGCCGGCGCCGCATACAACTGCTCGCCCAATTACGGGTACTGCAGCTCCACAACCGGATTCGGCTCGACCTCGTATGCGCCGCCGACCTGCTACGGACAGAACCCATATTGGTGTTACCTGTACGGTGAGACGGCGGTCGAGTGGGATGCGTACGGCGGTACGAATGGAGCGCAACAGGTTTACGAGCAGGACGCCATCAATCTGACGAACGCCTCCAGCAAGCCCGTGATCGCCAATAACGGCGGATTCACGGATGCCTACACTCTCGGCTGGGCGACGAGCACGGGCCGGGCGGAGGGCATCATGCTGGAAAGCGTCTGGGGAGCCTTCGACAACATCCACTGGATCAACAATGCGAACGCCGCATTGCAGTACCACCTCCTGCACAAGTACGTCGTCGAGTACTACAACGACACCGGCAACCCGAGCGCCGAGAATTTCATCGGCCAACTGGCCAGCACGTGGATCGTCTTCGACCCGACGTACTCCATCGAAGCCATCCCCTACGCGCACCCGAGCAGCCAAAACAACAACAACGACACGACCTTCCCAGAGGAGACGATCTTCCCGGCACAGCCGCGCGTTCCGACGCCGTCGACTGCCAACGTCAACGCGTTCCAGTCGGCGTCGAACTCGAGTCTCTACATCCGGGAATACGCCTGGTGCGACCAGGCAGGTACGGGGATCGGAGCGTGTGCCGCCCTCGTGAACATAGGAAGTACCGCTGCCACGATTCCGACGCTCAGCACGACGTACAACGAAGTCCTCGTGCAAAATACGACGACATCATGGTACAACGGCGGAACACCGACCTGGTCGACGAGCGTGCCGACCAGCGTCCCGGCGGGAGGCGGCGTGATCCTGCTGCATACCTGACAATGGCATGGCGCGGTTCGGCTCTCGAGGCGCCCGGCCTACGGGCGACATCGAGGCCGGACCGCGACGCGTCGCACGGTGATGAAGATCAGGGTCGCGCGAACGCGACGATCTCGTTTGCCGCGCGCGTCAGCATCCGCGGACGACATGGACCGCTTCCAAGCGGTCCCGCCTGAACACGAACGTTCGCTCTTCGACGCAGGTCTTTCCGTCGAGGGAGCTCCAGTACGCCAACGCGGCGCGTCCGTCGACCGTCGGTCCCAGCGTTCGCGGTGCCGAACCTTCACGCACTTCGACTTGCGCGACGGTCATGCCGAGCAAGATGCCGCGGGCAGTGCGCATCGCGCTCAGGTCGCGTCTCGGCACGCTGCGCGGCGCCGCCGTCCGAACTCGCACGAGCACGTCGCGGCCGAACGCGCAACAGCTCTCGCCGTAGAATACCAGCCGGTGAACCGGGTCGTAAACGACGCGCCACGTGTCTTTTCCGACCGCGAATCCGTATGTGGCGCCGTCGCCGGGTCCACCAGTGCCGCCAAAGGGCCCGCGCGGACCGTCGTAACCGACCAGGGCGTCGCGCACGGCGGTTCGGTTCGTCGTCGCTGGCGCGCGAAACGAACGAAACATAAGGCCGAGGAACGGCTCGTCGGGCCGGGTTTCGCGGTTCACCCATTCCATCGCCGGTCGCATGGACTCTGGGAAGAACGGATAGGCGTGCTCGTAGTCCTTCTCGCTGATCGCCCGTGCGGCGCTGATTGCTGCCAGTATCAAGACAATGGCCAGGATCGAGATTCGACGCATGGGCTACACCCCCAGGTACGCTCTTTTCACCATCGGGTCGTCGAGCAACTGCGACGACGGACCGCTCAGCGTGATGCGGCCGGTCTCGAGGACGTAGGCTCGCGAGCTGACTTCGAGCGCAGTCTGCACGTCTTGCTCGACGATGAGGATCGAGACGCCGGTTTGGTGGATCTGGGCGAGCAACTCGACGAGCTGATCGACGAGCACCGGCGCGAGACCCAGCGACATCTCGTCGATCAGCAACATCTGCGGGCGCGCCATCAGCGCGCGGCCGATCGCGACCTGCTGCTGCTCGCCGCCCGACAATCGTCCGGCGAGATAACCGTAACGCTCGCGCAGGCGTGGCAACAGTTCGAGGATCCGTTCGAGGTCGCTCTTCACTTCGGCGTCGCGGCGCAGGTAGGCGCCCATGAGCAGGTTCTCCTCGACGCTGAGCGAGCCGAACAGCCGGCGTCCTTGCGGTACCTGCACGACGCCGGCGGCGACGATGCGATCGGGCTCGAGGCCGGTGAGCGCGCGCTCGCCGTAATGCACGGCGCCGCCCCAGGTCGAAACGATGCCGCTCACCGCGCCAAGCAGTGACGACTTCCCGGCGCCGTTCGACCCGATCAGCGCGACGATCTCGCCGGGATCGACGCGCAGCGAGACGTCCCACAGCACCTGCGTGTCGCCGTACCCGGCGCTGAGCGCATCGACCACGAATGGCGCGCTCGTCGCGGCCGCCTGCGCCGTCATGTCGGCGGCCTCGCCGGGTTCTGTGCCTCCGCGACGGCGCTTCCGGCTGTGCCGTGGTGCTCCGCCTCCGCGCGCTCGGCGGCGATGATGGCGAGCTGCTCTTGGCGCTTCGCCCAGCGCGAGCCGAGATACGCTTCGATCACCAGCGGCGAGGCCAGTACGTCGGCCGGCGCGCCCTCCGCGATCTTCTTGCCTTCGGCCAGCACCACGATCGTGGTGGAAATCGACACGATCGCCTTCATGAGGTGCTCGACGACGATCAGGGTGACGCCGCGCGCGTTGACACCGCGCAGCAAGTCGAGCGCTTCGTCGACCTCGGTCGCGTTCAACCCCGCCATGACCTCGTCGAGCAGCAGCACCTCGGGGTCGAGCGCGAGCGCCTTGGCGACCTCGAGCCGCTTGCGGTCGGGGATCGTCAGGTCGCTCGCCGCGCGGTCGGCGACGCGCGCCAGACCCACGACCTCGAGGAGCTCCTGCGCGCGCTCGAATGAGGCGCGGGTCGACCGTTTGCCGCCGTCGCGGCCGTACATCGCTCCGACCGCGACGTTCTCGCGCACGGTGAGGTTGGCGAACGGCTTGACGATCTGAAACGTCCGCGCGATGCCGAGATGACAGACATGGTGCGTCGGCACGTCGGCGATCCGCTTGCCGCGATAGAGCACCTCGCCGCTGCTCGGCTTGTAGACGCCGCTGACGACGTTCATCAGCGTCGTCTTGCCCGAACCGTTGGGCCCGATGAGGCCGACCACCGCGCCGCGCTCGACGTCGAAGCTCACCTCGCTCAGCGCCCAGAGCCCGCCGAAGCGCATCCCGACCTCGCGGACGCGCAGCACGACGTCGCGCTCGGTCTCCACCGCCGCGCTCATCGCGTCATGCCTTGTACGCCTGCACGCTGCGCAGCCAGGCGCGTGCGCCGCCGCGCAGGCCGAACAGCCACACGAGGCCGCGCGGCAGCAGCAGCACGATCAGCACGATCATCGCGCCGAAGAACAGCGTGTGGCCGCTGACGAAGTAGCGCTGCAGCAGCTCGTTGGCGCCGGCCAGCAGCAACGCGCCGATAAATGGCCCAGCGACGGTCCCGATCCCGCCCAGAATCGTCATCGCGATCGGGAACACGTTTGAGTCCGTGGCGAAGGTGATCGACGGGTCGATGAAACCGTTGGCAGGCGCGAAGATCGCACCGGCGGCGCCGGCCATCATCGCGCTGATCGCCCAGGCCGTGATCTTGTAGCGCGTCGCGGAGATCCCCAGCACCGCCGCAGCGTCTTCGTTCTCACGGATCGCGACGAACGCGTAGCCCAGCTTGGAGCGCGCGATCGCGTAGGTCGCGAGCATCGCCCCCAGCGCGACCAGCCACATCGCGTAGTAGTAGACCGCAAAGTGCGCTTCGTCGACCTGCTGTAACCGGATCCCGCTCGACCCGCCCAGCGCGTCGAGGTTCTCGACGATGTCGCCGACCGCCAGGCCGATGCCCAGCGTCGCGATCCCAAAGTAGGGGCCGCGCAGGCGCAGCACCGGCAGGCCGACGACGACGGCGAACAGCGCGGCGACCGCCATCGCGACGAGCACGTAGGCGAACAGGTTCTGCACGCCGTGCGATGAGAGGACGGCCGCGCAATACGCTCCCAATCCGAAGAACGTGACGTTGCCGAACGAGACGTAGCCGGTGTAGCCGCCGATGAGGTTCCAGCCGTACGCCATGGCGGCGTACATGAGGATGTTGCGGAAGACGACTTGCAGGTAGTCGTTGTGCAGTGACGGGACCGCGAGCAGCAGCGCCATCACGCCCAGCACGCAGGCGAACGCGATCGGGTTGCCGGTGATCCCGCCCAGGCCGATGCGCCGCGCGCTCGCGCGCGCTGTCACGCGACCGCCCTGCCCATGATCCCCCGTGGGCGCACGATCAGGACGATCAGCAGGACCACCAGCGCGATCGCGTCCTGCAGCCCCGACCCGCTGATGTGCTGCGTCCCGATCGTAACGTCGATCTGCGTGGCGAACGCCTCGACGATGCCGTAGGTCAAGCCGCCGATGAGCGCACCTTGCACGGAGCCGAGTCCGCCGAGCACGCACACCACGAAGCCCTTGATCAGAAATGGGTCGCCCATGTTGGGCGTGAGCGAGTACGACAGGCTCAGCAGCGTGCCGGCGACGCCCGCCAAGCCGGCGCCCAAGCCGAAGACGACCGCGTAGATCTGACTGACCCGTACGCCCGACAACTGCGCCGCGCCGATGTCCATCGACGTCGCGCGGATCGCCCGCCCGGTGCGCGAGCGCGTCAGCCACAGCTGCATCAGACCGGTGATCAGCAGCGCCGCGACGAGTGTGTAGAGCTTCACCCAGGGCACGGTCACGTCGCCGAGGCTGAAGTTCGTCCCGGCGTAGGGCGGATGGACGCCGCGCGTATCGGGACTCCAGACGATCAGCGCGATGTTGACGATCAGCAGCGAAAGCCCGAAGGTCAGCAGGAAGGTCACCAGGATCGGGGCGCGCGCCACCCAGTTGATCAGAAAGCGCTGGATCAGGTAACCCAGCGCGAACAGCAGCACGAACGAGACCGGCAGCGTCAGGAACGGATCGAGCCCGAAGCTCGTCGTCAGCTGATACGTCGCGTAGGCGCCCAGCATGATGAACGCCCCGTGCGCGAGGTTGATGATGTTCATGATTCCCCACACCAGGGAGAACCCGAGCGCGACCACCGCGAAGATCCCGCCGGCCAGGATTCCGTTGACGAGATCCTGGGCTACGAGGTGCATCGCCTGCCCGCGGTTATCGCTGCCCCCAGGGTGGTGCGGGGTAGATCACCTTGGCCGCAGCCAGGCCGATCGGCCAGACGGTGAGCAGCCGGCCCTTCTGGATCTGATTCACGACCATCGGCTTGTACACGTTGAGCCCGCGGCTGTCGAACTTGATGATGCCGAAGAACGTCGTCACGTCGAGCGTGACCAGCGCGTCGCGCACCTTCTCGGGATCGAGCGAGCCGGCGCGTTCGATCGCGTACTGGAACGCCAGGCACGCCGCGGTCGACTCCGCATTGTGATAGTCGGCGTGATGGTGGTACGTGTCCTCGATCGCCTTTTCGTATTCCGGCGCCGTGCGGATGAAACCGGGATCGCCGTGGTACTTGACCGACTCCGACCACTGCGCGCCGCCCATCACGTCGTTGGCGTCGTTGCCGAGTGTGGTCGCGAAGTCCGGCGTGTCGGGGCCGACCGAGTAGCCGTAGATCTTCGCCATCACGTTCTGCTCGCGCAGCCCCTTCTGCACGAGCAGCGCGTCCTGCAGGTGCCCGGCGTTGAGGATGATGTCGGGATTGGTCTGCTTGAGCGCGGAAATGATCGACGAGACGTCGGTCGCAGTATCCGGATACTTGTTGCTGTAGACGACCTTCATCCCGTTGGCGGTCGCCCAGGCGGCCGCGCCTTGCGCCACTTCCTGCGAGAAGGCGTCGCTGGCCGCGGTGATGGCGACGGTCTGGGCGGCCGGCTTCTGCGCCTTGCCCAGCGCGAGGATACCCTCGAGGTAACGCCGCGCGGGCGACAGCACGCCGAACGTGTACTTGAAACCCTGGTTGAAGATCCGCTCGGCCGCGCCGTTGCCTTCGACCATCGGTATCTTCTTGCGTTCCGCGATGCCGGCGACGGTGAAGCTGGTCCCCGAACCGTAGGGTCCCAGCAAGAAGTTCACGTGGTCCTGATCGATCAGCCGTTCCGCGAGCTGCGCCGACGTGTCGTTCTTGGACTCGTCGTCATAGTACTTGATGTCGACCTTGTAGCTCTTGCCGGCGACCTTGATCCCGCCGTGCGCGTTGATGTAATTCTTCCAGAGCTCGTAGCCCTCTTGGGTGAGGTGCCCTTCTTTGGTCAGGTTTCCGGTCAGCGAAACCGGAGCGCCGAACAGGATCGTGTCGCCGGCGGCGGCCACCGGAACCGACCGCGCGGAGAGCGTCGCCAGGATCGCGAGCGCAAGAACCGTCGCCATTGGGCGAAGCTGCATCAGAAAGTCCTCCGGCAGGGCACGGCGCAACCAAACTGCACCGCTCGATGCGGTGCGCCCCGGCGGGGATGATTCCTGCCGCTGAGGTCGCCCGAGGCCGGATTTGGGCGGGCGATCAGTCGCGCTGCGGGAGCGCGGCGCGCAGGCTCGCCGCGTAGCTGCCGGCCTTGCGGGCGGCCTCGGCGCCGGTCGTTCCGGCGTACGCGTCGATCAGCGCGCTTCCGACGATCACGCCGTCGGCGACGGCACCGACCGCCGCCACCTGCGCGGCAGTCGAGATGCCGAAGCCGACCGCCAGCGGCAGCGGCGTCGCCGCGCGCAGCCGCGCGACCGCGGCGGCGGCCCACGCGACGTCGGGCTCGCGGCGCGCGCCGGTAACGCCGAGCCGAGAGACGAGGTAGACGAAGCCGCTCGACGCCGCGGCGATCCGTGCGGCGCGCGCCTCCGGCGTGGTCGGCGCGATCAACAACGGCAGCGCCAGACCCGCGGCGCGCAGCGGGGGAGCGAACGCGTCGAGCTCTTCAAGCGGAACGTCGGGTACGATCGCGCCGACCGCGCCGGCTGCGCGCGCCTCGCGCGCGAAACGCTCGGCGCCGAAGCGGTCGACGGGATTGACGTAGGTGAAGAACAGCAGCGGCGCCGCGCCGCGCTCGCGCGCACGCGCGACGATGTCGAGCGAGTCACCGAAGCGCATCCCGCCGTGCAGCGCGCGTTGCGCGGCGGCCGCGATCGTCGGACCGTCGGCCAGCGGATCGCCGTACGGGATCCCGAGCTCGATCAGATCGACGCCTGCCGCCGTCAGCGCGTCGATCACGGCCAGGGTCGTGTCGCGGTCGGGATCGCCGGCGACGATGTAGGCGATCAGCGCCGCGCGCCGCTGCCCGCGGGCGCGGACGAAGACCTCGTCGAGCCCGGCGTTCGCGATCACCGCAACACGTCGGTGCCTTCGAGCGCGGCGACGGTGCGCACGTCCTTGTCGCCCCGACCGCTGAGGCTCACCAACACCAAACCGTCGACGCCGCGCTCGACGGCCAAGCGCTGGGCGAAGGCGATCGCGTGCGCCGACTCGAGCGCCGGCACGATCCCTTCGCGCCGCGCCGTATGATGAAACGCGGCCAGCGCCTCGCCGTCGTCGACCGCCATATAGGTGGCGCGGCCGCTGTCCTTGAGATAGGAATGCTCCGGACCGACGCCGGGGTAGTCGAGGCCGGCGCTGATCGAGTGCGTGTCGCGGACTTGTCCCTCGTCGTCCTGCAGCACGTAGCTGCGCGAGCCGTGCAGGATGCCGACGCTGCCGGCGTTGAGCGACGCCGCAGTGTCGACCTCGCGCACTCCGTGCCCCGCCGCTTCGACGCCCCACAGCCGAACGTTCGCGTCGTCGACGAACGCGCGGAAGATGCCGATCGCATTGGAGCCGCCGCCGACGCAGGCGACGACGTCGCTGGGAAGCCGCCCGTAGCGCTCGAGCAGCTGCGCGCGGGCTTCGACGCCGATCACCTGCTGGAACTCGCGCACCAGATACGGATAGGGATGCGCGCCGACGACCGAGCCGATCACGTAGAACGTGTCGTCGACCCGCGCCGCCCACTCGCGAAACGCTTCGTTGGTCGCGTCCTTGAGCGTGCGCGTCCCGCTCTCGACCGGATGCACCGTCGCGCCGAGCAGCTTCATCAGGTAGACGTTGAGCGCTTGGCGCTCGACGTCGACGGACCCCATGTAGACGTCGACCTGCATCCCGAGCTTCGCGCCGATCGTCGCCGTCGCGACGCCGTGCTGACCGGCGCCGGTCTCGGCGATCAGCCGCCGCTTGCCCATGCGCCGCGCCAGCAGCGCCTGGCCGACGGTGTTGTTGATCTTGTGCGCACCGGTGTGGTTGGTGTCCTCGCGCTTGAACACGATCGGCGCGTGCGGCTCGTCCACCAGCCGCTCGGCGTGATAGATCGGCGACGGCCGCCCGACATAGTCGCGCAGCAGCCCTTCGTATTCGCTCCAGAAGGCCGGATCGGCGAACGCCTCGCGCATCGCGATCTCGAGCCGCGCCAGCGCTTCCATCAGCACTTCGGGAACGAACACCCCGCCGAAGCGCCCGAAATATCCGCGCGCGTCCGGCATGCTCAGCGGTTGAGCCGCCTCACCGTTGGTCATACCGGGACGCCCGCGTCGGCGCTGCGGACGGCGCTGACGAAGGCGCGGACCTTGGCGGGGTCCTTCATGCCGTTCGTTTCGACGCCGGTGCGCACGTCCACCGCGTACGGATGCACCGCGCGCACGCAGTCGCCGACGTTCTCGGGCGTCAGCCCGCCGCTGATGACGAAACGGCGGTCGCGGGCGAGGTCTCGGGCGATCTCCCAGTCGAACGCGCGGCCGGTGCCGCCGCTGGGGCCGCCATCGCGCGCGGTGTCGAACAGCCAGGTGGCGTGCTCGTACGGCCGCGCGAAGCGTGCGAAGTCGTCGGGCGTCTGCACCCGCGAGTGGCCGACGTGGAACGCCTTGAGGTACGGTCCTGCGGCGAAGGCCTCGCAGGACTCGGCGCCTTCGTAGCCATGGAACTGCGGGGTCGCGCCGACTTTGAGCGCTTCGTCGACCAGCGGCGACGGCGGATCGACGAACACGGCTACCAGCGCGATGAGCGCCGGCACTACCTGCGCGATCTCGTGCAGCCGCTCGAGCGTGACCCGTCGTTCGGAACGCTCCGCCAGGATGACGCCGACCGCGTCGGCACCGGCGTCGATCGCGAGCTCGACGTCGGCGACGCTCGTGCAGCCGCAAATCTTGACGCGTGTTCGCACCACTACGCCAAGTTCACGCCGGGGACAGCCTGCCCTGAGCTTGTCGAAGGGTTCCTTTGAGCGACCGGATCGCGCTGAGCTTGTCGTCGGAGCGCATCAGCGACTCGCCGACGAGCACGCCGCGCGCTCCGCCGACGACCAGCCGGCGCACGTCGTCCTGGGACTTCACGCCGCTCTCGCTGATGACGACGACGTCGCGCGGGACGAGCGGCAGCAGCTCCTCGGTCACCGCCAGATCGGTCTCGAACGTGCGCAGGTTGCGGTTGTTGATCCCGAGCAGCTTGGCGCCGGCGGCCAGCGCGCGCCGCAGCTCGGCCTCGGTATGGACCTCGACCAGCACGTCGAGCTCGTAGCAATGCGCCTCGTCGATCATCTCGGCGATGCACGCGTCGCTGAGGCCGGCGACGATCGCCAGTACGGCGTCGGCGCCGTACGCGGCCGACTGCGCGACCTCGTAGCGCGAGCGCAGGAAGTCCTTGCGCAGGATCGGCAGCGCCGTGGCGCCACGTGCGACGTCGACGTAGGCCAGCTCGCCCAAGAAGTGATCGGCCTCGGTCAGCACGCTGATCGCGTCGGCGCCCGCCGCCTCATAGCTGCGCGCGATCTCGGCCGGATCGAGGTTCGGCACGATCAGCCCGACCGAGGGCGAGGCGCGCTTGATCTCCGCCACGATCGCCGGACCCTGCGCCGCCTCGAGCGCCGCTCGGAAGCGCCGCCGTTGGCCGACCCGGTTGCGCGCGCGCTCGCGCAGCACGTCGAGCGGCTCGCGCTCCTCGTCCGCGGCGCGCACCAGCGCCTTGGCTGCGTAGAGCTTGTCGAGCATATCGGTCATACGGTCACCCTGCGGTTGGCTGTCGCTTCGGTATCACGCCCACCACGGAGCGCGTCTAGGGCAGCGCGCGCGCGACCGGTCTCGATCGACGTGCGCGCGCGCGCCAGGCCGTCGGCGACGTCGACCGCCTCGCTCGCCACGACGAGCGCGAGCGCGGCGTTGAGCAGCACCAGGTCGGCGCGCGGGCTGCGCTCGCCCTCGAGAATCGCCAGCAACGCCGCCGCGTTGGTCGCCGCGTCGCCGCCGAGGATCTCGGCGCGCGTTGCATGCACGCCGAAATCGGCCGGATCGAGCTTCCAGTGGCGCGTGCCGTGGCTGTCGAACTGCACGACGTCGGTCGGCGCCTCACCGGAGATCTCGTCGAGCCCGTCGCCGCCGTGAATCACCGCGCCGGCTTCGGCGCCCAGCTCGCGCAGCGCGTCGGCGACGAGCGCCACGTGCTCGGGCCGCGCGACGCCGATCAGCTGGCGCTGCGCGCCGGCCGGGTTCGTCAGCGGTCCCAGCACGTTGAAGATCGTCCGCACGCCGAGCTCGCGTCGAATCGGCCCGACCGCGCGCATCGACGGATGGTGGCGCTGCGCGAACAGGAACGCGATGTTGTGCTCGCGCAGCACGCGCGCCGACGCCTCGGGCGCGCGGTCGATGTCGACGCCGAGCGCTTCGAGCACGTCGGCGCTGCCGCAGGCGCTCGACGCGGCGCGGTTGCCGTGCTTGGCGACCGGCACGCCGCAGCCCGCGACGACGAACGCGGCGGCGGTCGAGATGTTGATCGTGTGCGCGTTGTCACCGCCCGTCCCGACCACGTCGAGGACCAGCGGCAGACCGTGCTCGACGCGCACGCTGCGCTCGCGCATCGCGCGCGCGGCGCCGACCACCTCGTCGACCGTCTCGCCCTTGGCCGCCAGCGCCGCCAGCAGCGCCGCGGCGCGCACCGGCGAGAGGGTCTCGTCCATGATCGCGCCGACGAGCTCGGCCATCTCGGCTGCGCTGAGGTCGTTGCCGCCCAGCACGCCGCGTAACGTCGCCGGATACGCCTGCGCGCTCACCGCCGCATGTCCCGAACGACGTTCTCCGCCATCGCGCGGCCTTCGATCGTCAACACCGACTCCGGATGGAACTGCACGCCCGAGATCGGCAGCTCGCGATGCGTCAATCCTTGGATCACACCGTCGTCGCTGGTCGCGTTTGCCCGCAGCGCGGCCGGAAAGCCGTCGTGGTCGACGCACAGCGAATGATAACGCGTCGCGATGAACGGCGACGGTAGACCGGCGAACGCGCCGCGGCCGTCGTGGGTGATCTGCGATGTCTTGCCGTGCATCTGCCGCGGCGCGTGAACGACGCGGCCCCCGAACGCTTCCCCGATCGCCTGCAGTCCGAGACACACGCCGAACAACGGCCGGCGCGTGCGGCTCGCCTCGTGGACGATCGCCATCGTGCGGCCGGCGTCGGCCGGGCGGCCCGGACCTGGACCGATTACGATGCCGTCGTAGGCGCTGGTGACGCCGTCAGCTAGCCGCGGGTCATCGTTGCGCATCACGTCGACCTCGACGCCGTCGACCCCGCCGAACAAGTGCGCCAGGTTCCAGGTGAACGAGTCGTAGTTGTCGACCAGCAAAATCTTCACTGCGCGTCGATCCCTAGGACCGCGCGCACGATCCCGGTCTTGGCGAACACCTCGCGGTACTCGGCCTGCGGGACGCTGTCGGCGACGATTCCGGCCGAGGCCTGCCAGTATGCGCGGCCATTCGCGACCGCGACCGAGCGCAGGATGATGCACGAGTCCAAGTCGCCGTCGAAGTCGATGTGCGCGACGCTGCCGGCATAGAACCCGCGCGCGACCGGTTCGAGCCGGTCGATCAGCTGCATCGCGCTGATCTTCGGCGTGCCGGTCACCGTCCCGGCCGGAAACGAGGCGGCGAACAGGTCGAGCGCGTCCTTGTCGTCGCGCAGCTCGCCGACGACGTTCGAGACGATGTGCATCACGTGCGAGTAGCGCTCGATCACCATGAGCTCGTCGACGCGCACGCTGCCGGTGCGGCACACCGCGCCCAGATCGTTGCGGGCGAGATCGACCAGCATCACGTGCTCGGCCCGCTCCTTCTCGTCGGCCAGCAGCTCGTCGGCGACGCGCGCGTCGCGCTCGGGATCGGGATCGCGCGGCCGCGTTCCGGCCAGCGGACGAATGCGCGCCGTGCGCCCGTCGAGCCGCACTAGGAACTCCGGCGACGCGCCGAACACCGCGCGCCCGTCGTGCTCGACGAAGAACATGTAGGGCGACGGGTTGCGCGCGCGGATCTGGCGGTAGAAGTCGAACGGCGTCCCGGCCAGCGCGCACGAGAAGCGGATCCCGACCTGCAGCTGGTACGCGTCGCCGTCGAAGATCGCGTGCTGGGCTCGCGCGACCCGTTCCAGGAACGCCGGCTCGTCGAGCGACGCGCTGACCGGTCCGTCGGCGCGCACCGCGCCCGGAATCGTCGGGCGCGCGTCGAGCAGCCGCGCCACGTATGCATCGAGCCGCGCCTCGACTGCGGCACTCTCGTGTTCGCCGCGCGCGAATCCGATCAGCGTCACGCGGTGCGTGAAGTGATCGAACACCAGCCATGTGCCCGGAATGACGACCAGCACGTCGGCGAACCGGACGTCGACCGGCGGCGTCTCGCCGGCGGTCTGCGCGCGGTGCAGCACCGGCTCGAGCGCCCGCGCCGCATCGTAGGTGAACACGCACACCGCGCCGCCAGGAAACGGCAGATCGGCGCGGTCGAGGCTGTAGCGCCCGATCGCGCCGCGCAGCCGGTCGAGCATCCGCGGGTCGCGGTCGATCGAGAAGCTGTCGAGGTAGTCGATCCCGATGAACGAGAACCGGCTGATCCGCTCTGTGCCCTCGACCGACTCCAGCAAACACGAACGCCCCGGCTGAGCCAGGGCGAGGTACGCGGAGATCGGCGTGATGCTGTCGGCGACGAACGATCGCGTAGATGAGGTCAGACTGAGCGGTTCGTCCGCGGTCGTAGCCAGCATGCGAGGAGTAGCCCAGACTTTAGCATGTTCCTCCGTCCCTGGCTAGGCGGTCGCCCGTTCGGTCCGCGCTCGACGCAGGTGCGAACCGCCCGCCCGGCCTTGGGCCGTTCGCACCATCACCGACGGCGCGACGGCCCGAGATCGGACGCTTCGGGCTACTTCACCAACTCGAGGATGCTGAGCTCGGCGGCATCACCTGGCCGCACGCGCGACTTGGTGATGCGCGTATAGCCGCCGGTCTTGTCCTTGAGAGCAGGCGCGATCTGATCGAACAGCTTCTTCGCGACCGCTTCTTCGGTGAGGTACGACGCCGCCAGCCGGCGCGAGTGCAAGTCGCCGCGGCGCGCCTGCGTGATGAGCCGCTCGACGACCTTGGAGATCTCCTTGGCCTTGGTCGACGTGGTCTCGATCTTCTCGTACTTGAAGAACGACGTCGCGAGGTTGCGCAGCAGCGCCTTGCGATGACCGTCCGTGCGCGAGAGGCGCTTGTAGGCTAGTTGGTGCGGCATCTTCCTATCCTTCGATCAGGCGGTCGGGCGATCAAGCCTGACGCAGCGACAGGCCGCGCTCTTCGAGGACCTGCTTGATCTCGTCGAGCGACTTCTTGCCGAAGTTGCGCATCTTGATGATCTCGTCTTCGGTCATGTCGAGGAGCTCGGAGACCTTCGAGATGCCCGCGCGCTTGAGGCAGTTGAACGAGCGGACCGAGAGGTTGAGGGTCTCGACCGGGACGTCCCACTCGCTGGCGGGTGCCGTCGCGACCGGCTTCTCTTCGGTCGAGAAGCCGATGAACAGGCGCAGCTCCTCGGTGAGGATCTGGGCCGCCTCGGAGAGCGCGTCGTCGGGCGTGATCGAGCCGTTGCTCTCGATCTCCAGCGTGAGGCGGTCGAAGTCGACCGACTGGCCGACGCGCGTGTCGTCGACGCTGAAGTTGACCTTGCGGATCGGCGAGAAGATCGAGTCCATCGGGATGAGCCCGATCATGTGCTCGATGTTGCGCTGCTTGTCGGAGGTGACGTAGCCGCGCGACTTCTCGATGCCGATCTCCATCGACAGCTTCGCGTCCTTCTTCGACAGCGTCGCGATGTGGTAGTTCGGCTGGAGGATCTCGACGTCGGCGTCGGGCGCGATGTCGCCGGCGGTCACTTCCTTGGCGCCGCTGACGCTGAGCGAGAGCACCTTGGGATCCTCGGTGTTCAGCTTGATCGGCAGGCCCTTGAGGTTGAGCAGTAGGTCGACGGTGTCTTCGACGACCCCGGAGATGGTCGAGAACTCGTGGAGCACGCCGTCGATCTTGACGTAGGTGACGGCCGCGCCGGGGATCGACGACAGCAGTACGCGCCGCAGCGCGTTGCCAAGCGTGATGCCGAAGCCGCGCTCGAGCGGCTCGATCACGAACTTGGCGTAGTTTTCGCGACGCTCGCGAACTTCGATGTTGGCGCCGGCCGGCGCTTCGAGAACGGTCATGGTGTAGATGGTAGGTCTTTCTCCGCTTACGTTATCCGCCTCGAAGAGACGATCGCACGCCTAGCGGTGGTTGGGTTGGTCTGGTTCGGTGGACGTGTCGTCCTTCGACAAGCTCAGGAACGACACGGCATGGCAGCCGTCGTCCTTCGACAAGCTCAGGATGACATTAACGGCTGTAGTACTCGACGATGAGCTGTTCGTCTACCGGCGTGTCTATCTGCTCGCGTGAGGGGAGCGTCAGCACTTTTGCGCTGGCGTCGGTCTCGTTGAACTCGAGCCACTCGGGGTGGCGGCGGTTCTTCGCGGTCTCGATGCCCTGGACGAACAGGTCCGACGCCTTGGAGCGGTCGGAGACGGTGATCACGTCGCCGGGCTTCACGATGATCGACGGCACGTTGACGATGCGGCCGTTCAGGCGGAAGTGGCGGTGGGTGACGAGCTGGCGCGCCTGCGCCCGGCTCTGCGCGAGGTTGAGCCGGTATACGACGTTGTCGAGACGGCGCTCGAGCAGCTCGAGGAACTTCGCGCCGGTTTTGCCCTTGACGCGCTGGGCGACGCGGAAGTAGTTGGCGAACTGCGTCTCGAGCACGCCGTAGTAGCGGCGCATCTTCTGCTTCTCGCGCAGCTGGCGGCCGTACTCGGAGACCTTCTGACGGGCCTTCGTGTTCTGCGTCTTCTGGCCGGGTGCGGTTCCGCGGCGCTCGACGGCGCACTTTTTCGACAGGCAGCGGTCGCCCTTGAGAAAGAGCTTGATCTTCTCGCCGGTCTTAGACGTCGCGGTCTCGCGGCGGCACAGGCGGCAAACGGCTTCGGTGTAACGGGCCATGCTTTCTTCTAACTCCCGTTACACGCGCCGGCGCTTGGGCGGGCGGCAACCGTTGTGCGGGATCGGCGTGACGTCTTTGATGAGCGTGATCTCCAAGCCGGCGGCCTGCAGCGAGCGGATCGCGGCCTCACGGCCGGCGCCGGGTCCTTTGACGTAGACCTCGGCGGTCTTCATCCCGTGCTCCATCGCCTTGCGCGCGACCGCTTCGGCGGCCATCTGGGCGGCGAACGGTGTCGATTTCTTGGAACCCTTGAAGCCGAGGTTGCCGGCCGAGGCCCAAGCGATCGTGGAACCGGTGTTGTCGGTAATGGTCACGATCGTGTTGTTGAAGGATGAGTGGATGTGGGCGACGCCCGATCCGACGTTCTTGAACTCGCGCTTCTTGCGCGTCTTCGTCTGCTTTTTCGCGGCCAAAAGAAAACTGCTCTCCGGTGGTTTATCTTGCCGGGCGCGGCCCGGTGTCGTCGCCTCGACCGGCACGCGAGCATCTCCGCCCGGGTCCGACCTTCATTTCCGACCGCCCGGCGAAGGCGGTGGGCGCGCGCATGCGCGCTGCGTCCGCTGCCGGACACAACGGCTTACTTTACCATAGGCGGAGGTCGGCGGCAACCGCCCACGCGAACCCGGCGCGTCGGTGCGCATCAACCGCCTGTCCGGTCTGTGGATCGGGACCCTGGTCGCCTTCGCCGTGCTCAGCGTCCTGGCGGCCGTCCGAGCCGCCGACTGGAGCTACGGAGCCGACACCGGCACGTTCGTCCAAATCATCCTCGACGCGTTCGGCGGGATGCGCAACGGGATGGAGCACGGGACGCACTACCGGTTCCACTGGTCGCCGACGCTGGTGCTGCTGTGGCCCTTCCTGGCCGCGACGCACAGCCTGTGGGTGCTGCAAACGATCCTGGCGGCGGCGACGGTCGCCTGCGCGCCGCTGCTTGCCGCCATTGCCCGCGCGCGGGGTATCGCGGGCGGGATAGCCGACCGGATCGGCGCGGTCGCCCTCGTCTATCCGCCATTGGTCGCGGTCGGCTTCGGGGAGTTCCGCGACCTCGGGCTCTTGCCGGTGCTGGCGCTCGGGTGGTGGCTCGCGGTGCAGCGCCGGGCATGGTGGTGGGTCGCTGGGCTCGCGCTGCTGCTGGCGGGGCTGCGCGAGGACGTCTGCATTGAACTGGCCATCGTCGGGGGCGTCGTCGCGATCGACGGTGCATTGCGGCGCGACCGGGCGCTGGTCGCCGCCGGCCTAGGCTCGGCGGCGCTGGGCGTCGCGTCCGACGCAATCTACGCGCTTGTGGTTCTCCCGCGC
>Ga0302326_10006847_pt1 | contig 25447 bp, 23 predicted proteins | sample Palsa_T0_3_FD_202264 | JGI IMG/M metagenome (GOLD analysis project Ga0302326, IMG submission 202264) | Peat permafrost microbial communities from Stordalen Mire near Abisko, Sweden - Palsa_T0_3 | ecosystem: Environmental > Terrestrial > Soil > Palsa > Peat permafrost | place: Sweden: Abisko... | reverse complement strand
CCGCCGATGATCAGCAGCAGCAGCAGGAAGACGATCCGCAGCGACAGGCCGGCCATCAGCACCAGCAGTGCGCCGCTGGCGGCGATCAGTGCGGCGGTACCCAGGTCGGGCTGCATCGCGACCAGGCCCGCCGGCAGGAAGATGATCACCACCAGAATCATCATGGCTCTCCAGTCCGGCGGCAGCGGGCGCTCGTGCAGGTACCAGGCTGCGAGCATCGGCACCGCCAGCTTCATCACTTCGGAGGGTTGAAAGCGGACGATGCCCAGATTGAGCCAGCGCTGCGCGCCCTTGCCGATGACGCCCGTGAGTTCCACCACCAACAGCAGCGCCACGCCGATGACGTATATCCAGGGAGACAGGCGGCGCAGCAGATTTGGACTGGCATGGGTGAGCGCCAGCATCGCTGCCGTACCGAGGGCGATGCGCACCAGGGTGCGCAGGATCGTATCGAGGCTCTGGCCCGACGCGCTGTAGAGAATCGCCAGGCCGTAGAGGGCGAGAAATCCCAGGCCGACGAGCAGCGGACCGTCGAGATTAAGTGCCGAGAGCAGTTTGGCGCTCGCCGACAGCGTGCGGCGCGTGCGCGCGTAGCCGAAATCGTCAATCACTGGCCTGGCTCTCGGGTACCGCGATCTCGACGGCCGGCGAAGTGGCCTCGTGCAACAGGTAGGCGTCCATGACCTTGCGGGCGATGGGCGCCGCGGCACTGGCGCCGAAGCCGCCATTCTCCACCAGCACCGCGATCGCGATTCGGGGCGCCTCCGCCGGCGCAAAAGCGATGAACCAGGCGTGGTCGCGCAGCCGCTCGGCGACGTTTTTCTCGACGTATTTTTCGTTTTGACCGACGGTGAACACCTGCGCGGTACCGGTCTTGCCCGCGATGCTGTAGCTCGCGCCCTTGCTGATCGCGGCAGCGGTGCCGTAGGTCGCCGCCCCGATCATGCCACGCAGCACCAGATCCCAGGCGGCGTCGCTGACGTCGTCTATGGCCGGTTGCGGTACCGGCGCAATCGCCTTGACGTTGCCCTCGAGGTCGCGCACTCCGGTGACCAGTCGCGGCCGGAAGCTCTTGCCGCGCTCGGCCAGCACCGCGGCTACGTGCGCCAGCTGCAGCGGTGTGACCAGCAGGTAGCCCTGGCCGACGCCGAAATTGACGGTCTCGCCCGGAAACCATATCTGGTCCTGCGGACGCTTGAAGGCCTGCCGCTTCCACTCGGGCGAGGGCAGCAGGCCGGGCTTCTCCCCGCTGATGTCGATGCCGGTGAGCTGGCCATAGCCGAACGGCGCCATGAAGTCGGCAATATGTTCGGCACCGATGGTGGCCGCGAGGCCATAGAAGTAGACGTCGCAGGATCTGGCGATGGCGCGTTCCAGATCCACGTAGCCGTGCTTGCCGCCCTTGCCTTCGCGATACAGATGACTGCTGCCGGGCAGGTGGAACACGCCATTGCAGAATTCCTGCTTGGCGGGATCCACGTTGCGATAAGTCAGTGCCGCCAGCGCGATGACCGGCTTGATGGTCGAGCCGGAAGGGTAGGTGCCGCGCAGCGCGCGGTTGAACAATGGCTTGTCGATATCATCGGCCAGCGCCGCGTATTCGCTGCGCGACAGACCGCGGGCGAAGGCCGCCGGGTCGAAGCCCGGCCTGCTGGCGAGCGCCAGCACGTCGCCGTTGCTGGGGTCGATCGCGACCACGGCACCGCGGTGATCACCGAGCGCGTCCTCCGCGGCCTGCTGCGTCGGCAGGTCAATCGACAGCACCAGGTCATCGCCGGCGATGGGCGCCTGCGAATGCAGTTCGGGGGCGAATATGCCTTCACGCTGCACCGAGCGCCCCTGCGCATTGACCAGTATTTCGCGGTAGCCATTCTTGCCATGCAGGGGCCGCTCATAGGTGCTCTCGATCCCGAGCTTGCCGATCAACGTGGTGCCGGCGTAGGACACGCGATCGATGTGCTCGAGGTCCTGAACGCTGATGGCGCTGACATAGCCCAGGGCGTGAACCGCGAGCTGGCCGAACGGATAGTGCCGGGTCTGGCGAGTTGCCAGATCGACGCCGGGGAACTGGTAACGGTGCACCGCGAAGCGGCCGATCTCCTCGTCGCTGAGCCGCAGGCGCACCGGCACGCTGTCGAAGGTGCGGCGCGAGAGGATCATGCGGCGGGTGTCGTCGAGTTCATCGCGGTCAATGAGTCCGAGCTTGGTCAGACGCTTGAGCGTGTCGTTGAGATCCGGGACCTGCTCGCGCACCAGCTCGAGCTGGTAGGCCGGTTCGTTGTCGGCCATCACCTTGCCGTTGCGGTCGAACACCAGGCCGCGGCTCGCGGGGATCGGATCCAGCCGCACACGATTGCCCTGCGAGAGCTCCGAGTAATAATCGTGGCGCCAGACCTGCAGGTAGGTGAGGCGGCCGATCAGCGCCAGCACCATGACGGCGATGACGACCAGGGCGCCGAGCGTGCGCTGCGAGAAGATGCGCTGCTCGTTCCAATGGTCTTTGATGCGAACGCGTGGATCCACGGAAGTCTTCGCTGCTAAGGTTCTAAGGTGATTACGATTGGTGTTGGGTCAGCCGCTCTAGCGCGAGGTGCGGAAGCGGCCAAGAATGCCGAAGACCAGCGGCCAGATCAGCCCGCCAGTCACGGCGTGCACCCAGCGCGCCGGCGTAGACAGAGGATGGCCGCTCCAGCCATCGATCACCCACAATACAGACTCATAAACCATCAGCGCTGCAAATACAAACAACGACTGCTCGAACAGCGGCTTGGCCCTCATCAGCAGGTGCAGGCGGATGGCAAGATACGTTACAAAGGCCAGAGCGAGCGCGTGTTCACCCAGCAGCGAGCCCTGAAACACATCGAGCGCCAGGCCGCTGGCATAGCCCAGCAGCACCCCGCCGGCGCGCGGGATCATGATCGACCAGTAGAGCACGGTGAGTACCAGAAATGCCGGGCGCACGATCGCGAGCCAGGTCGGCAGAGGCGCGACCGTGAACACCATGGCGATGATCGTGGTCGTGAGCACCACCAGGCGTGGATGCCGGTCGCTCATGGGCGGCGGCGCTGCGGTGCCATAGTCATTCGTCCGGAACCGCAATCTTTGGCGCCGGCTTCGGCGTCGGCGCCGCTTCTGGCGCGATCGGCGGGGTCGGCGCCGGGGCGGCTGGGCTCGACGGCTCGATCTGCAGCAATACCACCTCGCGGTCGCGCTCCACATGGGCGAGCGGCTGAGCGCGCACCTGCGCCAGCAGCTGATTGGCCTCGCGCCGCACGCCGGTGATGCGCGCCACCGGCAGCCCCGAGGGAAACACCCCACCCAGGCCCGAGCTCACCATCAGATCGCCGCTCTTGACGTCGGAATTGACGGCCAGGTACGGCAGCAGCAGCTCGCCGGTATTGCCGGAGCCCACCGCAATGGAGCGCAGGCTGTTGCGGATCACTTCGACCGGTATCGCGTGCTCCGGATCGGTCACCAGGATCACCTCGGCGCTCCAGGGTCCCACGCGCGCGACCTGGCCCAGAACGCCACTGCCGTCGACTACCGCCTGATTCACCACCACCCCGTCGGCGGCGCCCTTGTTGATCACGACACGCTGGCGCAGCGGATTGGTCTCCACGCTGATGATCTCGGCGAGTTGCCATTTCTTGATGAACGGCGGCAACGCGGCACGCAGGCCGCGCAGCTCCGCGTTCTCCTGCTCGAGCGCATCTTGCCGCACGACGCTCATCTCCAGCGCCAGTACCTGATCGTGCAGGCGCTTGTTCTCGGTCCGCAGCGCATCGCGGGTCTGGAAGATCTGCGCCACCCAGTTCCACGCGGCACGTGGCGAGCTGACCGCGACCTGCACCGGGTAGGCCGCTGCGTCGAGCGCATAGTGCAGTCGCTGCACCCAGTGCCCGTGCTGGTCGTAGTACATCAGCGCGACCGACAGGATGGCGTAGGCGGTGAAGCGCAGTCCTGCCGACGGCCCGCGACCGTACAGGGGCCGATCGACGTCGCTGCCGAAGACCGCCATGGCGGCGCGCCTAGCAGCCTGCGCGGCTACTGCGCATGAGCGGCGACGCGCCCGGGGAGCGGTCGATGGCCGAGTATCGGCCCGCGCCGCGGTTCCACGGTGTTATTCCAACCCGAAATGTCCAGGCCCCATCTGGTCCATCAACTCGAGGATGCGGCCGCCGCCCCTCGCGACGCAGGTCAGCGGATCGTCCGCTACCATGACCGGCAGCCCGGTCTCTTCCATGAGCAGCTTGTCGATGTCGCGCAGCAGTGCGCCGCCACCGGTGAGCACGATGCCACGCTCGGCGACATCGGCGCCGAGTTCGGGCGGGGTCTGTTCCAGCGCCTGCTTGACCGCGCTCACGATACCCTGCAGCGGCTCCTGCAGCGCCTCGAGAATCTCGTTGCTGTTGAGCGTGAAGCTGCGCGGCACGCCCTCCGACAGGTTGCGGCCCTTGACCGACAGTTCGCGCACCTGCTGGCCCGGATAGGCCGAACCGATCTCGATCTTGATGCGCTCGGCCGTGGCCTCGCCGATCAGAATGCCGTAGTTGCGGCGCACGTAGTTCATGATGGCATCGTCGAAGCGGTCGCCGCCGATTCGAGCCGAATTAGCATAGACGATGCCGTTCAGCGAGATCACCGCGACTTCGCTGGTGCCGCCGCCGATGTCGAGTACCATCGAACCGCGCGCCTCCTGGACCGGCAGGCCCGCGCCCACCGCGGCGGCCATCGGTTCACTCACGATGCCGACGTTGCGGGCGCCGGCGCCCTCGGCCGACTCGCGGATGGCCCGGCGCTCGACCTGGGTGGAGCCGAATGGCACGCACACCAGCACGCGCGGTGAGGGTTTGAGGAACCGGTTGCCGTGCACCTTGTTGATGAAGTACTGCAGCATCTTCTCGGTGTAGGTAAAGTCGGCGATCACGCCGTCCTTCATCGGTCGCACGGCCGTAATGTGGCCCGGCGTGCGCCCTAGCATGGCTTTGGCGTCGGCGCCTACCGCGACGATGATCTTGCCACCGCGCGACGGCTCGTCCTGCACCGCCACCACCGAGGGCTCGTTGAGCACTATGCCCTTGTCACGCACGTAGATCAGCGTGTTGGCGGTACCCAGGTCGATCGACAGATCGCTGGAGAAATAGCCGCGCAGGCGTTTGAACATGAAAGCGGCCGACCTTTTTGGGAGTTGAACAGGCGTCTTAAAAGCGGGCGCTAATCTAGCAACCGACAGGACATTCCACAAGGCGAGGTGTATGATTTCGCGCTGTTTTTTCTGCGAAATCCCAACCCTTTCACATGAGCCTCACTCGCAGCGACATCGAGAACATCGCCCGCCTGGCGCGTCTTGCGCTCACCGAGGAGGAGATTGCAGTCTATGTGGAGGGACTGTCGCGCATCATGGGGCTGGTGGGCGAGCTCGACCGTGCCGATACCAGTCAGGTCGAGCCGATGGCGCACCCGCTCCCCGGGCAGCGCCAGCGGCTGCGAGCCGATGCCGTCAGCGAGACCGACCGGCATGAGCTCTACCAGCGCAACGCCCCTCAGGTGGAGGCCGGACTCTACCTGGTTCCCCGAGTGATCGAATGAGCGACCTGCATGAAAAGTCCGTGGCCGAGCTGGCCACGGCACTGCGGGCGCGCCAGGTGTCGAGCGTCGAGCTGACGCAAGCCTTCCTCGAGCGCGCGACGCGCCAACAGCCGGAGCTCAATGCGTTCATCAGCATCACGGCCGAGGCCGCCCTGGCCGAAGCGGCCCGGGCCGATGTGCGGCTGCGCTCGCCGGAAGCGGGGCCGCTGACCGGTGTGCCCATCGCCCACAAGGACATTTTCTGTACCCGCGGCGAGAAGACCACGTGCGGCTCGCGCATGCTGGCGAATTTTGTTTCGCCCTACGATGCCACGGTGGTCGAACGCCTGCGGGCGGCCGGCGTAGTCATGCTGGGCAAGACCAACATGGATGAGTTCGCGATGGGCTCGTCCAATGAGACCAGCTTCTTCGGTCCGGTACGCAACCCCTGGGATCGCGAGCGCGTCCCCGGCGGCTCCTCCGGCGGCTCGGCGGCGGCGGTGGCTGCCCGCCTGGTGCCGGCGGCGACTGCGACCGATACCGGGGGTTCGATCCGCCAGCCGGCAGCGCTGTGCGGCGTGACGGGCCTCAAGCCGACCTATGGTCGCGTGTCGCGCTATGGAATCGTCGCCTTTGCCTCGAGCCTGGACCAGGCGGGCCTGCTCACGCGCAGTGCCGGGGACGCGGCGCTGCTGCTGGGTGCGATCGCCGGTTTCGACGAACGCGATTCCACCAGCGTCGAACTGCCGGTACCCGATTACAGTGGCGCGCTCGAACAGCCGCTCAAGGGCCTGAAGATCGGCGTGTTGAAGGAATTCTTCGACAAGGGCCTGGATCCGGCGGTCGAGCAGCTGCTGCGCGCCGCACTCGAGGTGCTGCGCTCCCAGGGTGCCGTGATCAAGGACGTCAGCCTGCCGCATCTGCCGTTGTCGGTGCCGACGTACTACGTGGTGGCGCCGGCCGAATGTTCCTCCAATCTTGCCCGCTTCGACGGCGTGCGTTATGGCTACCGCTGCGACAAGCCGCGCGACCTGCTCGATCTGTATCTGCGCTCGCGTGGCGAGGGCTTCGGCGCCGAGGTCAAACGCCGCATCATGACCGGGACCTACGTGCTCTCGGCCGGCTACTACGATGCCTTCTATCTCAAGGCGCAGCGCGTGCGGCAGCTGATCAGCAACGATTTCGAGCACGCGTTCCACGAGGTCGACGTGGTGATCGGCCCGACCACGCCGACCGCCGCGTTCGAGCTCGGCGCCAAGACCAGCGATCCGGTGACCATGTACCTGAACGATATCTATACGATCGGCGCCAATCTGGCGGGCCTGCCGGCGATCTCGGTGCCCTGCGGTTTCGCGCAGGGCCTGCCGGCTGGCATGCAGATCATCGGTCCGCATTTCGGCGAGGAGCGGCTGCTGAATGTCGCGCATCGCTACCAGCTCGAAACCGACTGGCATCGCCGCACGCCGCCGGGGTTTGCCTGATGGAATGGGAGACCGTCATCGGGCTCGAGATTCACGCCCAGCTGGCGACGCAGTCGAAAATATTCTCCGGCTCGTCCACCGCCTATGGGGCGCCGCCGAACGCGCAGGCGAATCTGGTCGATCTCGCCTATCCCGGCGTGCTGCCCGTGCTCAATGCCGAGGCGGTACGCATGGCGGTGAAATTCGGCCTGGCGATCAATGCGCGGGTGACGCGGCGCTCGATATTCGCGCGCAAGAACTACTTCTATCCCGATCTGCCGAAGGGTTATCAGATCAGCCAGTACGAACTGCCGATCGTCAGCGGTGGTGCGGTCGACATCGTGCTCGACGACGGCACCGTCAAGCGCATCGACGTCACGCGTGCTCACCTTGAGGAAGATGCAGGCAAGTCGCTGCACGAGGGCCTCGGGGGCTCGACCGGCGTCGACCTGAATCGGGCCGGTACGCCGCTGATCGAGATCGTCTCGGAGCCGGCGATGCGCTCGGCCAAGGAAGCGGTCGCCTACCTGAAGAAGATCCATACGCTGGTGCGTTATCTTGCGATCTGCGACGGCAATATGCAGGAGGGATCGTTCCGCTGCGACGCGAATGTGTCGGTGCGGCAGCACGGTGCGGAAAAGCTCGGCACGCGCGCCGAGATCAAGAACCTCAACTCGTTCCGCTTCGTGGAGAAAGCCATCAACTTCGAGGTCGCGCGGCAGATCGAACTGCTGGAGGGCGGCGGCCAGGTCGTGCAGGAGACGCGGCTGTACGATGCGGATCGCGGCGAGACGCGGTCGATGCGCTCCAAGGAAGAAGCCAACGACTATCGCTACTTCCCAGATCCGGATCTGCTGCCCGTCGAGATCGACCAGCTCTATATCGACACCGTGGCCGCCAGCCTGCCCGAGCTGCCCGATCAGAAGGCGCAGCGCCTGCGTCAGGACTATGATCTGTCGGCCTACGATGCCGGCGTGCTCACCGCCAGCGCCGAGCTGGCCGATTACTACGAGCATGTGGTGCGCGAGCTGGGCGGCAGTGCGCCGCTTGCGGTGAGTCCAAAACTCGTGGCCAACACGGTGATGGGCGAACTGGCGGGCCTGCTCAACCGTGACGGGCTGGAGATCACCGCCTGCCGCGTAGCGGCGCCGGCGCTTGCCGGGCTGCTCAGGCGCATCGGCGACAACACCATCTCCGGCAAGATGGCCAAGGATGTGCTCGAGGCGATGTGGGACGAAGGCCAGCAGGCCGATGCGATCATCGAGGCCCGCGGCTGGCGCCAGATCACCGATGAGCCGGCAATCGAAGCGGCGATTGATGCCGTCATGGCGGCCAATCCGACCCAGCTCGCGCAGTATCGCTCCGGCAAGGACAAGCTGTTCGGATTCTTCGTCGGCCAGGCGATGAAGGCGACGCAGGGCAAGGCAAACCCGGCGCGTCTCAACGAGCTGCTGAAAAAGAAACTCGGTGGCTGAGGTGCCGGCAAGCAGTGACGGTGAGCTGCGGCGCTTCATTCTCGAACGTCACCCGGTGCGCGGTTTCTGGATCCGCCTCGATGGCGCCTGGCGCGAGCTGCGCAGCTTCCATCGCTACCCGCCGCCGGTCGAGGCGCTGCTCGGGGAAGCGGTCACCGCCTCACTGCTGCTCGCCGCCACGCTCAAGTTTCAAGGCACGCTGACGCTGCAGCTCGCGGGCGACGGGCTGGTGAATCTGCTGGTCGCGCAGTGCACGCACGAATTTTCCATCCGCGCGGTTGCGCGCGCCGACGAGAACATCGACGCGGCGGTGAGCTTCCGGCAACTGGTGGGCGACGGCCGGCTGACCGTCACCATCGAAGCCGAAGAACGCGGCGCGCGCTATCAGGGCATCGTCGCGCTCGAAGGTGCGAATCTCGCGGCCTGCCTCGAGAACTATTTCGCCAGCTCGGAGCAGCTGCCGACGCGCATTGCGCTCGCCGCGGACGCCGTCAGCGCCGGCGGGGTGCTGTTGCAGAAGATCCCGGGGGCGAGCGCCCAGGGCGAAGCGCTGGCGGCGGTGTCACAGGAGGTCTGGGAGCACCTGCAGTCGCGCCTGGCGACACTCGAGGCCCCGCTGTTGCGACAGGGGACGGCGGAGCAGGTGCTGCAGCGCATCTGCGATGAACACGATTGCCGGCTGTTCCAGGGCTCCCCGGTTCGCTTCGCCTGTCGCTGCAGCGACGGGCGAGTCGCCGGATTGCTGCGCTCGCTCGGGCCCGAGGAGATGCGCGGCATCCTGGCCGAACAGGGCGCGGTGACCGTCACCTGCGAGTTTTGCGGCCGGCCGTATCGCTTCGATGCGATTGACGTCGAGCGGCTGTTCACCGATGGGGCGAATCCGGAGGCGCCCCGCTCAGTGAATTGAACGCCAGCGCCTCGGGTTCGCACCACGCGGCGCGATTATGGGTACTTGTTCTCGACGATGTCGCGGACCGGCTGCGTGTCGTAGACCAGCACGATCGATTCGATGCGTCCGGTATTGGCATCGAAATTGAAGACATCGGCGCAATCGAACGAGACGTTCGATCCGTCCTTCAGCGACCAATCGTAGAGATAATAGGCCACTGCGCGCAGATGACCTTCGGCGCTCACCAGAACGTCGTAGACCGTCAGCTTCGCTCCACTCGATGCGCGCGCCACCTTGGTCACGTAATCGCGCACCGGCAGGCGGCCCAGAAATGGTGACTGCACCCAGCCGCCGGGAACGAACAGGGCCGCGGCCTTCTCCGGGTCACCGGCTTCGAGCGCGGACAGGTATTTGCGTACGGCTTGCTGCATAGAATTCTCCGATCCCTGATGCCAACCAACACGCGTGCTTCATCATCATAATCGCCAAAGCTTCACTTGGACAGGGCGGCCAGCGAGGGGCTTCGTGCCGATATCCCTGTGCGGTGCAGACTCGCTCTCGGGCCGCTCGGGTCAGGCCTTGAGCGAAAATGGGCTGAAGTTCGTGTCGCGATCGTAATAGTCCTCGTGTTCGGAGCGCTTCAGGAAGCCGACCACGCGGTAGGTCACCGGCGTCATGACGATCTCCCAGCCGCTCTTGAGCACATATTGCGTGACCAGGGCGCCCTCCAGCGTCGCGTTGTCCCACAGGCCATAGAACGCGATGGTATAGAACAGCGCCGTGTCCACCAGTTCGCCGCACAGCGTCGAGCCGACGGTGCGAGTCCACAGCCAGCGGCCGTTGCTCCAGATTTTCATCTTCGCCATGACGAAGCTGTTGACGAACGAGCCGCACCAGAAGGCGATGATCGACGCGGCGACGATGCGCGGCGTGTTGCCGAAAATGGCCTCGACCGATGCCTGATGCTCGCGCCATTGCACCGCCGGCGGCAGCGCCACGATGACCGCGGCCATCAGTGCGGCAAACCCCAAGGCTGCGAAACCGGCCCAGACCACGCGACGATCGCGCGCATAGCCATAAACTTCGGTCAGGATGTCGCCGAAGATATAAGACAGCGGGAAGAACAGCACCCCGGCCAGGAAGGTCACGTCGCCGTAGATCGGAATGTGGACGGTCGACAACTTCGCGGGTCCGATCAGATTGGAGCACAGCAGGATGCACACGTAGGCGGCCATGAAAAAATCGTAGTAACGAAACTGCCGCTGATGCGGTAACGCCGCTGCAGGCTGCGGCGTGGCATCCGTGGATCGGGTCGATGTGCTGTTCATGCGCATTAGCCTCTATGGCGGTTCGATCTCTCGCAGATAGGCGGGGCCGCCCAGGTCCGCCATCTGCTTCAGGGTCCAGTCGCGCTGTGCGAGCACGTAGCTCGAGGGCGCATCGACGTGCAGGCGCAGCGGATTGGGCAACACGACGGCGAGCAGCGCGCTCTGCTGGCGCGTGAGTCGGGCCGCGCTCTCGAAGAAATAGTGGCGCGCGGCCGCTTCCACGCCGTAGATGCCGCGGCCGAACTGCACGATGTTCAGATACACCTCGAGGATGCGCTCCTTCGGCCACATGGTCTCGATCATCACCGTGATCATGGCCTCCAGGCCCTTGCGCACGAAACTGCGGCCCGACCAGAGGAACAGGTTCTTTGCCACCTGCTGGGTAATGGTGCTGGCGCCGCGCAGCTTGCGGCCCTGCTCATGGGCGCGCACCGCCTCGCGTATCGATTTCAGATCGAAACCGGCATGAAACGGAAACAGCTGATCTTCCGAGGCGATCACGGCGATGGCCGCCTGCGGCGAGATCTGCTCGAGGGCGACCCACTGATACTCGGTGTGATAACCATGCTCGCCATTGAACAGCGCCTCGACGCAGGCGCTGAGCATGAAGGCGCTGGTCGGCGGATTGATCCATCGCAGCGCCAGCACGCTGGCGGCCAGCAGCAGCAGCGCGCCCAGCAGCGCCAGACCCAGTGCGCGGCTGACGCGGTACCACACGGGGCGCTGCGACGGCTACTTGGCCGGCGGCACGCGCCGCGCCGAGGTGATCACGATGTCCTCCAGCGGCGCATCGGCATGACCCTTGCGGCGGCCGGTGCCGACCTTGGCGATCTGGTCGATCACGTCCATGCCATCGGCGATGCGGCCGAACACCGCATAGCCGTACTGGCCCGGTCGCTGGTCGAGAAAATCGTTGTCGGCGAGGTTGACAAAGAATTGCGAGGTGGCGCTGTGAATCTCGTCGGTGCGCGCCATCGATAACGTGCCGCGCTCGTTGCGTACGCCGTTGGCGGCCTCATTTTTCACCGGCGGACGGGTTTTCTTCTGCACGTAGTCCGCGGTGAGGCCACCGCCCTGGATGACGAAACCCGGCACGATGCGATGAAAAATGGTGCCGTCGAAGAACCCGTCATCGACGTAGCGCAGGAAATTCTCCACGGTCTGCGGTGCGTCCTCGTCGTACAGCTCGACGGTAAAGCCGCCGTGCGAGGTCTCGAATCGAACCATGGGCGTGTTCCTCATAATCGGCTTCCCGAGTGGGGGACGTCAGGGCCACTGCGCCTCGGTGACGCGGTCGCGGCCCGCAAGATCGGGATGGCAGCGTACGCGAGCATAGCCCGCGCCCACAAGCGAGCGTCCAAGCTCTTCGGCCTGGCCGGCGCCGTGCTCGAGCACCAGCCAGCCGCCTGGCAGCAGATAAGCGGGTGCCTCCAGAACAATGCGCCGCAGCGCCTCCATGCCGCTCGCGCCGGGGCTCAGCGCCATGGCAGGTTCGTAGCGCAGAGCGCCCAGGGCGGGGTCCCCCGCCGCAACATAGGGCGGGTTGCTGACGATCAGGTCGAAACGGCGCCCGGACAGCGGCGCGAACCAGTCACCTTCCAGGAATTCGACGTTCTGCACGCCGAGGCGCTGCGCGTTGGCGCGCGCCACCTGCAACGCGCCGGCGGCCCGGTCGGTGGCGACGATGCGCCACTGCCGCCGTTCGAGCGCCAGTGCCAGGGCGATGGCCCCCGACCCGGTGCCGAGGTCAGCGACGTCGGCCGGGGCGGCGTCGCGCAGCGCCAGGCAGCGCTCGACCGCAAGTTCGGTCTCCGGGCGTGGAATCAGCACCTCCGGCGTCACCGCCAGCGGCAGCGACCAGAACTCGCGCTCGCCGGTCAGGTATGCGAGCGGCTCGCCCTCCGCGCACCGGGCCAGCAACGATCGGTAGCGCGCGATGGTTTCCTCATCGACCCGATCGTCGTCATGCGCCTGCAAATAGCTGCGCGGCTGACGCAAGGCGTGGGCCAGCACCAGTTCGGCGTCCAGGCGCGCCGATGCGCTGGTGGCGGCGAGCTGGGCCCAGCCGCGCTGGAGCAATGCCCGCACCGTGGCCTGGTCGGCCACATCGGCCGTCTGGTCCGCATCGGCCGGGTGGTCCGCGCCGGCCGTGTGGCGCGCGGCGTCCGCGCGGTCCGCCTCTTCCCCGCGCTCTGATACATTGCCGGATTCCGCCATGGTGGAGACATTATGACCGCATCGATGCCGCCGCGGCCTGAGGCTAGCGTCAAAGCGCTGCTGGACGCGGCGACGGCGCTGTTTCGGGCGACGCTGCTCAAATGCCTGCCATTCGCGATGATCGGGGTGCTGTGTCTGGAGATCCCGAATTTCTACTGGGTGGCGAGCGGGCACACGCTGGAACACGGCATGCCGTCGGACACCCGGTATTGGCTGCTGGCGTTCATCGCTGCCGCCGTGACGCTGTTCATAGCCAGCGCCATGATGCTGCGACAGCGCGCCCTGGCCAGTGGTGGCATGGCCGATTCCCGCTCCGAGCTGCTCGCTGCGGCGCGCCGCATGCCGGTGATCCTGCTGGGCTGGATCCTGGCGCAGCTGAGCCTGTTCGTCGGCTTTTCGCTGCTGATTCTGCCCGGGGTATTCCTGCTGGTGTGCTACCTGGTGCTGCTGCCGGTGCTGTTGTTCGAGGACCGCAATCCCTACGCCGCGCTGGTGCGATGTGTGCAGCTGGTGCTGCCGCGATGGTGGAAGGTGCTCGCGACGATCGTGATCGCGGTGCTGGTGGTCTTGATCTGCTCGCTGGCCGCCGCCGCGGTGCTGAGCATCCTGGCGGCGCTGCTGGTCGGCCAGGGGCCGGCGGTGCAGGCCATCGTCGCCGCCGTGACCGTAGGGATCGGGGCGATCGGCTGCGTGTTCTTCAGCGCCCTGGCGCTGACGCTTCATTCCGCGGCCAGCAGCTCCGCCTGATATTCCTGCTGCAGGGCCTGCAGCAGCTCCTCGATGTGTCCCTGCATGATGTCGCCCAGGCGGTACAGCGTCAGATTGATGCGATGGTCGGTGACGCGGCCCTGGGGAAAATTGTAGGTGCGGATGCGCTCGGAGCGATCGCCGCTGCCGACCTGAAGCTTGCGCGACTGCGCCTGCGCGGCCAGCTGCTTTTCCTGTTCGGCGGCCAGCAGCCGCGCGGCCAGCAGCGACATGGCGCGCGAGCGATTCTTGTGTTGTGAGCGTTCATCCTGGCATTCCACGACGATGCCGCTCGGAATGTGCGTGATGCGTATCGCCGAGTCGGTCTTGTTCACGTGCTGGCCACCGGCGCCCGAGGCGCGGTAGGTGTCGATGCGCAGATCCGCCGGGTTGAGCTCGACCTTCTCGATTTCATCGAGTTCCGGCAGGATCGCGACCGTGACGGCGGAGGTATGGATGCGTCCCTGGGCCTCGGTCGCAGGTACCCGCTGTACGCGGTGGGTGCCGGACTCGAACTTGAGCTTGGAAAACGCTCCGCGACCGGCGATGCGGCAGATCACCTCGCGATAGCCGCCATGCTCGCCGGGACTCTCGCTCAGGGTCTCGACCTGCCAGCCCTGCGACTCGGCATAGCGGCTGTACATGCGCAGCAGGTCGCCGGCGAAGATAGCGGCCTCATCGCCACCGGTACCGGCGCGGATCTCGAGGAAGATATTGCCCTGATCGCGCGCATCGCGCGGCAACAGCAGGCGCTGCAGCTCGGCCTCCTGCTGCCCCAGACGCTGCTCTATCGCACGCAGCTCATCCCCCCCGAGCGCCCGCATTTCGAAGTCGGGGTCGGTGGACATCTCCTGTGCGCTGACAAGCTCACGCTCCAGGCGCCGATAGTCGGCAAACGCCGCGGCAGTAGGCTGCAGACGTGCGTACTCCACCGATAGTTCCCGGAACTGCTGCGCAATTCCAATGATTTGCGGATCGGCGAGCAGGTGTCCCAGCTCCTCGAAGCGCTGCTCGGCTTTTTCGAGTTTTTGGCGGATCGATGGTTTCATCTTCAGCTATAGTCTAGCGGCCATGAAGCCCCGTCACCTCACCGTTGCTGTGCTGCAGCTAATAGCTGCAGCAGCGCTAGCCTGCGTGCCGCTTGGGGTCGCGCAGGCCTCGTCGGCCTCCTCGGCCAGTCTGCGCGACGTGGAGGATTCCAACGCGCTGATCATGACCGCGGAGATCGCGCTGCAGCGCGACGACTGCGGCCGCGCCGCGGCGAACTACACCATAGCGGCGCAACGACTGACCGATGCCAAGCTCGCGGAGCGTGCCGCGGGAGTGGCCCTCGACTGCGGACAGTACCAGGCCGCCGAGCGCGCGGCGGCACGGTGGCGGCAGCTCACGCCCAGCGACCCCGCGGCGCTGCGCGCCACGATGCGGGCGGACCTCGGCCTCTACAAGATCGACGATGCCCGCAGCGCGTTCGAGGCCTGGATCAAGAACGGCGGCGGCTTTGCCGCAGCCAAGGGCAGCGCGCCCGCCGCCGACAACATTGCCGAGCAGGTCGGCCAGGTGGCGCTGGAGTCCGGGGTGCCGGCGACCCTGGCGATGCTGCGCAGTGCGCAGGTGCCGCGGCTGCAGACCGGCCGGGCCCAGCTGGCATTGGCCAGCCTCGCGTTCGACGGTTGGGATTATCGCGAAGCGCTGCAGTTCGGCCAGCGCGCGCTCAGTGCCGGCGCGGACCGTGCGCCGACACAGCTGCTGCTCGCGCGTGCACATGCCGGCCTGGGCGAGTCGGATCAGGCCGTGGCCGCGGCGGGCGCGGCGCGCACGGCCTCGCCCAAGGAGCTGAGCTTCGCCTCCGTCGACGTGCTGATCCTGCTGGGGCGCGAGCGCGAGGCGCGCATGGCGCTCGAGGGACTGCGCGATACCGCCGGGCTGCGGCCACAGGCTGAACGCCGCCTCGGGCTGCTGGCCTTCGATCGCGGCGACTACGACGAGGCGCAGAGCCTGTTCACGGCGCTGTTGAAGGACCCGGAATCCTCGGGTGTCGCGGTGTACTACCTGGCGGAGATCGCGGCGCGCCGCGGCGAGACCGCGACCGCGCTGCGTGGTTATCAGATGCTCGGCGGCACCGCGCTCGAAGGCGCCGCGCGCAGTCGCGCCGCCACCATTCTCTATAAAGAGGGTCAGCGCGACGATGCGCTGCAGCTGCTGCAGGCCCAGGACGATGCGACGCCGCCGGCCCGGCTCGAGGCCGAAATCGCACAGGCTACGCTGCTGTCCAATGGCGGGGAGGGTGCCCAGGCGCTGGCGCGCATCGACGATGCACTGGCGCGCTTTCCAGGTCATCCGGATGTGCTCTACCAGAAAGCGATCCTGCTGGAAAAGGCCGGGCGTACCGACGCCGCCATCGCCCAGCTCGAGGCGCTCTATCGCGATCGTCCGCAGGACAGCGCGATCAGCAACGCCCTGGGATTCATCCTCGCCGACCACAATCGGGAACTGTCGCGCGCGGAACGGCTGATCAACTCCGCGCTCAAATCCGAGCCCGACAATCCGGCCATTCTCGACAGCCTCGGCTGGCTGCAATACCGACGCGGCATGCCGCAGGCGGCGCTGCCGCTGCTCGAGCGCGCCTACCGCCTGGATCAGGACGGCGATATCGGCGCGCATTGGGGCGAAGTCCTCTGGGCGCTGGGCGATAAGAACAAGGCCCGCGAGACCTGGAACCGGGCGCTGATGGTCGATCCCGACAATGCGCTGGTCAAGGCTGCGCAACAGCACGCGGGCGTGCCCTCGCTGCCGGTTCAAGGCACGGGCACCTCAATCTGAGCGCAATGCAAGGCCGGGGCTGGAGTGCCGGCAGCTGGAGTGGCGGCACTGCGGCACTGGCCTGCCTGCTGCTGTGCGCCTGCGCCACGGTGCCGCGAACGACCGCCCCGCCCACGCCGTGGGCGCAGCGCCTGGCCGCGCTCCAGGCCATCAACCACTTCGAACTCTCGGGGCGCCTGGCCGCTGCCACTGCAACCGAGGGCTTCAGCGCTGGGCTGCGATGGCAGCAACAGGATGATCGCGCCAGCATCGACCTGTCGGCGCCGCTCGGACTGGGCGCCGCACACATCGAACAGACCGCTGCCAACCTCGAGCTGACGACCAGCACGGGACAGACGCTGCAGAGTGCCGCGGCCAGCACCGAGCTGCGCGCCAGGCTCGGTTTCGATCCCCCTCTGACCAGCCTGCGGTTCTGGATCCTTGGCGCCAGCGATCCGGCGACGAGCGCGCAGGAGTGGCTGGATCCCGAGCAGCGACTCGCGCATTTAGAGCAGGACGGCTGGCAGGTTGATTACAGCGACTATGTTCTGGTGCGCGAGCAATGGTTGCCGCAGCGCCTCAGCATGACCCGCGGATCGCTGCGGCTGAGAGTCGTCATCGAAACCTGGCGCCTGTGAGTGAGCTGACCTGGTGGCCGGCGCCGGCCAAACTGAACCTGTTTCTGCACGTCACCGGGCGGCGCCAGGACGGCTATCACGATCTGCAGACGCTGTTCCAGCTGATCGATCGCTGCGATCAGATCGGGCTGGCGGTGCGCGAGGACGGGCGCATCGAGCGCTGCGCCGGGCTGCCCGAGGTCGTCCCCGAGCAGGATCTGGCGGTGCGCGCCGCCGTGGTGCTGCAGCGCCACACCGGGGCCAGCCTCGGTGCGGACATCCAGGTGATTAAACATATTCCGGTCGGCGGCGGCCTGGGCGGCGGCAGCTCGGATGCGGCCACCGTGCTGCTGGCGCTCAATGAGCTCTGGCGCTGCGAGCTGAGCCTGCCGGAGCTGGCGCAACTGGGGGTCGGGCTGGGCGCGGATGTGCCGGTGTTTGTTTTGGGCAGCTCCGCCTGGGGGGAGGGCCGCGGGGAGCGGCTCACGGCCATGGAAACTCCGCCGCGCTGGTTTCTGGTGCTTCACCCCGGGGTCGGCGTGAGTACCGCGGAAATCTTCCAGGCCCCTGAATTGACACGAAATTCTACCATCATCACAATACGCGCCTTTGCGGAAAGCCGCGCCGTCAACGTGTTCGAACCGGTAGTATGCGCGCGCCGCCCGGAGGTGGCCGAGGCGCTCGGCTGGCTGCGCGCGCAGTTCGATCTGCACGGCGCGCCGATCGCGGCGCGCATGACGGGTACCGGCGCGTGCATCTTCGCCGGCTTCGAGCGCGTGGAAGAGGCGGAGCGCATCGCGGCGCGGGTTCCGGAGCGCTGGGACAGTTTTGTCGCGCGCGGACTGAATCGCTCGCCGTTGCATGCGATGCTGCGGATGCACGGCTGAAGGTTGCACGGCTGAGCGGTTGACTGCTGGGGTGTCGCCAAGTGGTAAGGCAGCGGGTTTTGATCCCGCCATTCGGAGGTTCGAATCCTTCCACCCCAGCCAACTCTTCGGTCGCTCCTATGCGCCCTGGTTCTGTTCCAATTTTACGAGTTACCCGAAAAGCGAGAGGAAATTCGGTTGCCCGTTGGACGCGTGGAGACCACCGTCTATCGGCAGGTTCACACCATTGATAAAGAGGGCGTCCTCACTTGCGAGAAACGCAATGACGCCTGCGACTTCATCCGGTGTGGCGGCCCTGCCGATCGGGAGGCGGTCACGAAAAGCTGATATCACGGCTTCACTCTTCGCCAGCTCGATAGTCGCTTCGGTGGATGTAAAACTCGGCGCCACCGCGTTGACCCGCACACCGCGGGAGCCGTACTCAAGCGCCAAGGAGCGCGTGAAGTTCGTTACGGCACCCTTTGCCGCATTGTAAGAACTCATCCCCCAATCTCCCCCCAAACCGGAAACGGACGAAACGTTGATAAGCGATCCCTTCGTCCTCAAGAGATGAGGCAATGCTTCGCGTGCTCCGAAGTAAACACTATCAAGATCAGTGGCCAGCACCTTGCGCCAGTCTTGGGTGGTGGTCTTCTCAAAAGGACCAAAGATCGCCATCCCAGCATTATTGACAAACACATCCAACTTTCCAAACTTCGTTATTGTGTCTTCAACAAGTCGCTTTACATACTTCTCATCAGACACATCACCAGAATGAACGAGTGACTTTGCCAAATCCAATCCCGCGATGGTTTCCCGCAGTTTGTGTTCACGCCGTCCATTCAGCGTAACGAATGCGCCTTCATTCAGAAAGCGGCGTGCCGTACCAGCACCAATGCCAGAACCCGCCCCCGTAACGATGACAACTTTATCTTGGAATCGATTCATGATGTTCTCCGATGAAACTTATGTATGCTGTGTCCGCGACTCGAGCCCATACGTTCGTGTTGAAGCGGCTCGCACCGAGGCCGGCGCAAGTAGAGTTCGATGCCGAGCAATGGAGCGGCGACCTCGGAAATCGGATACGACCACGACATGACCCACGGCTATCTGCTTACGGCAACGGTGCCTATAAATCCTATTTCCATGACCAATTTCGTTCCTCCCGTTGGCCGTCGAATGAGCTTGCCGTTCCGGTAACGGGTCATGATGATGTTCACGCGGAAACTGACTGATGTACTCTTTCAATCCGTCAACGCCGTCGCCTGCATACGGGTTGTGTTGTACGTATTTCTCCGGATTCATGTACTTGGTCGCAAGGTATGCATCCCTGTCTCCGATGCCTCGAAGTACGGCCAATGCTTTTTCGATCCCGCTCGGCGACATTGTCAATTCTTCATCCCTATTCGAAATGGCCGGCTTCCTCGAAGGTGAGCCTCGGATTGCGCGGAAATACTGAGTCGGGGTTTCCGTAACCTATGCTGCAGATGAAGTTTGACTGAGTACGCGTGCCGGCAAAAAAGGCGCTTTAGCCGTTAGCCGCTCGGTCAGGAACGCGCCAATTGCTCTCATCGCGCCGTTTGCGGCGGCCAGCTTCCCTACGCCGGAGGCGAAACCATGCGGCATGCCCTGCCAAACGTCGACCTTGGCGTCAACGCCTGCGTCCACGGCTCGCGCGACGTAGCGCAGAGCGTCGTCCAGCAGAACTTCGTCATCGCCCACATGCACGCGGACCGGCGCCAGTCCAGTCACGTCACCGTAGAGTGCGGAAGCCCGCGGAGCTGTGGGGTCAGCTCCACCCAAATAGGAGCGGACCAGTTCGAGAACCTGGGGTTCGGTGAAATACGGGTCAGCCGCCGCCCGTGTCTTCCAACTTTCCCCGGAGAGTGTCAGGTCGGTTACGGGCGACAGCGCTACAGCTCCGACTGGAATGACACGGTCTGTGGGATTTCGCGCAGTGGCGACTCTTAACAGCACTAGTGCCAACGCACCACCCGCTGAATCTCCTGTCACGGCTATCCGGGTGATACCCCGCTCGATCAGCCCGTCGAAGCACGCTTCGACGTCTGTTATGGCGGCCGGGAACGGATGTTCTGGCGCGAGCCGGTAGTCTGGGATGAACGCGCTAGCACCGGCGCTCGCGGCGATGTGGCCTACGAAGTGCCGGAACGCCTGCGCCGAACCCCAGTTGAACCAGCCACCGTGAAGGTGCAGAACCACGTGCCCTGATCGAGCCTGGCTCGGTCGGCACCACCACCCACGGATTCCTCCTACGATATCAGCCTCAAAGCTCACGGCTGCAGGCGCCGAGACACGCTCCATAATGGCGTCAAACGGGGCGCGCGCCGCCGTCCCCTGAAGCTTTCCCTTGAGCGGTTCAACCACGGCACGCAGGGCCGCGATTGCAACTTTGTCTTCAGCGGTGATGGGATGATTTGTGGACCATGGTGTTTTTTGATGTGAAGGCAATGCATTCATTGAGGAGTTTTCCTTAATTGCAGTAGTTCTCGACGGCGAACTGTTCCCGATGCGCAGCCGGAGTTTTTAGTACTCTAAGGGTGCGGCTCGGCCACCCGATCCAGTGCGCCGGGCAGCGGCGGCGGACTTGTCGATACATACGGATTTGCGAGTTGCTGCACCGTTTTCTCCCAGCCACCGCCCAAAGCCCGATACAGCGACACAATGTCGTTGACCAGCTGGACGTTCGCCTGCACCAGAGCCTGTCGATCTGTTAGCACCGTGCTCTCCGCATTCAACACGTTGATAAAGCTTGCGAGGCCGTGGTCATACTGGTTGCGAGCCAGTTCCCAGGTCACCTGCGCCGAATTCAGCGTATCCTGCAGCAGATCGCGTGACGCGCGGTCTACCCGGTAACTGATCAGCGCGTCTTCGACTTCGCGCAGGGCGTTCAACACCGTGGCGCGATAGTTCAAGGCGGCTTCCTTCTCTTCGGCACGTGCGAGTGTCAGGCCGGCGGTAAGCTGCCCACCTGAGAAAATAGGCAGCGAGACAGCCGATCCCGCGGTGTAGAAATGGCTGGCCCAGTTGGTCAGGTAGGAAGCATCCAGAGCGCGCATGCCAATATTGCCGGTCAGCGAGATATCAGGATAAAAGCTGGCCACCGCCACGCCCACATTAGCGGTAGCGGCATGCAGTTTCGCCTCGGCCTGGCGGATGTCCGGGCGTCGCCGTGCCAGTGCCGACGGCACCCCCACATCCACGACATCTGGGGTAGGCGGCACAGGCTTGCTCTCGCGCAATTGCTCGTCCACGGCCCCGGGTACATCGCCGAGCAGTACGCTCAACGCATTCATGGCCTGCTGAACCTGGCCGTCATAGGCAGGCAATTGTCGGCGTGTGTCGTCGAGCTGCGTGCGCGCCTGGTCCACGTCGAGCTCGGTGGTCAACCCATTGTGCTGCCGACGTTGAGTCAGATCCAGGTTTTCCTCAGCAGCTTTGACATTCTCTTCCTGGCTGGCTCTCAGGGCCTGCGCGCCGCGGAGTTGCACGTAAGACTGCACGATCTCGCTTTCCAGGACGATGAGCGCATCGTTGAGCGCTTCGGACTGTGCCTGGGACTGAGCGCGCGCCTGCTCCACCGAACGGCGAACCCGGCCAAACAGATCGAGCTCCCAGGAGGCATCAAGCCCATACTTATAAAGGTTCCCCGGTGCCGTGAACTGGTTCAGCGCCTGATTGCCTCCATTCAGGATGTCGGTGCTCAAGCCCGGTACCGTCGCATCGTAGGGTTTCAGTCGGTTGGCGAGTGTGTTGAGGTCGTGGTATGCACCCTGGGATTCGAGGATGCCCTTGGCGCCCAGTTGCTGGCGCTCGTAGCTGGCATTGCCGCTTAGAGTGGGCAACCCCGCCGCGCGTGCAATGGCAATCGACTGACGAGCCTCCAGCACCCGGATGACTGCCTGCTGTACGTCCAGGTTATTCTTGATCCCCTTCTCAATGAGTTTCGTAAGGATGGGGTCATTGAATGAAAGCCACCAGCTGGGATCCGGGTCGCTCTTCTGATCGGCCAGGATGCCTAGTGCCGCCTGGTATTTCCACTGGGGAACGGCCGGAGGATCCGGCGGTCGATAGTTGGGTCCCACCGTGCAGCCCAGGAGACAGGTTGTTGTGCAGGCAGAGACAAGAGATGCACGGAAGGTCATTCGCCACTCTTCGCTTTTGCTTTGCCGGCGGACATAAAAAGGCCGAGCGGCACGAGCAGCAACGCCAGCACGCCGGTAATGATGAAGGTGTCGTTGTAAGCAAGCACTGCGCTCTGGGTCTGAAGAATCTGGAAGACCTCGCCGGGCGCCATCTGCTTCGCCATTTGCGCCGCGTGCCCGAGGCTCATTGCAGCACTCTGCAGATCCTGCAACAGGACATTGTATGGCTGATTCGTAGGGTCCAGATGTTCGGTCAAGTACTGCTGACGGATCTGTTCGTGGTTCGTGATCAAGGCGGTCGAGACCGAGATGCCGATCCCACCCACCACATTGCGCGACATGGTAAATAATGCGGCGCCGTCACCGTGCTCATCTTCCGGCAAGGTGACGTAGGCGGCAGTGCTGATGGGCACGAACAGAAGCGCCAATGCTGCCGTCTGGGCAGAACGAAAGATCCACAGATGAAAAAAGTCCAGATTCGGAACCAGATTATTGGAGAAAAAGAGTGCGCCCGACAGCGCCAAGCCGCCGGCAGCTATCACGTATTTCACCGGGACGAACTTCATGATCCGCCCTACCACCGGGATCAGTGCGATGAGCACCAGGGCTCCCGGCGCCAGGGCCAACCCCGCCCAGGTCGCCGTGTATGAAAGCTCCGTCTGGGCGAACTGGGGAATAATGACCGCGCTTGCGTACAGCACGAAGCCCATCAAACCTATCGCAACGGTGCCGAGCGCGAAGTTGCGATCACGAAATACTCTCAGGTTCACTACTGGATTGCGGGCGTTCAGCAAATAGACGATACCCACGATAAAGCCGACGAGGGAGACGCCGTAGAGAATGCGGATGATGTAGGACCCCAGCCAATTGAGGTCCTCTCCCCGATCGGTCGCTATGTCAAGGCAACCGAGCGCCATGGTAATGAACACCACTCCCCAATAATCAAACGGCGGGGCGCGTTTCGCTCTGCGTTTGCTCTCGGGAGACTCCTTGACCAGGTGCATGACCCCAAAGAAGGTGGCTATGCCGATCGGAATGTTCACCAGAAATATCCAGTGCCAGGAAAATTGGTCGGTCAGATAGCCACCGACCACCGGACCCAGAGCGGGGGCGACGATCGTCGCGATCGCGGTGATGGAGAATGCCGTCTGACGCTTTTCCGGCGGGAATGTGTCGAGGATGATTGCCTGCTGAGTTGGCTGCAAGCCGCCGCCGAAGAAGCCCTGCACTGCGCGAAAGGCCAGCAGCTCGAGGAAATTGGTGGAGAGGCCACAAAGAAGTGACGCCACCGTGAAACCCGCTACGCTTATCAGAAAGTAGTTCTTTTGCCCCAGCCGCATGCTCAGGTTGCCGGAGATCGTCAGCACGATCGCGTTAGCCACGAGGTAAGTCGTCAGCGACCAGGTGCTTTCATCGTTGCTGATTGCGAGCGAGCCGGCGATGTGCGGAAGCGCCACATTGACGATCGTGGTATCCAGCACCTCCATGAACGCGCCCATCGTGACAACGATGGCGATCAGCCACAGATTTTGTTTGCCGTTTGAGCCACTCATTTGAAATATACTGTCGGCTCCACCGACAGCCCGATGGGCAGGAAGGGCCAGTTCTCCAGGCCGTGATCAATGACGATCTTCACGGGTACCCGGCGAACGATCTTGACGAAGTTGCCGGTCGCGTTCTCGGCGGGAAACGCGGTGAAGCGCGCGCCACTGCCGCCCTGGATGCTCTCGACATGGCCGCTCAGGCGCAGATCAGAATAGGCGTCTACCTTAATATCGACACGCTGCCCGACGCGCATCCGATCAAGTTGCGTCTCCTTGTAGTTTGCAACCACCCAGACATTTCGGGTCACAAGGTAAAAAACCTGCTCGCCGGCCTGCGCGAAGGTTCCCACATCCACATTGCGGCGCGTGATCTGTCCGTCCTGGGGTGCCGTGACGGCGGTATAGGAAAGATTCAGTTTTGCCTGGGCCAGGTTTGCCCGCGCCTGCTCCGCTTGAGCTTTACGTTGCTTCAGTGTCGCCTCCGCCGTCTCGATGGTCTCCTTTACGAGGGCAGCGACGGAAACCTGAGCCTCTGCCGACTCCACGTTCGCGACGTTCGAACGCACTGCCGTTGTCGCCTGATCGACGTTGGTTTGCGTCGTTGCGCGCGGATCCACGCCGTGCTGGCGCTTTGAATCATTCTCACTTTGCGCCAGATTGGCGCGTGCCTGCGCCAATTGAGCCTGCGCCTGGGCAAGGTTCGCCGGCGCCCGGACTTTTGTGGTGTGCAGGTCCACTTCGGCGCTTGAGACCTGAGCAATAGCGGCGTCGAGATTGGCCTCGGCCTGGTCGCACGCGACGATGTAGTCGCGCGGATCAATCTTCAGCAGCAGATCACCTGCATGGACAAACACGTTGTCGTTGATGCGGTTTTCCACGACGTAGCCGGACACCTTGGGGGCGATCGATACCGCGTTACCCTCCGTATAGGCATCGTCCGTGCTTTCCTGATTGCGTGTCATCAGCCAGAAGATGAGCCCGCCGACGATGGCGATGACCGCGATGACGATCAGAATGATGATCGGGGTACGGTTCTTGGGCTTCTTCTGCCCATCGTCGCCGTCCTTATCCTTTTTTTCGTCCTTGTCCTCGTCCTTGTCCTCGCCCTTGTCCTTGTCCTCGTCGTTGCCCTTCTCGTACTTGTACTTGTATTTGTATTTGTAATCACGGGGCACGTCTCCGCCGTCCGGGTCGCGGGACCCTTTGCTGGGCGGAGACTCCTGCCTGTTCTGACGTGCACTGACTTCGGCGGGATCGTCCATCGCTGACACTTTCTGGGCAAAAGTCCCACATTATGTCGCCGTTTGTCAGTTCATTCTGTCAGCGGAACGGCAACCTGAGTGCCGGAATATAAGAGGCCGCCACCCGCTACGTTCGCTATCGCACGGTCCGGCGCGTGTTCAGCTTCGGGTTTGGCGGTGACGAGGAATCAAGTAGATGCGGCGAGGCGCAATCGCACCGGCGTGGTGCATTGGTGCATCCAGGTCGTCTCTGATGGTTCCTTTGCCCAGTTCTGGACTTACGACTACCGATTACTGGGGAGCTAAAGACGCCGGTAGTCTCTATGTCTGTTACCGTACATAGCAGCACGTGGTTATGTATGCTACTGGCATGGCAGCGAGCAGAAAGCACGCTCGAAACGGGGCTTCGTCATTCTGCTGTGCTGGAGCGGGGACACATAACCGGGAAGAGTGTGCCCCGCCGTTAGATCTTCGTTGATGGAAGCCTTATGTGGTTCCTCAGCGCAATGCGTAGGAGAGACGGAAGGCGATCC
>Ga0302326_10006846_pt1 | contig 25449 bp, 24 predicted proteins | sample Palsa_T0_3_FD_202264 | JGI IMG/M metagenome (GOLD analysis project Ga0302326, IMG submission 202264) | Peat permafrost microbial communities from Stordalen Mire near Abisko, Sweden - Palsa_T0_3 | ecosystem: Environmental > Terrestrial > Soil > Palsa > Peat permafrost | place: Sweden: Abisko... | reverse complement strand
CTATCAGCGTACCTAGGGATGGGCGATAACGCTCGCGCCCACGGTGACGCGGTACCTCGTGTAGAGTCGCGAGATGACCTACCGCGACAACGCTGGGCCTCCTGACGACAAGCATCGTCTCGAGGAGCTCCTCGTTGCGATATCGCACGAGCCGAGCAACGCCGCGATTCGCGCCGACGTTGCGCTCCTCCAGGTCAAGGTCGGTGACCTCGACGCGGCTCAGCGAAACCTGCGCGCTCTGCTCTTGTCGAGCCTCGACGCGACGCCGCTCACCAAGGCCGACGTGTTCCATCAGCTCGCGATCGTCGCGGAGCGCCGCGGCGAGCGCGACAAGGCCATCGCGATGGCGGAGCGTGCGCTCGAAGCGGACCCCGGCCACATCGCCGCGCGGGAGCTCGTCGCTGCGCTCGGTCGCTGACGTCGAGCGCTAGGCGCCTGGCCCAGACGTGCACGCCGCCGGGTCGCTCGAGCGCGGGACCCAATGACTGCCGTCGCACTGCAACGTCGCCGTGCAGTAGTTCGGGCCGTTGGTGCAGGGCTCGGCCACGTTGACGACGCTCGTGCACGCGCTCGGGTCGTCCTGCCGAACGATCCAGTGGCCGTCATCGCACTGGAGCGTCGCCGTGCAGTAACCGTTGCCCTCGCTGCACCCGTCGCTCGCGCTGCTCGCGCCCGGCCCCGACGTGCACGCCGTGGGATCCGTGCTGCGGGCGACCCATTGACCGTTGTCGCACTGCTGCGTCGCCGTGCAGTACCCGTCGCCGTACGAGCAGGATTGGCTCGTTGTCGCTCCAGGGCCCGACGTGCATGCCGCAGGATCCGTGTCGCGGTAGACCCAATGGCCGGACTCGCACTGCATCGTGCTGGTGCAGTAGCCGTCACCGTAAGGGCACGTGCCGCTCGACGTGCCGCTCGGCGAGACGAAGCCGCTGATCGTCATCCCCATGATGCCGGGCGTCGACCCGACGACGCCGGCATACGCCGGCGAGTTGAGCACGACGTGCGACGTGCTGGAGAACTCCGCTTCGGTCGCGCCGCTGCCACCCCAATCGCCGCTGATGGTCTCGATCGTGCCGTTCGTGTTCACTTGGCTGACAATCGCGACGTGGTCCGCGACTCCCCCGCCGCTGTAGTTGAAGACGACGGCGTCGCCCACGTGTGGCGTGTTCGACAGCGTGCCGTTGTTCTCTCCGTAGACGTAAAAGCTGCCAGCCGCTGCCGTGAGCCCGTTCGTGTTGCCCACGCCCGCCTGCCCCCATACCCAGAGTGCAAAGTCAGCGCACCAGTACTCGGGGTAACCGCCGTTGCCGGTGCAGGACGAGCCGAAGTCGTAGCCACCCGAGCTGTTCTTGCCGCAGGCCGTCCCACCGATGTTCGCGGCGGCGATGCTCGACACGCTCGACCCCGTGACCTCCTGCCCCGAGCTGCCGACATTGCCCGAGCCCGCGCTGCAGCCAGAGGTGACGACACCAAACGAGAACGTGAGGGCGGTGAGGGCGAGGGTCTTCATGGGAGCCCCCTTCAGCAAAGGCCGCGCCACGACACACGCGGCATTATCCCGGGTTTTGGGGTGGATCGTCGCCGACCGGTCGCGAGGGCTCGCGAGCTCGTTCGCGAACCGCGAGATCGTCAGTAGCCGAGGGTTGCTCCCGAGAACGCACGTGACACGAGGAAGAGCGCTTGCTGGTCGAAGCCATGGTAGTGGCCGTACTTCGCCTTGAGCGGGTCGTACATGTAGTGGAAGCCCTCGAGGAACTTCGCCTCGGTGTCGGGGATCCCGTACTTGCCGATCGCTTCGACGGCGAGCCGGTGGACGGTCTTCTGGAACTCGATGGCCTCGAGGAAGTCGGCCTTCTTGCCGTATCCGAAGTGGCTCGGGATGTAGGCGTCGAAGTCGAGCTGCGCCAGCCGATCCATCTGCTTGAGCATGCCCGGCATGTACATGTCGGGACCGCCGATGGGGAACACGGTGCGAATGAGCGTGAGGTCGACCGTGTAGAGGACCTTCTCGCCGGGCAAGTAGAACGCATAGAGCGTGTCGGTGTGGGAGTGGTCGAGGTAGAGGAGATCGATCTCGACGCCGCCGATGGTGAACTTCTGATCGCCGTCGATGAGCTGCGTTGGCTTGAGGATGTCAGCGGTGAGCGGCTCATCGTGCAAGTCCGCCCAGTACTCGGGGCACTTGACGTGCGCGACGACGTGGGCCGGCTCGAGGACTGCGCCGCCCGGCACGTGATCGAGGTGGTAGTGCGAGTAGAACATCGTGTGGATCGGCTTCCCCGGCGCGATGCGGGTGAGCTCCTTCTTGAGGATCGTCGCCGCCTCGCGATTGAACGGATCCATCACGACGATCCCTTCATCGGTGAACACGACGATGCTGCGGTCCCACGTCCAGCGGAACGTGTAGACGCGATCGGTCACCTTCGTGAGGTCCCACCCGCTCAGGTGCTCGGGATCGGGGATGTAATGCACCTGCTCTTCCACGGCCCTGTCCATCGCGTACTCGCGAAGGTTGCAGCCGGCAGCGGCGAGCGCGAGCACGGCGACGACTGTCGTTTTCATGGTCTTCGGTTCCTCTCCGAATGATACTAGACACTGTCTAGCTCATGACTGGACAGTGTCTACTCGACCGCGCGCTGTCAAGGGTGCATGCTGCTCTTCATGCCAAAACGCGCTCAGTCGCGGCCCGCCGACCTACGGCGCGCGGTGCTCGACGCCAGCCTCGCCCTCATCGCAGAAGGCGGCGTCGGGGCTCTCAGCATGCGTGAGGTGGCGCGCCGCGCACGGGTGACCCATAGCGCGCCCTACCACCACTTCGCCGACCGAGCCGCCATCGTCGCGGGCCTCGCGGAGGAGGGTTTCGCGCTCTTGGCAACCGAGATGGCCGCCGCGATGAAGAAGGAGCCGCCCGGAACGATCGCCCGATTCGAGGCGTGCGGTCGCGCCTACTTCCGCTTCGCGACACGACACCCCGCGTATCTCCGGCTCATGTTCCGGCCGGAGCTCGCGAGCCCCGCTGATCACCCGGGCGTCGACGTCGCCGCAGTCGGTGCCATGCAGGTGCTCGTCGAGTGCGTCGCGGAATGTCAGAAGGCTGGAACGATGCCGCCCGGTGATCCGACGCCGATCGTTCTCATGTCGTGGGCGACGATTCACGGTCTCGCGTCGCTGTGGCTCGATGGGCCGCTGTGTCGCTTGCACAGATCATCGAGCCCTCAGGCGCTGGCGGCGATGGTCGCGCGGACGCTCGGGTCTCTCATCGAAGCGGCGACGGCGCAGGGCGTACAGGGACCGGACCCATGAGGCGGATGCTCCTCATCGTCGCCGCGTTCGCTGTCGGGTGCGGTTCCCCACCGCGTGCCGTGCAGATCGTCTCCGCGCAACCGACCCCGTCCGCGTCCGAAGCGGAGGCGGTCGAGCCTCCTCCACTTCCACCCAAGTTCTGCGTCCCACCCGCGTTTCGCGCGGCCCAACTCGAGCACGCTCAGCCCGAAGGTGACGACTACGTCATCTGCACCAAAGCTCCGCACACGTGCATCGCCCTCGACCGCGCGGCGAGCTATCGCGCCTATCACGGCAAGCCAACACAACCCGCGCCGCCTGCTCCCTCGGCGGGGTTCTACGGCGCGAGCCTCTCGAGCAAGCTGACGTTCGATCTCGTCGGCGGCGAGCGCATGCCCCACGGCGCCCGCGGTACGCTTCATGATGGCGTCACCCATCGCGTCTTGAAGTCAGCGCCAATCGACTACGACGAGCACCTCGACTACTTTGGGTGGATTGGCGACGGCATCGTGTTCGGCACGCGCGTCGATGAGGGCCCTGGCTGCGAGCTCTTTCTCTACCAGCCAAAAAAGACATGGCCACCCAAGCTCGACGACTGGGTAAACCTCGTGGGCTGCTACGACGGCAACGTCATGTTGGAGCCCGCGCCGGACGTCTTCGCGATCGTCGACGCGGGTGGGTCAGTCATCAAGTTCGTCGACGAGATCACCCTTGCCATCGACTCGGTCGACATCGGCCATGCCGCCGACACCGACTCGGGCACGCGCCTCCTCGCCTGGCTCGAGGAAACAGACTCCGTGCTCGTTCTCGTATACGGCTCGCCGATCTCGGGTGACGTCGCGCGCGTCGACGTGAAGCGCAAGAAGGTCCTCAGCGTGTCGAGTCCGGAGGTATGCAAAGAACGATAGGCTGAGAAAAGCGCCGTAGTTACGGTCGGATGAACGGGGCGAGCGGCTGGAGGTACTGGGCGAGAGCTCCGAGTGTCTAAGCACGACCTCCGCGTGGCTGAATGAGGGCGTTTTGTGTACGCGGAACGAGTGCCGCGACATTCAGCAAGAGCTCCGCGGTCCTCGGCAAGAGTGCCGCGGGGCTGGAGGAGACTTGAATCGGCACGCGGAACGAGTGCCGCGACACTCGGCAAGAGCTCCGCGGTCCTCGGCAAGAGTGCCGCGGGGCTGGAGAAGACTTGAATCGGCACGCGGAACGAGTGCCGCGGTCCTCGGCAAGAGTGCCGCGGGGCTGGAGAAGACTTGAATCGGCACGCGGAACGAGCGCCGAGGTTCTCGCCACTCGTTCTTAAACGCTCCGGTCTTTTGCCCACACGCTCGGAGCTCTTTCCCAGATCCTCCGCTCGTGCCGCGCGCTCATTTGCGCCAACATCCTGTAATCATTGATTTGTGCCGGAGGGAGATCAATCAATCCCCAACCGCCCCAACCCAAGCACTCTGCCGCATCCCAAGCGTGCTCGTAACAATGAACGCATCAACGCCCACGAGCGTCGGATCATCCGCATTCCGCGTGACGGTCAGGTTGAGCACATCACCGTTCTGCCCGCTCGTGGCATCCCACATGAAGGAGAGGCTGGCCGCCGGGACGGCCTGTGCGACCACACTCCACGTCGCGTTCGTCTCTGCGTCACTGAAGAGCTCCACCGGGATGCTGACGGATTGCCCGAGACCCACGTGCACCCCTTCGCTCGTAAACGCCTGACCGCCGGAGCTTCCGTGGAGGGTGTCGGTCATGACGGGCGCTGAGGTGAAGTACGCTCCCATCGGCGCTGGCACGCACGGATCGTGACCCGCGAGCGCCGCCGCGTTCGACCAACTTCGTTGCACGGTGTACGGTAAGTCGGGAGGCTGGAAGTAAACGCTGTTCGTGGTCGTGCACATGTCAGCGAGCTCGCCGCCCGTCGCGAACATCCAATCGTTGTATTGCGCCGCTGGTGACTGGTACGCGGGGCTCGTGAAGTAGAATGGATCGGTCGAAGCCTCGATCCATTCGTGGCTCAGACCCGCGGTGACGTAGTCGATGCCGCTCAGCCCAAAGCGCGGATCGCAACGGTTGATCGCCGCGTAAGGCACTTGAATGGATCCGAGCGTGATCTGCCCGTGATAGGCGGGCGACCCTTCACACGGCGCCACGTCGTCAACCTCGATGCCGTCGAACAGCGGATAAACGATCGTGTAGATGGTGCTCGCGTCGGCCGTGGGCCATTCTGGATGGGTTCCGTCGAGCTGCGAAGCGAGCCACGCCTCGAGCGCAGTCTGGGAGATGGTCGTCTCCGGCGGCGAAGCGACGTGGACTGCACCCGCGTATTGCGCAGCCCCGACCCCATATTCGCTCGTCGTCGCGCTCCAGTACGCGCTCGCACCAACCGCCTGAGCGAAAGCCTCGACTTGCGCAGCGAGCGGCTCACTGTCGAACGTGACCACAACGACCTTCGGCGTGGTCAACACCGAGCCACTCGACTTGACGACCGTCGGAGCGTTCGGATGCGCCGCAGTAACGAACACGTCCATGGAAGCGTCGACCACGCTCGCCGCATCGGCCATCGCCGCATCCATCGTCGACGAAGAACCGGCCGAGCACGCGAGGACTCCTGCAAGCAGCACCACAACCTTCGATCGTTTCATCGTCGCACGTGCGAGAGCAAGGACCGCACCACCGCTCATCACGCCGTTGTCACCGGCATTTCCCGCCACCGTGAGCAATTGCACGCAACATCGTCAGGGATTCGACTCCCCTTGCGGTCGTTCAGTGACGAGCGCACGGTACGGCGCGTGTGGAAAGGCACGCAGCTCACGGACTATAGCGGCATTGTTCTCTTCGATCCGGACGGCCTGACGCAGTTCTACGGACGCATCCGCAAGGGCGCCAACCTGTTCAAGAGGTTCACGACCACGACCGATGGCGACGCGATGCTGAAGCTCGGCATCGTGGTTCCCATCCTCGCGATCGACGACGCCGGTTACACGGTCATCATTCGTGACGCCTCCGAGCCGAGCCCCGTCGAGCCCTACGTCATCGTCACGAACGAGACCTATCCGCTCCACGTGACGCGCGAAGCCGTCCTCGCTGACTTGGCGGTCTTCCGTGACTGGGAGGTCGACCTCGACTGGCAGCGCGTGCCCATTCCCGTGGGCAGGTACGCCGTCACCATCCGCGGCTTCCGGCGCATGGCGAAGACCAAGCGCAAGATCCTCGACGCCGGTTACGAGCTCGTCCTTCGCCGCGTTCGAAGACTCCCACCCGTGTCGGCGAACACGGGCGCGAAGATGCGCACACTCAAGCTCGACGAGAGACTCTCGCCGTGACTCCGTATCGTTCCGCGCCGAGCGGTAGTCGACGCCCCATAGCCTGCGGTACGATGGGTACCGATGAACCCCAAGGTGGATGCGTTTCTGAAACGGCAGGACAAGTGGCGCGCGCCGTTCGAGAAACTCCGCGAAATACTCCAAGGCTGCGGGCTGACCGAGGAGCTGAAGTGGGGCCAGCCTTGCTACGCGCTCGACGGCAAGAACGTCGCGCTCATCCACGGCTTCAAAGAATACTGCGCCATCCTGTTTCACAAGGGCGCGCTGCTCGACGACCCCCAACACGTCCTCATTCAACAGACGAAGAACGTGCAGGCCGCTCGGCAGATACGCTTCACCAGCGTCCAAGAAGTGACCAAGCTCGAGAAGACGTTGAAGGCCTACGTGCGCGCCGCGATCGCCATCGAGCGCGCTGGGCTGAAGGTGCAGTTCAAAAAGACCGCGGAGCTCGACCTGCCCGAGGAGCTCGAGTCCAAGCTTGCTGCGAGTGCCAAGTTGAAGGCGGCCTTCGGCGCGCTGACGCCCGGTCGGCAGCGCGCGTACATCTTCCACTTCGCGCAACCCAAACTGCCCGCGACCCGGGCTGCACGAGTGCAGAAGCACATCCCGAGGATCTTGAAGGGCCTCGGATTGGACGACTAACCGGCCGTGCGTTTACGACGCGTTTTGGCTGCCCCATACCGCAGACCGTCGATGAGGAGGTCCACCATCCGCCGACTGGGTGAAGCTCCGTCGTTCGCGGCGTTGCGCTTTGCGCGAAACGCACTAGAGTAGCCGTCGCTCACCAACGTGTACCGCGCGACGATGACGTTCTCGATTCTCGGGATTCCGAACCGCTCGACCTGGCCATACGACTCGTAGAGTGGAACCGAGAAATCGAAATCATGGGTAATCGTCTTTATGTTGGCAACCTTTCCTTCAACGCGACGAACGACACCGTTCGCGCTGCTTTTTCGCCGTTCGGTGAGATCACCGACGTGCACGTCGTAGCCGATCGGGAGACCGGGCAATCGCGCGGCTTCGGCTTCGTGACGATGGGCACGGGCGACGCCGCGAAGAAGGCGATCGCGGACATGAACGGCGCGTTGCTCGACGGCAGGCCGCTCAAAGTCAACGAAGCCGAAGAACGCCCGGGCGGTCGCGGCGGCCGCTAATCCGCCGGCGCGACGTCGCTCTCGCGACGCGAGTATGATGAGCACATGGGCGATCCGTATCGCGATCGTGCTCCGTGTGAAGCGGCCGATGCTTTCTGCCTCTACTGCGGGCGGCAGCGGGCATCGTACGCACACGCGTGCTCCGGTTGCGGCGCAGAGCCGCTGATCACGGCCTGTGCAGCCTGCGGGCGTCCCGTTGCTGCGCCGCTCGAGGTGTGTGTGTGCGGCGTGGCCTGCCCGACGTGGGACGCTCCGTCAGCCGGCGATCTGCCATGCCCGCGTTGCGGTGGAGCGACGCTCCGCCGCGTCGAGCTCGACGTGACGACCGTTCACGTGGAGCAATGCGCGCGCTGCTTGGGCTCGTTCGTGCGAACGCGGGACTACAGCGAGTTTCTCGCGCGCGAGCACGCTGGGGAGGCGGTCGGCATTCGTCACTTCGTCCCCCTCGCTCCGGGTCGCGAGCTCCCACGGCAGACGCTCCTCGCCCTCGTCTGTTGCCCGCACTGTCGCAAGGAGATGGAGCGCGTCAGATTCGCCGGACGAGCCTTCCTCCTGGTCGACGTGTGCGCGGTCCACGGGATTTGGCTCGACGCGGGAGAGCTCGTCTCCCTCGTCAACTTCGTGAAGCAACGGGCAAGCGGAACCGAGCTACCCGACCCCGTCGAACAAGAGGAAGAGCGGATGTGGGCCCGAGTCGACGACCGCATGAAGGCCGAAGCGGCCATCGTCGGAAGGCACGCAGCGGCGGCGGAGCACCAGATGCGGGTTCACCACCGCACCAGTCAATTCGACATGGGTGGGGTCAGTGACCACGTCTTCATCGACATGCTCACCGCCGTCCGCGACGGTTGGCGTTCGCGTTAGCCGAATGATGCGGCGGGGTTGGGGCGGTGCTGAATGCTGGAACCAACTGCGGCGTTGTACGTCCAACGAGTGTGCGTCCCTCTCGACTCCTCCTCATCCGGTGGCGCGGCGACGTCATCAGCACGCAGACCCTCGGGAAGGGGCAAGTCCCTGATGTTTCAGGGCTTCCGGCTGACGCGCCGGTCACGCTCGAGACCGTCGACCTCTCGACCAGTCGCGAGTCCTTCCGCGGCCCAGTCGACCTCCGGCCGGCGCTGCTCCTGCTCGGGTCGGTCGTGTTTCACGCCGCCGTCGCCCTCCTGCTTCTGACCGCGCGGAAGTCACCCCGCGAGATCGAGAGTGACCGGCTCGACGCCTTGCGCTCCTACACGGCCAGGCTCGCCGTGAGCGAGCACCAGGCACCAGAGATGCACATCGAGGAATCGGTGACGAGCGTGACGCCGCCGCAACCGACGGACACTCATCCCGTCGTCGCCGCAGCGACTCCCGTGCGTGAGACGTTGCCCGCGAGCGTCGCGAAGCGCGGCGACGGGTCGCTCTCGAGCGCGCCGTCGGTCTGCGCGCCGCCCGTTGTGCACGCCTCGGCCGGGCCGATGTGCACGCGCACGGTCGTCGTTCGATCGCTGACGCTGAGCTCACCGAGCTGCTACACCGATCTCCGCGTGGCCGTTGGCGACCGCGGCACGGTGACGTATCCGTGCTCCGGAGACGGAGCGTCCAAGGTCTCGTTCGACCGGGGCACGTTCGAAGGCGCCGACATTGGCGGCAAGGTCACGGTCTGCACCGGCACCCAGTACGAGGTTCCGTTGGTGGATCACTGCACCTGGTCGACCGCCCAGCAGGTGACCGGCTCGATCGCAAGCGGCGCGCTGCGCTTCACCTACGGCGAGGCCCCGAAGGAGTCTCCGGGCATGTGCGCTACGGCGTGCACCTCGGTCGGCGCGATCGAAGTCGAGTGAAGTAGCCTTAGTGGGGCGCGGTCGGGACGATGACCGTGTTGATCGGCGCGACGTTGCCGCCGGCGGGGTACGCGTAGGACGCGGCGTCGTCGAGACCCCACACCATGATGCCGAACGGACCTGCGCTGTTCGCGACGTGGGGACCGTTGTTGCAGCTGCCGTTCTGCGTGCCGCCGCGGATGAGGTCAACGTTGGTGACCTCGTACTTGCCCGCCGTGTCGACCGCCGTCCAGCCCGTGAGCGGCGCGGTGAGGCAGTCGAGGTGCACGTCCTGGAAGCCAGAAGCCGTCTTCACGCGCGTGAAGACGAGGTTGGTCGTCGGGTACGTCGGGTCAGTGGCGAAGACGTACTGCTGGAGGAACTGAGCGGGCGGGAGGATGTTGACGTACTCCTCGTCGCCGAGGCATCCACCGGGCGGCCGGCTGCCGCCGGTGACGAAGCATCCGGTCATCACCTGCCCCACGAAGAAGGGATGGTTGATGTCTTGCGACCTCACGACGAACGCGAGGTCGGTCTCGAAGTCGACGACTTGGCCTTCGGTGAGCGTGGTCGGTGCGGTGCAATCGGTGCAGGTCTGACCGGTGATCGGCGGGTCGTACGTCAGCGTCGTTCCCTTGACCGCGCCGACGAAACGGTAGCGAATCGATTCGGGTTTGAGGCTCGCCTCGCGAGTCGTGTACGGCGGCACGGCGTACTCCGAGCCGTAAGCCGAGACCGGCGGCACCTGCTGGTGTGCCGAGTCGCAGCCGCCTCCGGTCGACGTGAGATCCGAGTAGCAGTCGTAGCCAAGACCGCCGAAAAACCCGATGGGGTTGTTCGACGAGATGATGGTGCCGCTCATCTCGTTGGTGTCTTGCCACTGGACGTAATCGCCCGCGTTCAAGTTGTACGTGGTGGTGGTGTTGGCAGGCGCAGCCGCGACACCGCTCCCGCTCGGCAGCGCGACGTTCGGGAACACGGTGACGGTGGTTCCGCTCTGGTAAGCGACGATCTGCCCCCACTGCGGCTGCGAGGTACCGCGCTGCGGAACGATCCCGAAGTAGTTCGTTCCCCACGCGCTCGTCGGGAACAAGAGCTCGGCGCTCGGGAGGTAGGAGCTCGCTCCGCCGTAGGGAAGAATGTCGTACATGGTGACGGGCAGGTCCGTCGACACGTGCCAGGCAAACCCTTTTCCCGTGCCGGAGACCTGCGTGCCGCCCGATTGCGAGACCGCCGGCATCAGCGTGCTGTCTCCGGAGAGCGCGGCGCACGTGAGCGACCCTGCGTTGGTGGAGCTCGGGTCCTGCTCCATGAAGAGAACCGCGACCTCTTGGGACGGGATCCCGCTGGTCGGGATGGCCGGCCACGAGGTCGTAGGCGTTCCCGCTTGGACCATGCGTCCGAACGTCGCGATGTTGTAGCTGGTGCCGTTCCACGTGACGGTGGGCGTCACCGGGCTCGGCCAGTTGTTGGCGATGTAGACCGCCCAGCACGGCGGAGCGATGCCCACGTAGAAGGACGGCGTCGGGATGACGTAGTCACACCCGATCGAACCCTTGCTGGCGCCCGCGGCCTGACACGCCGGAACGCACACGCCACCCGCACACCCTTCGCTGTCGGGGCACGTCGTGATGACGGTGCCATTGCCGTCGATCACGTTGCGCAAGTCGCCGCTGCAACCGAGCATGACACCCGACTCTTGAGAGCCGCTGTCGACCCCGCAGAACGCCGTGCACACGTCACCACCTCCGTTGCCGTCGGTGCTCGAGTCTGACTCGCCGCCATCTTCACCGAAGCCGCTGCCCCTGCCGCCACACGCCAGGAGCGCGACGCTGAAAGAAAGAAGGATCGTGATTCGCATGTTGTCTCTCCGCTCGGATACCGTACGACGAAACGTACCGAGTGTCCGTGTGGGCCATTGTGCGTCTGGTCAGGCGGTGATGCGACGCGTCAGCCGGCTCGACCCAATGTGTCGTGCAGACGACACGATGAGTTGTGCGGAAAGCAGCGCGGGTCGTACGGACGTCATTTTGGTCAAGCCACCGATTTTCACCGGAGTCACTCGGACAATGCGTCGACGCTCGCGTCAGTGCCGCCGTCGTCCGCGGCACCACAGAACAGCGCCCCCAAGGTCGTCACATACCCTTGAAACGTCGTCTGGTTCTCACACGTGTCGTAGATTGCTGCAGCATCGGCCCCTGCGTCGGGGGAGATGTCGCACGTCGCGTTGGCGTAAGGCAGGCACACAGCCCCAGCCGCCACTTGAAGGCAGCCGAGGTACTCATCGGGGTCTTGCGAGCAGCTCGCGCACGCGATGTCTTCGCACGATTGGGCTGCCCAGTACGCGGCACCACACCCCGTCGGAGATGTGTCGCCGGAGACGAGCGCGATGCACCCGCCAACGTTCGCATAGACCCAACCATCGCCGAGCTGCACGATGGGTCCGTACGTACCGGCTTCTCCCTCGTTCGAAAGCAAACACGAGGCGCACCCCTCATTCGTGCTCGACCAGGAGTCGCAACTGCTCGTGGATGCGTCGCTGCCGTAACAGTCGTTGTAGTAGTCGTTGAGTTGATCGGCCGTGCAAGCCGATGTGGGCGTGGACGGAGGCTCCCACCCAAAGAAGCCTGCGTCGCCGCTTCCTCCATCGACCGTCGAGGATGCGCAGCTGCTGGCATCGTCGTTCGTTCCTGTCTCCATTTCCGGCGGCTGGCAGTCACAACCTGCGTCGACGTTACCGCCCGGACACACGTGCCAACCGAAGTCGCACGTGACGCTGCAAGAACCCGTGCCGTTTGGAACCAGCTGAGTGTGTGGCGCGGACGTCGAGCTGGTCTCGCAACCGTTCGTCGTATTGTTGTCGCAATCGACGAATCCGATGTTGCAAACCAGCTGGCAGGTCCCGCCTCCGCAACCCTCGTCGGTGAGCTCGAACTGGCCGTTGGGGACCGTGCGGAGATCGGCGCAGTCGGGAGGCGGGGGCGTCGAGTAGTTGAAGCACGTGCACCGGGCGACCAGAAGGAGAAACCCGACCAGTACGACTCTGCGCGTGCCCACCTCGAGATGTTAGCCCTTTTCGTGGCGTTGGCTCGTGACCACGCTATGCCATGACCTCGGCGAGCATCTCGCCGCTGCACCCGATTTGGAGCCCCGTGCCCAAGACGACGGGCACGAGCTACGCGATCAGCGAAAGCACCATCACCCACGTTCCCAGACACCACGTGCGCGTCATGGCTTGCCTCCGTCGACGTGCTCGGTCGTCTGCTGCACCACTTAAGAGACAGCCGGTGGAGCCGCGGCCGCGGTCATGAGCACCGGAGCCGCCCCTGCCGTGAACGATCCCATCGCCGCGGTGATCGCTACGCCGCTCGTCGACACGAGCACGAGCACGCCTGCCAGATGCCCGTGATGCATCGTGTGAGGACGCATCTGCGCCCACATGATGTCCGCCTCGGCGTCGAGCACGCGCAGATCGTGACCGCGCGCCGCGAGGCTCCTGCGGATCTCCTCGTCGGACATTCGGAGCACGCGTTCGTATTCGAGCTCGATGTCGGGCTCGAGGGCGATGCGCAAGATCTCTGCGTCACTCGTCGATGACACCATGTCGCGCGAGAACGACGAACGCATCTCGATACGTCGAGCCGAGCTCAACCCTCGTCACTCGCGATGCCCTCCGCGACTGCAGCAGCCGCGCCCAACCCAGTCCCAGGACGAACGTGGGTATCCCTGCCATCAGCGACCACGCCCACCAATGTGGGCTCGCGTACATCATCGCAGCGGAGATGCAAGCGGCGACCGACGCCGCGATCGCGATGGTGTTCACGAAGCGAAGCGAGCGTGTGGGCGTGAAGGCGACGGGAATCACACGACTACCGTGATTCGTACGCGGGAAACGACACCCGTCTTCCCACCTCACTCCCACGATCGCTTTCTCGAGCGGAGCGCGATCTTGCTTCAAGACGATTCGCCGACGGTCATGATGCACGCGTCGAGCGCTGGTTTGAGCGACTCGGCTCCGGTCGGGAGGGTCGGGGCGTTGAGGCCGGCTGCACCGCCGACGATGAAGCGAAGCGGCAACCCCCCGCCACGTCCGCCGTACCACATGCGCGAATCATGGCTGTGCTCGCGGTTGTCCCCGAGGACGAACACCTCGCCCGGCGCGATTGTCCACGGGCCCGCGGGGGATGCGCTGCCGCTCGCGTCGTGAAAGACGAGCCACTTCGTCTCGTCGAGCGCCTCGAGCCAGAGCTCTCCGGCGTGGGCTTGTCCGCCGGCCTCCGTGTACCTCCACGCGCCGACGTGGCAGCGCGGGATCGGCGCACCGTTCACAACGATCTCGGTCGCGTTGACGGAGATGGTGTCGCCCGGAAGCCCAATGATGCGCTTCACGTACTGCTGCTCGGGCTTCTCCGGTGCGCGAAAGACGATGACGCGACCGCGCCTGGCTCTGCCGTCGAGGTTGATCAGCGCGATGTCGGCGCCGACGGCAAACGTCGGGAGCATCGAATCGCCGGCTCGGAATGTCCCGGCACCCGACTGTGCGCACGAGGTCGCGAGGACGAGTAGGAAGACTCCCGACCCGATGCGCTGGTGACGTTGCATTGACATCTCGGTGCACCTCTACTCCATCACGAGTGGGGCAGCTTCCGGCATGGTCGCGGCGCTGCCGAAGTCGTGGATCAAGACGTCGGAATCGGGCGTGACGACCGCGGGAAACACGCTGCGGTGATCGCACCGAGCCCGTAGCGCCGCTCTTGGAGACGTCGTCTTGGCTCTTGGGGACGACGCCTTGCCTTCTCGAGGCGACGCCTCGGATCCTTTAGACGACGTCTTGGCTCTTCGAGACCGGCGAAAGCCGACGCGAAGAGGGGGCGAGGCCACGCGGAGGGCGGCCACTCACATCACGCGCGAGACGGCATCGCAGACGGGCTCACAGAAAGCGTAGGAGCTTGCGCGCGAGGCCGAGGTCCGTCGACGCGTCTTGCCAGCGATCCGCCGACATCTCTCTCCCGAACGCCTCGGCCTCGCTATCGTCGGCGAGCGTCTTCATCTCGAAGTGCAGGCTGATTCGGGCCACCTCCCCGCGATCGAACCAGGTGCCGTGCTCGCGGCAGACGTCGATGGTGATCCCCACGCTGCGCACGACGAACGGCAAGAGGGCGACGCCGCAACCCGGACACGCGCGCTCGCCCGCAGAGGACGACGTGCGATAAGGATCGCTGCCAGCGACGTCAGCGGAGGACGCGCCATCGAGCTGATGGGCGATCTGCTTGGCATCGACGGAGAGCGCTCCGGCGACGAGCCGCTTCGTCGCGGCGTTGTCGAGCCACATCCCCCCGCACCCGTCGCACGTCCCGGCGAGTCCGTCCGTGATTCGAACGGGGATCAGCGTACGCCCGCACCCAGGACACTTCATGCGCGCTCGAACATTATCGTTTCCCACTGATCGCGTGTGATCCGTCTGGGCTGCGCCTTCCCCACGGGCGGACATCGAGCGGGGTGCTCGCGAGCGCGGAACCGCGTGCTTTCGCGGGAATTCGCGGCCTGTCGCGAGATCGCGAGGCCAGCGGCGCTGGCACGTCGCTCGCACTGGGGGTCCGCATGAAGCTCAACGCACTCCACCTTGTCGGAACCTGCATCCTCGCATCTGCCTCCGTGTTCATCCAGGGTTGCGGTGGTACGGGAGACACCGGCTCCTCCGAAGCGGCTCTCTCGAACTCGGAAGAGAGCGCGTTCAACTTCTTCGTGAGCAAGGGTCTGTCGAAGGACCAGGCCGCGGGGATCGTCGGTAATCTGATTCAAGAATCGAGCGTCATCGCGACCGCCGTGCAATACGGTGGCGGACCCGGGCGCGGCATCGCGCAGTGGTCAGTTGGTGGACGCTGGAACGCGGACCACGACGACAACGTCGAGTGGTACGCGAGCGCGCACGGCGTCTCGCCCTGGGCCCTCAACACGCAGCTCGACTTCATCTGGTACGAGCTCACGACGTTCGGTGGTTACGGCCTCAGCGAGCTGCGCGGCGCGGGCAATGTGACGGACGCGACCTTGGTCTTTCAGGATCGCTTCGAGGGCTGCGGCACGTGCGACGAGAGCAAGCGCATCGCTTACGCCGAGCAAGTCCTCAGCTCGTACGGTGGCGGCGGCGGCGGTGGAAGCAGCGGCAAGGACTGCTACTCGGACACGCTCGGCAAGGAGATGTCGGACAACGCCTGCGTCCAGAGCAAGTACGACGACGACTGGTACCAGTGCGCGAACGGCTCGTGGGTCGACCGCTGGACGGATCCGGCGGCGTGCACGAGCGTCCACCCGCTGTGAGCTATTCGCCAATGAGCGAGACGGCTCGGCGGATCATGAACATCACTTCGTCCGTGGCGTGCTCGATGCTCACCGTGATCGCAGGGTGCGCTCTCGGCCACACGCGAAACACCTCGTCCGCGAAGCCTTGGCCGATGGCCGGAACGTGGGCGAAGTCGAAGACGACCTCGCGAAAGCGGTCGAGCCTCGCGAGCATGCGACGTGCTTCCGATCGTGAGACGAACTCGGTCCCCATCGCGAAGAGTCGAACCACAGTGCGCGTACGCGAGAACTCGTGGTCCCGCGTGTACTCGTCGAAGACGCTGCGCAGCGTGCGGGCGGGAGCTCGCGCGACCTCGAGGCGGACGCGTGTGCCACGCTTCGTCTCACTCGGTGTGACGGTCGAGTCAGCGCAAACGTTGTCGACGATCCATGCGATGCCGTTCGCGTGCAGCTCGAACCGCTGAACGGCCTTCGACGTGAAGAAGATCCCCTCGCCAGAGTGACGGTCTGGCATCGTCGTCGTCTTGCCTTTCGAGATCTCGCCGAGCGCCTCGAGCGCGCTGACGAGGCGGAGCTTTGCGCGCACCGTCTCGAACGCGCCCGTCCCTCGGTCGACGACCTCGAACACCACGCTGCTCGGCGTTTGCGACGCACGGACGTCAACGGTTCGGGTGCCGGAGTGCTCGATGGCGTTGTTGAGCATTTCGGTGAACGCATACGCGGCGATCCGGTGTGCGTCATCGCGGAGCGCCGGAAAGGTGGCCGAGAGGTCGTGCCAGACGCGATCCTCGGCGAGCCCCTTTGCGCTCAAACGGAACGCGTGTTCCGAAGACGATAGCTCCCACCGGCTCGAACGGCCTGCACCCCGCGCGACGATGGCGCCTTCGGTGGCGAGCGCGCGAAGCTTGCGATGTGCGGCTTGCCGCGTAACCCCGAGCGAAGTCGCCACCTCCGTCGTTGACACAGGTCTGCGGCGCCGCCGCATGAACGCGAGCACGTCGTTCAAGCCTTTTTAATGTAAACGTTGAGAGTGTAAATGTAAACCGAACCGTCAACCCGCAAACGAGACTCGGTCCGCTCAGGGACAGTCGTTCGCCCTAGCCTGCTCAGGTGCCATGAGTTATCGATCGCGATCATCGTGACACCGCTCCAGACTCTCCAAACCTTCCCATGACCGCTCGATGCTCGCAGTGTCTACTGCTTGCTGGAGCCCTCGCGTGTGCGCCCGCCACGCCGCAACCGCTGACGCAACGCTCGCTGCCCGCGCCGCTTGCACCGCCGAAGGTCTATGCGCGGTGGGAGCTCGTCCCGACGCATCCGTGGGTGGTGAATGGCACGCTCACGGTCGACGGGGGAACGCTCGAGGTGGGCGCGAGCGGGGAGCGCTGGCTGAAGACGTCGACCGACCGCGTGGGTGCCAGCACGCTTCTCGAGTCCAACATCGTCGGTGTGGCTAGAGACAGCGCCGGTTTCTGGTTCTTGACGGATGTCGGCAGCGTCTACTTCGCCACGGAGCCACTGGGCGTCGCGACGATGGTCTCGCGCACGCCGACCAAGCCCATCATGACGCAAGTGGGCACCGCTTCTCTCCTCTATGTCGGCGCGGCCGGCGATCTGCACCGCTCGACGGACCACGGCAAGACATGGGCGACCGTGGCGCTGCCCGCGCCAGGAAATGTGGTCGTGGGCCTCTCGATGCACGGCGATACGGGCCTCCTCCTTGGCCTGCCCCAGCGCATGCTCGCGACGAAGGACGACGGCGCCACGTGGCACACCGTCACGTCACCAGCGGGCGCCATCCACCACCTCGCGCAGTCGACCGAAGGCTCGTTCGTCGTCATGACCGACGGCTCACGCTTCGCGTTCGACGTGCAGACGATGAGGTTCGCCTCCGTGGCCATCCCGGCGAAGCCCGCGGTCGAGTGGAACGAGACGCCGGAGGTCACGCGCGTGATGGACGGCGGACGTCTCCTCGCCCTGCGCCGCACGGAGGCCGACAACCCCGAGTGGAGTTTGTCGGTCGGCGAGATGGGACACACGGCGCCTGCGCACGTCGTCGATGCGCTCGCGGGTTGCACGGGGACCTCGGCGGCGATGCGCGGCGATGTCGTCGAGATCGCGTGCGACACGCACGCCGCGAATCACTACAGCGTCAAGCTCCTGCGGAGCGAGGACGCGGGCAAGACCTTCAGGGACGACGGCGGGTTCGACACCTTGGGCCCGGCCCACGCGAACCACGACGGCATCGCCATCGGGAGTGACGGATGGGTCTTCATCGGGTCCCACTGCGGGCCCAATGTGCAATCGGCCAACGTCCCGCGTCTCTTGTTCGGCAACGACGGGTGGTGCGATCTCGGCAGGGCGCGCGCGACCGCGAGCAGCCCGTTCGTCAAGGCCACGATGCACCCGATCCCGTTCAGCGAGGGGCAAATCACCGACACGACGTTCGCGCGCTTCGCCACCAACGCCCACCAGCACGATGTGTATGCCATCGCCACCGACGGTCGCGGGGGGATCTACCGATTCAAACCTGGATCGACCGAGGCCGAGCTCGTCGCCCCGTTCAAATCAGCGGGTGAGAACCACGAGAGCGCGACGCTGACGCTCGAGGACGACGGCACGTTGCACGGATTCGTCGAGGCATGGTTCGCGACGAACCCAGGAGGCAACAACGAGAGGAGGCCGTTCGCGTTCGAGCTCAAGCCCGGTGCCAAGGAGCTGACACGCATCGAAGTCCCTCCCGATACGCAGCGGCTCGCGTTCGGCGGCTCGCACATCACCGCGTGGGCAAACGGCACCTTCGAAAGCGACGACGGCGGCAAGACCTGGTCGCGCATGGGCTGGCCGGCAGGTCCGAGCTCGCTCCAGGCGTGCAGCGCGTCGGGGTGCATCACGCGCCGAGGCGTTCGCGTCGGCTGGGGAGAGCTTCAAGGCCTAGCGCCCATCGTCCCCCCGGCTCCGGTCACGCCCGCGAATGCCCTCGCGTGCGCTGCGCGCGGAGCTTGGAGCAAGCTCGGTTACGGAGCCATACCCGACGTCACGGAGACCGACCTCGGCAAGGCTCGCTGGCTGCACGCGACACGGGAGGCCGACGGTCGCGTGATCCTCCACGTGAACAGGCGCGACGATCCGCCTTCCAAGACGACCGACGTGCAGCTCATGGCCGCCGAGCCCAAAGGACCCACGTGGGGCGCGGACACCGAGGTCTACGTTCAACCGGGAGGCGTGGTCGTCAGGCGCTACTCGTATCTGCGCGAGCATAGCCCCGGTGTCTACAACCCGGTCGACGCGACCCTCGCTTGGTATCGCGTCGACGACGGCAAGGTGCTCCACGCCACGGTTCCCAAGCTGCCTCCGTTCAAAGTGAGACGGTACGGGCTTGGTTATGACGAGTCGGTCGTCGCCTATCCCAACGGGGAGCTCGTGTCGCTCGACGCGAAGGGCGTGTATTTCTCGGGGCAATCCGAGTCGCCACTCTATCTCCTTCATGACGACGGCAAGGTCGAGAAGATCTCGTCCGAAAACCCGGTCTTCGGTGTGGTGGTGCCGGTCGGACAGGACACGGCTGTCACAGCCATCGCGAGCCAGCACGTCGTCTTGACGTGGCTGAAGAAAGAGGTCGCGACGTGGATGGTCAACGATGACGCGTCGATCTTCGACTTTGGAGGTCGCGCGGCGCTCGCGCAGACGGCTGCGTGGCTCGAGCCTCCACGGGCGTGGGCGGTGCCGATTCAGAGGGGTCCCGATCCGGCGGAGTGGTTCCCCCTCGCGACGCAGACGTCACTCGGCCCCGTGCCGCGAAGCTGCGGCGCGCGGAGTGGGCCGTATCGCTACGTGGCTCCGCCCGACAAGGCATCCCCAGCGTGCGGTGACCCTCGACGTGGACGGCACGCACGTGAGGCTCACGACGAACGCAGCCGTCATCCGAAGCGGGCCGACGCCCGATGGAGCGTGCATGGTCGCGCTGGGCGCAGCACCCGACGCGTCGACGGATCGATATCATGCGCTCGTTTTCCCGGACGACCTGGGCCATTCGGTTCTCTTCGCGTTGAGCGACAGCGTCACGCAGGTCCGGGAGATGGCGTGCACCTGGGTGCGATGAGCGCTGGCGTGCGGATCAATGGGACGTCACTGCGCGACCGCCGAAGGTTGCGCGCAGCTGCACGGCGCAGAGCGGTCTTACATGCAGGTGACGGCGTTGGGGAACATGCACGTTCCCGTCGTGCCCGTCCCCGTCACCACGCACTTCGAAGGTGCGAGGCACGAGGGTCCCATCGTCGGGTCCGTGTTGCACGCAGCGTTGTCCATGGCGTCAGCCACGCACGTGCCCGTCGTGGCGGTCGGCGACACCTTCGCGCACAGGCCGGTCTGGCACACGGCAAAGCCCGTGATGGGATCGCTCCCGATATCGCCGCAAGGCTGGGTGGCGGAGGCGAGCGAGATGTTCTGGCATGTGCCGACGGCGCTCCCCTTCGCCGTGGGGATGCAGACGAGGCCCATGTCCGCGTTGCAGGCGGGCATGGTCTTTCGCGATCCGTCGCACGCGGCGCTGACCGCCGCTCCGGAGGCCTGGCACGTCCCCATCGTCATCGTCGCTTCGTCGTCCCCGACGCACGAGAGGCCGGATTGGCACGGTTGGTAGCCCGACAGACACGACCCGGATGCAGCCACCCACGCCGCGCACTTGGGAGCCGGGATGCCTGCGTCTCCCTGAGCAAGCGTCGGGGTCGCGCACGCGAGATCGCGCCCGCAGTCGGCTTCGACCTGACAGCTCGCGCCCACGATGGGCAGCGGCTGACACGTCCCGCAGACGGCGTACTGTGTGACGCCGCAGTATGCGCTCGTGCATTGCGCGCTTGCCCCACATGCCATTCCATTTCCACGCGAGCCGGCGGGTGGCACACAGGCCGACACGGGGTTGTCATCGAAGAAGCTCGAGCACGCTTCGCTCGGATAGGCTGACGCGCACGCGTCGACCATCGCCGGCGTGTTGGCGTTTCCCGGCTGGGCGAGCGCGTTGACGCAGGCCTCGGCCGTGCGCGTCTGGCACACCGAGTCACTGCCGTAAACGTCCGTGACGTTGTAGCCGGGTGAGCACATGTCCCGCAGCGCGCAGATGGCGGTTGCTTCGGCGTTGCACGCCTGCGTGGCAGTTGCGGTCGCGTCCGAAGCCGAATCGCTGGACGAGTCGTTCGGTGTGACGTCGTTTCCAGCGTCATTGCCGTTGCCGTTGTTGTTCGAACAGCCGACGACCGACATTCCAAGAATGACCAAGTATGTAAGAAGCTTCATCCTCACATTGAATGCGCGAACGGGTCTTCCGTCAACCGTCATCCTCGGACGGCGATCATGTCGAGCCAGTCATCGAAGAAGTTGTGAATTCCTTCGAAACTGGGACGTCAATGCATCATGCCGTCTGCGGGTCATTGCGTTTGTCTCTCCATGGTGCTGGTTGGCTGCTCGTCGGCCACGAATGGGCAGCCAGATGCTGCATCACCCTCGTCCGACGGAGCAGTCGCAACGTGCGACGCATGCGTGGACGCGGACGCGTCGACGGACACCGCGACTATCACCGTCGACCGGACGAAACCGACCATCGCCTTGAGCTCAGCCTTTACCGGCTTCAGCTACGAGAAGAGCATGATGACGACGCCGTACTTCTCGACCAACAACACCAACCTGGTCGGGCTTTTTCAGCGTCTCGGGTCCGGCGGCATCGTTCGCATCGGCGGCAACAGCGTCGACCAGACGCAGTGGAATCACACTGGGGCCGGCCAAACTGCAGGCCAAGTGGCTCCACCCGACATCGACATGCTCGCCGCTTTCTTGCGAGCGACTGGGTGGAAGGTGCTGTATGGCATCGACTTCGTCACGTCGCATGCGAGCGCCGGGGCCGCAGAGGCCACCTACGCCGCTTCATCGCTCGGAGACCGCCTCTACGCGTTCGAGGTCGGCAACGAGCCGAATGACTACTCCAAGAACGGAGACGAGCCGTCGACGTATACGTACGAGGACTTTCGCACGGCGTGGGAAGGGTTCGCGAGTGCGATCACCACGAGCGCCCCGGGCGCCGTCATGTCCGGGCCGGCCACCTCGGGCTTCGACGGGGAGACCACCTGGACCATTCCTTTCGCCGCCGACGAGGCTCAAGCGATTTCCCTCCTGACGCAGCACTATTACATCGCGTCGGGCACAGATCCCGCCTCGACCATCTCGAAGATGCTCACGCCCGATCCGCTGCTGCCGAGCAATCTCGCGCAGCTCTACACCGCGGCGCACTCGCTCGGGCAAGGCTTTCGGCTGACCGAGACGAACTCGTTCGCGAGCGGGGGCGTCGTGGGTGTGAGCGACACCTTCGCCTCGGCGCTCTGGGCAGTCGACTTCCTGCTCACCGTCGCGCAGGGCGGAGCGAGCGGCGTCAACTTCCACGGCGGTAAGAACACGTATTCGCCCATCGCGATCGACGCCAACTGCAACGTCATCGGCGTGCAGCCGCTCTTCTATGGCATGCTTCTGTTCGACGCCGCCGCCAACGGCAATCTCCTCGTGACGACCGTAACGACGACCGCGAGCTCGTTGACCGCCTACGTCGTCGATGAGAACGACGCATCGACCGACGCCGTGGCCGTGAACACGAGCATGGATCAGAGCGTCGTGCTCTCCATCGATTTTGGACGCACGGTCGGCGCCGCGACGCTGTTGACGATGACAGGGCCAGCGCTCGACAGCACGACTGGCGTGGAGCTCGGCAGCGCCTCCATTGGCCTCGATGGCACGTGGATGCCCACCGCCACACCGGCCGCGGTGAGCGGGACCACCGTAACGACCACGCTCGCACCCGCAAGCGCCGTGCTCGTACGTGCGCAGTGACGAAGCGGGGCGAACGAGATTCGAATTGTCGCGCAAGGCAGGCCATGATCGGGGAGGCTCACGATGGATCTCACCTTCTGGCAGCCACAACGCATTGGCAGGGGGGAGCCAGAAGACGGGCGAAGAGCTCGAGCTGTGGGCGTGGAGCGGCAACCCCACGGTGTCTTTGGACTGGGGCTTTCACTTCGCCGCAGGCACAACCCCTGGCGGCAACCTCTCCCTGCGGTTGCCTCTCAAGAGCTGACTTTCGTGACCGCCGCTTCGGTGTTAGTCCCGGGCGCATGCAATCGAGGCTCTTGCTTCACGTTGCGGGCGTCGTCGTTCTGAGTTGCGGAGGCTCGAAGGCCCCCGAGCCCAACTCCGCGCCAGCGACGAGCGCTGCGAGCTCCTCGAGCGCGTCGCCGCAAGCGGCCGATTCGCAGACCCCGCCAGCTGTCGCTCTCGGTGCCGCGTTCGCCGTCTCCGACTTTGGGCTCGTCGGCAACGCCACAGCGGGCGACACGTGTGCGCCACACGTGCTCGGGTCGAAGCTGGCGCGCCTCGACTGCGGCCCTTGGGGGATCACCCTCGAAGTGGCCACCGCGATGAACGACGCGACCGTCGAGGGTGCGAAGGACACCGCAACGAAGGCGTGGTCCAACACGAAGAATTTCAAGAGCCAAACGCTGGCCGACGGCTGGCAGCTGACCTTCGAGGCTTCTGACAGCGATGCGCAGTATCACCTGAAGACGTACCGCACCATCGCCGGCAAAGCCTACGAGTGTGACATCAGCGCGAAGGGTGCGGCCGAGCGCGACAAGGCAATCGCTGTGTGTGGATCGCTCAAGGCCAAGCCACACTGATGGTCAACGCGAAGAAGTCCAAGAAGCCCGCGCGAGCGGCCACGCCAGTGGTGACCGGCGACGATCACTGGTGGAACCTGATCGCGCGGAGCGCGAAGGGACGAGACGAAGCCAAACCGCGGGTTCGTCGAGCGACGGACGACGTCGATGCGAGCCTTGGCGTGTTACGATCATACCGTGAAAGCGTTGCTCGACGAGCTCGCCGTGATCGTGGCTGCTGCTCGTTTGCGAAAGCTGCGCCTTGCCGTCATCGGTGCATGCGCGCTTCGTACCTACCTTTCGTCACCCGATCGTCGGACGAGCGTCGACGCCGATGTGCTCATCACCACGGACGGCCTCGCCTCCCTCGAAGCCTTGCTCGTCGAACGTGGGTATCGTGTCTATGACCTCGGCGCGTGGCACCGTGCGGAGCGCAACGCCGACCGACTGGTCATTGACATCGCGGTCGATCGCATCGTCGACGTCCGCTCGTTCCAACCGTACATGATCGCCTGGGAAGCGGTCACCGAGCGCGCATCGCTACCGGTGCCTCGCATCGAGGACCTGTTGGCGCAGAAGCTCGTATCGGCGCGCGAGAAGGACTTGCTCGACGTGTTGCTCGTGGCCTCTGACGCGTCCATCCCCGTGAGCGCCAACGGCTTCGGCGAAGCCGTTGAATCGAATGACGTCGAAGTTCCGGTCGCGCGCGGATTGCTCGAAGCGCAAGCAGCGGTTCAATCGGGACGGATGGCACAGCTCTGGACCGAACGTTTCGGCGAGGCACCCGGACGGGCGCTCGACATCGCGCTCGAACGCCTCATGCTGTGGAAGGAGAAGCTATGAAACGCTACATGGTCGATGCGAACCGCTCGGTGGCGTTCGATACACTCGACGAAGCGAAGGCGTTCGCGAAGCACAACTTCCCGGCGATCATCCTCGAGCGAACCGAGGCGGACGGTAAGCCATCGTGGCGAGAGGTGCTCCGCTTTGATTGGCATTGGAACGAAGCGCGGGGGGAACCAGTCATAGAGCTTTGGTAGGAAGCTCGGCTCCTGTGACCCCGACTCCCGTGCAAGGTCTTCCGTAACGAGTCGAGAGCCTCGCGGGCCGGCGTGAGATCAAGGTTTCGACCGCGGCGCGCGAGGTGCCGCACCAGCACCACACGATGACAACATGAGCGTCCACCCTCATCGTCGTCATGTGCTTCGCGGACGCGGCGGGCGCGACCGACTAACCTAATTTCCCTCGTCTGGCGCGACCACTTCGAAATCGAAGTGCCCGGCCAAGGACACCTGGTCGCCCACCTTCAGTGAGCACGTCCCCACGGCCACACCGTTGACCTTCGTTCCGTTGGTGCTGCGAAGGTCCTCGAGTTGGAGTGCGCCTTCGGCAGCCCAGGTAAGCCGAACGTGGTGTGGCGCCACCATCGACGAGGCAACCCGGAGATCGGCGCTCGCACGCCGGCCAATGACCAATCCTGCCTCCGAGACCTCGAACGTCTGGCCCTCGACCAGATCGAAACGGCCGGCGAAATACCCGAGATCGGCGCCAGGCCGATGACCACGGTAGCGAAGTGCAAGACGCGCCATCGGAGTTGACCGACAAGATTACTCTCTGACGGAGCTCATGCTGTGATCCTACATCGCCTCGGACGTCAAATCGCCGTGCACACCTTCGCGACCCTCTCCTGTCCTTTGAAGGTACCGGTCAGATCGCACGATCCAATCTCCAGCAACGCCATGCGCAGCGACACGGGGAGCGGTCCGCCGATCGCCTTCTCGATCGCTGAAACGGTCTTCAGCGACGCCGGCTTGCCGAGATCCCACTTGTCGAACGGGGGCTTCATGTCCAATAGATCTTGGCCTTCGGCAAGAGCCGCTTGATGCGCGCGCGCTCGGCCCTGTCG
>Ga0302326_10006844_pt1 | contig 25454 bp, 26 predicted proteins | sample Palsa_T0_3_FD_202264 | JGI IMG/M metagenome (GOLD analysis project Ga0302326, IMG submission 202264) | Peat permafrost microbial communities from Stordalen Mire near Abisko, Sweden - Palsa_T0_3 | ecosystem: Environmental > Terrestrial > Soil > Palsa > Peat permafrost | place: Sweden: Abisko... | reverse complement strand
GCAAAAGTCGCAAAAAACTGCACGGATTTACAAGTTCAATGGCGCCCGGCTAACGCTGACCCCGAACCGTGATCCTTCTGTGTCTTTTGCATTTCTTTGTGGCCATCAATGTTTGGCTCGGTTCACTCCACATCCTTTGGCGGATCGGCCGTAGGAAGATGGTGCTGCGCGCGCTGGAGGTGGGCGATGGCGGCGTTGACGTTGCTGGCGACGAAATATGCTCTCAGCGCGGCGGGGCGGATGAAGTGCTCGGCGGTGGCGTGAGCGATCATGGCCAGCAGCGGATCGTAGAAGCCGCGGACGTTGAGCAGGACGATCGGCTTGTCGTGGTATCCCAGCGCCCGGCCGACGATGATCTCGAAGAGTTCTTCCAGCGTCCCGAATCCGCCGGGCAGGGCGATGAAGGCATCGCCGCGCTGTTCCAGGGCTTCCTTGCGCTGCCGCATGGTCTCGGTGACGATCAATTCGTCGCAGCGCTGATCTGCGACACCCTGGTCGACGAACAGTCGTGGCGTGACGCCGATCACCTTCCCGCCGGCTTCGCGGGCGCCGTCGGCCAGAGATTTCATCAAGCCCAGGTCGTTGCCGCCGTAGACCAGCGACAAGTGATGTTCCGCGATCCGGCGGCCCAGGTCGGTCGCGGCCTGGTGGTAGGCGGGATCGATGTGGCGACTGGAGGAACAGTAGACGGTGACGGAGTGGATCATGGGAGAACTCAAAACCAGAATGACGAAACCCGAATCCCCGAATCAATGACCGAATGACGAATGACCGAATGGGGATCCGCGGATCGTGACTCCCCCCTGACTTTTCATCGGTCATTGGCTCGCCACGCTGCGAAACCGCAAGCGGTGGAAGACCTGCCGCTCTTCATTCGGATTTTGGTCATTCGGTCATTGATTCGGGGATTCGGGTTTCGTCATTCGGGTTTCATCGGTCAAATCGCCGTCGCCTGGGTGATGAGTTTCTCACGATGCGCCAGGCTCTTGAGACGATTGATCGCGGCCAGGTAGGCCAGGGCGCTGGCTTCGAGAATGTCGGTGCTCAGGCCGCGGCCGCGGATTTTTCGGTTGTTGTGTTCCAGCTCGATCCAGACCTCGCCCTGGGCTTCCTTGCCGCGGGTGACGGCCCGGATGCGATAGTCGCTGAGGGAGACCTTGATGCCGGTCAGACGTTGGATCGCGGAGTAGATGGCGTCGACGGGGCCATCGCCGATGCTGGCGTCCTGGTGGGTCTGGCCGTCGGCGTCGCGCAGGGCGACGGTGGCGGTGGGAATGGTGTTGGAGCCAGCGGTCACTTGCAGGCCGGCCAGCTCCCATTGGCCGACCGAGAGGTCCAATTGGCCGTCGATCAACGCTTCGATGTCGTCGTCGAAGACTTCCTTTTTCTTGTCGGCCAGGGCTTTGAATTTCACGAAGGCCAGTTCGACCTGCTCATCGGACAGGTGATAGCCCAGTTGGGTGATGCGGTCGCGGAAGGCGTGTCGGCCGCTGTGCTTGCCCAGCACCATGGCGGACTTGGGGATGCCGATGGAAGCGGGGTCCATGATTTCGTAGGTTTCGCGTTTCTTGAGCACGCCGTCCTGATGGATGCCGGCTTCGTGGGCGAAGGCGTTCTGGCCGACAATGGCCTTGTTGCGCTGCACGGTCAGGCCAGTGAGCGTGCTGACCATTCGGCTGGCGGTGTAGATGCGCGTGGCGTCGATGCGTGTGCTGGCGTGATAGAAGTCGCTGCGGGTGCGCAGGGCCATGACGATTTCCTCGAGGGCGGCGTTGCCGGCGCGCTCGCCGATGCCGTTGATGGTGCATTCGACCTGGCGGGCGCCGTTCTCGACCGCGGCCAATGAATTGGCCACGGCCAGGCCCAGGTCGTCGTGACAATGGGCGGACAGATAGATGTTTTTCTCCTTCAAGATCGGGAGCTTGCTCTGCAGATGGGCGAAGATTTCGCCGTAGCCCTTGGGCGTGGCGTAGCCGACAGTGTCGGGGAGATTGATGGTGGTGGCGCCGGCCTCGACGGCGGCGTGGACGATCTCCTCCAAAAAATCCAGCTCGGTGCGGCTCGCATCCTCCGGCGAAAACTCGACGTTGTCGGTGTATTGCGTCGCCTGGCGAATGGACTCAACGCTCAGTTCGAGAATGGCCTGCCGGCCTTTTTTCAGCTTGTGCTCGCGGTGAATCTTCGAGGTGGCGCAGAAGAGATGAATGCGGGGATGTTTGGCGTGTTTGACGGCTTCGCCGGCGCGGTCGATGTCGCGCGGAGTACAGCGGGCCAGGCCGCACACGACGCTGCGCGTCAACTCCGAGGCGATGGCGCTGACGGATTCGAAGTCGCCGTCGGATCTGATGGGGAAGCCGGCCTCGATGATGTCCACGCCCATGGCCTCGAGATGCCGGGCGATCTCCAGTTTTTCCGGGAGCGTCAGCGTGGCTCCAGGAGATTGTTCGCCGTCTCGCAAGGTCGTGTCGAAAATTCGGATCGTTTCCATGGTCGTTCCTACGGTTGGCTCCAAAAGAGCGGGCAACAAAAAAACCCTACGATCTGCATCGCAGGGTTGCCGGAAATCTTACGTTGATTCGGTCTTCCCTACGATCGTGCGCGCGGACGAAGCAGCCCGCCAAGGGCGAGCGGAAGTCGAGCGAACAGCAGCGATGCAGGAATCATGACTAATGAGTTAATCGGCAAAACGGGGGAAAGTCAAGAATAACGCCTCGATTTTTGCGACTGCCCGAGGGCAAATGCATCTTGCGCCGTTTTAGCGGCGGTCCCGAAAGGACGCGTTTCAGCGTTCGCAGCGCGTCCCTTTGGGACTGCCGCTAAAATGGGCGCTCCATCTTGTCGCCGCACCGCGCCGGCCGACATGCGATTGCCGTGGCGTTTCCCGGCTGCCCCGCGGCGGCCACGCTGCCTAATGAAGCGTACGCCGAATAACCGCCTGCACCTGCTCGATGCGCGCTTCCGCCGCCGTCTTGTCGGGGGCCTCGGCAATCACGCGCATGATCGGCTCGGTGTTGCTCGGCCGGGCGTGAACCCAAGCGTCCGGCCAATCGATGCGAATCCCATCCTGCGTATCGACTTTCTCCGATTGAAAGTGCTCGACCAACGCCACCACTGCTCGCTCGGCATCCTCGCGCCGGCACTCGAACTTGCTCTTGACGATCTGATACCGCGGCAACTCCCCGACGAGTTGGCTGATGCTCTTCCCGCCCGCGGCCATCAGTTGGAGGACATACGCCATGCCGACCAAACTATCGCGGCCGGGGACGATGCGCGGATCGATCACGCCGCCGTTTCCCTCGCCGCCGATCACCGCCTCGTGGGCCAGCATCGCATCGACGACATTGGCCTCGCCGACAGGCGTGCGAATCACCCGCGCACCGGCAGCCGCGGCAATGTCGTCGAGCATTCGGCTCGTCGATAGATTGGTCACCGCCACCGCCCCTCGACCGCCGCGCCGGCCGAGCACCAGCTTCGCCGCCAGGGCCAGTGAATATTCCTCGCCGATGTATTCTCCGTTTTCATCGACGATCGCCAGCCGATCCGCATCGGGATCCTGCGCGAACCCGACATGGGCATGCTGGCGGCGCACCTCGTCGGCAAGCTGGGTGAGATTTCTCGCCGTCGGCTCCGGCTCGTGGGGGAACTGGCCGTTGGGAACGCCGTTCAGATGCACCAGCTGACAGCCCAGCTTGCTCAGCAGTGTGGCGGTCGCCACGCATCCCGCCCCGTTGACACTATCGAGCACGACCTTGTATCGCCGGCTGGAGATGCCCAGCACGTCAACGTGATCCAGCACCCGCTTGACGTGCAGTGCGTGAGTCTGCGTGTTGTGAATCGGCGCGACGAGCCCCTCAACGCGCACGAAATCCGCCGCTCCCTGTTCGAAGAGCTTCTTGATCGCCGACGCATCCGCCGCCGGCGGCGCGACCGCCCGGCGATTGAGAAATTTGAGTCCGTTCCATTCGATCGGATTATGTGAAGCCGTGGCAATGATCCCCGCGTCCGCGCCCAGATGGTTGACCACCATCGCCACGCCCGGCGTGGTGACGATGTCCAGATCGATTACGGCAATCCCGCTGGCCGTCAGCGCCGCCACCGCCGCATCCCGCACCCACGGCCCACTGGGCCGTGAGTCCCGCCCGAAAACCACGCGCAGCGGCTTGCCCTTGGCGGACGATTCGCGTGACTTCAACCAAACCGCGAACGCCGCCGCCATGCGCCCGACGACGGTCGGCGTAAGCGTCCCGCCAATCGTCCCGCGCGTGCCAGATACGCCGACCATGAGGGCTTCCATAGGTATTCAAGTTATCGGTAGGAACGCGGCGCGGCTAGAGGCTGGGTATTTTCCGGGTGTGTCGGCCTGGTCCGGCACGTGAAATATTGAGGGGTCAATGATCGCAACCACGACTGAGTATCAAAGGGCCCGGGAGGGATTGCGCGAGTTGGAAGCTCGTCTATACCGACTCGAGCAGTCCCATCCTGGTGGCAGCAAGGGCTTCACTGAGGCTGGAATACGCAAGATGATCGCCCGTTTGCGCGAAGAGCTTGCCATGTATGCGGACCGTTAAAGCCCGCCTGAATTGACCCGCCCGATCTCGCACCTATGCTGAGAGACAGGAGCGACGGTGAAACACGGAATTGCGATTGACCCGAAGATTCATTTCGGCAAGCCGTGTGTGGTGGGTACGCGGATTCCCGTGCAGAATGTCCTGGAACTGGTGCGCAAAGGCATCGGCTTTGAGCACATCCGACAAGATTACTACCCCGACCTGACCGAGCAGGACATCCGCGCCTGCATCCAATACGCCATTGATGTACTGGCGGCGGAAGACATCCATCTGGCGACGACGCCATGACTTTCTTTGTCGAGACCAGTTCCTGCGCGTCGGTGCTCGTGGCACGATTCCACCCGTTTTTCGGCACCGGCTATCGCCTCGTTTACCTTCGGACCCGAACCGCTATGCAGTTCCTTCCACGCCGGCCTGGAAGAAGCACATGTCGACGAGCTTCATGAGAGGATAACGAATGCCCATCTCCTTTTCGATTTTCTTTTGCACGCTTCGCAGTTCGCCGGGGTTTTCGCGGCAGAATTGGAGGATGTCCGTTAGAAATTGTCGATTGAAGGATGAATACGCGTAACCCTCGCTCTTGAAGCCCTCAATGAAGTACCTGTCGCAGGCGGGCGAGCACGCGATCGTGCCGAGCATAATCTTTGTGACAAGTGTGTCTGTCGGCTCTCCGAACTGCCTGTACGCAGCTCCCAAGCACTTCCGCAACTCAACGATATCGCTAACGCTTCCTTCGTCGGAGTCGTTTGCACCGAACTCAGTTTCCCACAGTTTTGACCAGCGCGGATCGGCGAGGCAGTCCACCGCAGCCAGATGGATGGTGTACGCATGCTGCAGAAGAAACGACCGGCCACGATACATTCCCCAACTCGCAAGGTAGAAGCCCAATTGCAGGGCCGCATCCTGCTGATGCGTGGCGAGCTGCGAGTGCCCCGTCTGTTGGAAGAATCGGTAACAGTGTTCCCAAGAGCGGTAGCGGTGATGCTCGCCGCCCACCATCTTCCCGACGTATGACATAATTCTGGACTCGACGCTCACAATGCGCCCTCAGGAAAGATTCGCCCGCGATCCAAAAGAGTCCTCAGTGGTAGCGTAACGGTGATCGATAATCAATGTCCGGCAAACCAGCGTAGGAATGTGGGCAGGAGTAGAAAGGAGCCGAACATAACAATGACGACGAAGATCAGCCTGCGAAGTGCTCTGGGGGCACTCACAATGAAGGCGAGCGCAATGCATCCGAAGAATGTCAGGAATGCAACGGCTTGTGGATTGAGGATTGGTTGTGCATCACCCAGCGTCGCAGAAGAGTACCGCGCGCTTTCTGCGTCGGCAACAGAGTTGGCGGTCCCGTGCGCGGGTGTCGGGTTTGCCGGCGGGCGAGGGATGCTCTTATGATCGACGATTTGACTGCGACCCTCGGAATCCGTTAGGCGAACGTCAGTTCACGCAACTCGCCCGGGGAGATCGCGGTAACAGCTGCGGCAATTTCCGGTGCGTGTTGGCGAATTGCTCGCCAGCTTGTGGTGGGTAAGACCAGAATCGCCAGGGCGCGGCCGCGCAGATTTTGCTGGTAACGCAGGTTTCGATCGGTTGTGACGAGCAGATCAAATCTGCCTTCGGCGGCGGCTAAAAGTTCGCCGTTGGATAATTCGGCCCAGCCCATTTCGTAGGCGGTTTTCACTTCGTGCGGCAATAATTCTTTGGCAAGCGGGACGGGAGTGCCGTGGTCGAAAAGAAGCTTCATGGTGCGCCGATGAGGCTGCGCTCGGCGTGTTCGAGCACGGCTTGGACCTGCGCGCGAGTCACACCGGGGAACCAATTGAGGAAATCATCGATACTGGCGCCGCTTTCGAGGTTCTCGAATAGCGCTCGAACTGGAAGGCGGGTGCCTTTGAAGACCCAGTCGCCGCTGACGCGCTCGGCGTGACGCTCCACCGAGGGGCATTGGTTCCAATCCAGCATCGCACAACCCTACCGCGCTTTTTCTGGTCCGGCAACAGATTTGCCGCCGGGCGGGGGATGGTCTTATGATCGGTGACTCGCAATTTGTAACACATGGACCGCGACGAACTGAAAACGCGCTTGCCGGGGTTGGTCGAGGCGCTGGTGGGCAGCGTGATGGCGGAGCCGCGCATGCGGCACGTGGATCGGGTGGTGTTGCCGAATCGGGATCAGATCATTGCGTGTGTCGCTGATCTGCGGCAAATCGTCTTTCCGGGGTATTTCGGGCAGCAGGGACTCAGCAGCGAAGAACTCACCAGGCAGGTCAGGCAGTTGGCGGTCGATCTTTCGGATCGACTCTATGAGCAGGTGCGGTGCTGCTTCCGATATCGCAAACAACTGACGGCGGCCAACGGGGAATCGACCGAATGCGCCGAGTGCGATCAACTCGCGGCCGAGGCGGTGGCGCAGTTTCTGGCGAGAATCCCGGCGGTGCGGGAGATGCTGGCCGCCGATGTGCAGACGGCGTTCGACGGCGATCCGGCGGCTCAAAGCACCGATGAAACAATTTTTTGCTATCCGGGATTGTTCGCCATCTTCGTGCAGCGGATGGCTCACGAGTTTTATGCGATGAACGTGCCGCTTCTGCCGCGGATCATGACCGAGCATGCGCACAGCCTCACCGGCATCGACATTCATCCCGGGGCCAAGCTGGGCAGGAATTTTTTCATCGATCACGGCACCGGCGTGGTTATTGGCGAGACCACCGAGATCGGGGCCAACGTGAAGATTTATCAGGGCGTGACCTTGGGCGCGTTGGCCCCGGCGTTTGGGCAGAAGCTGCGGGGGCAGAAGCGGCATCCGACCATCGAGGACGATGTGACGATTTACGCGGGGGCGACGATCCTTGGCGGCAACACGGTCATTGGCCGCGGGGCGTTGATCGGCGGAAACGTCTTTATCACCACCAGCGTTCCGCCGTTGAATCAGGTCACCGCCGAGCCGCCCAACCTCAAATACCGCGATCGGCGTCCCAAGGGCGAGCGTGGTGAGGATCTGCTGGATTTTCAAATCTGAGCGGCGGGGCGCATTGCCGCATCGGCGTTTGATGCGTGGATGCAACATCCGTCATAATCGGAACGCGTGTTCGCAGGGCCGCACCGCTGGAGAATCCGCGATTCAATCGCCGAAAGGCCCTCACCCCAGCCCTCTCCCGGCGTACCGGGAGAGGGGGCAAAGCCGATGGCACCGCGTTTGAAACAGGAATGGCGTGAAGCGATTGGCGTTGATTCTCGCAACAGTTTTGATCGGCGGCTGTGCCGTGTCCAAGCCGGCCGTCGAGCCGGAATCGGCTCACGCGGAGTATCGGCCGGCGGCCGCTTCGGCGCTGGTGTTCGCTTCACCGGTGACTCCGTCGTTTCCGCTGCTGGGGCTCGATCGCGAGGCGCGTGAGCCTTCGGCCTTCCTCGGCTACGACGATCCGATCGTCGAATCCTATTTCATCTACACCGACGACGAACAGAACAGTTGGTCCTGCCTCGACGACTACGATCGCCAGGCGATCTACACCAAAGTCGGCACCCGCACCCGCTAAATCCGACTCTCCCGCCGCATTGGTGGGTTTGGATCACGGACGGAGATGCGGGCACTGAAGTGCCCTCCCCCGTGCCCCTCCTCCCGCGTTCGCTGGCCTGGATGACGGACGGAGATGCGGGCACCAAAGTGCCCTCCCCATCGGTCCCCCCCATTTTTTTGGTCTGCACGAAGGACATGGCGCGTCGGGGAAATTACTTGTTGAATTTCGCAGCGCGCCCGGTCATCATTGACTAAGCTCGTATCCCATCTGGTGTTAACCACGATTGAGGGAAGCATGTCCACCATCACGAAGAAAGAATTAATCGACCGCATTGCCGACGACCTGGGCAACAAGCGCGTGGAAGTAAAGAAGGTCGTTCAGAGCTTTCTCGACGAGATCGTCAAGGAGCTGGGGAAGGGCAATCGGCTCGAATTTCGCGATTTTGGCGTATTCGAGACGAAGCTGCGCAAGGCCCGTAAAGCCCAGAACCCCAAGACCCTGGAGCCGGTGGCGGTACCGGAGAAGCGCACGGTGAAGTTCAAGGTCGGCCGGCTGATGAAGCAGCGGCTGGGGGACCTGACCGGGGGCGCGGTTGGCGACGACGGCGACGATGAGGAGACCGCCGACGCCGAGGAGCCGCGGCACCACGGGGCGGGGGCGTGAATCGACCGCCGTCGTCTGCCGCGCAAAGCGGCCAGTGGGAGCGGTGGATCGCCGACGAGCTGGAGTTGGTTCGTTCATCCGATCGGCATCGCTCGCGGCAGCTCGTTCGGCCGCTGGATGCGGTGCATGTTGAAATTGACGGCCGGCGGCTGGTCAACTTTGCATCCAATAATTATCTGGGTCTGACGCATCACCCCGCGGTGATCGACGCCCTGCGAGAAGCGGCCACGAGCCACGGCGCCGGCAGCGGGGCGGCGGCGCTGATCAGCGGCTACACGCCCGCTCACGCCTCCGCAGAGGGAACGCTTGCGCGGTGGAAGGGCACCCAGGCCGCGGTGCTGCTGCCCAGCGGATACCAGGCGAATCTCGCCGCGGTGCAGACTATCGCGGCAATTGCACAAGGCCGGGGCGGCGTGCGGTTTCTCATCGACAAGCTGTGCCATGCGTCGTTGATCGATGCGGTGCGCGCGACCGGCGCGTCGTTCCGCGTTTTTCCGCACAATCATCTGACCAAACTTGAGCGATTGCTCGGCGAAGCCGGCGAGGGAACCGCCCAGGCAGTGATCACCGAGTCGATTTACAGCATGGACGGCGACGCGGCCGATCTGGTCGGACTGTCCGCATTGCGCAAACGATTCGGGTTTATCTGGCTGCTGGATGAAGCGCATGCGACCGGCGTGTATGGCCCCAGCGGCAGCGGGCTGGCGGCAGAGTTGGGCGTGAGCGATGCGGTGGATGTGAGCGTGGTGACTCTCTCCAAGGCGCTAGGCGCGATGGGCGGAGCGGTGTGCGGGTCGAGCGCATTTTGCGAAGCGCTGGTGAATCTGGGCCGGGCGTTCATCTTCTCGACCAACATCGCGCCGGCGATGGCGGCCGCGGCGGAAGCGGCGATGGGAGTGGTGCAGCGCGAGCCGCAACGCCGCCAGCGCGTGCGCGAGCTCGCCGCCCGGGTGCGGGAGAGCCTGGCGATGCCGGGCGACTCGCCGATCGTGCCGGTTATTTTGGGGACGGAGACGGCTGCGATGGCGGCGGCTTTCCGGTTGCGCGAATGGGGGATGCTGGTCGGCGCGGTGCGGCCGCCGACGGTGGCGCGCGGGTCAAGCCGGTTGCGCATCACGCTCAGCTGCGAGCACGGCGACGAAGAAGTCGCCGGGCTGATCGATGCGATCAAGAGCTTGGGCAGATCGAGCCTTCAGGCCACGGGGCCGGCGTGACGGCCGAGCTGGATCGTTCCCGGCAACGCCGCATGCGCGGCGGCGAAATCAATCCTTTGGAGTGCGCGCAGGACCAGATCATGCGGTGGTTCCTCGATCACGGCCGACTCCAAAAGACGCAGCAGTTGCTGAAGCCGCTGCACACGCGGGCGCAGCCCGGCGTGCGGGCCGGCGTAGAGCGCCTGACCGTTGCCTTTGGCCGCAGTCGGTATCCGGTCCAGCAGCACGTCGGCCGCTTGCCGATCTTCCAATCGAAGCTTTTTGCTCATGGCGTTCCCGTCTCTTATGTGCCGGCCTGACTGCCGGCGACGTTCCTTCCGGGCGATGTGCACAGCCCTCACCAACATCGGCGCCAGCCAGAAAGAAGTGAAAAACGGCTGGGCCAAAAAACACTACGATGCGTTTCGGCGCTGGTTCGCTGCCTTCCATCGGTCGGCGAAATAGGCGACGGCGGCGTGCAAACGTGATTTGACCGTTCCCAGGGGAATATCCAGGATGTCGCTGATCTGCTTGTACGGAAATTGGTGGAAGTAACTGAGCAGCAGAATCTCGCGGAGATTCTCCGGCATCGTGGCGACCATGTTGTGCACGAGCTGCTGCAACTCGCGCTTCTCCATGGCGGCGCCGGGAAGCTCGGTGACGGATTCCATCAGGTCGATGAACTCGCCGCTTTCCTCGTCGCCGGGGCTGATGGACGCCTGGAGTGGATTGGCCGGCCGGCGGACCTGCGAGCGGATCAGGTCGCGGGCCTTGTTGGCGGCGATGGTGAAGAGCCAGGGGCGAAATCGCCGCTGCATGTCGAACATCTCCGCGGATTGATGCACCTGCAAAAACGTTTCCTGGAACACGTCCTCGGCGCTGGCGCGGTTGCCCAGGAAGCGCACGAGGAAATGATACAACTCGCGATGATAGCGATGCACGAGCAGCGCGAAGCTGGACTTGTCGCCGTGGCGATAATAATCCAGCAGGCGCTCGTCGGAGATTTCCACCGCCGGGCATCTGCCGTGCGACATCGCGGCGAGACGATCCGGCGCGGAGCCGGCGAGCTTCATGTGAGCGGCGCCATGCAACATGTTGGCACCTCCATCCCCGCCTGGTCCGCGATGAGCGTCCGGGTGCCGCCGCGTACGGGGCGACTTCGCCGCGAGCTTCGTCACGGGCGTCAGGGCTTTCATTGCGGCCTCTTAGCAGAACAGTTATGGTTCATTGCGTCAACACAAAACTGACGCAAATGATATGGCCGCGGCAGAGGCGATTTCGACGTCAACCCCATTTTTCGGGGAGGATTCTGCGCGCTTCGACGCCCGGCTTGCCGAGTGGGGATGGCCGGCGTTTCGCGGCAAACAGGTCCGCGACTGGGTGTATCAGAAGCTGATCGCGGATGCGGCAAAGATGCTGAATCTCTCGCGGCGTGACCGGGAAACGCTTGCCGAGCGGGTGGCGTTTGCCACGTTTACGCTGGCCGGCGAGCAGCGGAGCAGCGACGGTACGCTCAAGCTGCTGCTCACCTGGCCGCAGGGGGCCAATGCCGAGACGGTCATGATTCCGGACGCCGATCGCCGCACAGCTTGCGTCAGCTCGCAGGTGGGATGCCCGGTCGGTTGTAAGTTCTGCGCCAGCGGGATCAATGGGGCCAAGGGGAATCTGTCGGCGGCGCAGATCGTCGAGCAGGTCTTCGCGCTGAATCTCAGGTTGCAGGCGGCGGGGGAGCGCATCACCAACATCGTCTTCATGGGCATGGGCGAGCCGCTGGCCAATTATGCCAACGTCATGCAGGCGGTGCGGGTTCTGCACGACCCGCAATGTTTCAACATCGGGGGGCGGCGGATCACGATCTCGACGGTGGGCGTTCCGCCGCGCATGCGCGAGTTGGCGGCGGAGGGTTTGCCGATCAACCTGGCCATTTCGCTGCACGCGCCCAACGAAGAGTTGCGACGAGAATTGATCCCCTGGGCGGAGCATTTTTCGCTGGATTCGATCCTCGAAGCGGCTCGGTATTATTTTGAGCAGACCGGGCGTGAGGTGACGCTGGAGTACATTTTATTGGACCAGGTGAACGATCGCCCGGAACACGCCCGGCAGCTTGCGCGGCTGTGCAAGTCGCTGCGCGCAAACGTGAACCTGATCCGCTATAACGAGGTGGAGGGGCTCGTCTTCAAGCGGCCGGCCGCCCAGAGCGTCATGAAATTCCAGGAGATTCTGCGGGAGAACCACGTGAACGCCCACGTTCGCAAATCGCGCGGCCGCGACATCGACGCCGCCTGCGGACAACTGCGCCGCAAGACACTGGCGACGGTGGACGCATGAGATTCCGTAACGCACGGGACCGGGGCTTCAGCCTCGCCGAGCTGCTGGTGGTGATGGGAATCCTGGCGATTCTCGTGGCGATTCTGCTTCCCTATTTGCAGAAGGTTCGCGAGCAGGAGCGGCGGGTGCAGTGCGCGGAGAACCTCCACGTCATCGTGCAGGCGCTGCGCAACTACGCCAACCTCAACAAGGATTTTTATCCCAGCACGACGTACGACGTGGCGCGCCATCCGATCGGATACACGGCATACACCGGCGCGGATTCGACCGACCCGTTTGCCAAGGGGACCGGCGTGGCTCCCAATGACGTGACGGCTTCGCTGTGGCTGCTGGTGCGGGGAGGGTTCGTGACGCCCAAGTTGTTTGTCTGCCCGAGCACCACGGATGAGACCGACCCGATGATGACCGGCGGGCAGCGGGTTGCCGCCGACCAACGCTCGAATTTCACCGCGGGGCATTTCCTGAGCTATTCGTACGCCTCGCCGTTCAGCAATGCGCCAGACTATAAAATGAACGACACGCGCCCGGCGGACTTTGCACTGATGGCCGACAAGAACCCGGGTACGGCAGGGGTGATCGGGCCGACGTTTGACGCCTCGGCGTTTGAATTGGCCAAGGCCAATTCCGCCAATCATCAGAAAGCCGGGCAGAATGTGCTGTACGCCGACGGGCACGTGGCGTTTCAGACCACGCCGTATTGCGGCTTTGGCGTGGGCGATCGACGGGACAACATTTACACCGCCGTCCTGCCGATTCCAGTGCCGGCCAACGAGTTGCCGCCGCGCGAGAGTAACGGTTTTTGCGGCCGCGACGTCGGGCCCGCGGGGGATGAGGATAGCTATCTGGTGCCGACCGGCGACGATTGAGCCTCCCGCGGACTTCCGTCCGCGGCTGTTAAAGACAGCGCCAGCCGACCTCTTTGATAGCCGCGGACGGAAGTCCGCGGAGGAACTCGACCAAGGCTGCCCGCCGGGCGTATGATACCCCCACATGAATTCACCCCTTCCCGACCCCATCGGGCGGCTGGTTGCTGCGCGCCCGATCCAGGAACTGGCCCAAACCCTCTCGGCATCCACGGCGCTCTCGGCCAGCGGACTCTGGGGAAGCAGCGTGGCCGCCGTCGTCGCCGGCGTCGAGCACGAACTGAAACGCCCGGTGCTGCTGGTCTGCGGGCACCTGGACGAAACCGACGACCTGGCGGACGACATCGAGCTCTTCGCCGGCGATCGACCGGCGGTTTTCCCGGCGCTGGAACTGGGCACGAGCCTCGGGCACATGAGCGAAGAGTTGGTTTCCAACCGACTGGGCCTGCTGTCGCGGTTGGCCACGCCCGGCGGCATGCCGCGGTTTTTGCTGGCGTCGATTCAAGCCCTCACGCAGCCGACGCCGTCAAAAAGGCAACTGGGAGAACTGCTCTTCACGATCGCGCCAGGCCAAAAGCTCGAGCCGGAGAAATTGATCGTCTGGCTCGCGGAGCACGGGTACAACCGCCTCGAGCAGGTCGAGGTGCCCGGCGATTTTGCCGTTCGCGGGGGAATCATCGACGTCTATCTCCCCGGCGAGTTCGAGATCTCCGGCGAGGAAGTCGGCCTCGCGGCCCGCATCGATTTCTTCGATGACCAGATCGAGTCGATCAAGCGCTTCGATCTGGATTCGATGGGATCGCTGCAAACGCTCGATTCGGTGCGCGTGGTCGATCTCAAGGGAGCCCTGCCGGAAAGCTCGGAATCGACCAGCCTCTTCAGCTATCTGCCGGCCGACACGATCGTCGCCCTTTGGGCACCGCTGGAAATTGCCGAGCAGGCGAAGAGTTATCTCGACCGGCTCAACGATGCCAAGGGCATGTATCCGCTGTCGGCCTTGCTGCGCCTTTCGGAGAGCTTCACGCGGCTGGAATTGAGCCAGTTTGATCAGGGAACATCGACCGGCCCGAGTTTTGTCGGTGGGAAACAGGTGCCGCACGTTCGGCTGCCGGTGCGATCGTTGCAGCGATTTGAAACCGAGGCGAAGAAAGCGATCGCGGAATTGGCGGAATTGGCGGAAACGGTGGATGTCACCGTCTTTTGTGAGAATGCCGGGGAGAAGCAGCGATTTGAAGAGGTGGTCGAAGCGGAGAAGCCGGGGCTGTCGCGGAAGCTGGATGTTCGGCTGGGGTATCTGCATCGGGGGTTTGTGTGGGATGAAGGGGAGGAGAGGGAAATAAGGCACGAAGGCACGGAGGCACGGAGGCACGGAGGGAGGGAGGAAGGGGAAATAAGGCACGGAGGCACGGAGGCACGAAGGCACGAAGCGGAAGAAGGACGGGGGGAGGGCAAGACGGCGCAATCTTCACCCTCCGTGCCTCCGTGCCTTCGTGCCTCCGTGCCTCATTCTCCTGTTCCCGTCGCCCTCCTGGGCCATCACGAACTCTTTCACCGCTATGAGCAACGGCGGCGGGTGAAAAAAGTCATCGCCTCCCGCGCGGTCGATTCGTTTCTCGATCTCAAGAGTGGGGATTATGTCGTGCATGTGGCGCATGGGATTGCGCGGTTCACGGGGATGCAGACGATTTCCAAGGACGGGCATAGTGAGGAATATCTCACACTGCGGTTTGCGGAGAACGCGACGCTGCATGTGCCGGCGGCGCGGATCAATCTCATTCAAAAGTACATCGGCGGGTTCGCGGGGCATCCGCAGCTCTCGCGGCTGGGGAGCGGGGCGTGGGAAAAGCAGAAGGCGAAGGTGGCCGAGGCCGTCATGGACATGGCCGCGGAGCTGCTGGAGATTCAGGCGGCGCGGGCGGCGGAGCCGGGGCAGGCGTATCCGCCGGACACGGATTGGCAGCGCGAGTTCGAGGCGGAGTTCCCGTATGAACCGACGGTGGATCAGGTGACGGCGGCGGAGGATATCAAGCAGGATATGCAGAAGCCGCGACCGATGGATCGGCTGCTCTGCGGCGACGTGGGATACGGCAAAACCGAAATGGCCATGCGGGCGGCGTTCAAAACCGTCGAGTTCGGCAAGCAGGTCGCGGTGCTGGTGCCGACCACGGTGCTGGCCGAGCAGCATTACCGATCGTTCCGCGAACGGATGGTCAATTATCCCTTCAACATCGATTCCATCAGCCGATTCAAATCGGCAGGGCAGCAAAAGGAAACGGTCAAACGCCTGGCCAAGGGGGAGATCGACATCCTCATCGGCACGCATCGGCTCATCAGCAAAGACGTGAAATTTCCGGATCTGGGATTGGTCGTGATCGACGAGGAGCAGCGCTTTGGCGTGACGCACAAGGAGCGGTTGAAGCAGATGCGCAAGACGGTGGATGTGCTGACGATGTCGGCCACGCCGATCCCGCGCACGCTGCATATGAGCATGCTGGGCCTGCGGGATATTTCATCACTGACGACTGCGCCGCAGGACCGGCGCAGCATTGTCACCGAGGTCATGCCGTTCGATAAGCAGCGGATCAAGATGGCGATTCTCCGGGAGATGCAGCGGGAGGGTCAGGTCTATTTCGTTCACAACCGGGTGAGCGACATTCTCGACATGGCCGAGCAGATTCAGCATCTCGCCCCGGACGCGCGGATCATCGTGGGGCACGGGCAGATGGGGGACGGGGAATTGGAAGACGTGATGCTGAAATTCGTCCGTCACGAGGCGGACATTCTCGTCTGCACCACGATCATCGAGAGCGGGCTGGATATCCCCAACGTCAACACGATCCTCATCAACGCCGCGGATCGGTTCGGGCTCAGCGAGCTGCACCAGCTCCGCGGGCGCGTGGGGCGGTACAAGCACCGGGCGTATTGCTATTTGTTGCTCCCGAGCGATCGGCCGATCACGGACATCGCGGCCAAGCGGCTCAAGGCGATCGAGGAATACAGCCATCTGGGCGCGGGGTTCAAGATCGCCATGCGCGACCTGGAAATCCGCGGGGCCGGGAACATCCTCGGGCCCGAGCAGTCGGGCCATATCGCCACGGTCGGCTACGAGATGTATTGCCAGCTTCTCGAGGAAGCGACCCGGCAACTGAAAAACGAGCCGAAGAAAACGACTCCGGAGGCGCACGTGGACATCGGCGTCACCGCGTTTTTGCCCAAGACCTACATCCCCGCCGATCGCCAGCGGATGGACCTGTATCGCCGGCTGACCAGATGCAGCGACATGCACATGCTGGCGATGCTGGAGCAGGACATGAAAGACGCCTTCGGCGAGCCGCCGCGGCAGGCGCTGGTTTTCCTGGCCCTGACCGAGCTGCGTCTGCTGGCCCAGATTTACGGCATCAGCAGCATCATTCGCAAGGAGCCGGATGTCGTGCTGACCGTGGCGGACGCGAAGAAGGCGCAGAAGGCGTTGCTGGGTGCGCCGGGAACGCTGCGCGTGATTGATGAGAAGACGGTTTATCTGCGCATGCCGCAGACGTTTCTGGAGGCGGAGACGTTGTTGATGGTGCTGAGAAACCTGCTGCGCGGCACATATGACCGGAACGAGGCGAGCAAGTCTGACGAACCCCGCGGACTTCCGTCCGCGGCTATAAATTGAGGATCGATGCAAATGGATCATCGGCTTGACGCACTTCGCCAATGGCGGCATGCTCCGGGCTGGGAGGAATGCCTGCAGATGGCTGCGGCGCACCCCGTCAGGAGTCACACCCATGCGGCCAATACGAGTTGTTTGCACGATGCTTGCAGGGCTATTTGTTCTTGGGTCGCTGTCTTTCGGTAGTGAATTAGTCGAGGGCAGCGATCCCCGGGCCGAACCGTTCAAAAAGGCATTGGCGGCGTTGGTCAAGAAGATCGATGCCGGCGATCTTGACGGTGCCAAAGCGCTTTATGCCGGCGAGGCGAGCGACGCGGACTTGCTCAAGGTGTATGTGGACGGCGTCGCCGCCGCCAAGGCGATGCGCGCGGCGTTGGTTGCGAAGTTCGGAGATGATCCCAGTCAGAGTCCCGCGGGATTGGATGTGGACGTGGCTCGGATGGGCGTGTTTGACTTTAACACCGTCATTTTTCTGGACGATCCCGACAGGGCCTCATCGTCCGCGGACAGCCCGCTGGGCGTTGGGATCGAGTTCAAACAAGTTGACGGGGCTTGGAAGGTCCTTTCGCTGGCGTCCAAACCGGATACGCCGGAACAACATCTCGCCCGCCTGAAGACTTATATTTCGGCGGTCACGGCAATCACCGAGAAGGTTAATTCAGGCAAATACAACGACCTCGGCCAGGCCGCGGGCGCCGCCAATGACGCGCACGATCAGCTTTGGCCAATCGCAAAAGGACCGGCTCCGACGACAAGCCCGGGCCAATGAGCGTGAGACGACTTGCCATCATAGACGAAAACTCAAAGTGGTTGGCATATGACCTCCGCGGAATACAGCGTCATCATCGAGGCCGCCGCCGACGGCACGTTCAGTGTCTACGTGCCCGACTTGCCCGGCTGCGTCTCGACCGGCACGACGCGCGAGCAAGCCATCGACTCCATCCGCGAAGCCATCGCTGGTCACATTCGAACGCTCAGAGACCTCGGTGAACCGGCCCCGCCGCCACGCTCGCAATCACAAGTCGTCGCGGCGTGACTCGCCCCAGACAGCTCGACGACTCATCAGCGATTTCTCCCGTGCGGTGGATTCGTGCCGCTCGCACTCTACGACCGGGCTCCAATCTTCTCGGCCAGGCTGATGGCAAATAGCTCCGATCGCTTCATCCCCTTCGCCTTGGCGTACGCGTCGGCGTGTTTTAGCAGACTCTTTTCGACGGTAACAGAAACGATCCGCGTGCCGCCTTTGCCGAACCTTGGGCGACCGGCCTTCAGCTTCTTCTGCGCCTGTTTCCACCACGCGCGTTCCTCCGCGTTCAAGGGTTTGGAGCGGGACTGACGCTGCTCGGGGCTCTCGGCTTCGAGTGCGGCGAATACCTTGGCTCGCTCCTGGTCTGTCATCGTGTCAAACTTCTCGCCGGTCAGATTCTCTCCCTCTTTTTCCGACAGACGCGAACCTCTTGTTGCTTTCCGTGTTGCCATCTTCATCACCTTCGGCGTATCCGCCGCTGTCCAGGATGGAGGGGCGGTCGATTTGTCGCTGTTTAATAGCCGCGGACGGAAGTCCGCGGGGAATTTGCGCGGGTGGTCACCGCGTCGCCGGTTCCGGCAACAGCTCGATGCGGACGCGCTTCACGCGCTGCGGTTCGGCATCGAGCACGGTGAACTTGGCGCCGCCTTGCTCGATCACCGCGCCGGCCTTGGGGACGCGGCCCAGGGTGGTGGAGATGAATCCGCCGAGCGTGTCGTAGCCGGCGTCTTCGGGGAGGGACAAACCCGTGAAGCGGTTGACCTCGTCGAGGCGGAGGCGGGCGTCGGCTTCGCTGGCCAGATCGTCGATGCGGCGAAACATCGGCGGGGTCTGCGGCTCGTGCTCGTCGCTGATCTCGCCGATCAATTCCTCGAGCATGTCTTCGATGGTGACCAGGCCGGAGGTGCCGCCGTATTCGTCCAGCACCACGGCGATGTGCACTTTTTGCAGGCGGAAATCCTGGAGCAGATCGCGCAGGGACTTGGACTCGGGGACGAAAAACGCCGGGCGGGTGACGGCCTTGATGTCGAACGGTTTACTGGGCTCGCCGAGATGATGCAGCAGGTCGCGGGCGTAGAGAATGCCGATGATCTGATCGACCGTTCCGCTGTAAACCGGGATGCGGGAATGGCCGGTCTGCTGGATGACGGCCTTGACCCGTGCAAGGCTGGCGTCGGCGGGGATGGCCTGGATCTCGGCACGCTGGGTCATGATCTGGGTGACGGGGGTGTCGTGGAAACCGATGGCGGATTCGATGATGACGCGTTCCTGCCGATCGACGACGCCGTCTTTTTCACCCTCTTCGACGACGGAGAGAATCTCCTGCTCGATCTGCTCGGGGGCCGGGCTGTCGGTGGCGCCGACGGTGTTTTGCACGCGGGTCTCGACCAGATTCATGATGCTGGAGAATGGGGAGAGGGCCCGGCGGAGCAGATGCAGGGGCCAGGCGGAGGCGTCGATCAGCCCGGGGCCGGCGATCTCGGCGATGGCGTGGGGCAGGGCGACGGAGAAGAAGAACGTGAGCGCCAGCGAGCAGCCGGCCGCCAGCCAGAACGCGAGCATCGGGTGGGGAATCGAGCGGTGCAGGGCGTCGAACAGCGTGAGGGCGATGAGCGTGTTGGCAACCAGCCGGGCGACGGCGGTGACCACCAACAGCTCGGGGCGGTGCTCGATGGTGGGTTCGAGCCAGCGGGTGCGATGGTGGCGTTCGAGCTGCTTTTCGAGGCGCAGCCGGGTGATGTCCCGCAGCGCGTAGTTGAGGGCGGCGAAAAACAGAGAAGCCAGGGCCGCCACGGCGATGGCCGCCACGTAAAGGTACGCGGACATCATTCAACTCCGGTGCGGCGGCGGGTTGGGGAAGGGCCGAAAACCGGTCCGACTCCCAGTGCTGTGAGAATCTGATCTTCGCGGCGGTGCATGGCTCGGAAACCCCGGTCGGTTCTATCGTCGAACCCGCACAGATGCAACAACCCATGCAGGCCATACAATAATAGCTCGCCGGCGGCATCGCTGCCCCGCAATTTAGCCTGCCGGAACGCTTCTGGGACACAAATCGCTATTTCGCCGGCAGTTATGTCGCCGGCCGAATTTTTGTCCAGCTCGAACGTGAGCACATCCGTGGGTCCGGGAATATGAAGAAATTGCCGGTGCAGGCGGGCCATGGTGCGGTCGCCGACCAGAACCAGCGACAGCTCGCGCAGCGGTGGGCGGAGCATCTGGTGGGCTTGGCGCACCCGGCGGCGCAACATCGGAACAAACGGCCGGCCGTTGCGGGCGGGGGCGGCAATCTCCAGCAGCAAAGTGGGCATCAAGAGGCGGAAAGTTATGCGATGCGGGCGGCCGGGGGCGGCGGATCTTTGGAAGCCAGGGCCGCCGTCGAGGGGTAGGCGATGCGGCCGTGATAAATCGCCAGCAGCGACTTGACCATCGAGCGTTCCATCTGTTCCAGGTCGCGCATTGTCAGGGCGCAGTCGTCAAACTGGCCGTCGAGCAGGCGCTTCATCGCCAGATCGTGAACGAGGGTTTCGACGCGGCTGGCGTTGGGCTCCTGCAGCGTGCGGGTGGCGCTCTCGACGGCGTCGGCCAACATCACGACCGCCACCTCGCGGGTCTTGGGCTTGGGGCCGGGATAGCGGAACTGGTGCTCGCTGATGGCGGGCATATCCGGCTGATGCTGCTCGTGCTGTGAGCGGGCCTGGTGATAGAAGAACTCGACCAGGGTGGTTCCGTGATGCTGTTGAATGAACGGCACGATGCTGGTCGGGAGATTGTATTCGTGGGCCAGCTCGACGCCGTCGCGCACGTGGCCGGTGATGATCATCAGGGAGACGTTGGGGCTGAGATTCAGATGCCGGCTCTCTCCGCCGCTCTGGTTCTCGACGAAATAGTCGGCTTTGTTCATCTTGCCGATGTCGTGATAGTAGCTGGCGACGCGGCAGAGGAGGGAGTTGGCGCCGATGGTCTCGGCGGCGGCTTCGCTGAGGGTGGCGACTTGGAGGCTGTGGGTGTAGGTGCCGGGGGCTTCGGCGGCGAGCCGGCGGAGCAAGGGCTGGCTCAAGTCGGCCAGCTCGAGCAGCGTCATGCCGGTGGTGATGCGGAAGGAGCGTTCGATGAAGGGGAGAATCCCCAGCACGATAAAGCCTGCGGTGAGCCCAGCCCAGCCGGCATAGAGACAGTTGAGCAGGACAAACCGCCAGGGATCGAAGGCGAGCAATCCGGCCGCCGCGGTGGCAACGACCATGCCCAGGGCCGCGGCTCCGCCAACCTCGATGAGCTTGCTGCGAGTGCGGATTTCGTCGAGCAGGAAGCAAGTGAGCAGGACGCCGACCCAAATGATGATGAAGAACGGGACGCCCTCGTTGAGCGCCAGCGTGGCCAGCGTGGCGTGCATGCTGGCCATGCCCAGGCCGAACCGCTGGTCATAGGCGATGGTCAGAATCATCGCCACCAGCAGCGTGGGGGCGATCCCAAACAAATAGAGCGGGAGGTTGCTCAACCCGGCAAGCTGATTGACCAGCAGCATCGCCAGCAGCAACCCGGCCATGGCCATGGCCCGGGCGTGATTGGTCACGATCCGCGGCTGATAGCGGACGATGTAGCTGCTGATCACGATGGTCATGATCAGCGCGAACAGGGCGGTCCCCAGTTCCGCGCGCCAGCGCGACCCTTTGAGGCTGCGGAGATATTGATCGTTCTCGGCCTTGAGCAGTTGCCAATCCTGCTGATCCAGCACCATCTTGGATCGCGGGACCAGCACGAAGTCCGCGGGATAGACGCGCTGCCCGGCGTCGGAGGAAACCGAGTTGCGCGCGTTCTCCTGAGCCTCGGCAGTGGCGACCGGATCGAGCTGATAGTTGGGCACGAGCTGCGAAAGGCTGTAATCCACAATCCGCGGCTGGAGAGCCAATAGGAAATGGTTCTGGGCGACGTCAGCGAGAATGGCGCGCAGATCATCGGAGTGAGGGACGAAGGTACGCTCGGCAGCGATCACGCCCTCACCGTCAATCTTCACATCCCGGCGGGCGCGAATGTCGTCGGTGCGATCCTCGGCGGCGAGGATGTAGATGGGCCATTTCTGGCCTCCGGCGAGGATGCGATAGTCGCGCAGCTCCTGAATATAGGCCGAGACGCGCCTGGCGAACGCCTTGTGTCCCTCGGAAGAGACGTATCGGCGAAGGGCGGTTACCGAGCCGGCGTCGAAGATGTCGCGCAGGTCGGCGGGAAGCGCGTCGGTGCCGCCCTGGGCCATGCGGTCGGGCAAGGCCAGCAACGATTGCTCCAGGTCGTTCCAAATATCGTTGGGCACGGGGCGATAGACGCGCGGTTCCCGGTCGGCCGCGTCGCGCTGAACGCTTTCAAGCTGCGCCGGATCGCTGTAAGCGAAGCGCACCCGGCTGACGATGTCGTGCGAAATCCACTGCCCCGGCCGATAGGGCATCACGCCCTGGCGGAGCATGAGAATCAGCGTTGCGATGATGAAAAACCCCGCGGCGATGAGCAGCGACGCAGACCCGCCCTGTTCGCGCAGCTTGCGCCAACCGGCCGGCGGCGTGTGCGCGAGAGTGCGCTTGCGAATCTCATCCCGGCGGACGCGACTGAGGTCGGCGATGGCCATGACCCGTTGCTGGTTGTGCACCTTGGCCCGCGAGCGGCGTCGCGGATGCGGCGGCAACTAGCAATCGCTCCTTTCGTAGGCGTTGACGATGGTCTGCACCAGACGATGGCGGACAATATCGCTCTGCTCCAGCTCGACGATCCCGATGCCGTTGATTCCGCGCAGGCGGGTGATCGCATCGACCAGGCCGCTGCGCGTGCCGTCAGGGAGATCGACCTGCGTGGCGTCGCCGGTCACGATCATCTTCGAGTCATGCCCGAGGCGGGTGAGGAACATCAGCATCTGGGCGGCGGTGGTGTTCTGCGCTTCGTCAAGGATCACGACGCATTCGTTGAGGGTTCGGCCGCGCATGAAAGCGAGCGGGATGACTTCGATGACGTCGTTGACCATGAAGCGTTTGACCTGCTCGAAATCCATCATGTCGTGCAGGGCGTCAAACAGGGGACGCAGATAGGGGTTGACCTTGGCCTGCAAGTCGCCGGGGAGGAATCCCAGCCGCTCGCCGGCCTCGACGGCGGGGCGGGCCAACACCAGCCGGCGGGCCCGGCCGCTCTTGAGCAGGCTGGCGGCGGCGGCGACAGCCAGATACGTCTTGCCGGTCCCGGCGGGACCGCTGCAAAAGATCAGGTCGTGTTTGGCGATCGCCTGGATGTAGCGTTTCTGCCCCTCGGTCTTGGGGCGGATGGCGTGGCCCTTGGCGTAAACGTCAATCTCATCATCGCTCCGCTGGCGCGTCTCATCGACGGCGGTGCCGATGGCCTGCCCCACGTCGTCGGCGCTGAGCCAATCCTGACGGCGGAGCTTGCGCTGCATCGCATCGAGCACCGCAGCGGCCCGACCGACCTGCGCGCGGTCGCCCGAGAGACGAAGCTCATCGTCCCGGCTGACAAGCTGCACGCCAAAGGTGTCGCGGATCATGCGCAGATACCGATCGGCCGACCCGAAGAGGGCCAGTTTCTTGTCCGGCTGCTCGAGTGTGATATTCAGGTCCACGGCTAAGGAGCGAACAACATTAGTGCCAAGGGCGTTTGCCTCATGCAAAGCGGTTGATGGCCCACATTGTTGCCAAATGACGGCTGGATGTCGAGAAGCGAACCGCCCCATAACATGATTTGGCGGCGGGACCGGCCTCGGCGGTTGATAAGATGTTACGGATATGAGGCTTATGAATACAGGGCAAAAAGGCTGAAGAGAAGATAGGCAAACGGTGACGCAAATAGCGGGCTGTCGATGACATCGAGAACGCCGCCGAAGCCCGGGATGAGCCGACCGCTGTCTTTGACCTGGGCATCGCGTTTCATGAGGCTTTCGAGCAGATCGCCGACTTGTCCGATGCCTCCGATAACCACGCCGAACGTGAACGCCTTGAGCGGGTTCAGATGAACCTCCGGAACGAATGGGGCGCAGAGGATTCCCACGACGCCGGCGGTGAGCAGGCCGCAGAAGAGTCCCTCCCAAGTCTTGCCGGGACTGAGCCAGGCGATGAGCTTGTGGCGACCGAGGGCTCGGCCGCCGAAGTACGCGCCGATGTCGGTGAATTTCACCACCAGGAGAATCATCAGCACAACCATGGTGCTGCCGCTGAAGTGTTCGGACTGCTTGACGCGGATGGCCATGATGAACCAGGCGAGCCCGCCGAGATAGAGCGTGGCCAGGACGGTGCCGGCCATGCGCAGTATGGCGGCGTCGGTCTGACGATCCCACGCCCGCCGGGCCGCCGCCAGCAGCATCACGAAGACGATGATGAACGCCAGCGTCGAGGTGGCATAGACCTGAAACCGGGGAAGCTGGGTAAGAAAGGCATGCAGCGCCAACGCCCCCGCGCCGAAGGCGGAGATCAGGCGATAGGGCCGAACGTGCTCGGCGGCAAAGAGCGTGGCCAATTCGGTGATGGCCACGGGGAGGATGATCATCAGCAGAATGAGCAGGCCGACGCCGCCGATTCCGTGAGTCACGGGGTGGTGGACGTGGGAGCGGACATTCCAATCGCGCGTCCAGCGCTCCACGGCCGCGTCGAGCCAGAGCAGGAAGAACAAACCGGCGAGCATCATCGAGCCGAAGGTCAGACGATAGCGGAGAACGCGTTCCATGAATCGGGGAGGAGATGGGCCGTCTTCACCGCAGCGTATCGGTCGGATCCAATGCCCCGAATCGGCGGTTGCGCGACGCATAGGCGAGCAGGGCCTCGTGCAGATGATCGACGCCGAAGTCGGGCCAGAGAACGTCGCTGATGAACAGCTCGGCGTAGCTGATTTGCCAGAGCAGATAATTGCTGATGCGCATTTCGCCGGCGGTGCGGATGAGCAGGTCGGGATCGGGAATGCCTGCGGTGTAGAGGTGGTCGGAAATGGTCGATTCCTGAATCTGCTCCGGCCGTAGCCGCCCGGCACGCACTTCCTCCACGATCGCCCGCACCGCGTCGGTGATCTCCGCGCGGCTGCCATAGTTGAGGGCCAGAATGAGGTTCAACCCGTCATTGTTCCGCGTCACGTCCAGCGTTTGCTCGACCTCATCGAGCACCGGCTGGGGCAGATTGTCGAGCCGGCCGATCTGGCGGAAACGGATGTTCTGCTCGATCATCGTGGGCCGTTCCTGGCGCAGATAATCGATGTACATCTGCATGAGAAACGAGATTTCGCCGGGGGGCCGCTTCCAGTTTTCCAGGCTGAAGGAATAGAGCGTCAGGAAATCCGGGCCGCCGCGGTCTCGGCGCAGCTCGGCACATTCGCGCACCACCTTGACGACGGTTCGCGCACCCTGCTGGTGTCCGCGGACCCGTTCCAGCCCGCGCTGCACCGCCCAGCGGCCGTTGCCGTCCATGATGACGGCAATATGCCGGGGAATGCGATCGAGCGGAATGTTATCCAGCAGGCTCATGTGCGGTCGTGAATGCCCTCGATCCGGACAAGGCTACGCCGGGAAAACCCAAACGTAAAGCGGGGCTGGGGAACCGGCGGGGGGGGTTATCACAATTTACTTTTAGCGGCGGTGGGCCCCGGGGGGGGGGGGGGCCGCCAACCACCGG
>Ga0302326_10006843_pt1 | contig 25454 bp, 23 predicted proteins | sample Palsa_T0_3_FD_202264 | JGI IMG/M metagenome (GOLD analysis project Ga0302326, IMG submission 202264) | Peat permafrost microbial communities from Stordalen Mire near Abisko, Sweden - Palsa_T0_3 | ecosystem: Environmental > Terrestrial > Soil > Palsa > Peat permafrost | place: Sweden: Abisko... | reverse complement strand
CGGGCACCGGCACCGTGTTCAGCATCTTCGCCGGGGTATGCGTCCTGGCCTGCGGGTTCGCAGTCCGCTGGATAGCGGAGACTGGATACCGGAGATCCGGGCCAGGACACTGGAGCATGTCGAAGGCAAGCTCGTCTTGCCCCGTAACTAGCCGGGACCCCGCACGGGCGCCGTGCCCGCTGCCAGTCTCGTTAGAAATGAAAGATACGGGTCCGGCCCCCGCCGGCACCCGCGCGACCAACAGCCGGTTCCCGCTGCGGCGCCGGACCGGGAGCGAAGGGAGAACCGCCATCATGGGATGTGAGGTTTCCTGGTTCGCCGCCCTGTGCGACGACGATTACGAATTCCTTGGCGTGCCCGAGCCGGCGCTCCAGTCGAGCTGGGACCACTGCCGTACGATCGCGCTCGCGGCCGAGGCGGGCGGCTACGACAACCTGCTGCTGCCGTCGGGGTATGCGATGGGCATCGATTCGGTCAGCTTCGCGGCGGGCATCGCCCCGGTCCTGCAGCGCATGCAGCTGCTGGTGGCGGTGCGGATGGGCGAGATGTGGGCCCCGCAGCTGGCCCGGCAGCTCGCCACGCTGGACCAGATGCTCGGCGGGCGGCTGACCGTCAACATCATCTCCTCCGATTTGCCGGGCCAGAAGCTGGACTCGGGACCCCGGTACCAGCGGACGCTGGAGATCATGAGAGTGCTGCGTGACCTGCTGGGCGGCAAGCCGGTGGACTTCCACGGCGAATTCGTCGACCTGACCCTCGATCCGCCGCGACTGCGGCCGAAGGGCGGCTGCCCGCCGTTCTACTTCGGCGGCCTGTCCGAGCCTGCGCGGGAGGTGGCCGCGCAAGCCGCGGACGTCTTCCTGATGTGGCCGGACACGCTACCGGGGGTCAAGGCGGTGATCGGGGACATGCGGGCCCGGGCGGCCCGGTACGGACGCGAGCTGCGGTTCGGCTACCGGGCGCACGTGATCGTCCGGTCCACCGAGGCGGAAGCGCGGGCCGCGGCGCGGCGGCTGCTGTCCCGGCTGGACGCCCAAACCGGAGAGCAGATCCGGCGGCGATCGCTGGACACATCCTCAGTGGGTAACGCCCGGCAACGGGAATTGCGGGAGGAAGCCAACCACGAGGGCTACGCGGAGCCGCAGCTATGGACGGGGATCGGGCGGGCCCGTTCCGGTGCCGGGGCCGCCATCGTGGGCGACCCGGACCAGGTGCTGGCCAAACTGCGGGAGTACCAGCAGCTCGGCATGGATTCCTTCATCCTGTCCGGCTACCCGCACGTCGCCGAGGGTGACCTGTTCGCGCGGCACGTCCTGCCCAGGCTGGACCACGCCCCTCTCTTCCCCCGCTTAGGCCGGTCCGCCCGACTCTGCGCCCGGCAGGGCGATGTCCTGCGGTTACGGGGAGCGTTTTCAGCGAATAGCACTGAGTACGCTCCCCGTAACGGCAAGGGGCGGCCCTGGCCCGGGGCAGCCCGGGGTCAGGCAGTGACGTAGGAGGCGGATTCGCCGCGCAGGGCAGTGCTGCGGCGACCGTCGACGCCGACCGGGATATCGCCGGCGACCGTGATGCGGTGCATCCGGCGGGGCAGGTCGCCGTAGTCGTCGATGGCGTAATGCTGGGTCGCGCGGTTGTCCCAGATGGCCAGGTCGCCGGGGGCCCAGCGCCAGCGGACGGTGTTCTCCAGCCGCGTGACGTGCCGCTGGAACAGCTCGAACAGGTAGCGGGAGTCCGATGGGGACACGCCCAGGATGCGCTTGACGAACTGGCCGAGCACCAGCGTGCGCTCCCCCGTCTCGGGGTGGACGCGGACCACCGGGTGCTCGGTCTGGAAGATCGTGGACAGGAACACCTCGCGGTGATGCTGCTCGTCCCGGGCCGACCTACCGCCTACGCCGCCGCCGGACTGCTCGGCGTAGTCGTATTCGTTCGTGTGCAGCGCCCGGAGGCTCTCGGCCAGGGTCCGCAGCTCCGGGGAGAGGCTCTGGTACGCGGTCGCGGTGTTGGCCCAGCAGGTGTCGCCGCCGTAGGGCGGGAGCGTCACGGCCCGCAGGATGGAGACCGCGGGCGGCCGGTCGACGAACGTGACGTCGGTGTGCCAGGCGTTGGCCTTGCCCCCGCCGGCCTGCGCGTCCAGTTCCAGGACGTGAGGCTCCCCCGCGGCCCCCGGGACGGTCGGGTGCGCCGCGGTCAGCTCGCCGAACAGGCGGCCGAAGCCCGCCTGTTCCGCGTCGGTCAGGTGATGCTGACCGCGGAAGAAGATCACCTTGTGCTCGCCCAGGGCGTGCCGGACGCTGCTGAACACATCGCCCGGCAGGTCCGCGGTGATACGAACGCCGGTGACCTCCGCACCGATGTGGCCCGCGATGCGCCGGATGTCGATGGCCGGTGCACTGGTGGACATGGGTCTCCCCTCTGCGGGGCCGCGCGCCCGGTTCCGTAGGCGCCCCTGGCCGTCACCGCGAGCAAAACACTGAGGCAAACGCGATGTCAATAATTTAGACGGGTTTTAGAGACTTTAGGTGCCGGTCGGGGTGACGGGCGCGTCCCGTATCCTCATCAGAATGGGTCCGGCCACGACGTTGACGGAACTGGGGGCCGCGCGCTTTGTGGTGGCCGTCGACACGATGTTGGCCGTTTACACGGCGGCCATGAAGCCGGCGGCCTCGCAGCTGGCGGGGCGGCGCGCGATCATGGCCCGGCACGCCACCAATCCCGGCTTCCGAGCGCTCGCCGTGCTCGATGCTGACGGGCAGCCGGTCGCCTTCACCTACGGCTTCCACGGTGAGCCCGGGCAGTGGTGGCACGACGTGGTGAACTTTGCGCTGTCCGCTTCGGTCGGCGCCGCCGAGGCCCAGCACTGGCTGACCGACTCGTTCGAGGTCGCCGAGCTGCACGTGGCCCCGGCCTACCAGCACCAGGGGCTCGGCCGGAGCCTGCTGTACCGGCTGACCGCCGACCTGGAGGAGCCCTGCGCGCTGCTGTCTACGCATGACTCCGAGTCGCCGGCCCGGCACCTCTACCGCAGCGCAGGCTTCGTCGACCTGCTGACGACGTTCCGGTTCTCCGGCGGGGACCCGCCGTACGCAGTGATGGGCGCCGAGCTACCACTGCGGCCGGGCCCGCGCCTAGTCGGCTACGGCGTGGCCGGGCCCGGCTCCTAGCAGGCTACAGCGTGGGGCCGGGGGCTCCTAGCCGGCTACAGCGTGGCGGCCGGGGCTCCTAGCCGGCTACGGCGTGGGCGGCGCGCATCCTGGCCGCCCGCTCGGCGAGGCCGAGCCGCTGGTAGATCTCCCGCGTGGCCCGCGACCAGTTCAGAGTGTAGAAGTGCAGGCCGGGCACCCCCTCGGCGAGCAGCCGCTCGCACATCGATGCCGCGTAGCCCACGCCGATCTCGCGGACGGCGGCGCGGTTGTCGGCGACGGCGTGCAGCCGCTCGGACAGCTCCGGCGGGATACGGGTGCCGCCCAGCTCCTCCGCGCGGTCGACGACCCGCACGCTGGTGATCGGCATGATGCCGGGGATGATCGGCACGGCACAGCCGTACGCGGCCACCCGGTCACGGAGCCGCAGGTAGTCCTCGGGGTAGAAGAACATCTGGGTGATGGCGAAGTCCGCCCCGGCCCGGCACTTGCGGACGAAGTACTCGACGTCGGAGTCCAGGTCGGCCGAGCGCGGGTGCTTCTCCGGGAAGGCAGCGACGCCGACGCAGAAGTCACCGGCCGACCGGATGAGCCGGACCAGGTCGTCGGCGTGCGCCAGGCCCTCCGGGTGCGCCGTCCACTCCGCGTTCGGGTCGCCCGGCGGGTCCCCGCGCAGGGCCAGCATGTTCCGCACGCCGACCGCCGCGTAGGAGCCGATGACGTTCCGGAGCTCGGCGACCGAATGGTTCACCGCGGTGAGGTGCCCCACTGGGGTGAGCGTGGTCTCCTCGGCGATCCGCCCAGTCACCCGGACCGTGCGGTCCCGGGTCGAGCCGCCCGCACCGTAGGTGACCGAGACGAACGTCGGCCGCAGCGGCTCGAGCTGCCGGATCGCCCGCCAAAGCTGCTGCTCCTCGGCGTCGCTCTTCGGCGGCATGAACTCGAACGAGAAGGACTCACCGCCGGCCGCGATCAGGTCCCGGATGGCGGCGGCGTGCCGGGCCGGACGGGACGGAGTACCGGCGGGCGCAATAGGGCTTCGCGGGCGCGGAGGCATGCCTCAGGGTAACCGCTGGACCCCGCGAACGGCCAGGGACGCCCGGCGCAGCGGGCCGGTCACGGGACGCGGGGCAGCCGGGCCGGTCACGGGACGCGGGGCAGGCGGGCAGCGAACGCCGCCGTGGCCGCGGCTGGGTCGGGCGCGTCGGTGAGCGCGCGGACCACCACCACGCGCCGGGCCCCGGCCTCCAGCACCTGGTTTAGGTTGCCCAGTGTGATGCCGCCGATCGCGAACCAGGGACGCCGGGTGTCCAGCGCGGCCGCGTACCGTACCAGCGGCAGGCCGGGCGCGGGACGGCCCGGCTTGGTCGGAGTCGGCCAGACCGGGCCGGTGCAGAAGTAGTCCACGCCCGGCGCGGAGGCCTCGGCCGCTGTCTCCAGCTCGGCGTGTGACGACCGCCCGATCAGCGGGCCCGGGCCGACAATGGCCCGGGCCACCGCGACCCGGAGATCGTCCTGGCCGAGGTGCAGGATGTCCGCGCCCGCGGCGTAGGCCAGGTCCGCCCGGTCGTTGACGGCGAACAGCGCCCCGTGCCGGGCAGCCTTCTCCCGGAACACCTCCAGGAACGCGAGCTCCTGCGCGGCCTCCAGGCCCTTCTGCCGCAACTGGACGACGTCCACCCCGGCACCGAGCACAGCGTCCAGGAAGGCCGGGAGATCACCCTGCCGCTCCCGGGCGTCCGTGCACAGGTAGAGCCGGGCCGCCGCGAGCCGGTCCCGGAGCTGGTCCGGCGCGCCGGGCACCTTGGCCGGGCCGGTCACGGTCAGGCAGGCTGCTCGGTGGTAGCGGCCGGGCCAGTGAGCCGCAGCTCGACGCTGATGTTGCCGCGCGTCGCCCGCGAGTACGGGCAGACCTGGTGGGCCGCGTCGGCGGCCTCGCGGGCCTGCTCGGGGCTGGCGTTCGGCAGGTAGATCTCCAGCGTGGCCACGAGGTCGAAGGCGTCACCTTCGGGGCCGATGCCGATGTACGCCCTGACGGTGGAGCCGTCCACGTCGACGCCCGTCCGGCGGGCGATCGCGCGCAGCGCGCTGTGGTAGCAGGCAGCGTACCCGGCGGCGAACAGCTCCTCGGGGTTGGCCCCGTCGCCCGAGCCGCCCATCTCCGGTGGCAGGGCGAGGTCGAGGTCGATCCGGCCGTCGGCCGAGGTGACGTGGCCGTTCCGGCCGTCGCCGGTCGAGATGGCTTCGGCGGTGTAGAGGACTTTCTCAGGCATGATTAAACCCACCTCAAGAGCTCCGGAATGGGTAGGACGAAGGCGCGCGCGGCCGCCGTGCCCAGTGCGGCCCGGCAGCGCTGCCGCCCATGGTAGGGGAGAGCCGATCCCGCCGTCGGCCGGCCCGGCACCCTGCGTCAGCAGCCGCACAGGCACAGCGACGCCATCAGTCCGCGGCGCAATCAGCGGGTCGGCTCGGCGGCCGACAGCAGCTCCCGGAGCGCAGCGGCCGAGGTGAACTGGACGGCGGCGATCCCCGCTGCCCTGGCGCCCGCCACGTTCGCCGCGACGTCGTCGATGAACAGGCAGTCCTCCGCCGCGACGCCGAACCGCCGCAGCGCCAGCTCGAAGATCCGCGGATCGGGCTTGCACACGCCGACAAAGCTGGAGATGACGACGTCCTTGAAGCGGCACAGCAAGGGATAGGCCGCCAGCGTGGCCGGCCATACCTCGCCGTTGAAATTGGAGATCGCGTAAAGCTCCCGGCCCGCGTCGGACAGCTCGGTGACGAGCTCACTCATGCCGGGGACGGCGCCGCCGAGCATTTCCAGCCACCGGTCCCAGTAGGCGCTGATCAGCGCGGCCTGCTCCGGGTAGCGCGCGGACAGCTCCGCGACCGCGGCGGCGGACGGCTGGCCCGAGTCCATCTGCAGGTTCCAGGCCGGGCTGCACACCTCGGTCAGGAACCACTCGCGCGTCTCGTCGTCGGGGATTAGCTGGCGGAACAGGTACCGCGGGTTCCAGTCCAGGACGACACCGCCCAGGTCGAAGATAAGCACCGGGCGGGACGCGAGCCACACCGGGTCCTCGGCCACTCCCGTCATCTCGGGCTTGCCCGGTTCGTCCAACGTCTGCTCCCTTTCGTTCGGCTTACTGCGGCAAACCGGCCCGGGCAGGACCGGCAGGGCACGCGGCCCGGCTTACTGCGGCAAACCGGCCGGGGGCAGGACGGGGAGATCACGCGGCGCTCCGCCGGTGATCAGCCGGGCGAGCGCGGGCGTGTCGAGGTGGTCCGCGACCAGGTCGCCGAGCACGTCGAGCCGCGCCTCACGCAGCTGCGCGAAATCGGTGCCCGGCGCGGGCGTGAAGTCCCGGCCCGCCAGGCGCGCCACCTCGGTCAGGAACGCCCGGCGGAAGCCGTCGTTCTCCAGCGTGCCGTGCCAGCTCGTGCCCCACACCGCGCCGCCCGGCCCGGCCCGGCAGCCGTCCAGGAAGCGCTCGGCCGGAGCGGTGAGCCGGACGAGGCCGTGATGGATCTCGTACCCGGCGACCGGCTGGCCGAGCGCCGTGCCCACGGGACGGCCCAGGCGCTTTTCCGGGCCGAACTCCACCTGGGCCGGGAGCAGCCCCAGCCCGGCGACCTGGCCCGCTCGGGACTCGACCCGGTCCTCGATCTGCCCGGCCAGCATCTGGTACCCGCCGCAGATGCCGAGCACCGGCCGGCCCGCCTGCGCCCGCTCGGCGATGGCGGCGGCGAGCCCGCGCTCGCGCAGCCAGGCCAGGTCCGTTACGGTCGCCCGGGTGCCGGGCAGCACGACCAGGTCGGCGTCGGCCAGCTCGGCGGGCGCGCGGGCCAGCCGGACCAGCACGCCCGGCTCGGCGGCGAGCGCGTCGACGTCGGTGAAGTTGCTGATGCGCGGGAACCGGACCACGCTGACCCGCAGCACGTCGCGGCCGAACGGGGCCCCGCCCGAGCTGGCCCGGCGGTCGAGGGCCAGTGAATCCTCGGCGTCGAGCCAGAGGTTGTCCGCCCACGGGAGCACGCCGAGCAGCCGGCGGCCGGTCAGCCGCTCCAGCATGGTGATCCCGCTGTCCAGCAGTTCAGGCGCGCCGCGGAACTTGTTGATGAGGAAGCCGGACACGAGTTCCTGGTCCGCGGGGGGCATCAGCGCGAGCGTCCCGTACAGCGCGGCGAACACGCCACCACGGTCGATGTCGCCCACCACAATCACCGGCAGCCCGGCCGCGCGGGCCAGGCCCATGTTCGCGACGTCGGTGTCCCGCAGGTTGATCTCCGCCGGGCTGCCGGCCCCCTCGCAGATCACCACGTCGAACTCGGCACGCAGCCGGTCCAGGCTGGCCAGGGCGACCTCGCGGAGGTCCTTCGCCATGGACCGGTAGGAGACGGCGTCCGCCTCGGCGGCAGGATGGCCGAGGACGACGACCTGGCTGCGCCGGTCGCTGCCCGGCTTGAGCAGCACCGGGTTCATATCCGCGGTCGGCTCGACGCCGGCCGCGGCGGCCTGCATCACCTGAGCCCGGCCGATCTCCGCACCACCGGGGGTGACGAAGGAGTTCAGCGACATGTTCTGCGCCTTGAACGGCGCCACCTTCAGCCCCTGGCGGGCCAGCCAGCGGCACAGGCCGGCCGTGATCACGCTCTTGCCGGCGTCGGAATTGGTCCCGGCGACCAGCAGCGCCCCCTTCACCGGGACGGCCCCCGGCGCCGCAGGCCCGGCCGTTCCCGGGTGCCCAGCAGGGCGAGCCCGGCGGCCAGCACCGCGGCGGCGATCGTGACGGCGCGGGACAGCCGCTGCGCCCGGCGGATGTCACCGGGCTCTGGAGGACGGCCACTGCCGAGCTCCGGGCGGCTCTCGGTCACGCCCTGGTAGGTGCTGGCCCCGCCCAGCCGCAGGCCGAGCGCTCCGGCGAAGGCGGCCTCCGGGCAGCCGGCGTTCGGGCTGGGGTGGCGGCCCCCGTCGCGGCGGGCGGCCCGCAGGGCCCCGCCGGGGCTCCCGCCGACCACCGGGGCACAGGCGGCGGCGAGGACCGCAGCGAGCCGGGCCGGCGCCCAGTTGGCCACGTCATCCAGGCGGGCCGCGGCCCAGCCAAACCGCCGGTAGCGCGCTGACCGGTAGCCGACCATCGCATCCAGGGTGTTCACCGCGCGGTAGGCAGCCAGCCCGGGCAGCCCGGCGGCCGCCGCCCAGAGCAGCGGGGCGACCGCCGCGTCGCTGGTGTTCTCGGCCACGGACTCCACCACGGCCCGGGCGAGCTCCTTCGGCCCGAGCTGGCTGGGATCCCGGCTGCAGAGCCCCGGCAGCACCGCACGGGCGGCGGCCAGGTCGTTGGTGTCCAGGTGCAGCGCGGCTCGTTCAGCAGTCTGGCGCAGCGAACGGGCACCGGTGACCGCCCACACCCCGGCGGCGAGCGCGGCGGCGCGCGGCAGCGGACGGTCACGGGTGAGCCGGTGCGCGGCCACGGCGGGGCCGGTGGCAGCGGCCAGGCAGGCGCCGGTGTGCAGCGCGCCGCGGAGCCGGCTGTCCGCGTACATCCGGGTCTCCAGCCCGGCGGCCAGGCGCCCGAAGGCGGCCACCGGGTGGCCACGTCGGGGGTCGCCAATCAGCGCGTCCAGCGCCACCCCCGCAGCCAGGCCCGCCGCGAGCGGCCAGTCACGGCCGGCGCCCCGCGGCCGGCGGCCTGGGCGGACGCCCTTTCGCCTCAGCCGGGTGCCCGGGCGCGCGCCGTTGACCCGCGGCCGGCCGCCCGGGCTGGCGCTGCTGGGCGTCACCAGGCCTCGCCTGGCGCAACCTGCCCCCGTCCACGTCACCACAGCATCCGACACTAGGCGAAACCGCCGGGGGGCGGCTGGGCTCCCCCTGCTTTGCGCCCGGGTTGTTGGTCAGCTCCGGCTAGTGAGCGGTCAGCCCCGGTTGGGCGGCGGTCGGCGCCGGGTTGGGCGGCGCAGGCGAGCTTCAATCTCCGGCCGGTTGCGCTCCAGCCAGATCGCGGAGCGCAGCAACCGCTCCCCTACCCCAGCCTCCTGCATACGCATCCAGGCCCCACCACACATCCTGGCCCGCTGGGCGATGCTCGCCCGCGACCGCCTCAGCCACCGGCTGGCCACGGGCACCAGACGGGACCGGGCGGCGTAGGAGAGCCCGTACGCCTCGCAGAAAAGGGCGATGCGGGCCGGCACGTGGGCGTCTGGGAGCGCCGGATCCCGGTCGGCCGGGTCGGCGATCGGCGCCCAGTAGCGCAACGTCTGGATGATGTCGACCAGCCGTGTCCCGGGCCGCGCGAGATCGAAGTCAATGAACGCGTACGGCCGGGCGCCATCCGGCCCGGTGCGAAAGATGACGTTCTCCAGGTTCACGTCGCAGTGGCAGATGATGTCCGCGGGGCCGTCGACGAACCGGGTCAGCTCGCCGTCCCACTGCGCCCCCGGCGGCGGTTTGAAGCCGATCACCGCCTGGTGATAGCGCAGCAGCAATTCGGCCAGGTCCTCGAGAGTGGAATCGCGGATGGCGAAGTCCGGCAGCGAGCGCCTCCCGGTGAAGCCGGGCAGGTAGGTCAGGACTTCCCGGTTCCTGCCGTCGATGCCGAGCACGCGCGGGGCCCCTTCAAACCCGACAGCCTCCAGGTGCCGCAGCAGCGCGTGCACCGCGGGGGTATGCGACCGGACCGGGCGCCGGACGGTCCGGCCGACGCGGACGACACCCTCGGTCATGTCGCCACCGAGGAGGGGGACTTCGGTTTCCCCCGGGTCAGTGCCGAGGTAACGGGAGAGAATGGGGGTGTTCTCCGGGCATTCATGGTGCCCGCGGCTCACCAGGGTGAGGAGTGCGTCACGGCGCCCGGGTCCGGGACTGGGCCCGGTCTGCTCCTCGGCCGGACGACTCGGGCCAGGAACCGGCTGGGCCAACCCATGGGCCAGGTGTCCCGCGCCCAGGCCGACCTGCCGCTTCCTGAGCGCGTGGACGCGATGCTGCAGTTCCCGGGAGCGGGCCTGCAGAGCGAAGCTACGATCGGCCAGTTCATCCGAGCACTCCCGTAGCACATGAGCAAGGGACTGAATCACCCCGGGGAGCTCGCCCAGCGAGCACGACTCCCCCATGGCTGTTTCGGCCTCTGCGGCCGGCGGCCCCGAGCCGAAATTAGCCAGGCGGCTGGTCGGGCCGGGCGGGAGCGGCTCGATAAGGTCAGCCCCGGTCGCTTCGGCAGGCTGACGATCCGGGTACCGACGGGCCTCGGCAGACGGCAACGCGGGCAGGGCCTCGGTGATCGTCGCGACAGCGTGTCCAGTTAAAACCTCGTGAGGCACTTCAGCGTCACCCTTCACACTGGTAAGGAATCCGTGATCGGCGGTTTCTAACCAGACGTCATGAAAAGTGACGATAAACGGTTACTGCCCGCAGTCGCTAGTCTGCCCTCCGGGTAACTCCGCGCCTTACCCGCCATTGGCCAAAGCCATGTCAACGCTGAATGACCGGAGTCACGCCGGTAACTTCTGTTTCAAAATGACGAAGGCACTGTGTGGCAGATCTCATGCGGCGGCGGCCAGGCTTTACGGATGGTCAGCAATGCACGCCATTGGTGACCGGAATGGTAGTTAGCCGCTATTTCGTGGTTCTGATCCGGGCCGGACCGGGCGGATGCGGCGCCGCCCTGGGCGACCTGAGCTGGGCCCAGGCCGACCGTGGCGGCGGGCCCAGGCAGGCCGGACCTCCGGATGGTCCGGCCTGCCTGATTTTGGGCGGACGCAAGGGCATGGCATGCTGGACGCTGGCTGCCGTGGGTGGGGCGAGCGGATCTCACGGGATTGTTCGCCCGCCAGGGCCGGGTCAGTCGGATCTGCCGTCGCGATACACAGCGAACCTGCTTGTGGCCGACACGTGACCTTTGGCATGCACAATGTTGTGCCGGGCGCCCGTAGCTCAGTCGGATAGAGCAGCTGCCTTCTAAGCAGCGGGTCGCAGGTTCGAGTCCTGCCGGGCGCGCTCACCGGAAATCACAGGTCAGAGGCCATATTGGTCTGTGTGATGCGGTCGCTTACGGGGCACGCGTCGGCTACCGTGCCACTTTCGTGCCAGATGCGTCGCCGTCGTCGGCCGGTTTCCTGACCTGGCGCATCTGTGCCCGGGCCACTTTCCCAACCGTGTCGGCGAGCATGTGCTGCCGATCGACGCTGACCGTGCAGGCCTTGAGGTCGATATCGCCCCGGCGCAGCGCGGCCAGCTCACCCCACCGCAGACCGCCGAACGTTCCCAGCAGGACAAGTGCACGGTAACGCCGGCTGGCCAGGGAATTGCACGACAGGGTCATCCAGGAGGTCCTAGCGGCCGGGCTGGCCATCGACTTGTGCCTGGCCGACATGCCCGCGGGATCACCGATGCACACGAGGCTGGAACACGCCAAACGGCTGACCGCGACGAACGTGCGGCGACTGCGATCGGTTATTTCTGGCCGGAAAGCCTGCTGGTCACCCTGGGTCGCCCGAGGCGAGATAGCCACGGCGACGCAGGTACCCGAGCAATTCGTCGGCGGCCTGCTCCGGGGACAGCGGGCCGAGCACCGTGGGCGGGGTACGCTCCACGAGTGCTCCGGTCAGTTGCAGGGTGCGGTGCAGCGCCGTGCCGGACGGGACGGGGAGCTCACGCGGCCTGGGCCGGTACGGGTGGGCGCCCAGCACCGGAACCCGGTGTCCGGCCGCTGCCGGCGCGTCGACCACCGGGATGACGGCGCGCCTGCTGGCCAGCGTCTCGGGCAGCCCGGCCCGCCGCAGCCGCACCCCGGCCGCCTCGACGGACACGACGGCGGGGCGGCGCACCCGCAGTACCTCGCGGCGGCCGCCGTCCAGGCGGCGGTGCACCCGCAGCTCGCCGTCGCCCTCCGGTTCCAGCCGCACGACGCCCAGGGCCTGCGCCGCGTTGAGCGCGGCGGCGAGGAAGGCGGGAAACGAGCCGGTACCCCGGTCGGCCGAGCGGTCGCCGCACAGCACCAGGTCCGGCACTTCGTAGCGCTGCCGTAGGGCGGCGGCGAGCGCGGCGGGACGATTCTGCCCGCCACCGACCAGCTCGGCCGGGCGCGGACGCGAACTCCGGCGGTCCGGCTCGACGCGGAGGGCCCCGGTCGCCCCGGCCGCCAGTGCGTCTTTCAGCATCTCGTCGGCTTCGGCGGGCCCGACGGTGGCCGCGATCACCTGGGCGTCCCACTTCTCGGCCAGGCTCAGCGCATGCTCCAGGGCGGCGAAATCCGCCCGGTCCGGCCCGCGGTCGTGCGGGCTGGCACTGATCGCCCCGGTGAGCGGATCAACGTCGGCCTCCTGCCAGGACCAGCCCATCGCCGCCACGATCACGGTCATGTCATGTCACCCCTTGCGGAACACGACGCCGTCGCCGCCAGCCGGGTAGGTCCAGGTAATGGCCCCCTCGGCGTTGCAGACCTGATAGCACGTCCCGCACTCGAAGCACTGCTCGTAGTTGAACAGGATGCCGCCGTCGGTGGTGGGCACGAACAGGCCGGCCGGGCAGGCGTGCACGCAGTCCTTGGTCGTGCAGGAGCGGCATACGTCGGAGTCGACCGTGATGTGCGCCCGTTCTCCGACCCGGAACTCCACGGTCGCCATGCGCTCGTCGAAGGACACTTCGGGGTAGTGCATGTTACTTCTCCCTCATCGAAATGCCCGCAGCGCCTGCCATCCGTCCCGCGCGAGTGACCGCAGCTGGACGTGGTTGCGGCGGACCGCGCGAAAGAACTCCCTGGACATGCCGATCTTGGGTGTCGGGTTGGTGACGGTGAACACCTGCTCGACGAAATCGCAGATCAGACCCGGGTATTCGCGCTGCATCCGGTCGGCGAGCACGATATCCGCCGCGTTGCGATACCGCTTGTGGTCGGCGAGCACGAACGACGCCTCCATCCGGCGCCGGTACCCGGCCAGCCCGCGAGCGGAGGTGTCGCCGGCCGTGATCGCCTCCGCGGCGGTCTGGCCGGCCGCCAGCCCGGCGCCGATCGCGAAGTTGACGCCCTCCAGCCACAGCCCGGCGGCCAGGCACATGGACGCGGCGTCCCCGGCCACGAGCATGCCGTCGATGGCCAGCCGGGGCATGGCACGGTAGCCGCCCTCGGGGATCAGGTGGGCCGAGTACTCCTTCAGCTCCGCGCCCCGCAGGTACGGCGCGATGCCCGGATGCGTCTTGACGCGCGCGATCAGTTCCTCCGGCCGTGTCTTCGCGGCGGCCAGCCCGGTGAGCCCGACGACGACGCCCACGCTGACCGTGTCCAGGTTCGTATAGAGGAAACCCCCGCCGGGGATCCCGCTGGTGCAGCCGAGCATCTCGATGTCCAGACCCTGGTCGCCGACCAGCCCGAACCGCTCGTCGATAATCTCGCGCGGCAGCGCCAGGATTTCCTTGACCCCCAGGGTGGTGTGCTCCGGGCTGGTACGCGGCAGCAGCCCGGCCTCCTTGGCCAGGAAGGAGTTCACGCCGTCGCAGGCGATCACGACCTTGGCGTGGATGTCGCCGCCCGGCCGGTCGGTACGCACCCCGGTGATCCGGCCGGAGGCATCCCGCAGCAGGCCCGTGACCACCGTCGAGGTGACCAGCTGAGCGCCGGCCGCGACCGCCTTGTCGGCCAGCCAGGTGTCGAAGTCGCCGCGGTAGATGGTCATCCCGTTATACGGCGGGTGATCCCAGGCACTGGTGCGGTAGTCGACCGTCAGCGCCTGGGTCGGTGTCATCACCATGGTGGAGCGGCGGGTCACCCACCGCTGCACCGGCGCCTCCGTCCACCACTGCGGCACGACCTCGTCGAGGATCCGCCCGTACACCACGCCGCCGTACACGTTCTTGGCGCCGGGATAGGCCCCGCGCTCCACCAGTACCACGTTGCGGCCCGCCCGGGCCAGTTCGAGGGCCGCGGCGGCGCCCGCCGGGCCAGCCCCGACGACCACGGCGTCGGCGGTCATCGTGTCATCCGGCATGGCTCGCCTCCTCGGGCTGGTCCGCTGCTGCCCCGGTCACGCCAAGCCGGTCGGCCAGCACCGCGAGGACCGCCGGGGCGTCGGCGACGATCCCGAGGTCGGCCATCAGCGTCATCGGGCAGGACGGGTCGGTATTTACGCTCACCACGTGGGCCGGCTCGCCCAGCCCGCCGACATGCTGCGCCGCGCCGGAGATGCCGAACGCCACGTACAGCTCGGGGCTGACGGCGACGCCGGTCGTCCCGATCTGCCTGTCGTAGCCCATCCAGCCCGCGTCGGTCACCACCCGGGTGGCCCCCGCGCTCGCCCCCAGCGCGCCCGCCACGTCGGCCAGCAGCCGCATCACGGCCTGCCCGTCCGTTCCGGCGGGAACGAGTCCCGCGCCGCCGCCGACGATCCGGCGCGCCTCGGCCAGGTCCACCGTGCTGGGCTCGGGCTGCAGCACCTCGACGTTCTCGGCGTCCCACTCGGTGCTTCGTCCGGTTGCCGGCGTGCCCGGTTCGGCCGCCGGCAGCTCGGTCACCTCGGCCCGCCCCGCCGGGCCGGCCCTGCCGGGCTGCCCGGGCCGCAGTGTCACCACCGTCGGCCCGTCCACGGCGACCCGCAGCGAGAGGCGATCATCGAGCCTGGTCAGCTCGACCTCATGGGGCGTGCACCGGACCGCTCCCGCGAGCAGCGCGCGGCCCAGGGCCACGGCCAGTCTGGGGGCGAGATCACGGCCGTCCGGCGACGCGGGCAGCAGCACCATGCCCACGCCCGACAGGACCGGCGCCAGCGTAGCGGCCAGGGCGCCCGGCGCGACCGAGGACCGTTCGAGCAGCCAGACCCGGCGGCCCGAATCCAGCTCCCCGGCCGCCGCGCGCGTCCCCGAGCCCACCACGAGCGCGGCCCCGCCCGCCTCGGTCACCGTCTCGTCGGCGCCCAAGGGCAGCTGCCCGTCCCGGACCACTACGACGGCCAGGACCGCGAGATCAGCGGGCATGGTCATAGCGCCACCGCTACCCGGTGCCCCTCGATCACGGCGGCATGGGCCCGGCGCGGGGTGACGCAGTCGCCGACCCGGTGCACCTCAAACGGCGCCCCGCGCAGCTGCTGCCACAGCGAATCTTCCGGTGCCTGGTGGACTGCGCACACCACCCAGTCGCAGCGCCTGCGCGCGGCCTCGCCGGTGGGGTGGTGGAGCAGGGCCAGCTCCACCCCGGAGCCGCCGCCGGAGCCGCCGGCCTCCTCGTCAGCGCCGCCCTCCCCGTCAGCGCCGCCCTCCCCGTCAGCGGCGGCCGCGCCGATCACCACCAGGTCGGTCGCCTGGCGGATGCCCTTAGCGTGCGCGCGCACGTTGAAGGTCTCCATGTCCAGGGTGATGCCGAGATCCTGGCCCACGACCATGCCGGCGGTGATGATCTCCACCTCGCAGCCGCGGTCGGCCAGCAGCTCGGCGACGCTGGTCGCCTGGTGGAAGCCGAGGTCATCCACCACCACGATCCGCCCGGCCGGCTCGGCGCGGCCTTCGAGCACATCGCGGACGTCGACCACGCGGGGATGACCGCCGGCCCAGTAGGGTGCCTGTGGCCGGGCTCCGGTGGCCAGCACGACGGCGTCGGGCGACTCGGCGCGCAAGGAGGCGGCCGTGGCCTCCGCGCCGGTAGTGATCTCGACGCCGTAACGCTGGCATTCGGCGGCCAGGTTGCGCACCACGTCGAGGAACTCGGCGCGGGACGGCACCGACGCGGCCGCGGCGACCTGGCCGCCGGTCCGCAGCTGGCGTTCCTGCAGCGTGACCCGGTGGCCGCGCTGGGCCGCCGTGGACGCGGCCTGGAGGCCGGCCGGGCCACCGCCGACCACGATCACCCGCAGGCCCCGCCGACGGGGCGGCGGCAGCGCGATGGCCTCCCGGCCGGTGCGCGGGTTCTCGATGCAGCCCATCCACCGGTTCAGGCCCATCCGCCCGACGCACTCCTGGTTGCAGGACAGGCAGGTGCGGATCTGGGTGGCAAACCCCGCGCGGGCCTTGGCGACGAAATCCGGGTCGGCGATCTGCCCCCGCACCACGCCCACCAGGTCGCAGTGACCGTCGGCCAGCGCCCGCTCGGCCTGGACCGGGTCCTTGATCCGGCCCACCCCGATCACGGGCAGCCTGACCGCCTGCCGGATTGCGCTGGCGATGAACAAGGCGTACCCGGGCGGGATGCTCATGGACGCCTCGATCATGAACAGCGTGGCCGTGGCCACCCCGATGGAGGTGTTGATGTAGTCGACCTGGCCGGTCGCCTCCACCATCCGGGCCACCTCGACGGCCTCCTCCAGCGTGCTGCCGCCCTCGATCAGCTCATCGCCGCAGATCCGCACGCCCAGCGCACGCTCCGGCCCGATCGCGTCGCGCACGGAATTGATGATTTCCAGCAGGATCCGCGCCCGGGCCGGCAGCGACCCGCCGTAGGCGTCGGTGCGCTTGTTCGTCGCGGGCGATAGGAATCCGCGCACGATGGAGGAGTGTGAGCACTGCAATTCGATGCCGTCGAACCCGCCCTCCGCGCAGTACCCGGCGACGGTACCGTAGCCCGCGACGATCTCGGCGATCTCGTGCCGCTCCACCGCCTTGGGCACCTCACGGAACAGCTGGTCCGGCACCGGACTGGGCGCCCATACGGGCAGCCGCGAGAACATAGACGACGCTTGGCCCCCGTTGTGGTTCAGCTGCGCGAAGATCGGCACCTCGTGCGCGTGCGCCGCCGCGGTGATCTTCCGGTAGCCGGGGATGACCGTCCGGTGGAAGCCGTGGATCAGCTTCTCGTAGGGCCAGTCGGTGGGATGAGTGGAGTGCTCCTCGGTGATGATGAGCCCGGCGCCGCCCGCCGCACGGGCCGCGTAGTAGTCGGCGTGCTGCTGGCTGGGCAGGCCGTCCTCGGCGAAGTTGGTCAGGTGCGCGGAGAACACGATCCGGTTGCGGACCACCACCGGGCCGATCCGCAGCGGCGAGAACAGGTACCGGTACCGGCTGGTCGCGCTCATCGGCCGGCTCCGGTCGTGGCCAGGGCCCGGCCCGCGGCCGAGGCGGCCTGCTCGTCGGCCACGCCGATCGCCAGCGCGACCCGGCGCGCCTCCAGCACTGCCTCCAGCACCGTTCTGGGTGCCACGCAGTCGCCGGCCCGGCGGGTGCGGGGCCGGTGCAGGTACAGCGTCTCCTCCGGCAGCCGGTGCCCGCAGTGCACCAAGAGCACGCACTCCACCTCGCGCTGCTCTCCGGTCCACCGGTCCTCCAGCAGCACATGATCGTCGGTGACCACCCGGAGCAGGCTGCGCAGCTCGCGGTGTACGCCCGCCCGCTGCAGGCGTGAGTTGGCCTCGGCGAGGTCGCCGGTGAGGGCCAGCTGGCTACCGGCGATCTGGTCCTGGGTGACGATCGAGGTCGGCCGGCCGCTCGCGGCGAGCAGCTCAGCGACGCCGACCCCGACCGGCCCGCCGACCGGATCGAACACCACGGCCCGCCCGTCCGGCCATCGGCCGAACGCACCGGAACGGACCTGAGCGAGCAGGTCAGCGGCCTCCAGCACGCGCGCGCCCGCGGCGATGCGGTAATCGCGCGGGCCGGCGACCGAGCCCGTGGCCAGCAGCACGCGCATACGCTTGGCCAGCGCCTCGTCCATCTCCGACGCGGCCACCTCGTGCTCCAGCGCGACCGTCACGCCCAGCCGCTCCAGCTCCCGGCGCCACCAGTCCAGCACCACGCCCAGCCGCCGCCGTCCGTGGACCAGGGCCGCCGTGGTCAGCATGCCGCCCAGCTCCGGTCCGCGTTCGGCCAGGAAAACGCGATGCCCCCGCATCGCCAGCACGCGGGCGGCTTCCAGGCCGGCCGGCCCGCCGCCGACGACCAGCACCGAGCTGGGGGCCTGATCGGGGACGGCCGTGTCGCCGTCGTCGAGCTCATGGCCGCTGCTGGGCTCGATGACGCAGGTGATGACCGGATTCCGGTTGTCCCGGACCATGCAGGCCTGGTTGCATAGCAGGCAGGGGCGGATTCGTTCCGCCTCGCCGCTGCGCAGCCGCGCGACCAGGTCGGGATCGGTGATCTGCGCCCTGGTCATCTCGGCCAGATCGGCGGCCCCGTCGTCCAGTGCCCACTGCGCCTGCGCCGGGTCGACGACACTGCCCTGCAAGGCCACGGGCACGGCTCCGCCTACCGCGGCGCGGACCTGCCGGCACAGCTCGATGCCCGGGCCCGGCTCGGTATGCAGGTCGGGCCGGGTCGCCGGCACCGAGTAGATCGAACCCCGCACCACCACGAGATAGTCCACCTGGCCGGCTAGCCGCGCGGCCTGCTCGGCGGCCATCTCCGGGGTTACCCCGGCCCAGGGGGCCAGCTCGTCGCAGCTCAGTCGCAGCCCGAGCACCCGCCCGGTCCCGAGGGAATCCCGGACGGCGCGCAGCACACGCTCGGTGAGCAGCAGCCGGTCCTGGCCGTAGTCGTCCCCACGCTGGTTGGTCAGGCCGGAGTGGAACTGACGCAGCAGTGAGTGCTGGCCCGCATTGATCTCGACGCCATCCAGATCGGCTCCGGCGGCCAGGGCGGCCGCGGCGGCGAATCCTTCGACGACCGCGTCGATCTCGGTGCCGTCCATCTCCATGGGCAGCTCGCGCGAGACCGCGTCCGGCACCCGCGACGGCGCCCACAGCGCGGCCTGGGAGAACGCCGATGAGCCCTGCATCCCGGCGTGGCCCAGGCCGGCCAGCACCAGGGCGCCGTACGGACGGCAGGCCGCGACGACCTGCGCCCAGCCTGGCCCGCAATCCGCGGCCAGCGGTGCGCGTTCGTAGGGCCAGTCGGACGGGTGCACGCTCGCCGTCTCGGTCACGATGACGCCGCAGCCTCCGGCGGCCCGCCGCGCGTAATAGGCGACGTGCTTCGCCGAGATCCCCCGGTCCCGGCTGAGGTTGGTCTCGTGCGGCCCGAATATCACCCGGCTGGGCGCGCAGCGCGGCCCGAGGTCGACGGGATCGGTGAGGGACGTACTCATGCCGTGCCGGCCAGCGGGCTGAGGTCGCACAGCTTCGCCGGGACGCGCACCGACGGCATACCCAGCGGCACTTCCCGGCGGCCGTGGGAATGATCCGTCCCCGCCCGGGGCAGCCCGCCCTGGACGGCGGCCAGCGCGCTGGCGCCGTGTCCCTTGACACATTCAGGATCGGGGCCGTCCAGCGGCAGGCCGGTGAAGAATTTCGCCGCCATGCAGCCGCCCTGGCAGGCGCTGTACTCCGAACAGGAGCGGCACGCTCCGCCCGAAGTCTCGGTGCGCAGCTCGGCGAACAGCGGCGCCGATCGCCATACCTGCGCGAACCCGCCCGGCGCGCGCACCGTGCCGGCCTTGAACGCATCGTGGATGGCGAACGGGCAGGCGTAGACATCCCCGACCGGATCGATCAGGCAGACCACCCGGCCGGCCCCGCAGAGGTTCAGCCCGGGTAGCGGGCTGCCGCCAAGCGCGTTGAGGTGGAAGAACGAATCACCGGTCAGCACCCGGTCGCCGTGGTCCGTCAGCCATGAGTAGATCTCTCGCTGCTGCTGGTCAGTGGGGTGCAGCTCGTGCCAGACGTCAGCTCCACGGCCGGACGGGCGGAGCCGGGTGATCCGCAGCTGAGCGCCGAACCGGTCGGCTATGGCCGCGAAGTCGTCCAGCTGAGGCACGTTGTGCCTGGTCATCACGACGGAAATCTTGAAGTTCGCCAAGCCCGCCTCGGCCAGGTTCTCCATCGCACGCAGCGCCATGGAATAGGAGCCGTCGCCGCGGACCGCGTCATTGATCTCTCGGCTCGCACCGTCCAGTGAGACCTGCACGTCCACGTAGTCCGTGGCGGCTAGCCGCTGCGCGCGCTCGGCGTCGAGCCGCAGCCCGTTGGTGGAGAACTTCACGCCGACACCGCCGGCCACCGCGTAGTCCAGCAGCTCCCAGAAGTCCGGCCGCACGGTCGGCTCGCCGCCGCCGACGTTGACGTAGAACACCTGCATGGCCCGGAGCTCGTCGATCACCGACCGCATCTCCGCGGTGGTCAGCTCGCCGGGATCGCGGCGGCCCGATGACGACAGGCAGTGCGTGCACGACAGGTTGCATGCGTACGTCCACTCCCAGGTCAGGCAGATGGGTGCGGCCAGGCCGCCCTTGAACTGCTCCACCAGGGCGGGTACGCGCTCGGAGGGCGTCTTCTGGCCGCTGGCGATCGTCACGCTTCCTCGCTCCGCACCGTCTGGGGAACGATCATGTCCGCCGCAGCCAGCGAGGCCAGCGCCCGAAGGCAGGCATCGCGCCGGCCCTCGGGGACGGCGGTTAGGGCATCGGATACGCAGCGGTGGGAGCCGAGTCCGCGCACGAGCTCGACGAGCTCTGGCGCCTTCAGGAAGGAGAGCCGCCGGTTGCCGAAGTGATACGCGAGCGCCCCGAACGGCTCGGGGCGAATCGCCACCGCCGGGTTGAGCTCGTAGCCGCAGCCCGGCTCGAATGGTTGGGTCATCACGATGGCTCCGGTTTTAGTAGACGCCGCACATTCCATCGATCGAGACTTCCTCGACCAGAAGCTCCTCAGCGATCTCGGGCTCCTGGCCCGCGTCGAGGTCGTCGCTGACGCGCGGCGCATCAGCGGGCGAGGCGTCGGCTCGGGTGCCCTGCTGCATGAGAAGCCTCCTGGGTCAGCTGCGGCGGGACCGGGTGACGGCCTCGCTAATCTTCGCCTGATGCTGGTGACGGTATGGGGGCTGTGCGGGCCGTGTCACCATGCTTCCGGCCGTCATCACCCCATCCGGATGGATAGGTACCGGGCCGGGCGGACCGTGCTGCGCGGCCACGTGACCGTGCGGATCAGCCGTGCAGGACTGGCCCGCCCAGCGGGAGCGGCTGGCCGCCGGTGGCCGGGGCGCCAAAGCAGAGGTACACCCTGACCAAGACGAACGGGAACACGGCGTAGCCGGCCGCCTTCACCAGCCCCTCCGTTCGGGCAGCTGCGGTGCTGTACGTCAGGGCGCAAGGCGGTCGCGGTCGGGCGGACTCGGCGCGCGCGGGTTCCGCATCGCCGCGCCGCTGCTTAGCCTCGCCGCAACGGTGCTCCCGCTGATGGCGTCCGGCCGGCTGAAGCGGTCCTCGCACACTGTGCGCGGGAGCACACCATGGAGAGGAGCCCGTGCGCCATGCAGGTTGACGAACTGCTCAAGCCTTTCCCGATCAAGGAGTTCCACCCGTTCCCCCGGGCGATGCTGGGTCCGGGTGCTCACGAGATGATCGGGCCGGAAGCGAAGAAGCTGGGTTTCAGGAAGATCCTGGTGATGACCACCGGCCTGCGGGGCAGTAACACCGTCCACAAGATCAACGAGTCGCTGAAATACCACGGCCTCGAGACCGTCGTCTACGACAAGGTCGAGTCCAATCCCAAGGACTACAACGTGATGGACGCCGTCGCGTTGTACCAGGAGAACAAGTGCGACTCGTTCGTCTCGATCGGTGGCGGTTCGGCGCACGACGCGTGTAAGGGCGCCCGGATCTCAGTAGCGCACGACGGCCGCAGCGTCAACGAGTTCGAGGGCTTCAACAAGTCAGAGAACCCGAAGAACCCGCCACACATCGCCGTCTCCACCACGGCGGGCACCGGTTCGGAGACCTCCTGGGCTTATGTGATCACTGATACCACTACTGACCCGGATCAGCCGCACAAGTACGTGGCGTTCGACGACGCGTGCGTGACCACCCTGGCCATCGACGACCCGGTGCTTTACTACGACTGCCCGCTTGACTACACCGCCCAGTGCGGCTTCGACGTGCTGGCCCACGCCAGTGAGCCGTACGTGTCCCGGCTGAACTTCCCGCCGTCGCTGGGCAACGCGCTGTACGCCATCAAGCTGACCTCGGAGAGCCTCCGTGCGGCGGTGTGGAACGGCCAGGACCTGCCCGGCCGCGAAGGCATGATGTACGCCCAGTACATCGCCGCGCAGGCGTTCAACTCCGGCGGCCTCGGCATCGTCCACTCCATCTCGCACGCGGTCAGTGCCTTCTACGACCTCCACCATGGGCTGAACAATGCGATCGCGCTGCCCCGGGTGTGGGCGTTCAACATGCCGGCGGCCTACCAGCGGTTCGCCGACATCGCCGACCAGATGGGCGTCGACACGCACGGCATGACGGCCGTGCAGGCCGCCCAGGCGGCCTTGAACGCGGCCATCCGGCTGCTGCGGGACGTCGGCATTCCGGAGAAGTTCACCGACGTGACCCAGGACAGCTACTCCAAGAACCGCCTGGGCACGGGGCCGACGAAGTTCTACGAGAACGCCAAGACGATCACTGGTGATGCGGCCGACGTCGACCGGATCACCAATCACGTGCTCGGCGACGCCTGCACGCCAGGCAACGCCAAGGAATGCACATTCGAGACCGTCCGCCCGGTGGTCGAGCACAGCATGAACGGTGATCTGGACGACTTGCTCAGCTGAAGCCAGCGGCGGCCGATAACCCCGGCCGGGACGAACCGGAGGACGCGTGCCCCAGTCGACCGATGATTCTTCTACCTTTCTGTCGATCGACGACGTCGTCAGCCGGTTCGCCGCAGCCGGCTACATCACTGACCGGCGGCTGGCCACCACGATCTACCTGGTGTCACGACTGAACAAGCCGGTCCTGCTGGAAGGGCCGGCCGGGGTCGGCAAGACCGAGCTCGGCAAGACGCTGGCCACGGTGACCGGCCGCAGGCTGCTCCGGCTGCAGTGCTACGAGGGGCAGGACGAGACCCGGGCCCTGTACGAATGGGATTACGGCAAGCAGTTGCTGTACACCCAGATGCTGCGCGAGAAGATCAACGACATCATCGCCGACGCCCCCGATATCCCCGCCGCGGTCGCGCGGATCGAGGGCCACGGCGCGGTGTTCTTCTCTGACCATTTCCTGGTGGCCCGCCCGCTGCTGGACGCGATCCGCGGCGAGCAGCCGGCCGTGCTGCTGATCGACGAGGTGGACCGGGCCGATGAGGCCCTGGAGGCGGTGTTCCTGGAATGCCTCGGCGAGTATCAGGTCTCCGTGCCCGAGATCGGCACCTATACGGCCAAGACACCGCCATTCGTGGTGCTCACCTCGAACAACACCAGGGATCTTTCGGCCGCGCTGAAGCGCCGCTGCCTGCACCTGTTCCTCGATTACCCGGACACGGAACGGGAACTGGCGATCGTGCGGTCCAAGCAGACCGGGCTGCCCGAGGCCGCGGCCCGGCAGCTCGTCGAGGTGGTGCGCGGGCTGCGGGAGCTGCCGCTGCGCAAGAGCCCGAGCATCTCCGAGACCATCGACTGGGCCCGCACGCTGACCGTGCTCGGCGTCGACGAGCTGGACGCGAGCGTGCTGGCCGACACCCTCAACATCGTGCTCAAGTACGAGCGGGACATGCAGCGCGCCGTGGAGGTGCTGCCGCGCCTGGTCGACCCGAACCGGGAGCTGCCCGGCGCGGGTGCGGGCCATTCCCACGAGCACGGCTCCGACGTGCACGCGCATGACCATGATGGTGATCAGGGGCACCAGCACGAGCACGCCGGCAACAACGGCAGGGATGTCCGGGGGGCCATGGACCGGCCGGGCCGGCACGATGAGGGTTATTACGGCGCCCCGGGTCCCGGCCCGACCCGCCGCACCGAGCCCGGCCAGGGTCAGGGCAGCCGCTCGTTCGCGGCGCTCATCCGCCGACGGCCCGGCTGAGGGGAGCCGGGCGTGGAAGGGAGCCGGGCGTGGAAGGCAGCCTGCACCGCTTCGTACGCCTGCTGAGGCTGTTCGGCGTGCGCGTGTCGGTCGCCGAGGCGGCCGACGCCATGCTGGCCGCCGCGCAGCCCGGCGTGCTCGCCGATCGGCAGACGCTGCGGGCCGCGCTGCGCGTGACGCTGATCAAGGACCGGCGCGACGACGAGCTGTTCGATGAGCTGTTCACCGCGTTCTTCTCGCTGCGCCCGGTTGCCGGTCCGGCCGGCGAGCACGGTCACAACCATGCTCACGACGACCTGGCCGACACCGGCGAGCTGGAGTCGTTCACGGTTTCCGATGAGCCATCGGAGCTCCCGCAGCAGGGGCACAGCCATGGCAAGCCGGCGGACATAAGAGATTACTTCCGCCAGGAAGATCTCGCCCAGCAGTACAACCTGCACCAGGAAGCGAACAAGATCGACCTGGCGTCGGTAACGGACGAGATCGTGCTGTCCAGGGAAGGCGCCGACAGCGCGAGGGACGCGGGGGCGTCGGTGCAGCTGGAAACCGACCGGCTGCACAACCCCGGCATGCCGGGTCAGCTCGCGCCGGCCACCGGGCACCGGGTCGACACCGCACTGACCGTGGCGCAGCAGGAGGTGCTTCTCGGCTGGCTAGAGACAGCCGACGAGGATCCGGACGAGCAGACCCTGGCGATGCTGCGACGGCAGCTGGCAGGCATCATCACCGACCTGCCCGAGCTGCTGCGACGCTACCTGGACCGGGTCGGCGGCGCCGTGGTGGAGGCCAGGGTCGCTCAAGGCGGCCGGACCGAGACCGTGGACGAGCAGGAACGGGCCGAGCTCGAGGAGGCGCTGCGCCGACTGGCCCGCCAGCTCCGGGGCGCCCGGACCAGCAGGCAGCGCAACACACCGCGCGGCCGCGTCAACCCGGGCCGGACCATGCGGAAGAACATGGGCTATGAAGGCGTGCCGTTCCGTCCGATCACCACCAGCCGCACCGCGGACAAGCCCCGGCTGCTGCTGCTGACCGATGTTTCCCTGTCGGTGCGCGCGACCGCGCGGTTCACGCTGCACCTGGTGTACGGCATGCAGTCGCTGTTCACGCAGGCCCGCTCGTTCGCTTTCGTCGACGCGCCGGTCGAGATCACCGAGCTGTTCGCCGAGCACCCGCTGGAACGGGCGCTCGGGCTGGTATTCGACGGGCTGCCCGCTGGCGGCCTGCTTGACGTCGACGCCAGCTCCGACTACGGCACGACGTTCACCCAGTTGCTGTCGGAGCACTCAGCAGCGCTCGATCGCCGCGCCACGCTGATCGTGCTCGGGGACGGGCGGGGCAACGGCAACGACGCCCGGCTGGACACCTTCCAGGAAATCACCCGGAGGGTTCGCGAGACGATCTGGCTGACCCCGGAATCCCGTTACTCCTGGGGGCTCGGGGCGTGCGACCTGCCACGCTACGCGGAGTTCTGCGACCGAGTACAGGTGGTCGCCAATCTCACTGGGCTGCAGCGCGCAGCCCAGCAGATATCGGCGGAGGCGACGGGACGATGAGCGACCCGAACCTCATCTCCTCGCTTCCGCAGACCATCGACCCGCTCGCGCCGTGCCCGCACGGCCGC
>Ga0302326_10006842_pt1 | contig 25455 bp, 21 predicted proteins | sample Palsa_T0_3_FD_202264 | JGI IMG/M metagenome (GOLD analysis project Ga0302326, IMG submission 202264) | Peat permafrost microbial communities from Stordalen Mire near Abisko, Sweden - Palsa_T0_3 | ecosystem: Environmental > Terrestrial > Soil > Palsa > Peat permafrost | place: Sweden: Abisko... | reverse complement strand
CTGCTAGATGTGTTGAGAAATACTATCGCCCGACAGTAATCATGACGGAATCCAACAACAAAATCACCGGATCTGCACGTAGCGTCAATGGTTTTGATCTCTATCAGGCAATTGTTAGCTGCGGTGACCTTCTTGAGAAATTCGGAGGGCATAAATATGCGGCAGGCCTTACCCTTGATCGGAGTAATCTGGATGCATTTTGCAAACGTTTTGAAGAAGTGGTGGCTGCTTCCCTGACGGAGGAAATGCGAACTCCCGTTGTAGAAATAGATGTTCCCATTCAGTTTGATGCCATCAACCAGAAATTCATGCAAATACTAAAGCAAATGGCTCCCTTCGGTCCCGAAAACCAAAAACCTGTGTTTGATGCGAAAAATGTTTTTGTCCTTAATTCTTTGACGAGTTTTAAAGATAAACACCTGAGATTTCTGGCGGGTCAGGAAGGAAATAGCTATGTATTCAATGCCGTGGGCTTTGATCTGATGGAATACTACGAACCTATCGCCAATGGGAATCGGTTTCGCATGGCCTTTACAATAGACGAAAATACCTTCAACGGAAATACGTCAATCCAATTAAGAATTAGAGATATTAAATTCGATTAGTATGACTCTTCGTGCCGAAAATCTTTTCAAAAAATACAAGAAACGTACCGTCGTGAACAATGTATCGGTGCATGTTGAGCAAGGTGAAATTGTTGGGTTGCTCGGACCGAATGGTGCCGGAAAGACAACCAGTTTTTACATGATTGTGGGATTGATCAAACCCAATGGGGGCGAAATTTTTCTGGAAAATCAAAATATTACGAAACTACCCATGTATCAGCGGGCGAAACTTGGAATTGGGTATCTGGCACAGGAGGCTTCCGTGTTTCGCAATCTGACGGTAGAAGAAAATATTTTAGCTCCTCTTGAGATGCGTGAAGGAAATAAGAAGGACAGGAAAGAAAAAGTTGAAAAGTTGCTGGAAGAATTCAGCCTTACGCATGTACGCAAAAATCTGGGTGGAGTATTGTCCGGGGGTGAGCGTAGGAGGACCGAAATCGCCCGGGCGCTTGCCGTGGATCCAAAATTTGTTTTGCTGGATGAGCCCTTTGCCGGAGTCGATCCGATTGCCGTAGAGGAAATTCAGGCCATTGTTTCCCGCCTCAAAATGAAAAACATCGGCATCCTCATCACGGACCATAATGTAGACGAAACCCTTTTTATTACCGATCGCGCTTACTTGATGGTGGAGGGCAAACTTTTTCGTTCCGGCAACGCCGAAGAACTTGCCAATGACCCGATGGTGCGCAAAGTGTATTTGGGTCAGAATTTTCAACTGCGGAAGTCGGTGCCAGCGCCAAGTTTGTAAATTGAGTTTTGACTCCTTCCAGAAATCTTTTCTTCTTCGTACAATCGTCAATTTGGTGAGTTAGAGAGCTTCCGGCTCGAAATAATTTTTTTCAAAATACTCTGCATGCATAACAATTTTTATATATCTTCGCTATCGATTGAAATGGCATGAAGAGGGAAGAAACCATAGACCATAACATAAAAACCGCATGGCACGCCATAGCCCGTATGTATAACCAGCAAGCCATAAAATACGGGGGTACTATGTCCATCGGATTTGCCTTGCTGAACATTCATTCGGACGACGGGACTCCCGCGACAAAAATTGCTCCCCTGATGGGACTGGAGGCAAGAAGTTTAACCCGGTTGCTGAAGACCATGGAAGAAAAGGCGCTTATTTATCGGGTGGCGGATAAAGTGGACAAACGATCGGTGCGCATCATGCTCACGGAAAAAGGGAAGTGCAACAAAGAAAAATCGCGGGAAACGGTATTGCGGTTTAACGAGGTGATCCGGGAATCAATTTCCGGACAAAAGTTGCATGTATTTTTTGAAGTACTTCAGCATATTAATCAGATCATTGAAGAAAATAATATTTATAAGACGATAAACGTATGAATCGCACGATCCGCAAAGTTGCTGTTTTGGGTTCCGGTATTATGGGTTCGCGTATTGCGTGCCACTTCGCCAACATCGGCGTGGAGGTACTCCTGCTCGACATCGCTCCGAAAGAATTGACCGAAGACGAAAAGAAAAAGGGCCTTACCCTTGATCACCCGGCCGTTAAGAATCGTATCGTCCAGAGCGCTTTCGACGCCACGTTGAAGTCCAATCCTGCCGCTCTTTTCACTAAGAAATTTGCTTCCCGCATTAAACTGGGCAACTTCACCGACGATATGGCGAGGATCAAAAGTTATGATTGGACGATGGAGGTTGTCGTTGAGAATCTGGATGTTAAGAAAAAGGTTTTTGAAGAAGTAGAAAAATACCGGACCCCCGGAACACTTATTACATCGAACACGTCAGGTATACCCATTCACCTAATGGATGAAGGGCGAAGTGAAGATTTCCAAAGACACTTCTGTGGTACTCACTTTTTTAATCCGCCGCGCTACCTGAAACTTTTAGAAATTATTCCTACTGCAAAAACCGATGAGGAAGTTGTGAAATTTCTGATGCATTACGGTGATCTTTTCTTAGGCAAGACAACTGTGCTATGTAAAGATACTCCTGCCTTCATCGGAAATCGTGTGGGCGTGTGGGGGCTGTTGAAAGTAATTGACTCCATGCAGAAGTTCGACCTGAATGTGGATGAAATCGACAAACTGACTGGTCCGGTTATAGGAAGGCCCAAGTCGGCTACGTTCAGAACCTCCGATCTTGTCGGGCTTGACACTATGGTAAAAGTAGCCAATAACCTTTATGGCGGGCTGCCTAACGATGAAGGTCGTGCGATATTTAAGCTGCCGGAAATCGTCACGAAATTGGAACAAAATAAATGGCTTGGCGATAAGACGGGTCAAGGGTTTTACAAGAAAACAAAAAACACTAAAGGGGCAACCGAAATCCTGACCCTTGATCTTAAAACATTAGAGTATAAATCCAAGGCAAAAACAAAGTTTGCCACGCTCGAAACCACCAAAACAATCGACAACCTTAAAGATCGGTTCACTGTGTTGTTGGCTGGAAAAGATAAAGCCGGAGATTTCTATCGGGACATGTTTTACGGATTGTTTCAATACGTAAGTTTTCGCATTCCTGAGATTTCCGACGAGCTTTTCAGGATAGACGACGCGGTATCGGCCGGCTTTGGGTGGGATTTTGGCCCATTTGAAACCTGGGATGCGATTGGGCTTGAAAAAACTCTGCCAGCGATGGAGACTGCAGGATACAAACCCGCCCAATGGGTTTTTGATCTGGTCGCCGCAGGCAATAAATATTTTTATAAAGTAATCGGGGGAGTACGCAACTACTATGATATCACCAGCAAAGCCTACCGGGCAATTCCGGGAAAAGAAGCCTTCATTATCCTGGAGAATATCGGCGATAAAGTAGTCTGGAAAAATACAGAGTCCAAAGTCACCGATTTGGGCGAAGGCGTAGTCAACTTCTCCTGGAACAGCAAAGGCTATACTCTCGGTACACCAGTGATTGAAGGCCTAAATAAAGCGATTGACCTGGCGGAGAAAGATTACCGAGGACTTGTCGTGGGTCATCAGGGTCCTGACTTTTCTCTGGGGGCCAACCTTGGGCTGGTTTTCATGTACGCCATTGAGCAGGATTATGATGAGTTGGACTTTATGGTTCGTGCTTTTCAAAACTCCACTATGCGCATTCGTTATTCGTCGATCCCTGTCGTGGTATGTCCGCAGGGGCGCACGCTCGGAGGAGGTTGTGAAATGACGCTCCATGCCGATCGGGTGCAGGCAGCCGCTGAAACCTACATCGGGTTAGTGGAAGTGGGTGTGGGCCTGATCCCCGGCGGTGGCGGAACGAAGGAATTTACAAAACGCGTCAGCGATGCGCTGGAAGAGGGTGATGTGGAGCTTAATACGTTGCAAAATGCGTTCATGAATATCGCCACAGCCAAAGTGGCCACTTCGTGGGAGGAAGCGAAGGACATGGGAATAATTCGTCCACAAGACCGCGTAAGCATGAACCGCGATCGACAGATTCTGGATGCTAAAGAGGCTGTTATCGAACTGGCCGAAGAAGGCTACACCGTGCCCGTACAAGGTAAGAACATAAAAGTGCAGGGGCGGACCGGCATGGCGCTTTTCCTGGCAGGAATTCAGGGAATGCGAATGGGAAATTACATCAGCGACCACGACATGAAAATTGCGCAAAAGATAGCCAACGTGATGTGCGGGGGTGATCTTTCCTATGCTCAGGAAGTTACCGAACAGTATTTACTTGACCTGGAGCGGGAAGCTTTCGTTTCGCTTTGCGGAGAAAAGAAAACATTGGAACGAATCCAATCGATTTTGACGGGAGGGAAACCGTTGAGGAATTAAAATAGTTGTTAGTTATTGGTTGCTAGTTGTTGGTACAACGGCAACAAATTGACGAATAACTAACAACGAGCAACTAACAACTAAAAAATTATGGATGCATACATCGTAGGAGGCTTTCGAACAGGAGTTGGTAAAGCAAAAAAAGGTGGGTTTCGTTTTACCCGGCCCGATGATCTGGCGGCTGATGTGATCAGGCATTTGGTAAAATCAATTCCCGGGTTAGAAAATAGCATGGTCGATGATCTTATTGTTGGTAATGCAGTGCCCGAGGCGGAGCAAGGCATGCAGATGGGTCGGATGATTTCATTGCTGGCGTTGGGGATTGATGAGCCGGGTATGGTGATCAACCGATATTGCGGATCGGGTGTAGAAGCTATTGCCATTGCCAGTGCCCGCATTCATGCGGGTCAAGCGGACGTGATCATAGCCGGAGGAACTGAATCGATGTCGATGGTTCCGGTGATGGGAATAAAAACAGCCCTGAACTATACCATTGCCAAGGAGCATCCGACCTATTATACCAGCATGGGGCTGACGGCCGAAGAGATTTCAAAACAATTTAAAATTTCGCGCGAGGAGCAAGACCAATTTTCCTATGAGTCGCACATGAAGGCGGCGGCGGCATGGAAAGAAGGCAAATTCAAAGATGAGGTCGTTCCTATCACCGTGAAGGAAGTGTACGTGGATGAAAATATGAAGAAGAAAACGCGGGAATTTATTGTAGATAGGGACGAAGGAATTCGTGCCGATACAACCCTCGAGGGATTGGCAAAGTTGAAACCTGTATTCGCTGTTGGAGGAACGGTGACGGCGGGCAACTCATCTCAAACGTCGGACGGAGCAGCTTTTGTTGTTGTCATGTCGGAGCGAATGGTTAAGCAGCTTAATCTAAAGCCCTTTGCGCACATGGTAAGTTATGCTGTTGCCGGTGTTGATCCCCGGATTATGGGTATTGGACCTGTCGCTGCCGTCCCTAAAGCGCTCAAAATTGCGGGCTTGAAACTAGACGATATTGATTTGATTGAACTGAACGAGGCATTTGCCTCGCAGTCACTGGCTGTTGTAAAGGAGTTGGGCATCGATCGCAAAAAATTAAATGTCAACGGAGGTGCGATTGCCGTGGGGCATCCCCTCGGGTCTTCGGGCGCCCGATTGTCGGTTCAACTTTTCAATGAATTAAAACGACAAAAAAAGAAATACGGTATGGTAACGGCCTGTGTCGGCGGTGGACAGGGCGTGGCAGGGATTTATGAAATGTTAAATTAGTTGATGGTTGTTGGTTGATCGTTGTTCGTGAGCAAAATTAATTCTTATCGGGACTTAGATGTTTGGCAACAAAGCCGATTGCTGGTAAAAGTCATTTATCAGTTAGCGAAGAACTTTCCTAAAGAAGAACAATTCGGATTAGCCAACCAATTGCGCAGAGCAGCCATTTCAATTTCCTCAAATCTGGCAGAGGGATGCGGTAAGGATCATTCAAAAGATTCAGTTCGATTCTTTTTCATCGCCAGAGGATCTCTTTATGAATTGGAAACGCAATTGATTTTATCGTCTGATCTGCAACTTGTTTCAAACCAAGAATTACAAAACTCACTTGACCAAGTTACCCGGTGTAAGAAGTTGATTAATGGATTTATTAATTATTTTCAAAAACAAACGAACAACAATCAACCAACAACGAACTACGAAATATTTGAATATGGAAACGACTACTCAAACTAAAAAAGCTATCAAAGGCGGCGAATTCCTTATCCGGGAAACGGCAGCGCACGAAGTTTTCATTCCGGAAGAATGGAATGAAGAACAGCGGATGATTTCGAAGACATGCAAAGATTTTCTGAAACAGGAAGTCTATCCGTGTTTGAATGATATCGATTCGATGAAAGATTCCAAACTCATGCCGTTGATCCTTGACAAAGCGGGTGAGCTCGGGCTGCTGGGTACCTCGGTGCCCCAGGAGTATGGAGGTTTTGGCATGAACTTCAATACGACGATGCTTGTCGCAGAGGAAATCGGAGCCGGGTTTTCGGTTGCCGTGGCCCTTTCTGCGCACACCGGTATTGGCACGCTGCCAATCCTATATTACGGCAATGAAACCCAAAAGAAAAAATATCTGCCCAAGCTGGCTTCAGGGGAATGGAAAGCGTCATACTGCCTGACCGAACCCGATTCAGGATCTGATGCCAATTCGGGAAAAACAAAAGCCGTACTGACTCCGGACGGAAAACAGTATGTGATTAATGGACAAAAAATGTGGATCACCAACGGCGGTTTTGCCGATGTCTTTATTGTCTTTGCCAAAATTGACAATGATAAAAATCTCAGTGCTTTTATTGTTGAAAAAATGTATGGTGGCATAACGATGAATGAAGAAGAGAAAAAGATGGGGATTAAGGGTTCATCTACCCGTCAGATTTTTTTTAACGATTGTAAAGTACCGGTGGAAAATTTGCTTTCCGAACGGGAGAATGGATTTAAAATTGCGGTGAATATTCTGAATGTAGGGCGCATTAAGCTGGGTGTTGCCGCGGTGGGCGGAAGTAAGATGGCCATTTCTACGGCCATCAAATATGCAAAGGAACGTAAACAATTCGGAACAGCGATCGCCAATTTCGGGGCCATCAAACACAAGATTGCCGAAATGACGACAAAAGTATTTGCCTGTGAATCGGCGTGTTACCGTGCGGGGCAAAACATTGATGATGCCTTTGACGCGCTGGTGGCCGGCGGAATGGACTCGGCGAAAGCCAAACTGAAATCCTTGGAGGAATTTGCCATCGAGTGCGCGATTATGAAGGTGCACGGCTCCGAAGTTTTGGATTTTGTTGTGGATGAAGGAGTTCAAATTTACGGTGGTATGGGGTTCTCGGCAGAAGGGCCGATGGACAGGGCCTATCGTGATGCCCGCATCAACCGCATATTTGAGGGCACCAATGAGATCAACCGGATTCTTACGATCGATATGCTGATGAAACGCGCCATGAAGGGTACTCTTGATCTGATGAGTCCTGCTATGGCCATACAAAAGGAGTTGATGGCCATTCCGGATTTTGGATCAGGAGACGATACCGCCATTTTTTCGAAAGAGCGAAAAGTATTAACTAATCTTAAGAAGGCAGGCTTAATGGTATCCGGGGCGGCCGTCCAGAAATTTATGATGAAGCTCTCCGATGAACAGGAAGTGCTCATGAACCTGGCCGACATGCTGATTGAAGTTTATGCGGCTGAATCGACTCTGTTGCGCGTTGAAAAACTGATCGGAATTCGCGGCGAAAAAGCCACTTCGGTGGAAAAAGAAATGGCCATGATTTATCTGCATCATGCGGTTGAAACTGCTGCATCGGCGGGCAAACAGGCGATTTACGCGTTTGCCGAGGGAGACGAACTAAGGTTGATGCTGCTGGGCTTAAAACGATTTACGAAAATAGATCCTTACAATCTTAAGGAAGCCAGAAGGAAGGTAGCCAACTACGCGCTCGAGAAAGGGGAATATCCATTTTAAGATCGGATAAAAGTTGAATGAAAAGACCGGGAGATTAACTCGGTTTTTTTGTTCATATATGTTCAGATCTGTAAAGCGACTGTTCATTTTTCAACAGCCTTGTTCACTTATTTTTGCTTCCGATCTTTCTATTCTTAAAGAATTCGTCGTTTTCGACCCTTTAAAAAAAGGTGAATGATTATTGCTTGCTTGAAAATCAAACAATATTCGTATGGCAACGCGCACCACAACGTCCACGGTTTTAATAGTTCTTCTGTTGCTTTTCACATTCCCCATTTGGCTCGGTCTCGGGGGCCTGATAATAGGACTGTTCGGCGCGGTGGTTGGAGTTATTGCCGGAATCTTTGGATTCATTCTCTCCATTGCCCTGCTTCCCTTCAGATTTATTTTCGGCTGGGAACATTGTGGATGGCTTGGATTCCCGCATGTTCATGAGCATGGATTTTTTACCGTTGCATTCATCATTCTGATAGTGATTTGGCTAAGTAAGAGAAAATAAATTCCGGAATATCAAACTCCTTTCAATTGATCTTTCCCAAAATGCGGTAAGCATCCAAGTGATTTTTTAAAGCGTCCTGCCAAGTGATATCAGCATCCCACTTTGTCCCGAAGTACAGTTCACTGTTTTCGAGACTTTTGAAATAGAATTTGTAAACGAGTGTTTCTGAGGGAATTGTTTTTAATTGCAATACGCCGTTGGAATAGGTCACCGAGGCGAGGGCACTTTCCGACTTGCTTAATTCATAGCCAAGAATTTCCTTGGCCAACGATCCACGGGCATGAATAAATCGAAGGATATAATTAAATCCTTTCAGTTCCAGATCGTTTTCGCTGATGGTGTCTTCGACCATTTCGTACCTCACGTGAAAATTATCCTTGAGAAACTGTTCCCATTCTTTTTGAGTGGATTCATCTCGCATCTTCGGGACAGCAATTTTGGACGATTTAATGTTAGGAACCTGGGTTTCGTTGCGATTACTTGAAAATAAATTTGCATTGGCATCCATTTCAGGAAAATCGTTAATCAAAAAACTTTGACGCTTTTGTGTGCTGGCCAAAGCATGAAAAATCATAAATAGTAAATCCTGAAGATTGGAGGAGTGCAGAAACCAAGCTGGTTGGCTAGACTTTGTCCAAAGAGTCTTAGGATTAAAGGGCAGGAATGAAATATGGTATTCGTCGTTCTCCTTCCAAATAAAAATCAAAAACTTGATATCTCGACGGGTGAACTGACGTGTAAATACCATTTGTAAGTCCGTGCCGGCAAGCACCCGCTCGCTGTCCACGTAGGTAACGGCGTCGATCCCAATCTGCTGGAATGCCTTTTGAATACTCTCTAATTCATTTTGGGAATAGTCGACGGAGAAAAGCAACGCCGCCCGCAACGAGAGAAGTCCATCGGGAGCGATGGCAAGACGTTGCAGTCCAGAAATAAATCTGGCCTCTTCTGATTGAGGCTGGGAAAAACAGAAGCCGGATGAAAGCGCAAACAGCAGGAAACAAGAGGTTTTCACAAAACTAAATTTGGACTGAAAACGCAAAGACGAAGATACTATTGCCATTTCGAAGCACTACATCCCTATATAAAATCCTGTTTCATCCTCTTTGGTGGGGTATGTTTCCAAGTCCCGGCAGCGCTCACTCGACTCCCGACCATTTTTAAGCTGGTACCGATACCCATGCCAGGGGCATATTATTTCTCCCCATTGGTTGATACTTCCCCGGCTAAGGGATTCACCGTTGTGAGGACACGTATCTCCCACCGCATAGGCCTTGTTGTTATGGAGGACAAGGCAAATTCGCTTTCCATGAACCACCAAAAGCCGGGGTTTATTTTCGAGAAGCCGGCTTCGGGTCTCACTGGGTGTGATAAAAATTTTTATCCACTCCATACACTTTTTTGTTGGTCGGCAGTTTTTTTGTATTGCAGATACGACTTCCTAAACTTATGAATAATATTTATCTCTCGACGAACAAACCCTACCTTTGCAGAAGTAAATAGAGATCTTTACCTATCAAAAAATTCGAAATACCTGCCTATTACCGGTCGACCGTAACGGGGAAGATCAAGGAAGCTCGCCGGTTGAAAGATTTGCGCAAGCAAGATTTTTCACCCACGGTTCTCGATTTCGGTCCGGTACAGTTCATACTGGCCAGGCACTTTGGATTTTGCTACGGCGTTGAAAACGCCATCGAAATAAGCTATCGCGCGGCGGCGGAAAACGTTGGCAAGAAGGTCTTTTTGTTGAGTCAGATGATTCACAACCAGGAAGTGAACAACGACTTACAAAGCCTAGGGATTCAATTTATTATGGATACCGATGGATCGCAACTCATTCCCTGGGACGAAATTGATCCAAAGAATGTCGTGATCGTTCCTGCATTCGGCACCACTCTAGAGATTGAGCGTCGGCTGGTGGAAAAGGGAGTGGAGGTGCAGAAATATAATACCACATGCCCATTTGTTGAAAAAGTTTGGAACCGCGCTGAGAAATTGGGACAAGAGAGGTATACGATTATCATTCACGGCAAACCGAAACATGAGGAGACCCGAGCTACTTTTTCACACAGTGCTCATCATGGACCTGCAATTATTGTACAGGACATGGAAGATTCGATCCGACTGGGAAAATACATTGCCGGCGAGTCACCTGTAGATTTTTACCAGGAGTTTGCAGGGAAGTTCTCAGAAGGATTTGACGTCGAGAGGGACCTTCAGTGTGTGGGCGTTGTAAACCAAACGACCATGCTGGCGACCGAAACGCAGGCCATCGCCGACTACTTCCGGCAATTGATGATCAGACATTTTGGTGAAACCGAATTAAAAAACCATTTTGCCGATACCCGCGATACGTTGTGTTATGCCACCAATGACAACCAGGAAGCGACCTATCAACTTCTGGAGACGGACGCCGATCTGGCGATTGTGGTAGGTGGATACAACAGTTCCAACACCTCACACATCGCTGAACTTTGTGAGCGCAAGTTCTTCACCTATTTTATCAATTCGGAAATGGAGATAAGGTCGAGGGAAGAAATAAATCATTTTAATGTTCACCAAAAAGAAAAAATATCTACTCGTGGATTCATTCCTTTCAAAGATCAGGTAAAGATTGTTCTCACAAGCGGAGCTTCTTGTCCGGATACACTGGTGGACAGGGTCATGATGAGGATTCTGGGATTCTTCAGTGGCACTAAAACGGTGAATGCAGTAGTAAGCGAATTTTTGAAAGCCCAGTCCAACCAAAATCCAAATTTGGATGAGGAAGGTAAATAATGATTCGGCATCATCCGCACCCCAGATTTTTTTTCAAGTCACGTTTTGGAAGCCCGCCGAAATCGAACCGGTCCTGAGGTTCTTCGGGGATACGGTCTGCAGGTATCTCCTTTAGTTTTTTAACACCCTTCTTTTTTTCTTTCTGCCTTTTCATGCTCGCGGGTTCAAATCATTAGCAAAGAAAACCTTTGACTTCTATCTTGCGTTGTTTAAATTTAATCTAAATAAACGTGGCTGACAACGAAAAAACTGTAGCGGACATGGTTCCAGGAGAAACAGCCATAATTGCGGGGTTTTCAGATATAGGATTATCGGTAAAACTTTTGGAAATGGGCTTTTTGCCCGGCACCGCCGTCCGGTTCAATTTCACGGCTCCTTTAGGGGACCCTGTTTGTGTTAGCGTTTCCGGGTATGACTTGTCGCTTCGCAGGTCTGAAGCCGCCGCCATTTCAATCCTTAATTAATGAGCGCTGAACGACATTCAAAAATTGCTTTGGTTGGGAAACCTAACTCTGGCAAATCCTCCCTGTTCAATAAGCTTACCGGACTCAATCAAAAGATCGGAAATTTCCCGGGAGTAACCGTGGACAAACGAACGGGTTTTTGCACCCTGGATGAATATACGCAGGCGGAAATTATTGACCTACCGGGCCTCTACAGTTTATATCCCCGAACGCTTGACGAACGGATTGTGTCGGAGATTTTTGCCAATTCAAATGGCAAGGAGTATCCGGATAAGGTCGTTTTGATTGCGGATGCCACCAACTTGAAAAGTTGCCTGCTGCTACTCACCCAATTGATTGATCTTGAAATTCCTACTGTGTTGGCGCTGAATATGCTTGATCTGGCTGCCAAGTCGGGGTTGAGCATTGACGTAAAAAAATTATCCGTCTTGCTTGATTTGCCCGTTGCCCTTATCAATGCGCGAAAAGGTCTTGGGCTTGATGAGTTGAAAAAATTGTTGGCTCAACCTGTAAAGGTATCTTCTAAAAGGATATTTTCCGTCGCCTCCGAAATTCAGCCTGCTGTCGAGATAGTTCGTAAGCAGTTTGCACTGACGTCGGACTACGAAGCGTATCAATATCTTCAGCAAGCAGATCATTTGAATTTTCTATCACCGGAACAAAAGCAGTCCATTCTTACTATTGCGCGTCAGTTCGGCATTTTCCGTGGGAAATATCAGGGAGCAGAAACTATTCACCGGTATGGATTTATCCAAGATATTCTGAATAAAATTATTCTTCGGCTTCCCGATCCAGAGTGGAAAAAATCGTCGTATAAGCTTGACAGCATTTTCACTCATAAAATCTGGGGCTACGTCATTTTTCTGAGTGTCCTTTTTTTAGTCTTTCAATCCATTTTTGCCTGGGCCCAGATACCCATGGATTTTATTGACCGTTCGTTTGCTTATTTGAGTACCTACTTTAGTGAGAAGTTTCCCGAAGGGCCCTTGTTTGAATTGATTGCCAAAGGCATTGTTCCCGGCATCGGAGGTATTGCCATTTTCATTCCACAGATCGCTATTCTCTTCGCCTTTATTTCCATCCTGGAAGAAACCGGTTACATGGCGCGCGTGGTTTTTTTGATGGATAAAATGATGCGCAAAGTAGGGCTCAACGGAAAAAGTGTTGTTCCCCTTATGTCGGGCTGGGCGTGCGCAATCCCCGCTATTATGGCTACCCGTACTATCGACAATTGGAAAGACAGGCTAATTACAATTTTTGTCACCCCGTTTATGAGTTGCTCGGCCCGATTGCCTGTGTTTACCATCTTAGTCGCCTTGATTGTTCCGGACGATAAGCTTTTCGGTTTTTTTAACCTTCAGGGCCTGGCCCTCATGGGATTATATTTGTTGGGTTTTTTGGCCGCTATTGTCTCGGCCTTTGTCATGAAATTGATCATTCATACCAAAGAGAGAAGTTTTCTGATCATGGAGATGCCAACCTACCGCATGCCCAAATGGTCGAATGTGGGGTTTACGATCATTGAAAAGACAAAAGCATTTGTATTTCAAGCCGGTAAGGTCATTCTTGCGATTTCAATTATTCTTTGGGTTCTGGCCAGTTACGGACCTCTCGATGTTATGAACGGAGCAAAGGAAGTGGTACGGGAACAAACACAGAAGATTAAACTGTCGCCGCAGGCGTATAACGATCACGTAGCGGCCTACAAACTGGAGCACTCGTACGCCGGAATCATCGGCAAGAAAATGGAGCCGGTAATTCGCCCGCTGGGGTATGATTGGAAGATCGGCATTGCGCTGATCACGTCGTTCGCAGCGCGTGAAGTTTTTGTGGGCACAATCGCGACGATCTATAGCCTGGGAAGCACGGAGGACCAGCCCACCATTAAAAGCCGCCTTAAATCAGAGATCAATCCGGAAACGGGAGGTCCTCGTTTTACACCTGCGGTAGGCTTCTCGCTCCTTGTTTTTTATACCTTGGCGATGCAATGTGCCAGCACATTGGCTGTCGTCAAACGCGAGACTAAAGGTTGGAAATGGCCTTTATTGCAATTGATTTACATGACCGGGCTAGCGTACCTAGCCGCCTTGCTGGTGTATCAGCTTCTATCGTAATTTCGGAACGATTTCTCGTCAGTTTTGGAATTCTGTTCTATCTTTAAGGGCATTTGAATTTGATGGAATGAATAACTCAAAAAACTACCAACTCGGACTAATGTACCTCGTACATTTATTAATCAATGCCGACGGAGTGATTGATGAAAAAGAACGAAGCGGACTTAAGAAGGTTCAGATTCTTGAGCATATCCCGGATTCTCTATTTACGGAGTTTGAATTGGAAATTGCCAACAAGAAAGAACGTGAAATTTATCAGCGGGGAATTGAAATGATCAATGAATGCAGTGATGAAGAAAAGCTGAATGCCTTTGTTCATCTTTATAAAATGTCGGAGGCGGATGGCCGGGTTCACGTTAAGGAAGTGAGGTTACTGTTGTATTCTATCCGAATGGCGGGGATTGAATTTGATGATGTCGTCAAGCGGGCAGCTCTGGTCAAACCCTATTACCCGTGAGGGGATTTTTTCTCGCCTTTTCGGCAACTTTTTCTCTATGGGCCTGCGCCGGAAACAAATCACTTAACAAATTTTCAAATGACGTCCTCATTGAAATTGCAACCTATCAGGACCGAAGGTTAGGCGACAGCGTTTATCATTATTTGAATTCTAAAGATCCCCGAATCCGTTCGGCGGCGGCGTTGGCGTTTGGATCTATTCAGGATACCGCTGCATCAACGAGTTTGGGAAACCTCTTATTGGAAGACAAGGTTGCGGACGTGAGGGAAAATGCTGCTTTTGCATTAGGGCAGACCCCTTGCATCGCCAGCGTGAATGCGTTAATTCCTGCCTTGGAGGATAGTGACAGTCAGGTAGTCTGTGAGGTGTTGGAATCTCTGGGAAAAACGTTGCCTGAGAATGACATCAATGTGTTGAAGACCTATACTCCTACCGACAGCATGACGCGAGAAGGTTTGGCGTGGGCATTTTACCGGCTAGGAATCAGAGGACTAGCAGATTCAGTAATTATTGTCAGGAGCGCGGAATTTCTAAATAAAAATAATTCATTGCAAACCCGATTGGGTGCGGCGCACTTCTTCAGTAGGGCATCGATTATTGGGAAGGATTTCGAAAAAAATTTGATTGAAACTGCGCTCCATGACCCATCGACTGAAGTCAGGATAGCTGCTGTCAATGGTCTCAGAAAACTAAAAGATGATTCTGCTTTTGCGGCGCTTAAATTAATTCTTGCCTCGGAGAAGGACTACAGGATAAGAATCAATGGCGCGAGGGCATTACAAGGATTTAGTCTGGACAAAACCAAACCGCTCTTCCTGGAGCTTTTGAAGGATCGGGACGCTCAGGTGGGCATTGCTACATCCGAAGCGTTAATCAGTGTGTTGAAAGAGCCCTGGCCTGAAATTTTGGACCTAGCGCGTCATGCGACGAACTGGAGGATCCAAGCGAATCTTTACCAGATCTACTTGACTGTTTCTCCGTCAAAGGACATCGAAAATGAAATAACATCAAAATATAAAGCATCGAACAATGTATATCAAAAGGCCTGGTTATTAGGGTCCCTGTCACAATCCGTTGAAACCTATTCCTTTCTTCAAAATGAATTAATGATGTCAGGGATTTTTGTCATTCAAACTTCGGCCGCAGAAGGATTAGTCGCGATTAATCGCAATAGAAAATTTCCAACCACACGTACCGTTGAATTTGCCGAAATTTATAAACAAGCTATCGCGGCAGGTGATCCAGCAGTCACTGGGATTGTTTGCCAGGCTCTGGCCGATCCGACCTTAGGATATAAAACGGTGTTTAAAAATATTGATTTTTTGAAAAATGCAAAACAGAAATTGTCTTTGCCGAAAGACATCGAATCTCTTCAACCCCTTGACGACGCTATAGCCTATCTGGAAGGAAAGGGAAAGGCAACTCCACTAAAAAACCGCTTTGATCATCCTATTGACTGGGAAAAGGTCAGGAGGATTGCAAAAAGTCAGCGTGTATTGGTACGGACAAGTAAAGGAGACATTATTATTCGATTGCTCGTCGACGAAGCGCCCGGATCAGTTGCTAATTTTGTCGATTTGATTGAGAAAAAATACTTTGACAAGAAATTTTTCCACCGTGTTGTGCCCAACTTTGTTATTCAAACAGGCTGCTATCGGGGTGACGGTTTTGGCAGTGAGGACTACTCCATACGTTCCGAGTTTTCAAGAAGGAATTTTACAACCGGTACTGTGGGGATGGCATCGGCAGGGAAAGATACGGAAGGTACACAGTGGTTTATTACTCATTCCCCGGCTCCGCACCTGGATGGAAGATATACGATTTTTGCTGAAGTTGAAAGAGGGATGGACACAGTGCACAAGATTGAAATGGGGGATCAAATCAATGTGATTAGCCTAATACATAATTGACTTATTTTGTGTTGGGGGGCACACTACCGATGAAATATTTTACTCGGCAAGACGAATGGAAAATTCATTTTACCAAAACTTCACGCTCGGTATTTTAGGGGGCGGCCAGCTGGGCCGGATGCTTATTCAGTCGGGCATGGATTTGAATATCAGTTTCGCGGTCCTTGATCCGGATCCGGATTCCCCGTGTTCTTCATTGTCGGAATTCAGGCAAGGCAGTCTTACGGATTATGACTCCGTACTCGAATTTGGAAAAAGATGTGATCTGATCACGATTGAAATAGAGAACGTAAATACCGATGCCCTCAAAGCACTTGTCAGGCAAAACAAAAAAGTTTTTCCACAGCCCGAAATCCTCGAATTAATCCAGGATAAACGCAGGCAAAAGCAGTTTTATAGAACGCATAGAATCCCCACTGCGGAATTTATTCTTACGGAGAACCGCGAAAATGCCTATGCCAATGCATCATTTCTTCCAGCTGTGAATAAACTGGGGAGGGCCGGATATGATGGACGAGGGGTACGCATCTTGAAAACAGCAAGTGACCTGGACAAGGCATTTGATGCCCCGGGCTTGCTTGAAAAATGGATAGACTTTGAAAAAGAAATAGCGGTTATTGTGGCGCGTAATGAGCGGGGTGAAATTTCTTCTTACCCCGTCGTGGAGATGGTGTTTCATCGCGAAGCCAACCTGGTCGAATATCTTTTTGCACCGGCGGAAATCCTTCAACCCATTGCCGACAAAGCCGACGAAATTGCGTGCCGGATAATTACCGAATTAAAGATGGTCGGGATACTGGCTGTGGAAATGTTTATCACGAAAGAAGGGGAAGTACTGGTGAACGAAATCGCTCCGCGTCCGCACAATAGCGGTCATCAAACCATAGAAGCAAATGTTACTTCCCAATATGAACAGCATTTGCGCGCTATTTTGAATCTGCCGTTGGGAGCCACTGCAGCCCTTCAGCGAAGTGCCATGGTCAATCTGTTGGGGGCCGAAGGCTTTTCCGGGTTGGCAAAATATGAGGGGTTGGAGAAGGTTTTGGGCGTTCCAGGGGTGCATGTTCACTTATATGGAAAGAAAGTCACCCGGCCTTTCCGCAAGATGGGACATGTAACAATTGTGGATCAGGACATGGAAAGTTTGAAGAAGAAAGCCAATTTTGTAAAAGCCAACCTCAATGTAATTGCATGAGCAAGCCGGTCGTAGGGATCATCATGGGTAGCCAGTCGGATGCGAAAGTCATGAAGGAAGCTGCCGAATTTTTAGCGGAAATGAAAATCCCGTTTGAACTTACTGTGGTTTCGGCTCACCGAACACCTCAGCGTATGGTAGAGTACGCCTCGTCGGCCAGGGCCCGCGGATTAAAAGTGATTATTGCCGGGGCTGGGGGCGCAGCACATTTACCTGGAATGGTAGCTTCCCTCACATCGCTACCGGTGATTGGTGTGCCTGTTAGATCCTCCAATTCAATAGACGGTTGGGATTCTGTATTGTCAATTCTTCAAATGCCAGCCGGAGTTCCTGTAGCTACTGTCGCACTGAATGGCGCAAAAAATGCGGGCATTCTGGCCGCGCAAATTATCGGATCGGAGAATAAACGGGTGGCCAATAAGCTGGATGAATTTAAATCCGGCTTACGGAAAAAAGTGGAGGAATCCGTAAAAACCATCGAAAAAAAAGGCTGGAAGGACTTTTAACCGACCATATTCGATTCATTAATTGGAATCGGTAATCAAAAACTGTATCTTCTACGCTCATTTGGAATAATCATGAAGCCTGGACAAAAAGGCTGGCTAAAGGAATATCTTGAGTTCCGAAAAGAACTGCTCAAGGATCTCACTTCAGAGAGCCAAAAAACTTCGCATCCCGAGCAGTCACTCTATCGCGTTATTCAACCCACCGGATTGATGTACGGGCAGTCTGTCGACGCGATTGCGCATCCAGATTCCAAACAATGGAGTGAAAAAGACCGAATGAAGATCTTACTTGCGGAGAGTCTCATCAGCAGTTCTCTTTTATTTTATGACAAACCTATCCAAAATGCTGAGGTTCTTTCGGAAGTAATTTTTAAAACATTGGAAAACATTGGGAATTTTTATAACAATATCTTCCCTGAGCTGGCTACGCCGGCTAAAACTCTTTTCGGCCGGAAAAAATCCCCATTGGAATTGGCTGAAAAAATTCTAGACAAAAGAATTGAACATACTTCGGAATATACGGGCAATTTTTGGGCTCTGTTTTTTCACAACAGTTTACTTTTTTTGGATGTCTTTATTTTCGGACAATGGATTCACACGAATGCGGATCGCATCGTGTCTGATTTTTTCAAGTACGAGCGGGACGAATTACGGTTTTCGGTAGTGAAAATCATCTCTTGTGCGACGCATGCCAATACGACCATTGAATATGAAGAGCGAAAACTATTTGAATATTTTTTGAACAGTTCGGGATTGACCAACGATAAAAGAAAGGAAGCATTTGTCATTTTTGAAAAGGGGATTGCCATTGAGGAAATCAACCTGCCCACCAACAACTCCTGGATTCTTAAAAAGTATTTCCTGGAAATGGCCATTCTTACAATTTGGTCTGATAAAAAAGTGGAAAATGCTGAACTGGAATTTCTAAAACGGTTGTCGGAATACATGGGGTTCACTGAAGATGACCTTGAAAATAGCATGATTGCGATCGAAGGATTTGTTTTGGAGCATTGGAAAGAACTTGATAAACTTCAAAACAAGAAAGATTACAATACGGTCAGTGAGCAATTCATAGGCCGGATGATCAAAGTCGCCGAAAAGAATAAAAACAGATTAATTCGGGAAGTTCAGGGAAAAGCAGAATTGATGGATTTGATTCGGAAGGCAAAATCGACGGAACTCAGTGAGGCAGAAAAAACCCAACTTCATGAGTTATTGATTTTTGTTCTTAAGACGATACCTACGTTTGTTATTATTTCCTTGCCCCAACAATTCCTGACGCTGCCCATCCTTCTTCAAATCCTGCCTAAGAACCTATTTGCCGAAAGCCTAAATGATTAAGGTGCCTCTTCCGACTCCTCCCGGCGGGGAATAACCACGGAGAAAATAATGGACAGGGTGAGCGTAACGATGATGACGGAGAATGAGAGAACGGGATTGAGTTCAATCGAGAAGATCTCCAGTAGCATTTTAGCGCCGATGAAAAAGAGAATGATTGACAATCCTTTCTGAAGCAGGTAGAATTTGTCAATAATCCCGGCGAGGAGAAAAAACATGGCGCGCAATCCCATGACGGCAAAAATATTCGATGTGTACACTAAAAACTCGTTGGTAGTAATGGCAAAAGCTGCCGGAATTGAGTCCACAGCAAAAATCAAATCCGTCGTTTCAACCAAGATGGCCACTAAAAAAAGCTGAGTAAACATGAATTTGTGATTGACGTAAACCAGAAATTTGCCGCCCATTTCGTCCTGTGTCAGTGGCAGGTATTTTCGACATAATTTGAGGATCGGGTTTTTTTCGGGATCAATTTTTTCGTCGCTGTCTTCGAAATAGATTTTTATGCCGGAATAAATCAGGAATACACCAAAGACATACAATAGCCATGAGAATTTGGCGATAAAATAAGCACCCACAAAAATGAAGCCCCCCCGGAAGACAAGGGCACCCAGGATTCCCCAGAAAAGAATTTTGTGAAAGTACTCGTCCTTGACATTGAAGTACTTTAGTATCAAGAGAATGACAAAAATGTTATCTACCGATAAAGCATATTCTGTGAGGTAGGCGGAAAAATATTCAACGGAAGCATCGAGCCCGCCCTCATCATAGAGATAGACCAGGTAGCCAAAAATGGTACTGATGATGACCCAGAAAATGGATTGATAAAGGGCAGATTGGGTGGTGATTTTGAGAGCAGCTTTATTAAGAAAACCCAGATCGACGATTAGAAATATCAGGATGACCAAGGCAAAAACTCCAAAAAGAATAGTCTCCGTCTGACTATGACTTCTGAACAGCGAAAATAGGAGCATTGCCTTGTTCCGTGGTTTGGGTTAAAAAAGAGGTGATTAACGGCCTACAAGGGACTGGTAATCACCTCTATTGTAATCCGCCAAAGCTACAAATTAAATTTAAAACAAAAACTTACATGAGTTGTTAATACGTGTTTGTTGATAAAAGAAACCTTTTGCAAATGACAGACGCAGATAACTCATTTCAGAAGGAGTCACAGCTCAATGTTAATCTCGGCTGGGGATGGTTGACCAGGGTTTGAGAAAACTTGGCCATCAAGTTATTTCAAGTTGCAATTTCAAAAGATTATTGTAAATACCATTTTCAACCAGACTAAGTTCGAGGTGGGAACCGGACTCTGCAATCACTCCTTCTTTAATAACCAAAATCCGGTCGGCTTTGCGAATCGTACTAAGCCGGTGGGCAATGATGATAGTCGTTCGGTTTTCCATCAGCTTCTCCAGCGCATCCTGAACCAGCCTTTCTGATTTGGCATCCAGCGAGCTTGTTGCTTCGTCCAGGACGAGAATAGAAGGGTCTTTCAGAATGGCCCGGGCAATGGCGACGCGCTGGCGTTGACCCCCGGAGAGTTTTACTCCACGGTCACCAACAACCGTTTCAAATTTTTCCGGAAAACTTTGAATGAATTCCAAGGCGTTTGCCTTATCGGAAGCCTCCATGATGTCGTGATCGGAAGCCCCCGGTTTTCCATAAGCGATATTTTCTCGAATGGTCCCGCCAAACAACATCACCTCTTGGGGTACAATCCCAATGTTGCGTCGATAGTCCGAAAGCCCGAAGTCGAGAATGTTTTCTCCGTCTACCCGGATAATGCCTTCGCGCACGGGGTAGAATCGCATCAACAGGTTGATAATCGTGGATTTGCCGGAACCGCTGGGCCCTACTAACGCAATTTTTTCTCCGGGATGAATGGTAAAATTAATTCCCTTGAGCACGGAAAAATCAGAACGGCTGGGGTACGAAAAAGTAATGTTATCAAAGTGTATTTCGCCTACTAACTTAAGATTGTTTTGGACCATGTTATGCTCGTCAGGCTGGTCAAGAATTTCACGTATCCGTTCGGATGCGCCTATCGAGCGTTGTAATTGACTATAAATGTCTCCTAATCCTGCCACCGAACCGCCAATGAAGGAAGTGTAAAGAACAAAGGAAAACAATTCTCCTACGGTGACTTCTCCCGCCTGTACTAAATGGGCTCCGTACCAACTCACTGAAACAATGCCTCCGAATAGCGCAAAAATCGTGAAGGATATAAACAGCCCGCGGAACCTGGCTGTCCTCAGTGCCGTAGTAACAACATCCATCAATGATTTTCGATACCGCAGCACTTCAAATAACTCGTTCGTAAACGATTTCACAACCGCGATAGATTGGAACGTTTCCTCTACGATGACCGTGGAGATAGCCAATTGATCTTGTGTTTTTTTTGAGAGTTTTCGTATAAATTTCCCAAAGAACAAAGCCGCCAACACCAAAATGGGAAAAGTGAGTAGCATAAAAATCGTAAGCTTCGGAGTAAGGACAAAAATGACTACACTGCCGATCGTGAGTACTAATACCTGCCGCAGCAACTCAGCTACGGTAACCGTAAACGTATCCTGAAGAGTGCCTACATCGGCGGTGATCCGGCTGATCAACTCGCCGGTTCGTCGGCTATCAAAAAAGGATTGTGGCAGCCAGATAATCTTTTCATATACGGCATATCGCAAATCGGCAAGAGTACGTTCCGAGACAACGGAAAAAGTGTAAACCCGCGTAAAGGAAAATATACTTTGAAAAAATAATATCCCGATAAGCGCCAACGAAATTTGATTAATCGTTGTGAGGATGAAATTGGATTTACCCTGAGCGACATCGAGTAACTTTCCGGCGAAAAAGGGGAAGGAAAGCAAGGTGACAGTGGACAGCGTTAGCGAGATGAGGCCCAAAAAAAAGACTCCTTTATAGGGAAGTAAAAACCTAAAAATTCCAAGTAATTTTTTCAGGTTGGTCGTGTTAATCGATTTTTTTTCTCCCTCGTCAAAAAATGCTCGCTTGGCCATATCGGATACGAATTCGTTTAAAAACCTGGATTAAAACTAAAAACTAATGCTGGATTTAATGGAAAACGGAACGCTGTCGCTCAAAACCATTTTTTGAATACCCTCCATGCCATATTTATCCAGTACCATTCTGGAATTGATGTCATCAAATTCCATCCACAAAAAAAGTTTTGTAGAATAAAGGGTATTTTCCTCGTGATAAGAGGCTTCGAGTTTTTTCAGGTGTTTGAATTGTCCGAGATAATAGAATTTCATCTCCCTGACAGGAACATTCTTCGAGGCTTTAAACCAGCGAATGAAAAGATTGCTTTTCGGATCCTGAATTCTGTCGCGAACTTTATAGGCATCGCGGTAAGCTGGTTTTTCAAAAACACTTAGCTGTCTGAAAATGTCCAATTCACTATCCCAGACCGCACTGTCGGGAGTGAAGGTGGCCTGGTCTTCCCGATTTCGAATTCTGGCCGTCTTGCTGAGATGCGCCTTAGCGGCTGTCAAGGACCTTACCTGTGCAACTACCAGACTGTCAAAATAGGAGTCAGGGTGTTCTGAAGTTGGTTTGCAGGAAATGAATAAAAATGAATTTAGAAGGGCGAAGAAGAGTACTTTTTTATACATCGATCAGGACCTTTCCGGTCATTTGTGATGGAACTGGTATTCCCATCAGGGTCAGGATCGTCGGCGCCAAATCCCCTAATTTTCCGTTTCTGATTTTGCCCTGATAGTGATCATCCACTAAAATACATGGAACCAGGTTAGTCGTGTGGGCGGTATGGGGTGTGCCGTCTTGGTTGATCATCAGTTCAGCGTTGCCGTGATCGGCAATGATAATAGTGGCGTATCCATTCTTACGCGCTGTTTCAGTTACCGCCTGATTGCAAGCGTCGACGGTCTCCACGGCTTTCACAGCCGCTTCAAAAACGCCAGTATGACCTACCATGTCGGGATTGGCAAAATTCAGGCAAATAAAATCAACGTCGCCCTTTTCCAATTCAGGAATGATTTTGTTCGTTATATCCTGTGCACTCATTTCGGGCATGAGGTCATACGTGGCTACTTTCGGCGAGGGAGCGAGCAGTCTCGATTCGCCAGGGAATATTTCTTCGCGCCCTCCAGAGAAAAAGAAGGTAACATGCGGGTACTTTTCGGTCTCGGCTATTCTAATTTGCTTCTTACCGGCTTTTGCAATGATCTCTCCAATCGTGTTGACCAGATTATCCTTATCAAAAATAATTTTTATGTCCTTAAAAGTATCATCATAATTGGCCATCGTAACGTAATAGAGTTTCATCGACCTCATCCCCTGCTCCGGGAAATTTTGTTGTGACAACACCTGAGTAATTTCGCGCCCCCGATCGGTTCGAAAATTAAAGCACAAAACCACATCTCCCTCAGTTATCTTTCCCACTGGGTTTTGGTTTTTATCAACGACAACAATCGGTTTTATAAACTCATCAGTAATTCCGGATTCATATGACCGTTCTAATGCTTTTACCGGATCAATTGTTTTTTCTCCGGTTCCATGAACCAAGAGATCGTAGGCCAGCTTTATTCGTTCCCAGCGTTTATCGCGATCCATGGCGTAGTATCGGCCGATTATGCTGGCTATTTTTCCGGTGGTTTTGGATAAGTGATTTTGCAGATCCCGGAGATACTTGATACCGCCTTTTGGATCTGTATCCCGACCGTCCATGAAAGCATGAACAAAAAGATTATCAAGATGGTTATTGTGTGCTATCGTGACAAGGGCTTTGAGATGTTCCAGGTGTGAATGTACACCTCCGTCCGAAACCAATCCCATCAAATGAAAGGATTTATGATTGACTTTAGCATATCGGATGGCATCAAGCAAAACCGGATTTTGATCCAGTTCTTTTTCTTCAATGGCTTTATTAATCCTGACCAGATCCTGGTAGACTACGCGTCCGGCACCGATATTCATATGTCCGACTTCCGAGTTTCCCATCTGTCCGGCCGGAAGGCCGACGGCAAGTCCTGAGGCTTCCAGCGTGCTGTGCGGGCGGGTCGCAAACAGAGAATCCATGTATGGGGTTTTCGCGGCATCCACAGCCGAGACTTTTGAATTTTTTGCGATGCCCCAGCCGTCCAGGATCACCAGCAGTACCTTCTTGTTCATGATAAAAAAAATGGAGAAACAAATATAACTGCGATTTGCGGGATGATTGTCGAACGTGACAGTTTTAAGCGTGTGCGGAATCAAAAAAAAAGGTCAAATCATAATTCAGACACTTTTATGGCATAATTTTGGTCCATTGGTTTATCTTATGAAAATGAGAACCATTTGCATCGTTGGATTTTTGAGTGTTTTATCGTTTTCGGGATGGGCGCAAGCAGAGGTCTTCGATCCGGTGAAAGATGCGCTCAGGGAGGGAAGCGCCAAGGAATTGGTCAAATATCTTAATCAATCGGTCGACATTAATTTGGATGGTAATTTTAATACGTACAGTAAGGCGCAAGCCGAGTTTGTTCTTCGTGATTTTTTCAGGAAACACAGGGTAACAGATTTCAACATTGTTCATACGGGATCGTCCAAAGACGGAGCGTTGCAATTTGCGATAGGCCGTTACATGAGTAACGCAGAACACTATAATGTATTGATTCGCGTCAAAAAAGTAGAAAGTGTAAACCTCATTCATGAAATTAATTTCGTAAAGGAATAGCCGTTCCGTTTTTTTTAAACAAGTAGTTATCATTCCCATTTCCGAGTATTTGAAGCAATGCTTCCATCGTATTTAAGTGATCGTGCCATCGCCGAATTTATCAACGCCGCCCTGGCCGAAGATCTGGGGGAGGGCGACCATTCCACACTCGGGTCAATTCCTTCAGGGATCAACGCGCAGGCCAAATTAGTGGTGAAAGAAGATGGCATTCTCGCCGGCATAGAATTGGCCGGGAGGATATTTCAACAATTTGATCCCGGACTGACTCTGAGCGATTCTAAAAAAGACGGAGACCCCATACGGAAAGGAGATATAGGGTTTATTGTTAGTGGACATGCCCGTTCAATTTTGTCAACGGAGCGTCTGGTTCTTAATTGCATGCAGCGAATGAGCGGAATTGCAACCTATGCGCATCGACTTTGTTCCTTAATTGAAGGTACTAAAGCTCAGCTCCTGGACACACGCAAGACCACGCCCAACTTTCGCTTGCCGGAAAAGTGGGCCGTCGAGATTGGGGGTGGAAAAAATCATCGTTTTGCGCTATATGATATGGTCCTGCTCAAGGATAATCACATCGACATGGCGGGCGGAATATCGGAGGCGATCACCCGCGTCAGGGCCTATTTACACACGGTCAACAAGAACCTGC
>Ga0302326_10006840_pt1 | contig 25463 bp, 24 predicted proteins | sample Palsa_T0_3_FD_202264 | JGI IMG/M metagenome (GOLD analysis project Ga0302326, IMG submission 202264) | Peat permafrost microbial communities from Stordalen Mire near Abisko, Sweden - Palsa_T0_3 | ecosystem: Environmental > Terrestrial > Soil > Palsa > Peat permafrost | place: Sweden: Abisko... | reverse complement strand
AAAGACCTCTACGCGATCGCCGCACCCATCCGCAACGACACCCGCGAGACCGTCGCCGCCGTCAACCTCACCGCCAACACCAACATCATCACCCTCGAGGAGCTCGTCGACGCACTCGGCCCCCACCTCACCACCACCGCCGACCGCATCTCAGCCCGCCTCGGCTACCGACGCAACGACGAGACCAACTAACAACCAATAGCTGGGTCGAATGCGATGAGGGCGCTCTAAGCTCTCTCTATCGACGTCTTTACCTCACCGGATGCATCACTGGTCGATCTGGTCGAAGCTGTACGTGCGCTCCTTTATGGAAGACCCAGCGTCCGCACGGTGGAGAGGATGCTGGCCGAGGGCCGAGGTACATGCTCCACCAAGCATCTCTTCCTCGCAGAAGCCATGAGCGAGCGCTTCCCCGAGACCGAGCCCCAGATCGTCCACCGCGTCTATCGGCTTGATCGTGCGCGCGCCTTGGATCTCTACGGTGGCGCAGTTGCCGAGCTCGTGCCCGAGGTCGGGCTCCTCGACGTCCACCGCTTTCTCACGATCACGCTCGACAGGCGCCGCGTGACGCTCGACGCCACCTTTCCCGGCGCGCCCTGGGACGGTCACTCAGCGTTGCCACTCGCCTGTGGTCCCGGGCGTGACTATCCGGCAGGTGATGATCCGGACGCCGAGAAGACGGCACTCGAGTTACAGCATTGCGATCCCGCGATCCGCGAGCCATTCATAGCTGGGCTGGCATCTGTCACGGTCATTGGCGCTGGCGCAGTCTTACTATGAGCTCAGCGAGCTCGCGAACGCTGCGAAGCTCATCGGCGTCGCCGGCACGGATCTCTACCCCCCAACGCTCCTCGACCATCAGCGTGAGCTCAACCATGTCAAGAGAATTAAGCGCGAGCTGGCTCGGGCTACCATCGCTGACCTGACCGGCTCGCGCGGGTCTGAACTCCGCGAGCGCTTGCACTAGTTCCCCCTCCACCGTCTCTCGCGTCAACATATCCGGCTCGGAACGGGCTGACCATTCAAGATCGCCGCGATCACCTCGACGATGCGCTCACCAACACGTCTCTGTGCCTCCTCAGTCATAGCCGCGATATGCGGTGTGAGCACGACGCTATCCAGCTGAGACAGAGCGACAGTGGCGAGTCCTCCTGCATGTACGTCGAGTGCTGCGCCAGCCAGCTTGCCCCTGCGTAGCGCGTCGTACAGATCGCCGGTGTCGATGATCTCGGCGCGGGCAACGTTGACGAGATAAGCGCCGCGTTTCATCATCGCCAGCTCGTCGTGCGCGATCAGGTTGCGCGTCTTGTTCGTTAGGGGCAGAGCCAGGCACACGATGTCCGCTGTTTGCATGACTGTCTTTAGGCCCGCAAGGCGCACGCCGTTCGCGGCGAAGTCGTGGCGGCGCTGGCGATCCGGATGCTCCACCGCGGCGAGGATCTCCATGCCAAAGCCGGTCGCGAGGTGCGCGATCTGTAACCCCACCCGCCCACAGCCGAGGAGCCCCAAAGTCCTTCCCGCGAGCTCGACCCCCGAGAGCTCTGGCTTGTCCCAGCGGCCGGTGCGCATTGCGCTGTCAGCGTGCGGGATCTTGCGTGTTACAGCGAGGATCAGACCGAGGGCAAACTCCGCGACGGCACGAGTCGAGGCGTCCGGAACGTTGAACACGGTAATGCCCGCGCGCCGTGCCCCCTCGAGATCGATGTTGTCCACGCCCACCCCGGCCCGAGCGATGACCTTGAGACTCCGCGCCGCCTCAATGACATGGCGAGTCACTGTCACCCCGCTACGGACAACGAGGATGTGAGCATGAGCGATCAGGCGGATGAGCTCATCTTCGGACGGGGTGAGCTGGACGCGCACGTCATAGGCAGAGGAGAGCGCCGCGATCGCGTCCTCGTGGATCGGATCAACTACGAGGACGCGTAGCTGATCCCGCTGCGTCGGCGAGTTCGCGGGTACGTGCGGTACGCGTGTGGCACTCATCGCATGGTGGCGGTCGCGGCGCTGTGCTCATACGCGAGGCAATGCGCGATCCCGTCGAGGTTCTGGCGGCTGAGCGCGTCGAAATGGCTGCCGGAGATCGGGTAGATACGGACCTCACCGTCGATCACGCCGGTCCAGCCGAGATCCTCGTTGCTCGGGTCGTCGCTTGGTTGAGCGTCGCGTTCCCCGGCGCGGAGAAGGATCACATCATGCTCGTAGCGACCGAACTCATAGTCGCGGAAGGCGACTAGGTGAACTTGGTTGATGAGGAGCATTCGCTCGAGGTGAGCGACGGTGTATCCGGGCGGCAGCCGCTGGCGCTCGAGCGCCAGGCGATGAAGCGTGGCCAGTCTCTCGTCCGGCTCGAGTGCCATCAGCATCCCCACCTCCGCGTCCAGCTGCACCGCGTGCACGAGCAGTGCGAAGGCCGCCTCGGGCGAGGATGGGGTGCTCGCGGCATCTTGCGGCCCTACGTCACACATCGCGAGGATCGGCACTGGCGTTTCCGCCGCCGCAAGCTGGCGTGCCATCTCAAACGCCACAACACCGCCAAATGACCAGCCAAGCAGCGCGTATGGGCCCCTGGGCACGGTTCGCCGCAGATCACATAGGTAGGAGGCGGCCATCTGGCTGACCTGCGTCTGGACCTCCTCGGCCAGGTCAAGGCCGCGCGCGTGCAGACCATAAACGGCCTGCTCGTGGTGAAGACGACGCGCGAGCGTCAAATACCAGAAGGCATTGCCTCCCAGCGGGTGCACGCAGATGAGCGGCAGCCTCTCTCCACCTCGGTGCCGCAGCTCGGCGAGGGAAGACCACGTGCCGATGCGTGGCAGCCCGCGGTACAGCTGAGCGATCAGGTCGACCTTCCGCGCTTGCAACAGCTGCTCGGCTCTTGCGTTGCGCCCGAGTAGGGGTGTGAGGTGATTGGCGATCTCTGCCGCCGCCTGCTCGTCCATTCCAAGCTCCACAAGATCATCACGAATGCCGACATCCTCGACACCGAGCACGGGGCCAGCGACGCACACGAGCTGCAGCTCAAATGGATCGCGCGGCGGAGCGTAGGAGGCCATGCCGATCAGCTCGGCGCTGGACGCGGCCAGGGTGGCGCCATCAGCGCGAGCCCGCCCGCGACGGTCATGGCTGCCACCAAGATCCAGCCCCTGTGCAGCAGTGCGTCCGGGTGCGCTGCCGATGGCGCGCCCACCACACACACAATCGCTGAGATCCCCACGACGGCTCCCACCTGGCGAGTCGCGCCATTGACCGCTACGGCTGTGCTGATGGCGCTTGCCCGGGCGAACGCGAGGGCCGCGCCCGCGATCGTCGGGAATGAGAGGCCGATGCCGGCGCCGGTGAGCATCGCTCCGGGCAGCCAGTCTCGCGCCCATTGGTCGTGGGCTCCAACGTGTATGTAGAACCACAGTGCCCCAGCGCTGAGCAGCACAAGGCCCGGCAGTGCCACGGCACGGGCACCGAATCGCTGCGCCAGCTTGGCGGCCGGGACGACCACCGCCGCGGTGACGAGCGGTCCCGGTGTGACGGCCAGGCCCTGCTCGAGTGCGGAGTAGTGCCAGATCGAGGACAGGAACAGGACGTTGTTGAACAGCAGCGCGAACCCGGCCGCGGAGGTCAAGAACGTGGCAAGCGTGGCGGCCAGCACACCAGGCTGGCGCCACAGCTCACCGCCGACGAGCGGGTTGGTGACGGCGCGGCCCCGACTCGCGCAAAGACACGCGAGCGTCGCGGCGATCAGCCAGCATGCGCCCGCGACGAGCGTCAGCCGTCCGGTGTCAGCGATGTCAAACAGGCCGGTGGTGAGGAGCGTCGCGGCCGCTGCCGCCAGTATCACGGCGAGCGCATCGGGCTTTACAGCACGCGGATCGCGGGTCTCTTTCAGCACCGCTATCCCCACGCCGAGCCCGATCAGCCCGATCGGCACGTTCACCCAGAACACATAGCGCCAGCCAACGGTGACAACGATCAGGCCCCCGAGCGCGGGCCCAAATGCCGTCGCTGCGCCCGCCGCGGCCGACCACAGCCCGACGACGTATGTGCGCCCGCTCTCGTGGTACTCCGACAGCATCAGCGCGAGCGAAGCTGGCGCCATGATCGCGGCTGCGGTTGCCTGCGCGATCCTGCCGAGCACGAGCACCGTCAACGACGGTGCCAAGCCGCAGAGCGCAGAGGAGGCGACGAAGCCGCTCAGCGCCATGAGAAAGACGCGCCTGCGCCCCCAGAAGTCAGCGAGGCGACCGCCTGGAATCAGTACCGCGCCGAGTACGGTTGCGTAGGCCGTCAGTGTCAGCGCGACCTCGGCGCGAGTCGCCGAGTGAAACGTGCGCCCCATCGCTGGGAACGCGACGTTGACGATCGTCGTGTCAAGGAACACCACGAAGGCGGCAGCCGCCGCTACGCCGAGCGCCATCCTGTTCGGCGAGTGCTCAGCCGAGCTGACGCAGGACATCGAGATAGCCTGATTCCTCGAGTATCTCGACCGTTCGCGGCGCGAGAAAGTCCGTGACCGAGCCGCCGTCCTTCAGTGCCTCGCGCGTAGCGGTTGCGGATATGCTCGGCAGCTCTGAGACGTCGACTCTGAGCACCCGCTCGCCGAGCTTGCTCCACGCCGCAGCCTTCGCGTCCTCGAAGGAGTCCCGTAGCGGTGTCAAGAACAGCCGCTGCGGCGGCAGCGCCTTCGCGTAGAGCTCCCACGCCAGATCCAGTCGTCGCCCGCCCCACACGGTGATGGGTGCGTCGGGAAACTCCGCTTGTACGGTCTCTGCGACCAGCCGATAGCGAAGCCAGAACGGCAACGGGTTCTTCTCGGGCACGTGGTGCGGATCAACCTGGCGTGTGAACTCCGGCACCGGGAGCTCGCTGAGGCTTAGACCCGCATCGCTCGAGGTCTCATTGATCACCACGAACAGCCACAGGTGCTGCGCTTGCTCGAGCAGCGCGGCGATGTAGGCGAGATGCCCTCGGTGGATCGGCTGGTAGCGGCCCTCCCAGACGACGTTCGCGTGCTTGGCGCTCACGGCGCCGACTCGATCCGCGCAGGCCGCGCTCCACGCAACAGCACCCGCGTGCCGTCGCCAGGCTCATTCAGGATCTCGCGGCAGCGATATCGCTGCACCTTGCCGCTCGGTGTCTTGGGGAACGCGCCTTGTGGCAGCACCACGACTTCATCCAGCGACAAGCCGGCTGTCTCTAGCGTGACTTGGCCCACCCTGAGCGCGAGCGCCTCGTGATCGACCTCGCCCGACGCGGGCTCGATCACCGCCCCGACACGCGGCGACTCATACCCCGTGACGACCAGAGCGCAGTTGCCCCTGCGTATCCCCGGGTCCGTGCTGAGCGTCGCCTCGACGTCGTGTACATAGATGTTGCGTCCGCCGACGATCACCAGGTCATCAGTGCGGCCATACAGATACAGATGCCCGTCTCGCAGGAAGCCGAGATCCCCCGTCCGTAGCGCGTCTGTGCGCGAATGCTGGCTCGCTCTCCCGGCATCTCCGCAATAGCCGCTCGCGCGACTTGGCGAGATGACGATGACTTCGCCCGAGGCGGCGTCGATGCTGACCGTTGTGCTCGCCAAGGGCGTGCCCGAGGAGACGAGCCTCCTGGTCGTCGCCGACCCGGGCTTACCCTCGAGCACCGAGGCCTCCCCGAGGCGGTCGGCGTCGACATCGACGTATCGCGGCGTCGCATCCACGCGGTCGATGCTCACCGCGAGCGTGGCCTCAGCGAGCCCGTATGCCGGGGTGAACGTGTCGAGTCCCAGGCCGCGATCCTTGAAGGTGTCGGCCGCTTTGGTGAGAACGCTCCATGAGATCGTTTCCGCGCCGACCAGGCACAGTCGCAGCGCGGAAAGTGACTCGCCTGAGGAGCGCACCTGCTCCGCGCGTGTCGCCACGGCGATCGCGGAGGGAGGCCCCGCAGTGATCGTGGCACCGAAGCGCGCGCAGTCATCGAACCAGCTGCGTGGCGATTCAAGGAAGCGCTCAGGGGTTGATTTCACGCCGCGGATACCGGCGTAGCGGGCCAGCAGGGTACATCCGAACAGCCCCATGTCGTGTGACTGAGGCAGCCACATGTAGCCCAGATCGCGCTCGGGATCTAGCTGCAGATGGCGAGCGAGCATCTCGAGCTGCGCCTCGATCGCCAGCCCGCTCAGCTCGACGCCGCGAGGCTCGGCCGTGGTGCCTGAGGAGAACTGAATGAAGATCCTCTCCTCGAGCGCAGGCGGCTCGGCGAGACCAGTGTGACCGCTGAGGAGCGTCTCATATGTGAGGACGTCAACTCCGAGCCGCAGCTCGGGAGGCATGAGCTGCAGGAAGCGCTCCTCCGCGAGTAGCCACTCCGCCCCGAGCGCCTGGCAGAGGCGCGTCAACTGTGTCATGTAGCTCGGGATCGTCATGCCGCGCGCGATGATCGGCAGCGAGGCAACGGTGGCGCCGGCGAGCCAGATGCCCAAGATGGCCGAGGTCACCTCCGGCCCGTTTGTGAGCACGGCTGGGACCACCGTGCCAGCCCCGACGCCGCGGGCACGCAAATTGAACGCCATCACTTCGGCCGTGGCGACCGTGGTCTGCCATGTCGTGGGACGGAACTCCGCCCCGTCCCACTCCCAGCCCGGGTTGGCGCCGTAGGGATTCTCGATCATCTGCTCCCAGAAGCCCATGTCAACACGCCGCCAGCTCGGGAGCGATGGGCCTCACATCAACCCACGCTCACTCATGCGCGCGCGATAGGCGACGGTGAACACGCGATGCAGGTCGCGCTGGCGGTGACATGCGGCGAGCGCCCGCGCCCTGGCCTGCTCGTCGCTACACAGCACGCCGAGGGCCGTCCATCCGAGCTGCACGTGGAACGGCTCATCGGGATTGACGGCGTCGGCGAACATCTGCGCCGTCTCCGCGTCAAAGCGCGTCAGTGCCTGCTCGTTGCGCTTGACGCCCTCATGCTCAGTTGTGAACTGCATGGCGGCGAAGAACTCCTCGGGGAACTCGACCGTGTCGAGGATCTCGTACAGCGCCAGCTGCTCGGGTAGCGGCTCATACGCTTCGACGGTGCCGCCGAGCACGCGGATGCGCTGCTCGGTGACCAGGGCATGCTTGGCCTCATCACCCGCCTGGCGGCAAACGAGCATCTTCAGCCGCGGGTCGTCGAGCTTCTCCACCAGCCGCGAGAGCACGATCGTGCCGTAGTACTCATTGAACCAGCGCGTGCTCAGCGCCTCGATCGCCGCCGGTCCGACAAGCCGGTGCGGCCAGTAGGTCTTCAGGTCCGCGGGCATGGCGGAGTAGTAGCGATCGTTATCGGCCGCCAGCTCAGCCAAGAACTCCTCAACGGTGGTTGCGCTAGTCACGTGTCGTGTCAGCTCCTCTTGCCACGCCTCAGGCGAATCCCACGAGTCGCTCGCGGCGGGCGTCCAGCATCCCCGGATACCTCGCTTGCGCGAGCCCGGTACGCGCCCGGCGGCGCTCGTGCGGCTTGCAGATCACGATCGGGATGCCACGCGAGGAGCCCCGCACGAACTCCGCGGCGCAGGCCGCGCGCATGCACTCATACAAGACCAGCCCCCCGGTGGCGCCCAGCGGCGTCGCGCCGATCGTCGGGCAGCCGATCACCTGCTCGCGGATCTCGGCGCCGGTGTCCGTGTCGCTGATCACGACGTCGCATCGCTCGCCCGTGCTCGCCGCGAGCGCCTCACAGACACGCAACGCCAGTCCGTTGGCGTCACGGACCCCACACGTGGCCATCGGGCCATCCGGCCAATCCGGCAGCGCATCGGCGAGCAGGAGGTCGGCGTCACTCACATCCGGCACGTAGCGCGCGACCTCCCGCAGCAAATCGGCCCTGCCCTCGCTGTCAGTTGCCTTTGGGTCGTTCGCATACAGCAGCGCCAACGGAAACAGGCGTCCCTGGGCGATCGCGAACACCTTCTCGGAGATCACGATCACGTCGCCCGACTCGACACCCGACGCCGCGACGGCGTCCACGATCTCGCCGATCATCACCGTCAAGCCCCGCTGTGGATGCAGCTGACAGCTCACCGGGACGAGCGCCTCTGCGATCTGCCCGCCCTCGCCGTAGAAAGCCATCAGGCCCTTGAATGCCGCGTTCGCCGCCTGGAAGAGCTCCATCCGAGCATCGGCGATCAACTCCTCGAACGGCTCCAGGTCCAGTGACAGCGAAGGCACGACACAGCGCAGCAGCGCATCGCCAGCGACCGCGCGACGATTGCGCGTCACGAGCGTGCCTGTCACTTGCAGTGCGAATGGCGCCGTCTGCGCAAAGGCCAGGCCGTCGGTGATCCGATACGCCCGCGCGACGGTCTCACCCGCACTCACCACTGTGCCGGCGGCGATGATCCACTCGATGTCATAGATGCCCGCGGGCTGTGGGTCGAACAGCAGAGCCACAGAGACTGCCGGAGGCTGCTCGTAGTCAGATGGCACGCGCACGAAGCTCTCGCCGTAGTCGCGTCCGTTGGTGCTGGGCAACGGCTTCCACACGAGTGGGGCCCGTGCGGGTATTGGCCTACGCGGCGATCGCTCGGCGACGGCTGTGCCGAGCAGGGAGCGAACGGCTGCTGGTGGTGACTCAGCTTCGCTCATCAGGCGACGCCGGCCGTTGGGATCGCTGGAAGATCGGCGCCCCCCGCCGGTATGCCGCGGAGCCCGCCGATCATCGCGAATGACTCGTCACCGTCACCGGTCCTAACCAGCTCCGCGAGCTCGTCACACACGACACGGGTATGCGGCATCTCGCAATCCACAGCCGCTCCCACCTCGAGCGCCAGGAGCGCGTCCTTCAACGCCAGGCGCGCGGCGTAGCCGGTCTTCGTGTCACCGGCGATGAAGGCGCGCGACAGCGAGTTATTGAGTGTGTAGCTCGTGCCCGTGCCACCCTTCAACACCTGAAACAGGGTCGCCAGCGGCAGGCCGCCCCTGATGCCGAGATCCAGCGCCTCGAGCGTCGATGACGCAGCTCCCAGCATGGCGACGTTGTTGACGAGCTTGGCGACCGCCACGTCATGGATGCCATGTAGGTCTACGAGCGTGTCCGCGAGGGTGCCGAGCAGCGCTCTCACGGCGGATGGGATCGGAGCCTGTGAGCCGACGAGCAGTGCTATCTCCCCGTCTTTGGCCCGCAGCACACCCCCGGTCATCAGGCTCTCCACATATTGCAGCTGCGGGGCGCTCTCGCTGAGCGCCCGTTGCGCCTGCTCGGCCGCCCGCGGCCCCACCGTCGAGAGGTTGACCAGCGCCTGGGCTCCCCGCACGAGCGTGGGAGTCGCGGCGATCTCCTCGATCGTCGCGAGAAAGCTCTCGACGCTCGGAAGACACAGCACGATCGCCCACGGCTGTACACCGCTTGCGTCGAGCTGAGAGATGCTCTCGGTGGTGCTTTGTAGGCCAGGGAGCTTGGTGAGCACGGGGTCAACGCCGCGCACCCTGTGTGTCCGTGCGGCGCGGGCGCAGAGAGGGGCGCCCATCTGACCCAACCCCAGCCACAGCACGAGCGGCTGACCATGCGGAGCGCTCATCGCGACGCCCCCACCTTGCACCACGCCTCCCGTTGCTCGGCCACCAGCGCCTGGAAGCGGGTGTCCTCGCGTTGCAGATCCTCCTCGCGCGTGAGATCGAAGATCAGCTCGGCCGGGGCCAAGGTTTCCTCGACCGGCCCGCTGCCGCCATTGCGCTCGATGCTTGCGACCGTCTCGATCATCGCCCGGACGCTCGCGCGCAGTGCCTGATTGGCGTAGATCACCATCGCCACGCCGCCGGCCTCCAGCTCGCTTGTGGTGGTGTGAAAGTAGGTGGTGGGTACAACCACCAGCGGTGTCCGCTGGCCGGCGTCGCGCCAGCTGGCGGCGAACTGCAGCACCTCATCCGCACTTGGCGACTTGGAGTGGACCACGAGCGCATCGGCGCCAGCCTCGGCATAGAGCCGGCCGCGGTCGAGTGCGTCATCCATGCCCGCGCCAGCGATCAGTGCCTCGACTCGCGCGAACACCATGAACTCCGCCTCACGTTGGCTTTCCTTCGCGAGCTGTACCCTGCCCGCGAACTCCCACGGATCGAGTAGCACGTGCCCAGGCAAAAGGCTGTTGCGCTTGGGGTAGCGCTTATCTTCGATGCACACCGCCGCAACACCGGCTGCCTCGAACTCGCGAACCATGCGCCGCAGGACGCGTGTGCCGCCAAAGCCGGTATCGCAGTCACATATGACGGGTAGGCGTGAGGCTCTGGCGATCACGCTCGCGGCGTCGCGCACCTCGGTCATCGTCAGCACGCTGGCGTCAGGCGCCCCGTGCGCCGCGGAGATGCCGAGGCTGCTCGCCCACAGCCCCTCACATCCCACCGTTTGAGCGACGAGCGCAGAGAGGCCGTCATGCACGCCGAACACCCGCGCGACGCGCTCGCCGGCCAGCGCTGCCCGTAGGCGTGTGGCCGGCGAGACGGTTGCGTCGGTGCCGTTGCGGCTTGGCATCGCGCCATCGTAGAGCGCCCTTACCGGCACCTTGCAGCCAGTGCTGACCGGTGATGGGAGGCCCGGATCCTCGCGAAGTTCCGACCATGCGACAAGCAGTAGCTGTCTCCGACTGCAGCCCTAAGTCAGACACATGCGCGCAGCTACTGGATCGCACTTATGAGCCTCACTGGGCAGGAAAACGCTTGTGAGAGGCTACGGCGACGGCATGCAGCCAGTGGGTCATTCTGAGTATGCAACCGTTCGGCAGGGCGATGCCCCGTAGCCTCGTTGCAATCATCCTGGCTAGACCTCGTGCGGTGGTGGCCGTATGGGTGCTCGCCACCTGCGTGAGCCTCGCCGTGGCAGCCGGCGGGCCGAGTGACATCTCCAATCTCGGCTACTCAGTACCTGGTTCGGGCAGCGCCCGGGCGAACAGCATCCTCAGCCGCTACATCCCTGGCAACGCGGGATCGACGATGTTCGCGCTGATCACGGCCCGCCGTCCGCCGCATGCTGGGTCAGTGAGCTCGGCGGCGGTGGCGAACGCGGTAACGGCGCGGCAAACGGGGGAAATCACCAGCACCGTCAGCACGCTGCAGCAGCTGCCCGGCGTGAGTTCGGTGGAACAGGTGGCGGTCGTCTCCGGGGCCGGCAGGGAAGGCGAAGTACCGGCTTCGCGGCTCGCCATCGACGCGATCCACCTCAGCGTTTCGCAGACATCCGCTGAGAGCCGGATACCCACGATCGAAGCGGCGCTGAGCAAAGCGGCTCCGCGCTATACCTCCTTTGCGCTGGTCGGCGGCCTGGTCGTCTCGCGTGAGTACTCGACGATTGCACGCCAGGATCTTGCGCGCGCCGAGCGGATCTCGCTGCCGCTGACCTTCCTCGCGCTCCTCGTTGCCTTCCTATCGGTGTTTGCCGCCGCACTACCGGTGGCGTTGGCCGTGGTCAGTCTGCTGGCGACGCTCGCCTTGCTCGACCTCATCAGCCTGCATGCGGGGCTGAGCGTGTTCGCCGTCAACACCGCCTCCGTGGTGGCGCTCGGCCTGAGCATCGACTACGCGCTGTTCGTCGTCTCGCGCTTCCGCGAGGAGCGCCAGAGCGCAGACACGCTGGAGCAGGCGCTTATCCAGACGATGTCCACGGCAGGCCGCGCTGTGATCGTCTCGGGGTTGACGGTCGCCGTATCGCTGTTGGCGCTATTGGCGGTTGGTGTTGGACTGTTCTCATCGATGGCCGTGGGCGGCATCATCGCCAGCCTGAGCGCGGTGTTGGCGGCCACGACGCTGCTGCCGGCCACGATCTGCCTACTCGGTGAGCGTCTCGAGCGATTCACGCTTCGGCCTGCAGCTGGCGCTGCCGGGCGCGGGACGCTCTGGCGTCGTCTTGCCAGCGTGGTCACGAGCCATCCGCTGGCCGCCGCGCTTGCCAGCCTGGTTCTCCTGGTGACGCTCGCGGTCCCGGCCCACTCACTGCAGCTCAACTTCCGCAACGTCAGCGAACTGCCCAGCCAGGCGCGGATGACGCAAGCGCTCGACCATATCTCCGGGCAGTTTGGGCCCGGCGCGATCGGGCCGCTGGAACTGGTGACGACCAACCCGGTGGCTGTGGCCTCGCTCGTCGAAGCCGATCGGGCTGTGCGGCTGATCCTGGAACCCAGCGTGGGAACCGGTGGCTGGTATGCGATGCGGGTGATCCTGAACACGCGGCCCGACAGTGAGGCCGCCAACGCCGCAGTGGCTCGCCTGCGACGCGCGCTTCACCACGTTTCGGGGACGACCTACATCGGCGGGCTCACCGCCAGCAACGTGGACCTCACCAATCGCGTCGCCGCGCGCGCGCCGCTGGTCATCGCAATCGCGGTGCTTGTGGGCTTGCTCGCGCTGGCGGCCGGTCTGCGATCGATAGTCATTCCGCTGAAGGCGGTGCTTTGCAGCCTGCTCTCCGTTGCGGGCACTCTGGGGGTGCTGATGCTGTTCTTCTCTTCAGGCGGCGGCCTTTCGTTCTTCGTGCCGCTGTTCATATTCGTCTTGGTGTTTGGCCTGTCGATCGACTATGAGGTGTTCCTCTTGAGCCGCGTGCGTGAGGCGGTTCAAGCTGGATACTCGACCAGCGAGGCGGTGGCGCTCGGATTGGTGGCGAGCGCACGCCCAATCATGCTGGCGGGGCTGACGATCGCGACGGTCTTCGCGGCGTTTGCGCTGTCTTCGCTCGATGCCTTCCGAGAGCTGGGGATAGGTGTGGCGATCGCCGTGCTGCTCGACGTCAGCGTCGTGCGCTGCGTGCTCGTGCCCGCATGCGTCGTCCTGCTCGGACGCTGGAACTGGTGGTTCCCCCAAAACGTGGGCTGTTGGCGTGGACGCAAAGAGAGTCGAGCCTCCCAAGCGCGCGCTAGCCGCACAAGCAGCTAAAATAACGATATGGACAGTAGTGACCTATCGGCGGCGGATGTCGCGCGGGAGCTCGGGACGAGCCTGCCGCGAGTGGTTCGCGCGGCGGAGCGTCTGCGTCTAAATGCCAGGCAGAGCAATGGGCGTCTCGCGCTGCGCCCCGCGCAGGTCGCGCGGCTACGTGAAGAGCTTGGTGTCTCGGTCCGGATACCCGGGCTGACGCGCACCGAGGTCAGCGTCTTGTCAGCGCTGCGCAACGCTCCGCTTGGATTGGTCTCCGCACGGGCGGTGGCATACCGGGCGAAGGTCTCGCCCACCGCGGCATCGCGGGCGTTGAACAGCCTCACAGGCAAGGGACTGGTAAGAGCTGAACCCACGACCATCGCGGCTGGACGTGCCCGGCGGGTGGAGCTGCTTCACGCCAACCGCCTCTCGCCACGCTGGAGCAAGCTCGCTCCGCTGCTGGCTGGCGTCTACCCACCTGTCGATCGGCGCGCAGAGCGCGACGTCCAAGTTCCGCCACGCCTGCGTCACCTGTTCTGGAACACCGCGCCCGCGCAGTTGCAGCTCGAGCGCGGAGGACCCTACATCGCACGCCGTCTGCTGAGCACGATGGACCTTGACGGACTCGCCTGGGGCGCTCGAAATCTGAGTGCTTCTGACTGGGCGCATGCGCGCAAGGCACGTGGCCTGGACTTCAACACCCGTGCGCTTGCCAGCAATCTCGCAGCCGCGAGCGCCGCCTGATGGAAGTGGATTTGCGCAACACCCTGCCCGTCGCGACGGCCCATGCCTGGGAGACACTGTCGCCGCATCTGCCCCGCGAGCTGTACCTGGGAGGTGGCACGGCGGTAGCCGTACATCTGCGCCATCGCACGAGCGCGGACCTGGACTTCTTCTACCACCGTGCGTCGGTGGATCTCGACGAGCTGGTGGCGCGCTTATCCCGGCTCGGGCCATTCGCGACGACCCATCGCGCGCCCGGCACGCTGCGAGGCCTGTTTGGCACGACCAAGATCGACTTCCTGCACGCGGATGAGGTTCGTCCGCAGCGGCTCCTAGAGGAGCCAACGATCGTGGCCGGGCTGCGTGTGGCCGGCCGTAAGGACCTATTCGCGATGAAGCTCAAGGTGATCGGCGACCGCGGTGAGCTGCGCGACTATTTCGACGTCATGAAGCTCGACGAGGAGGGGATCGTCTCTCTCGAGGATGGCATTGCGTTGTTCCTCGCCCGGTACAACCTCGATCCCGCCGCCGACTCCTTGCGCCATCTCATCCGCGCTCTCGGCTACCTCGATGACGTTGAAGAAGACGAGGCGCTGCCTGCGAGCAAGCGAGCTCTCACGACGTGGTGGCGGCGCAGGCAGGCTGAGCTCATACGTGAGCTCGATCGCACGGCCTGAGCGCAGCCTCCCAAGCGCGCGCTAGCCTCAGCTCACGGTGTCTCTGTCCAGCTTCAGCCCGACGGTTCGCGAGTGGTTTGAGCGGGCGTTTGCCGCTCCGACGCCCGCCCAGGCGCAGGCGTGGCCGGCGATTGCGGGCGGGGAGCATGTGCTCGTGTCGGCGCCCACCGGGTCAGGGAAGACGCTCGCGGCGTTTCTGTGGGCGCTTGACCGGCTCAGCAACGATCGCGCCGGGGCTGTCGATGGCGGCGGCGGGACGCGCGTCGTCTACGTCAGCCCGCTGAAGGCGCTTGCGTATGACATCGAGCGCAACCTGCGCACCCCTTTGCGTGGCATCGGCGCCGAGGACGTGCGCGTCGGCATCCGCACGGGGGACACACCCCAGCGTGAGCGTGCGGCGATGGTCCGCAACCCGCCGGACATCCTCGTGACGACGCCCGAGTCGCTCTACCTGATCCTCACGTCGCAGGCACGCTCGATGCTCAGCGGGGTTGAAGCGGTGATCGTCGATGAGATCCACGCCGTCGCGCACTCCAAGCGCGGCTCGCATCTCGCGCTCACGCTCGAGCGCCTGGAGGCCCAGGCAGGGGCGCCCGTGCAACGGATCGGCCTGAGCGCGACCCAGAGCCCGCTGGAAGAGATAGGGCGCTTCCTCGTCGGGCCGGGCCGCCAGGTGAAGATCATCGACGCGGGCGCCCGCAAGCAGCTCGACCTGCGCATCGAGGTTCCCGTCGAGTCGATGGCCGAGCCGGATGCGCTATCCGGAGGCGAGCAGCGCGACCCGCTGGAGCCCGTTGCGGGTGGAGAGCCCACCCGCAACTCGATCTGGCCCGCGATCTACCCGAAGCTGCTCGAGCTGGTCCAGGCCCACAACTCGACGATCGTGTTCGTCAACAACCGTCGCTCGGCCGAGCGCGTTGCGTTGCGGCTGAACGAGCTGGCGGAGGCCGACATCGCCCGCGCTCACCACGGCTCGCTCGCGCGCGAGGAGCGCACCAAGGTCGAGGAGCTGCTGAAGGCCGGTGAGCTGCCATGCCTGATCGCCACCAGCTCGCTCGAGCTCGGCATCGACATGGGTGCCGTCGACCTCGTCCTGCAAATCGAGTCGCCCAAGTCCGTCGCCCGTGGGCTGCAACGCATCGGGCGTGCCGGCCACGGCGTCGGTGAGGTCAGCGTCGGGCGAATCTTTCCCAAGTTTCGTGGTGATCTGCTCGAGTGCGCCGTCGTCGCGCGGCGCATGCACGAAGGTCTGATCGAGCCGACCGTCGTGCCACGCAACGCGCTCGACGTGCTCGCCCAGCAGATCGTCGCCATCGCTGTCGCCGCCGAGCCGGCCGGGGCACGTGCGCCAGACGTCGCGCCCGAGGACACAGGGGTCTCTGTCGATGCGCTCTACGCGCTGATCACCAGCACGTACTCCTACTCCACGCTCTCGCGCGAGCTGCTGGAGAACGTGCTCGACATGCTCGACGGGCGCTATCCCTCAAAGGAGTTCGGCGAGCTGCGCGCCCGCATCGTCTGGGACCGCCTCGCCGGCAGCATCCGTGCGCGCAAGGGATCGCGCCAGCTGGCGATCGCCAACGCCGGCACGATCCCCGACCGCGGGCTGTTCGCCGTCACGCTCCCCGACGGGCGCCGCGTCGGCGAGCTCGACGAGGAGATGGTCTACGAGGCCCGGGCCGGGCAGGCGTTCCTGCTCGGCGCCTCCACCTGGCGGATCGAGGAGATCGGGCGCGACCGTGTGATCGTCACACCCGCCCCCGGCGCCCCCGGCGCCGTGCCCTTCTGGAAGGGCGACACCATCGGGCGCCCCAAGGAGCTGGGGGAGGCGATCGGCGCGTTCTCACGCTGGGCGATCGAACAGGACGCCGAGGTGCTGCAGCGCGACTACGACCTCGACGAGCGCGCTGCACGCAACCTGCTCGCCTACCTGCGCGAGCAGCAAAGCGCCACACGCGTGCTGCCCAGCGAGCGCACGATCGTGCTCGAGCGCTTCCGCGATGAGATCGGCGACTGGCGCCTGTGCGTCCTCTCCCCCTATGGCGGTCGCGTGCACGCCGCCTGGGGCCTCGCGATCTCCGCGCGCATCCGCGAGCGCTACGGGCTGGAGGCCGACGCGATCTCCTCCGACGATGGCATCGTGCTGCACCTACCCGACCTCGATGCCGACGAGGCAGAGTCCTTGCCTTCGGCCGCCGAGCTCGTGCTGCTCGAGCCCGACGAGGTCGAGGACGCGGTTACCGCCGAGCTTGGCGACTCGGCGCTGTTCGGCGCGCGCTTTCGCGAGAACGCCTCGCGCGCGCTGCTGATCCCGCGCGCCTACCCCGGCCGGCGCACGCCGCTGTGGCAGCAGCGCCTGAAGGCGCAGAACCTACTCGAGGTCGCGCGTCGCTACAGCGACTTCCCGATCGTGCTCGAGACCTACCGCGAGTGCCTCAAGGACGTGCTCGACGTGCCCGGCCTGCAGGAGCTCTTGCGCGGTCTGCACACCCGCGAGATCTCACTCGTCGAGGTCGAGACCCAGACCGCCTCGCCGTTTGCCTCCTCGCTGCTGTTCGACTACGTCGCCACCTACATGTATGAGGGCGACACGCCCAACGCCGAGCGTCGCGCCGCCGCGCTGTCGCTCGACCGCGAGTTGCTGCGCGAGCTGCTCGGCCAGGAGGAGCTGCGTGAGCTGATCGACCCAGGCGCGCTCGCACGCGTCGAAGATGATCTGCAGCATCGCTCGGAGATCACGCGCGCCACCGGGCGTGACGGGCTGCATGACGTGCTGCGCCGCGTCGGTGACCTCACGCGGGAGGAGATCGACGAGCGGGTATTTGCGGGCATCGACGCCAACGGGCTGCTGGCCGAGCTCGAGCGCGAACGGCGTGTCGTGCGCCTGCGCGTCGGCGGCGAGCAGCGCTACATCGCCGCCGACGAGGCTGGGCTCTACCGCGATGCGCTCGGCGCCATGCCACCCGGCGGGCTGCCCGAGGCGTTTCTCGCCGACGCGCCCAACGCGCTCTCAGAGCTCATCGCACGTTACGCGCGCACCCACGGGCCGTTCACTGCCGATGAGCTCCATGCGCGCTACCGCATCGACGCGAGCGCAGTGCTGCGCGAGCTCGAGCGCGCCGGCGATCTCGTCCGTGGCGAGCTACGCCCAGGCGGCAGCGAGCGCGAGTGGTGCGACGTGGAGGTCCTACGGCGCCTGCGGCGTGCCTCGCTGGCCGCCCTGCGCAAGGAGATCGAGCCCGCCGACCAGCGGCGCCTGGCGGCCTTCCTGCCCTCCTGGCAGGGCGTCGACAGGTATTCCGGTGCCGGAGCCGGTGTTGACCGGCTGCGCGAGGTGCTCGTGCCGCTGCAGGGGCTCGCGCTGCCCGTCGAGATCTGGGAGCGCGATGTGCTGCCAAGGCGCACCGGCGCCTACTCGCAGTCCTGGATGGACAGCCTCTGCGCCAGCGGCGAGCTCGTGTGGGTCGGCGCCGGTCAGCTCGCTCGCTCCGGGCGCGTCGCGCTGTACTTCCGCGAGGACGCCCCAATGCTCGGTCCGCCAGCTGGGGGCGGCGGTGGCGCCTCCGGGCGCGCCGGTGCGGTCGTGCCGAGCGAGGCCGAGCACGAGCTGCTCCGCGCACGCCTGCTCCAGGGGCCGTCCTTCTTCACCGACCTGCTCGCTGAGCTCGACGCGCCGCCCGAGGCGCTACGCGAGGCGCTGTGGGATCTCGTCTGGGCCGGTGAGGTCACCAACGACGCCTGGGCGCCGCTGCGTGCGCCGCGCCTGGCGCTCGCTCGCGGCACCGCGGCCGGCGGCCGCGGTGCGGCTGTGAGTGGTGTCTCTGGGCGCCCCAGCGTCGTGCGCTCACGCTTTGCCGGTCGCCGGCGCGGTGGAGCGCACTCTCAGGTTCAAGGACGCTGGTCGCTCACCGAGGCCGTGTTTGGTGGTGGCACGGATGGTCCATCCGGGGCGATCGAGCGCCGGCGCGCGCTCGCCGAGCTGCTGCTCGAGCGCTACGGCATCGTCACCCGCGAGCAGGTGCTCGCTGAGGGCATCAAGGGCGGCTTTGCCATGCTCTACGACACGTTCGCCACGCTCGAGACGCTTGGCATCTGCCGCCGGGGCTACTTCATCGACGGGATGGGCGGTGCTCAGTTCGCGCTTCCCGGCGCCGTTGAGCGGCTGCGTGCGGGGCCCGAGCGGGAGCGCACGCTGAGCGGCGAGCAGCACCAACCCGACAGCGCCGCGGTCGTGATCGCCGCCGCCGACCCAGCGCAGCCCTACGGCGCGGCGCTGGCATGGCCCAAACGAGAAGCCGCCAGCAAGTCGCGTCCTGCGCGCGTGGCCGGCGCCTACGTCGTCTTGGTGGCGGACGCGCCAGTGCTGTACGTGGAGCGCGGCGGGCGCAGCCTGCTGACGCTCAGTGAGCGTCACGGCGCGCGCGAGGACTCCACGCAGCAGGCGCTGACAGCGCTCGCCGCCGCTGTGCGTGCTGGGCGCATCGGCAAGCTCGCGCTCGAGCGCATCGATGGGGAGCCCGCGATCGCCTCGAGCCTCGCCAATGCGCTCGTCGAGCTGGGATTCCATCCCGGCCCGCGACGACTGACGCTCACAGCCTGAGCGTCGGCCACTCGCGGCCGCGCTCGAAGGTCCCCGCAGGAGCGCCAATCCCCAGTATCCGCGGGTCTTTGCCCGATGGTCCGAACACCCTTGTCTGTCGGACGTTTGAGCTGGATGGAAACACCCCTGGAATAGTTTCAACTGCCTTGTTATTAGTTGACCCGACACAAGGCTTGCATCAGGGATCTTTTTCGTCTACCTTCTGGAACAGTGGGGATGAGTAGAACAGGGAGCCAAGTCGCACCTCTGTACCGCCGGTTGCCACACGGACCCAGCGGCATGGACCGAGAGGATGTAGCTCGCAACCAGCGGGCGCGCCTCTACGGGGCGATGATCGAGTCGATCTCCCAGCGGGGCTACCAGGCCACGACGGTGGCGCATGTGATCGGGCTCGCGGGCGTTTCTCGCAGGGCGTTCTACGAGCTGTTCCCGAACAAGGAAGAGTGCTTCCTTGCCACATACGACATCGTCGTGGCTCGCTCCCGCAAGCGCGTGCTCGATGCCTGGGTGGGAGAGCGCGGCTGGGCCAACCGCCTGCACGCGGCCTGCAAGGCGCTGCTGGACGACGCCGCCGAGCACCCCAAGGGACCCAGGCTCGTGCTCGTGGACGCGCTCGGGATCGGGCCGCGCTCAAGGGAACGTATGCAGTTGGCCAGCCTCACGTTCGAGCGACTCGTCTCCAGTGCCTTTCAGCTGGCGCCCGACGGGGTCGGCTTTCCGCGCCTGACCTCACGCGGAATCGTCGGCGGGGTGCGCCAGGTCGTCTCCACGCGCATGCTCGCCGAGCGCGAGCGCGAGCTGTACACGCTGACCGACGAAGTGCTCGACTGGATCGAGTCCTACCGCACGCCCGCCGTCGCCCGCCTCGGGATGCTCGGGCTGGCGCCCAGCACGCGCGTGGCGCCAACGCCAGCGGCATTCTTGGCGCGCGATGACCGGCGTGCACGGGTGCTTGGCGCCGTTGTCCATCTGACGCTCGACGAAGGCTACTCGCTGCTGACCGACCCGCAGATCGCCCAGTTCGCGGGCATGTCCACCGAGGCCTTCCACAAGCAGTTCCCCAACAAGCAAGAGTGCTTCCTCGCCGTCCTCGACGAGTTCGTCGCTGAAGCGCTCGACGCCGTCAGGGCCAGCTTCCAGAGCGCCGACTCCTGGCCGGAAGGCGTCTATCGCGCGATGGCCGCTTTCGTGGAGTATCTCGTCGCGCATCAAGCATTGCTGCGGATCGCGTTCATCGACCTGTTCGAGGTTGGACCCGGGATGATCGGACGGATGACGCGATCGGTCGAGGGCTTCACAAAGCTCGTGACCGAGACCGGCCCCGCGCCACGCCGCGGACCGGAGGTCGCCCAAGACGCCGTCACCGGCGCGCTGTGGGCGATCATCTCGAGCTACGTCTCCAACGATCGCCTCGTTCGCCTGCCCTGCCTAGTCGATCACCTCACGTTCATCGTGCTCGCGCCCTACACCGGGCCAAAGGCGGCCGTCGAAGCGATCCAAGCCGCACGCAAACCGCTGCGCTCCGTCTGAGCCGACTCTGCAATCGTGCGCAGCGATGATCGAGTCATCGCTGAAGCGCCCACGCCGCGTGGGCCACAAGGGAGCCGCCGACATCGAGCGCGGCAACACGCTCGCGAGCTTCGACGCAGCGCTGCGCTACGGCGTGGACATGATCGAGCTGGACGTGCTCAGCGAGCACGCCGACGGCAGCGGGCGCCTGCTCGTCGCCCACGACTACGAGAGCGTGCGTGCGCACCCGCCGCTGAGCTTCGAGCAGGCGCTCGAGCACCTCACCGCCCCCCAGTTCGACGGCCTGGAGTTCGACGTCGACGTCAAGCTCCCCGGCTACGAGCTGCGCGTGCTGGATGCGCTACGCGAGCACGAGCTCATCGAGCGCACGCTCATCAGCGGCATGTTCCCCGCCGGCCTCGCGCAGATCCGCGCCGCCGAGCCCGGGCTGCGCCTGGGTTGGTCGGTGCCGCGCGTACGCCGCGACTACACCACCGACATGCTCACCGCCATCCCCGCGCTGGCGATGCTCACCGGCTACCGCGCCACACTGCCACGACGCGCCCGCACCGCCCTGCAAGAAGGGCGCTTCGACGCGATCATGGCGCACTGGCGGGTCGTCACCGGCGCGCTCGTGCGCGCCGTGGCCGAAGGCGGCGGCGAGCTCTACGTGTGGACCGTGGACGATGCGCGCATGATCGAGCGCCTGAGTGCCATGGGAGTCGACGGGATCATCACCAATGACCCGCGCCTGTTCAACCAATGAGGCAAGTCGCCGCGCTGAAATCCGCCGGGTCAGCGCCGGCGAGGCTTCTGTGCCCAGCCGCTGTCGGCCGCGCGGCCGACAGCAAGACCGTCTTGCCGCGGCGCCACTGCACGTCCACCACACCACGCAGCGTGACCGGCGGCTGACCGGTCACCGGCTTGAGGTCAAAGCTCGTACCCCCCTGGCGGGCCGAAGCTCCGCTGCCGACCGCCACGAAGCTCGAGTTGGCATCACTTGAAAGATCCACCCACTGTTTGCTCGCGTTCATGTACTGCAAGCGAAAGCTCATGTACATCTTGTCGTGCGCGTGGCCGTCACCCGGCATCGAGCCGCGGATGCCCACCGTGTTCGGCTGATCAGTGGGGTCGCACACGTCGATCGTCGCCCACAATTCATGTGAGTCAAGCAGCGCACGTTCCGCCGCTGTCGGCTTGCGTGTCGCTACCAGCGTGGCGCTCGCGGTGGACGCGCCAAGCACTGTCGCCGCCAGCCCTGCCAGCACGAGCAGACCGATCGATAGGCGCGTTGAGCTCACACTATGACGATAGCGCCGGCAATAGCCACTGGGCGCCGGTGAGAGTCCCTCGCCAGCCCCGGTTGTGGTATCCCCTGCCATGATGGGGGTGACTCGCTCAGCGGACGTGGTCGAGCTGCTCGGGCGCGTTCCCGCGTTTGCCACGCTCGAGCCAAGCGACCTCGAGCGGATCGCCGAGGTAGCTGTGCCACGGCAGTTCGAGCCCGGACAGGTGGTCTTCCGCGAGGGCGATGCCAGCGACACCTGTTACGTGGTGCGCGAAGGGCACGCGCGCGCGATCCGCACCCACGGCGACGGGCGCACGATCACGCTGGCCACGTTCGGGCCGGGAGACATCTTTGGCGAGCTCGCGATGTTCGAGGACGAGCGCCGCTCGGCCACGATCGAAGCGATCGAACCGACGAGCGTCGTCGGCGTGCTCGGCCCCGACATGCGACGGCTGATGAAAGAGCACCCCGAAATCGCAGCGCGGCTGGTGATCGCGCTGGGGCGCCGGCTGCGCGAGATGAACGAGCGCCTCTCGCGCCAGTCCTTCCAAACCGTGCAGAGTCGCGTAGCGGTCGTCCTCTCCGAGCTCGTTGCGCAGGAGATCGCCGATGGCAAGGACGCAGCGGATGTGCTCGTCACCGCCACGCAAGCCGATCTTGCGCAGCTCGCCGGCTCCTCGCGCGAGTCCGCCAGCCGCTTCCTCGCCGTGCTAGAGCGTGCCGGCGTGATCTCGCAGGGGCGCGGGCGCCTGGTCGTGCACCACCCCGGAGCGTTGGAGCAATATGTCTTCTAGGCGCTCGCGATCGTTGAAAATGTCGAGGGCAGCCAAACGCTCCGCGCATGGTCAGGCCCGCGAGTTCTCCGCCGGCGGGGTCGTCGTGCGCGGCGAGGAGCTCGTAGCGATCGTCCCCACGCGCCGCGCCGCCGATGGCTCACGCGTGCTCGCCCTACCCAAGGGCCACGTCGATCCCGGCGAGACCACAATCCAAGCAGCGATACGCGAGGTACGCGAGGAGACGGGAATCGTGGCCGAGCTGGTGTGCGAGCTCGGCGAGTCGCGCTACTGGTATCGCCGCGAGGGCCGCACGATCGGCAAGACGGTCGCGTTCTTCCTGTTTACCTACGTCGAAGGCGACATCGCCGACCACGACGACGAGGTCGAGGAGGTCCGCTGGCTCGCCCTGGACGAGGCCGAGGCGGCGCTCAGCCACGACGCCGAGCGCGAGATGGTGGCGCTCGCGCTGGCCTATCTAGGGAAAGAGCGGTAGCCTGCGCGGGCGATGCAGGTCCTCAACTTCTACTCCACGATCTTCGCCGACGAGCTCAAGCGCGGCCGCAAGACAGCCACCATCCGCCTCGGGGACAAGTCCGGCAAGTACCGCAAGAACCAGGCGGTGCTCGTCACCATCGGCTACCAGTACTCGCCGCGCGAACGCATCTTCGAAGCGGTCATCGACCAGGTCGAGGTGATGAAGCTCGCCGACCTCTCCCCGCGCGACATCAAGCACGACAACCCCGAGTTCCGCCGCCACGAGGAGCTGATCAAATTCCTCGAGCAGATCTACGGCCGCTCAGTCTCACCCGAGGACACCGTCACCGTCGTGCGCTTCTCCCAAATCCTCGAGAACCCCACCGGGATGACCGAGGCGATCAAGGGGTTCGGCGGGGCGCAGAACTAGCTCGGCGGCCGATGGCAGAACTCGCGAGCGAGCTCGATGAGCTCGGCTGTCGCCTCGCGAGCTTCGTCAACGCTGGCCTCCGCCACCGGCATCGCTGCGTAAGACGCTTCGTTGCGTCGTGAGCGCGAGGCGTCGAGACGCTCGAGTAGATCCTCCGTGTCTACCCCGAGTTGGGCAATGGCCCTTTCGAGTCGCAGGATGTGTGCGTCGTCGCCCGAGGTCACACGTAGTCCCGCCGCTTGGAGAATGGCGTCACAGGCCGAGATAGCAGCGTTGTGGAGCAGTACGGATCGAGACTCCGCGCTCAGGTCGGCGTCTGCATCGCGCTGAAATTTCTTCGCCTGATCCAGATGCGTCTGCGCATCGAGTCGACTCGCATGAACCTTTTGCACCCGTGCCTCGGTCACGCCGCGATGCTCCCCAGATCTCCTATAAGCGCTGTGACGGGCGCTTCCAAAAGCTGGCGCACGAAGCTCGAGTGCTCAGCGAGCAGGCGCCGGAACTCCTCGTCTCCCAGCAACGTCACATCGATGGTACGTCCTGTGGCTTGGCCGATTGGGCGTACCAAGCGGCGAAGCTCACGCAAGCTCGCGTTTCCCACGACAAGGACGTCGATGTCGCTATCCGGTCGACGAGTGCCGGAGGCCCAGGAGCCATAGATCACAGCGGCAAGGACGTCAGGACGATCGAGGCTCGCGCGCAACTCATTCTCGACCCCGACAGAGCGGCGCAAGAGCTCGGCAAGCGGCTCGTAGGCAGCGTCATCCGTCGCAGCTGAGAATCGGTACGGGCGCGCCTCGTCGGCACGGCGGATTACGCCCGCGGCTTCCGCCCTTGCCAGCTCACGATGAACTGAGGACTGCGGCGCGTCTAGCGCTTCCGCAAGCCCTTGGAGCGTCCAGTGACGCTCGGGTTGCAGCAGCACCAGCGCGAGGAGTCGAACCTGCATTTCTGAGCGAAAGAGCGGCAACAGCGGCGGGACCGAGGTTCGCATTACCCGGAAGTATATCTGAGAAAAACGAAGACAGTACCCCTCGATCCGGCACTCTGGCTGCAGGGCTGCCAATTGTCCTTGATTTTGGCTGGATATTCGCTATGTTAGGCGTGCAGTTGGCACTCTCTGACCGAGAGTGCCAAAGAGGTGGCGCGCACGTTATAGAGGGCTGTGCGCCGCCGGTCGCATTCTCTAGACGGAGGTTTTATCGATATGAAGCTCAAGCCCCTGGGCGATCGGCTGATCGTGCGGGCGATCGAGGAGGAAGAGAAGACTGCCAGTGGCATCGTCCTTCCCGACACTGCCAAGGAGAAGCCACAGAAGGGCAAGGTCCTCGCCGTTGGCGATGGCAAGATCGACGACGCCGGCAAGCGCATTCCGCTGGATGTCAAGAAGGACGACGAGGTCCTGTACAGCAAGTACGGCGGGACCGAGATCAAAGACCCCGACACCGGTGAGGACCTACTCGTGCTACGCGAGTCAGACGTCCTGGCCAAGGTCGCTTAAGGAGATCTGAGAGACATGGCTCACAAGGAACTGAAGTACAGCTCAGAGGCGCGCTCAGCGCTCGAGGCTGGCGTGGACGCGGTCGCCAACGCGGTCAAGGTCACGCTCGGCCCCAAGGGCCGCTACGTGGTGCTCGACAAGAAGTTCGGCGCGCCGACCATTACCAACGACGGCGTCACCATCGCTCGCGAGATCGAGGTTGAGGACGTCTTTGAGAACCAGGGCGCCCAGCTCGTACGCGAGGTCGCCACGGCGACCAACGACGTGGCCGGCGACGGCACCACCACGGCGACCGTGCTGGCCCAGGCGATCGTTCGCCAGGGTCTGAAGAACGTGGCGGCGGGCGCGAACCCGCTGGCGCTGAAGCGCGGTATCGAGAAGGCCGTTGATGAGGTCGTCAAGAACATCGCCTCGCAGTCCAAGGAGGTCTCCGGCAAGGACCAGATCGCCCGCGTGGCGACGATCTCAGCCGGCGATGAGGAGATCGGCGACGTGATCGCGGACGCGATCGAGAAGGTCGGCAAGGACGGCGTGGTCAACGTCGAGGAGGGCCAGACGTTCGGCATGGACCTCGAGTTCACCGAGGGCATGCAGTTCGACAAGGGCTACATCTCGCCCTACATGGTCA
>Ga0302326_10006838_pt1 | contig 25466 bp, 25 predicted proteins | sample Palsa_T0_3_FD_202264 | JGI IMG/M metagenome (GOLD analysis project Ga0302326, IMG submission 202264) | Peat permafrost microbial communities from Stordalen Mire near Abisko, Sweden - Palsa_T0_3 | ecosystem: Environmental > Terrestrial > Soil > Palsa > Peat permafrost | place: Sweden: Abisko... | reverse complement strand
GCTGCTGATGTTTACCGCGCTGCTGGGAGTGGTGTATCTGGCGCGGTATCCACTGTTGCGCGCGGCCGGAAATTTCTGGGTGGTGGAAGATCCCCTGATGCATGCCGACGCCATCGTGGTGCTGGGCGACGATGATTTTTCGGGCGACCGGGCGGCGCGCGCCGCGGACCTATTCCGCGAGGGCGACGCTCCGGTGGTGGTGGCCAGCGGGCGGCGCTTGCGGCCCTATGCCGGGATTGCCGAATTGATCGCCCACGACCTGCAGAGCGACGGTGTGCCCTCGGCAGCCGTGGTGCCCTTCGATCATGACGCGGCGGACACGCGCGAGGAGGCCATGGCTCTGCGGGGGCTGGCCGCGCAGCGGCGGTGGCGCCGGCTGATCGTAGTCACCTCGAACTATCACACGCGGCGCGCACGCTATATTTTCCTCAAGGTTTTTCCAGCAGGCGTATCCATTGCGGTAGCTTCGTCCGCGGACCATTTCTACGATCCCGATGCCTGGTGGGAACACCGCCCCAGCGTGAAAATTTTCTTTTTGGAATCGGTGGCCTATGCGGAGGCGCACTGGGAGAGTTGATTCCCCAGTGGAGATCGGGTGTATACTGCGCCGAAAGAATTGGCAGGGTGGAGGGTTAGACCATGAAAAGACTTGCTATTGGAATCGTCGTGGTCACGGCGCTGGTGCTTCTCAGTCCCAGCTTTCCCAGAGCCCAGGGGTCGACGTTTACCGGCGAGCTGATGGATGCGATCTGCGCGCCCATGGGTTCGCATGCCATGACCATGAAGGAAAACGACCTCACGGAGCCGCTGCAGTGCGTGTGGTTCTGCCTGCATTTCCGCACCCCGGGCAGCCGGCTGGTTCTGTATGACGGCGCGACCAAGACGGTTTATAACCTGGACGACATGGGCCGCTGCGGCCCGCCGCTGCGCTGCCTGCGGCCGTACTCCGCCGAGAAGGTGAACATTACCGGTACGTTGGACGCCGCGACCAAGACCATCAAGGTTACCGACGTCGCATCCGCGACTCCCCCGGGCGGCAAGTAGAGACGAGAAATTTGGCGGCTATTTGGCGGTTATCTTCCGCCGGCCGCGAGCACAACCCGGCGCACGGAACGAGAATGAAGTTGCGGTTTTAGCGTCGGCGCATCTTGGACATCAGGCGGATCATTTCCAGATACAGCCAGACCAGCGTGACCATCAGTCCGAAAGCGCCATACCATTCCATGTATTTGGGCGCGCCAGCGTGCACGGCGGTGTCGATCATGCCGAAATCCAGGATCAGGTTGAGCGAGGCGACCACCACGATGAACAGGCTGATGGCGATGCCCCACGGGCCGCTGTCGTTGAGCAGGGGCACGTGCCGGCCGAAGAAACCCAGCAGCATATCCGCAAGGTAGACCAGGAAGATGCCGCCCGTGGCGGCGATCACCCCCATGGTGAACTTGGGCGTGGCGCGAACCATGCCGCTGGTATAGAGGAGCAGCATCACCGCGAGCACGCCGAACGTCAGCCCCACCGCCTGCATGGCGATCCCGTGATAGGCCAGATCGAGGTAAGAGGAGATGCCGCCGAGCGCCAATCCCTCGAGCAGGGCGTAAAGCGGCGCGGTGAAGGGGGACCACTCCTTCTTGAAGATGGTGGCGATGGCCACGATCAGGCCGCCAATCATTCCGCCAATCATCCACGGCAGAGCCGCGTCGGGCGTCTCGGATCGGGCCAAGCCCCAGGTCCAGGCGGCGCTTACCACCGCCAGGAGCAGCAGTATGCCGGTCTTGTTGACCGTGCCTTGCAGGGTCATGGCTTCGCCGCCCAGGGCCGCGCGGCCTTCCAGGGCTTTGGGATTCAGTGCGGGATTCGAGGTGCGAAAAATGTCAGGCATGGGTGCGCTCCAATCGAGAACCTATCATATCGCCTCAGGGGGCATTCGGCCAAGGCGGCAAGCCGGGCAGGAGCGAGAGCTGAAATTCACTGGAAGCGGAGCGCTGCGGAGCGGGAAAATAGGAGGGTGGGTATCAGGATAGTCACGGGGCCGGGGAATCCGCGCCGGAAATGAGTTTACAACCCAAAGCGGCCCGTACTATATTCCCAGTCCAGACTCAAGCTGGGTCCCCCCTCCCAAGCTCGTGTGCTGCCATGGGATAGTCCCGCAACAGGAGGTTCCGAGTGTGGCGCAAGCAAGATGAATCCAAGGCTTCTGCTTCATCGTCGGAGGTGGTTGTGCCTGCGAAGGCGGAGCCAACGGTAGTAACGCCAGTCACATCAGTAGCGCACGCGCCCGCAGCCCCGGCGACTCTCGCACGCGAGTCTTCCTATTCCGCCGGGCACCTGACCGGAGGGATAAAAATCAAGGGCGAAATTACCGGCCGGGAAGATCTGTTGATTGACGGCGAGGTGCACGGGCAGATTCGCATCAGCGACGCGCGCGTGACGATCGGTTCCAACGGACGCCTGACGGCCAACGTGGAAGCGCGCGAAATCATGGTGCGCGGCAAGGTCAAGGGCGATCTGCACGCCCGCGACCGCGTGCAGATCGGTCCCAGCGGCGGCGTGATCGGAGATGTGGTCACGCGTTTTCTTTCCGTGGAAGAAGGCGCGGAGATTCGCGGCAATGTGGATACGACTCGCGGGGAAGAGCGTCCCGCGGCACGGGTAAAGACCGGGGCGGCCAGCACGCCCGAGGCTCGCCCGGTGCCGATGCAAGCCAGAGGGCAGAGCAAGGAGTCCACGCAAAGCGCATGAGCCTGTTGAACAAGTTTCGAGCGGCGCCGGCGCGCGAGTCCGCCGCGCCTCCGGTAGTCGCCCGCGGGGGCGTTCCCGGCAAGCCGCTGCACGCCCCGGGAGTTTCCTCGGGGGCCGGCAATCCTTCCGGTCCGGGGCGTTTCTCGAACGGGCTCAAGGAGTTTCTCTGGCAACTGCACGACGTCAAACACGGGAAGTTGCTGGATATGGGAGCGGTTTCGCAAACCACCTTGAATTTCTTCATCGACCGGGGCTTCCGCGTCTACACCGAGGATTTCCTGGGCACCTGGGGAGCATTCCTGCAAGCCGAAGAGGAGAACCTGAAGTCGCTGCCCGCCGGGGTGGAGGCTCCCGACCGATCCTGGGCGGCCCGCGCGGAGCGTTTTCTTGGTTCGAATATGAGCCATCCTGCGGACACCTTTGACGCCGTGTTGCTTTGGGACGTTTTGGATTATGTGGACCACGCGGCCACGGCGTGTATCGCGGCGCACCTGGGGACGCTGGTACGGGAAGGCGGCGCGATCCTCGGCGTTTTCCATGCGCGCATGCCCACGGAGTTTCACCGCTACCGCGTGCTGGATGCGAGCAATCTCGAATTCGTGCCGGCCCCCACGCTGATGCCGCCGCAGCACGTTTTTCAGAACCGCGAGATCCAGGACCTCTTTGAAGGGTTCCGCTCCTCGAAGACTTTCGTGGGCCGCGATCAGGTTCGCGAAGGCGTTTTTATCAAGTAGCCGCGCCTACCTTCCCGTTGACATTCCCAGTCGTCCGGGGTTAAAAAAGAGATAGCTCTAGAGAAGGGAGTGAGGATGACTCCACCCGATCTAGACCGATCACAACTTAGACAACACCGCTGATGCGGTGCTCGCAGGCAACCTCCCTCGCGGATGGCTACCTGCAAAAACTAAATGACGCGATAGGGAGCCGCCAGGCTCCCTATCGTATTTTAGGGTGGCTTTTTATTTCATAGACCGGTTTACAGGAAGGCTGCTTCCATTCGGCGAGACAAGGAAAGAGGACAAGGAAAGAGAATGACGCGGAATAGCTTGCCGCAGTTAACTCCTCTTGATGTCCCACAGCCAGCGGATCAGGTCTCGCTGGTAAACGATGACGCTGGATTGCCAGATCAGAGCGCACAGGAGCAGACCCAACATGACCATGGACAGGCCCAGTGCCAGGGCCATATGCGACTCTGATGCTGGAACAGACAGGCGGCGCAAGAACCTCATTTGGATTCCTCACATAAGGTAGTGGCAATCGAGAGGCCAAGCGCGGTACGGTGAGCCCGCTTCCGGTAAATTCTTGCTCCTGAATTCGTTAGTCGGAAAGTGAGCAGACTGCTTCCGAAATATCCGCGTGAGAGCGGCAAGAGAATGAGCAGAATGTATGCGCTGCATTCCACTCTGCTCCGATTGTTTGCATCTGGTTTGTGTGCGAAGAATTCAAGCGCGTTCTAGTACGTCTAGTACCGCGCGGCTCCAGCCTTCGGGGCCGGCGGCCTCGCCCAGCATCGGTTTCGAGAGATGAGAGAGCAACGCGGGGTCCCCCTGGCCGCCGCGGCGCGGCAGCACCACGGCTTGATCCACGGCCGAGAGTAGCGGCAGATCGCGCGTGGCGCTGCCGATTCCCACGGAACTCAAGCGCGTGCGCGGCTGGCGGTAAAGGCGCATGAGGTGGCGCACGGCGCGGCCTTCATCGTTGCCGGAGAACAGCTCCCAGAACGGGCGATCGGGCCTGGTCTCCCAGTGATCGGCGCGCGCGGCGGCGGTAAAGCGGCGGACGGCCTCTTCGGTTTCGCCGGCGAAAAAGAAGCGCTCGCTGAATTCGAGCTGCCGGGCAAGCTCGGCATCGCGCAAAGGCAGGCCGGTGTTGGAGGCGATCTCGCGCGGGCTCATCTGCGAGTAGCCGACGACACTGGCATCGGCGCGCGCGGCAATTTCTTCGACCGCCGCGGCGGCCTCGGTGTGGGGCTTCCCAAAGGGCACGCAGAAGTAGCGCGCCACGCGCAGGGCTCCCTCCAGGTGCAGAGAGAAATACCCGTCGGCAAGAAACAGGCCGCCGCCGCTTTCGGTGATGAAGGGATGCGCGTGTTCCAGCTTGCGGCGCAGGGGCTCGATTTGCGCCCGGGTGCCGGAGGTCAGCAGCACCAGGGGAACGCGCCGGCGAGCCAGTTCGTCCAGCGCGGGTTCGGCGAGATTCCAGGCCTTCGAGGCGGGATCGAGGAGCGCGCCGTCGAGCGCGGTAAAAAAGATGTGGCGGGGCGCGAGCATGCGGCGTTCAGTGTAACGTGCAGGGGCATGGCGCGCCACGCCACATCATGGGGAATAGGGTCGCGGGGGATAAAAACAAAAAAGGCGGCGGGCGTTTCGGCCCGCCGCCTTTTTGCAGCGTTGTAGAGTTGCCTTGTTGAGAGAGAAAACTTAGAAGCCCGAGGCCACCGTCGAGGTCAGGCCGGGGTTCTTCGGCATGCTGACGTAGCCGGAGATCTTGTCCTTGGCCACCGAGTTGACCACAAATTCGTCGGCCTCATGCGAACCGTTGGGATAGAAAATGACCGGCTCGTTTACGGTGCGATCCTTCTTTTCGGTGCGGATGTCATCCACGACCAGGGCGACGGTGAACTTGTTCTTCTTGGGATCCACCGATCGCAGTTCCACGGAGATTGCGCCCACCTTTTGGGGCTTGCCCTTGCCGGTGATGGTGAACTCGACGTAATCGCGTTCGCCCATGCGGCGCAGGACGTCAACTTCCTCATGGTTGCGCGCAATCAACGTGCCCAGTTCACTGCGGGCCATCTTGAGGTCGTTCTTGGTGCCGTCGAGGTCGTTCTTGACCACGGTGACGGTGCCGTTGACGGTGTTCAAATCATCCGTGCTGGCCTTGGTGGCCAGTTGGGTCTTCACGCTGGTATCCAGGTCGGCGATCTTCTGTGCGCTGTCGGTTTGAATCTTGGCAGCTTCGTCGCGGGCCTCCTTCAATTCGCCTTCGGTCAGGCGGAGCTTCTTGGTCACCACGCCGAGATCGCTTTGCAGCGCGGAGGAAGTGGCATCCGCGTCGGTGAGCCGCTTATCGAGTCCGGCGATTTGCTGCGCGGTGTCCTGCTGCGCCGTCTTGAGTTGCCCGGCGGTCGTCTGCTGGCTGGCGGCCAGGTTGCTGTAGTCGTACCAGCCAAAACCCATGCCAGCAATCGCGATAATAGCCACCAGGGCCAATGCTATGGAAACCCAGGCCGGCATGCCTTGCTTTACTTCGATATTGTCGTCCATCGTCGCCCCCAAAAAGAATGAAAATGACCTCACACCCGAGGTCTCAATTGCACGATGGAATGTGCACGCGGGCAACCAGTGCCATGAATCCAGGCCCGTTCCTGCTAATGCTTTATTGTGCAGTGAGTTATGGAGGGTTTTCCATAAACGGAATGTTCTGGGCCGCGGTATCTACATAGAAAATGTTACGTAGCCCCGTATTTTTAACTTAACTCGCGCCAGGCAAGCGGGAGCCCGGCGATCGGCAGGTGGGGAGCCCGCGCGCTTTCAGCTCCCTGATCAGTTGCGGCGAATCCTCGAAACGAATGGCATCTATCCCCAGCTCCCTGGCAGCCGCGGCGTACTCCGGGATGTCATCGATGTAGAGAGCGTCGGCTGGGGCGACGCCCAGGGCGTCGAGGGCGGCCTTATAGATTGCCGGGGAGGGTTTGCTGAGGCCCACGGCGCAGGAGTAGATTCGCGCCGAGAAATAGCGTCCGAAACTGAAATGCCGATCGAGATACTCGGCATGCAGCGGGTCGGTATTGGAGAGAAGTGCAAGGCGGCAGCGCGTTCCCAGGGCGGCGAAGAGATCGTCGTCAAGGATGGTCACCGGATCGAGCGCGCCATTCCACGCGCCGCGGAACTCCGCAAAATCGATGGCCACGCCCAGGCGGCGAGTAAGGTGTTCGTGCCATTGGCGTGGGGTCATGCGGCCTTCCTGCCAATCGTGCCAGGCAGGATCAGCCTCCAGGGAGGCCCAAAGCTGGTGAGGATCCAGTTTGTGCGCCACCGTGTTCGGCATGGAGGCCTCGGCGCGCGACATCGTCTCCATCACGGGTTCCAGAGCGCGGCGCACGTCCACGCGCACGATTACGCGGCCAATATCGAAAATGATCCCTCGGGGAATTTAGTCCTCTGAGGATTGCCCGGCGGGAAGCGGGGCGGGCTTGGGCAGGCGCGCGGATCGCGCGCGCAAAGCGCCGATCAGCGGGGGCAGCAGGGAAAGGGCGATCACGGCGGCAATAACGTAATGGATGCGCTGGCCGATATTGGGCACAAAGGAGCCCAGGAAATATCCACCCAGGACCAGGCCGCCAGCCCAGCAGCATCCGCCCACGATGTCATAGGCGAGATAGCGGCGATAGCGCATGCCCGCGGCGCCGGCCACCGGGGCGCAGAAGGTGCGCGCGATGGGTACGAAGCGCGCCAGAATGACGGCCTTGCCTCCATAGTTTTCGTAGAACTCGTGGGCCTGCCGGAGGTGGCGCCGGCGGAAAAACAGGGAGTCCTCGCGGCGGTAGAGCGCCTGTCCGGCCTGCCGTCCGATCCAGTATCCCAATTGGTCTCCGGCGATGGCGCAGAAGACCACCAGGGGCAACAGCGTGCCGATCCTCAAAAGACCCGCTGCGGCGAAAACTCCCGCGGTGACCAGCAGCGAATCGCCGGGCAGAAAAAAGCCCACGAAAAGACCGGTCTCAACAAATACGATCAGGCACACCAGCAGGGCCCCGCCCCACTGGATGATTCCCTGGACGTCGTACAGGCGATGCAGCAGTTGCATGGCGGAAGTCAACACGATAGGAATCGGTCTCCGGAGATTTCAGTGCCCACGCACAGCCACGAAGAAGTTCCAACCAATACGGTAGCAGAAAAGGAATGGGTTATCGCTGGATTCCATCCAGCAGAGACACGAAAGGGCAACCAACCGCGGGATCAGCCCGGCGATCATGACTGGGTCTCTCTGGCCGATGGCGCGGCATGAAATAGCATGCGCATAGGATGGCCTGCAGCAGGACCGGCGGGCAATCCAACCGAAGGACTAGCGCGACAGTACTGTCGTACGCGAGCCTTTTCAGCGGCAACGCCGCTGCAAATTTTTGCGCCAGATGAAAGCGGAGCGCGGGAGCAATTGTGCTCCATGCACCAACAGTACCTTCCTACTAGGCGCGTGGTGTGTTTGTACCATTGTCGCCGCCGGCCGCTCCCGCGAGAATGCTTTCACGCCGAGGGAGGCGTGCCAAGATGCCGAGCGCTTACAAGAGTTGGGTTGGCCAGGCGGTAGTCTTACAGGTTGCGGTCTCGGATTTGCGGGTGCCCTTGCGTGGAACCATTCTGGGCGAGAGCGAAGATGCCGTGCGCTTCCGGATTGGCGACAGTTGGGACATCGATGTTTTCAAGAACATGATATTGGCGGTGGAAGAGGACTACTGGGTAAGCGTTATCCATTAGATTTTTTACGATTTTGTCCGGCCCAGCCCCGTACAATCCCCCCGGCCCCGGGTTCCAAATCCCCCTGCGGAACCCGGGGTCTTCCTTTTTTGCTTTTCGTTTTGGTTTAAGCCGCTAGATTCCACGCCAGATCGCGTCGCGGGTTATGGCTGCAATTTCCGGGCAGCCACAAAGAGCCATGGCTGCGCGCAATTCATCGACAAGGATGCGCACAACCTGCGCCACGCCCTCCGCCCCGCCTGCGGCAAGCCCCCAAACGTAGGGCCGCCCGATCAGCACGGCCTGCGCTCCCAGAGCCAGGGATTTCAACACGTCCGTGCCGCGGCGAATCCCGCCGTCGAGCAGCAGAGGCACGCGGCCGGCGACCGCTTCGGCGACCGCCGGCAAAGCTTCGATGGATGCGGGCAGGGTGTCGAGGTTGCGCCCGCCGTGGTTGGAGACGATGATGCCGGCGGCGCCGTGGTCGATCGCCAATCGCGCATCCGCCGGATTCAGAATGCCCTTGAGGATTACCGGCAATTTGCTGAGCGAACAGAGCCAGTCTAGGTCTTTCCAGGTGAGCGCGGCGTCCACCATGGAGCTGTACACACCCTGCAGTGCGGTGTGCGCGGGTTGTTGCGCGCGGCCTCCCAGGGGACGCAGATGTTCGGCGGCGATGCCGCGGGGCAGGCGGAAACGCGTGCGCGCCTCGCGGTAACGCGCGCCGAAAAGCGGCGAATCCACGGTGAGGCAAATGGCCGCGCATCCGGAGGCCGCGGCGCGGGCCACCAGATCGCGGGTGAAGCCGCGATCGGGATTGACGTAGAGCTGAAACCAGAGCGGGCCGGTGGCCGCTTCGGCGATCTCCTCAATGGCCGTGGTGGCATAGGTGCTCACGACCCAGGCGGCTCCGGCGGCGCCCGCGCCTTGAGCGGTGGCTCGCTCGCCCCGCGGGTGCGCCAGTTTGTGGTAGGCCGTGGGGGCCAGCAGGATGGGAAACTCGAGCGTGTGTCCCAGCAACTGGATCCGTGTGTCCACGCGGCTGACGTCCACCAGAACGCGCGGCCGGAGGAGAATTTCCGCGAAGGCCTGGCGATTCCGCCGCATGGTGATCTCGTCGGCCGCGCCCCCGGCGACATAGGCATAGGCCATGGGCGAAAGGCGCGCCCTGGCCAGGTCTTCGAATTCGCAAAGATCCGCCGGCCATCGCGACGGCGCACCGGCGCGAGGAATTCGACGCGCGCCTCGCAAGCCGGCTTGCTTGCGCTTGATCTTAGTTGCTTTGCTTTTCACGGGGTCACGTGGAGAGCATTGTACTTGCCCGCCTACGACGGTCAATCGCCGGCATTGTTTGTCCAGCCGCGTTGGGCGGCTGCTGCGCGACCCGTGGTTCCGCACGCAACCGGCGGCCCGCCGAAGCGATTCCGCGCGGCTTTTTGTTTGACACGCCGCCGGTGGTCGCGGAGACTATGCGGAACAATGCCCGCCGCCAGTGCAGAGTCCCAACGAAGCGGCCAATTTCACGCCGTCGCCGCCGGCTTTCTCGGCTGGACCCTCGACGCCTTCGATTTTTTCGTGGTCGTTTTCCTATACGACACGCTGGCCCATCAATTCGGCGTGGACAAGAGCCGCATCATTTTTACCACCACGGCCACGCTGGCCATGCGTCCCATCGGCGCGATCGTCTTCGGATTGCTTGCCGACCGCTATGGGCGGCGAATCCCGCTGATGATCAACGTGATTTTCTTTTCGGTGATCGAGCTGCTCTGCGGCTTTTCGCCCAATTTCACTTTTTTCCTGGTGATGCGCGCGCTGTACGGCATCGGCATGGGCGGAGAGTGGGGCGTGGGCGCGTCGCTGGCCATGGAAGCGGCGCCCAAACGCTGGCGCGGGGTGCTCTCGGGCATTTTGCAGAGCGGTTACTCGGTGGGCTTCTTCCTGGCGGCCTTGGTGTCGTGGCTGGTCTTGCCCACCCTCGGTTGGCGATGGATGTTCTGGCTGGGCGGCATTCCCGCGCTGCTGACGCTGTACATCCGATCGAGCGTGCCGGAGTCGGAGGCCTGGCTGCAGCATCGCGCGCCGAGCACCGGCGCGGTGATACGCATTGTGGCCCGCGAATGGAAGCGCCTGGCCTATCTGGTTCTGCTGATGGTATTCATGATGTGCCTATCGCATGGCACGCAGGACCTCTATCCCGATTTTCTGCGTACCGCGCACCACGCGGGGGCCTCGGGCGTGGCGACGGTAACCATGCTCTTCAATGTCGGCGCGATTTGCGGAGCGATCCTCTTCGGAACCATTTCGCAACGCTATGGCCGCCGGTTGGGGATGATCGGCGCGCTGGTAGTGTCCCTGCTGGTGCTGCCGCTTTGGGCGTTTGGCGGGTCGCTCGCAATGCTGGCGGTGGGATCGTTCCTGATGCAGGTGGGAGTGCAAGGCGCCTGGGGCGTGATCCCCGTGCACTTGAACGAAATGTCCAACGACGCCACGCGCGGAGTGGTGCCGGGACTGGCCTACCAACTGGGGATTCTGTTTGCCGCGCCCACGCCCTACGTGGAATACGCGCTGCGCGATCGCATCGGGTACCAGTGGGCGCTGGCGGCGTTTGAGGTGGTGACCATCGTGGTGCTGATGGTGACGATTGCCCTGGGCACGGAGCGCCGCGGGCGAAGCTTTGTGGATGAGCCTTCCGTCCTGGAAACTGCCGACGCGCCCCACGCGGGTTGAGGATTTGCGTCCTCTCCTCAGGGGCTAAAAAGCCCCTGAGGAAAATGCCTCTTGCCTCCGCTCAATCAAACGAGCGCGCGGCCGAAAAAATCCCCCGCTTGGCCGCGGCAGTGCGCCGCCGTAAAATGTCTCATGCGCATCGGTATCGATTTTGGCACCACTCGAGTAGTCGTTGCTGCCGCCGACCGCGGCAACTATCCCCTTGTGAATTTCGAAGCCCCCGACGGTCGCGCGCGCGACTGGTTCCCCTCGCTGCTGGCGGTCTCCGGAGAACAGCGTCTCTACGGTTGGGAAGCGGCGGAGCAGCAGGGCAACCCGGGCTGGACCATCGTGCGCTCTGCCAAGCGCTGGCTGAAGAACGCCGGCCCCTGCAGCGTTGTGGATATCGCCGGCCAGCGCCTCAACGTCTCTCTCCTGATGACCGAAATGCTCACCGCCCTGCGCCGCGATCTCCTGGAAAAATCCACCCTGGGCGCCGGCAAATACGACCGCCTCCAGGTGATGCTCGGTGTGCCGGCCAACGCCAACAGCAACCAGCGCTTCATGACTCAGGAAGCCGCCCGCTCGGCCGGCTTCGAAGTCCTTGGCCTGCTCAACGAACCGTCGGCCGCCGCGGTTGAATTCGCCTCCCGCAACGGCGGCGACCGCAAAAATAATCTGAAGGGCGGATTGCTTGTCTACGACATGGGCGGAGGAACCTTCGACGTCTCGCTCGTCTCCCTGGACGAATCCGAGCGCTCCATCGTCGCCTCCGACGGCATCCCCGATCTGGGCGGCGACGATTTCGACGCCATTCTGGCCGTCTTGGCCCTGGAAGAAGCCAAACGGCCCCGGCCCGCCGAGGACTCCCTCACCGGAGCCGAGTGGTTCCAGTTATTCGACGAATGCCGCGAAAAAAAGGAAGCCCTCAATCCCAACAGCCGCAAGATCACCATCGATCTGGATCGCGTTCGCAAGGACTGGAAGGAAATCTCTCTCAGCGTGGAGACCTTCTATGATCGCTGCCGCCCTTTGGTGGAGGCCTCCCGCGAAGTCGTGGAAGCCCTCCTCGCCGCCCATCCCGACCACGCCATCGACACCTTGTATTTAACCGGCGGCGGATCGGAACTGCCTCCCGTCGCGCGCGTCCTGCGCGAAACCTTCGGACGCAAGGTGCGCCGCTCCGCCTACATGCGCTCGGCCACCGCCATCGGCTTGGCCATCCGCGCCGAAGGCCACGAAGATCGCCCCCTGCGCGATCAGTTCACCAAAAACTTTGGCGTGTGGCGTGAAGCCGACAATGGCCAGAATGTCGTCTTCGACGTGATCTTTCCGCGCGGAGTAAAGCTCCCCTCCCGCGGAGAGCAACCCCTGCGCATCGTCCGCTCCTACCGCCCGGTGCACAACATCGGCTACTTCCGTTACCTGGAATGCGCCGTACTCGGCGCCAACAACCAGCCCGAAGGCGAAATCAGCAACTGGGACGAAATTCGCGTGGCCTTCGATCCCAGCCTGCGCAACGCCCCCGACTTGACCGACCAGCCCGTCCGCCGCTTCGCCCCCCCGCAGGAATTACTGATCGAGGAAGACTACACCTGCGACGCCAACGGCGACGTCGAAGTAAAAATCCGCGACATCCTCACCCAGCAAACCAACGAGTACCGCCTCGGCCGCTGGTCCAAGCACCGCAAAAAAACCAAATCGGCAACGAAATAAAGTTGAGGTCTACAACTGCGGGAGGTCGCGCGATTCGCTTACAGGCCCTCAAACTGAATAGGTTCGCTATGCGCTGGCCGCGGAGGCGATCGCCGGCAGAACCACGGTGATACGAGTGCCCCCGCCACTCGATGTCATCTCAAATCTGCCGCCAAGTTGGCGGACTCTCTCTCTCATGCCACGCAGGCCGACGCCCCCTGCGCTTTGTGTTAGCTCCTGTTGCCTTTCCGGGGAGATCCCTTTGCCTTTGTCGCTGATCTCCACTTCCACTTGCGTTTCCGAGCGCGTTACGCGAATTCTGGCGGAAGAACTACCCGAATGGCGGTGAATATTCGTCAAACTCTCCTGCACGAGCCGAAATATCCCCATTTCCAAATCACTGGAAAGCCTGCCAAAGTGCGCATCCAGATCTAACTCCACCTGGATTCCACTGCGTTCGGAAAACCCTTGGACGTACCAACTCATGGCCGAGCTGAGCCCTGCCTCATCTAAAAGGGGTGGATGCAGTAAATAGGAGAGCGTCCGTATCTCCTTTGCCAGGGTATCCACCAGATCGCTGCTTTCCTTCACCTTTTTGTCCAATTCCGCGGCCTGCGCGGTCTTCATGGCGGCAAGATTCATCGATAAGGCTGCCAGGCTTTGTCCCGCGCTATCATGCAACTCCCGAGCCAGGCGCCGCCGTTCCTCGTCTTGTACATGGAGGAGCCGTCCCGTCAAAGCGCTAAGACCCTCTTCGGCTCGCCGGGTCTCCTGAACCTGACCCTGAAGTTCTCGCGTGCGATCTGCCACTTGCTTCTCCAGATCAATTCTGGCCTTCTGAAGATCGCTTTCAGCCCGCTTTTGCGCGCTGACGTCCCGCGCGATTTTAGATGCGCCTATGGGCCGCCCGTGCCCGTCGAAAATGGGAGACACCGTCAAGGAGATGTCCACCAATGAACCGTCTTTGCGGCGGCGAACGGTTTCAAAATGGTCGATGTGCTCTCCGCGGCGGAGGCGTTCCAAAATGCGCGGCTCTTCGTCGAGCCGCTCGGGCGGCAGAAGCATTATGATCGGCTGGCCGACTGCTTCCTGCGCCGTATACCCAAAGATCCGTTCTGCCCCGCCATTCCAACTCTTGATGATGCCGTTCAGGTCTTTGCCGATAATGGCGTCGTCGGAGGACTCCACGATGGCCGCCAGTTGTTTAGAGGCGTCCAGAGTGGTCACGGCCTGATAGGCCCCGGACGCAAACCGGCTCAGGCTTATAAGTTGCCGCAGGTCCTCCCCATCGAACAATCGCCGATCGTCGTGAGCCACCGCCCAAATTGTGCCCACCGCTTTTCCGTCCACGTAGAACGGAACCAGCAAACACTCTTCGACCGGAGGTGCGACCGGCTGCAAATAGGTGTAACGCCGCTGTGGGCGCCGAAACAGCAAGGGGGCGTCGCGATCCAGCACGTCCCCGCAGGGCCCAAACTCGCGCGGCGTGCCGCCGCCAATATGCGATTTCCATTCCCCGGCGATGGCCGGCCAGTAGAATCTCTTGCCCCCATCGTGTGTGGTAAGCAGACTGAGCCCCGCTGACCCGCACTGCAAAACCTCCAGAATCGTGTCGGTCAGTGTCTGCAGCACGGTATGCGGCGAGTCTGCCAGAGCCTGGGCCAGAACCACCAACGCTCGGTTCTCACTCTGAAAGTCGGGTGGACGCAATGGGCGGTGTTGCAGCTCTCCCGTGCACAGAATCGATTCCAATCTGACCGGGGCTTCGTGGCTGCGCATAGGGCGTTCTTCCGGCAGGTGACTAAGCCGTCCACTTTCGCCCTGCGAGGGAACATCACAGCCGTTTGCAGAAAATTCGTCGCTCATGGTCGCTCCATTCCCCTTCTGGTAGAAATCTAGGCCGGCCGGCGGAAACTAAGGTATACCCGAAAGATGCTACAGGGATGATAGAAGCTCCATGTGTTCCATATTGCACGCATGTGGAAAACCCGCGCCATGTCTCCGCAGCCCGTCCACCCAACCGATACCTGCTGAAAACGGACGAGTCTTATGGGAATAGTTAAGCACTGAGAGATGTCTCCGGACTTTAGGGGACATTGGCCTGATCTCAACCCAATTCGGGCGATTTCCCCGCAACCTCGGAAAAGGCCGTGCAGTTAAGAACCTGGCTGACGGGTTGAAAGCTGAAGCGGTCAGGTATAAATTGTCGCCCGGCCGGGAGTTCAAAACGAAAAGCCCAGCTAGAATCTGCCTCAAACGCGCAGGAAGGAAGATCCATGCTGAAAAGAATTACGACCAGTCGAACCTCCGCAGGCAACCTGAATCTCATATATCTGAATAACCAAAACCTGCCGTGCGCTTTCGAACAAACCGGCGACGGTGTGTGGCACGGCGGCGTGAATGGCGGTCCAATTCAGATCCCGACCCAGCCGGGGCTGTCCTTTCAGGCCATACGCGGCCTGAATAACGGCTACGGCTTAGTCGCCCTCGATTACAACAACCAGCTATGGTTCACGACGCAGCAGGGGGACACATGGAATCAACAAGGATTCTCTTTGCTCCCCAATTTCACGCCCGGTCAATTCCTTCAGGGTGCATGGTCAATGAACGATTTCGACGTCTGCGAAGTACCGGGTCTCCCTCTTTCGATCGCAATCTCAACTTCGTTGGTAATATTCGACCCACCGCCCGCTGGCGTTTTGTGGACCCAATATGGTGCCCTCTCGAACATGTCCCAGCTGGCGAGTGTGAACTATTGGCCCGGCACCGTTGGACAAGGCCAGCCTCTCGTAACTCAACCTGTTTTTTCGGTGGCTGCCATCGGCGGGAACTATTTCCCAGGGACGCAGATTCAGGCGATGGTGATTGACGGCTCAGGTCTTTCTGGGGCCTCGACATATGACGGAATCCACTGGGTTTCGATGCTGTTGCCAAATCCAACTACAACGGCGCCTGAGCAAGGAGAGCGGGTCTACGGTTGGAATTGTTCAGGCACTGTGGTTGCCCTAGGGAATCCGAATGGCACGCTGCAGGTGATCTGTCTGAACGGGGACGGTTATCTATATCTCTTTTACTGGAGCCACAGTGGCCCGTTCGTCGCGCCCCCCAGCGCTGGATTTGTCTTTTACGGCATGCTCCCCAATCCCGACAATCTATTTTTTTCTAAGGTAGCTGCCTCCATCGGGGCAGACGGCCACTTCCAAGTCGTTGGTATCAGCAACGGTCTACCTTACCTCACGTGGGCAGACGCCAATGGGACTTGGGGGACATACGTGAATCCACAGGGACAGGGTATGCAACTTCCCATGAACAGCGATTCGGCCTTTCCGCTGCAGGACCTGGCAATGGGCTTCGGAAACCAGGGCTATCTCCAGGTAGGTTATCTTGGAAACGATGGGAACATCTACGTGAACTGGCAGGATTTTGGAGGTAACTGGGGCTGGTATGGACCGCTACCCTAGGCGAACGCCCGCGCCGCTTACGTGGTACCCACACAATAACAATTCGTCGACAGAATTTTGCGCTTTCGCCGCTAGCTGCCGCGCTCATAAACTCGAACTTAGCAGGCGGAGATACACTCCGAACTGAGTGGCCTACGACCACAGGAAATTTTTGCCCCAAACCCAACCGGCAATCTGTCTTCAGAGCAAGAAGATGGACCTTTCCCTTTTATATGTTTTCACGGGGGCTGCATGAATCTCGTCTTATATCGCTCATCCATGCCGCGTAAGATTGACTCGCCTGATAAAATAGAACTACAGGCTGGGAATCATCCCGGTGCCAAACCCAAACCAATGCCATGAGCATGCCCCCTCAACCCGCCGTAGTCTCGATGCCTTCACCTCAGGTAAATAAAAATAACAGGGCAGGCTCCCAGCCCGTGGATTTCCATCTGAACGCTTTCTTTTCAGGCGCTTGCGCTCTCCTCGCACGAACTGATAATAACCGCTCCTTTTTTTTCATGCGCTTACGCGCTCTTGCGCAATATCAAAGTAAAGCAACCTGCTTTGTTTCTTTGTCTTGCGGCCTCTTGCACAAAAACATGGGGGGTGGGGGATAGCATGAACTGGATTGACATTCCCAGATTGGAACACGGAGCTTGCACCTACAACCCGTCTAAGCAACGGTTGCGGGCTGTACCTACAGCCCGCCTAATTATAAGGAGACCTCGTGGCTGACGTTCTAGCTCTCGTAGACGATCTGTTCTTTCAGGCCAAAATGGCCGAGACCGCCCGGCACGTGGGCGTGACTCTGCAAACCGTGGCCACCGGAGACGCCCTCGTCGCCTACGTGAGCTCTTCGGCTCCGCGCCTGATCCTGGTGGACCTCAACGCCCGCCAGGGGCCCCTGCAGGCCATTGAGAAGTTGCAGGCTGCGGGCAACGTGTTGCCGGTAATCGCCTTCCTTTCTCATGTGCAGACCGAGCTGGCCCAGCAGGCCGGCGCGGCGGGGTGCCAGCGCGTGCTCCCGCGCTCGAAATTCACCGCGGAGATGGCCGACATTTTCCGCGAGGTTAAAGCCAGGGAAACCAAACCTTGACCTACCGTCTCCCATTTTCGCGCGGCCACCTCCAAACGCATGCCGTTGCCGCGGCGCTCGTCGTGCTCCTCACGGCGGCGCTGGGGCTTGCCCCGGCGCGCCTCCGCGCGCAAAATGCCGCTCCTGACCCCGGCCACGCCGCGCCGCCTGCTGACGCCGATTCCGACGCGCCCGCCACGGCTTTGGCGGACGCCTTGAGCGCGGCCTGTCGCCAGGACGCCCAAACCTTTGCCGCCTATCTCACCGTCCCCAACGCCGCCGCCTTTCGCACCCTCCCCGACGCCCAGCGCACCGCCCTGCTCAAGCGTTTCATTCTGCTGGACGATCCCGGCAAGCCGCTGATCTCCAAAACCGCCCAGGGCCGCCCGGTGCTGCGTTGCGAAGCCGGCGGCGTGGTCTCCGAGGTGCGTTTCGGCCCCACCGAAACGGGAGACAATCTCGCTTTCATCCCCGTGGAAATTCCCCAGGCCGCCGACGAAGCACATTCCGTGCGCTTTGGTCTGGTGCACGAAGTCGGCGCCTGGAAACTGCTGTCCGTCGGCCTTCTCTTGTTCGACGTGCCGGCCCTGGAGCAGCAATGGCAGTCCGACGATCTTGCCGCGCGCGAATCCGACGCCGTCTCCGCGATGAAAAAAATCGCCGACGCCCTGAAAAACTATCAGACCGCCTACGGCAAATTGCCCGAAACCCTGGACCAGCTCGGCCCCGCCCCCAGCGACGGCGCCTCCCCCGAGCAGGCGGGATTGCTGGACCACGATCTGGCCGCCGGCCAGACCCCCGACTACCGCATCCGCTACAGCATCGTGCCGGTAGCCGATGAAGGAGACGCATCGGAGCGCGATAAAGCCTCCGGATTTACCCTCGCCGCCGCTCCCGTCGAGTACGGAAAAACAGGAAAGCGCTCCTTTTACCTCGATTCCGCCGGCCTGCTGCACGCGGCGGATAAGCAAGGCGCGGTGGCCACCTCCACTGATCCTCGCATCGAGTAGTTGCTGGAGAAAGACGCTGGAGGGAGGTTGTAACGAGGAGTTCCTGGGGCGCACGCCGGCGGAGTTTTCGGCTTGTGGCATGCGGTGGGCGTGGGAGAATAAAAGAAAGAAAGCAAGAAGCCACCATGGATCATACGCGAACCAGAAGCGCCGGCCACCGGCCCCGCAAAAAACAAGAAGAGCGGCGCACCGTCGAGCGCCACGTCTTCTCCGAGACCGCGGAGGTATTGGACGTCGCGGTGGGCACGCGCCTCACCGGCCGTGTGGCGGATATCAGCCTGGAAGGGTGTTACGTGGACACCTTCAATCCGTTTCCGCTGGAAACGCTGGTCCGCATAAAAATCTCCAGGAATGGCGCCGAATTTGTCTGCGCCGGCGCCGTGCGCAATTCGCAAACCGGAATGGGCATGGGCATCACCTTCGCGGAGGTGAGCGGACCGGACAGAGAGCTGCTGGAAAGCTGGATCGGAGGCAATTCCGCTTCATCTGTTTCCAGCCCGATCGCGCGGCATGAATCCGAATCGCCGGCGTTTTCCGCGCCGGGTCCCGACGGCGATGCGCTGGCCCGCCGGCTCATCGATCTGCTGCGCAAGAAGGGCCAGCTCAGCGACAGTGACGTCGCGGATCTCTTCGTCAACGAACCGCTCTAACGCCGCCCCGCGAAGAATCCGATTTTCGCGCCGCGCGCATCCCGTTCCACGCCGTCGGCATCCTGGCGTTCCGCGCCGCGCGCACCCCGTCGCTTCGCCCCGCGCTCATCTCGTTTGGCGCAAGGCTCGCCGCCGCTCCCGCATTGCGACGCGCCGGGAATGTTGTTAGGCTTCGGCTTTCGATGCGCCTCCCTCGCCCAGCCGCGCGATTTTCTGTCTTGTTCTTTTGCGCCGCGCTTTTTTTTGCCGCGCCCTGGCCCGCGGTCCGCGCCGCCGGACTCCCCGCGCAGCAAACGCCGGATGCGCCGCCGAATTTCGAATTTCACAGCGGCTTCTGGGTCAATCTCCATCACTTTTTGTACCTGCAGGGCCGCGCGCGCAACCTGGCCAAAGAATCCGCCGCGCAAGGAACTTCTGCGGCGAAGCAGGGACTTCCCGCGCCGGTTTCCACCGATGGCTTGTCCGCGGAGCAGTTGCGCGCCTGGAATGCCGCCGTGGATGCCTACGCCGCGGACTGGTCTTCGCGGGATTTGCAGCTCAACCTCGACATGGCGGTGATCAACAATCGCCTGGCGGAGCTGGAAAATTGCGGGGAGCTTTCGGGAAAAAATCGCCTGGTGTGCAAGGCCGATCTGCGCGAAGACCTGGTGACGGCGCTGGACGAAGCCGCGCCCATTTATCGCGCGCGCTGGTGGAATGAGCAGGACCAGGAGAATCGCGCGTGGATTGCCCATGTGGCGCCGCTGGTGCGGCAAATGGGCGTGAGTCTCTCCGCGGATCTGGCGCAAATCTACCAGACCGCATGGCCCCGCGAAGCGATCCGCGTGGACGTGGTGTGGTCGGTGGGACCGCTGGGAGCCTACACCACTCTGAATCCCGTGCACGTCACCGTGGCCAGCAGCGATCCGCGCAATCAGGGCGCGTCTTCCCTGGAAGTGCTTTTTCACGAAGCGTCGCATGCCCTGGCCGGCCAGCTCACCGAGGCCATCACCCGCGAATGCCGGCAGCAGGGCAAGCCCATCCCGCGGGACCTGTGGCACGCGGTGCTCTACTACACGGCGGGAGAGATGACCCGGCGCGTCTATGCGGATTCCTCGAATGGGGGTTCCGGCAGCGACTACACTCCGTATGCGGATCGCAACGGCTTGTACGATCAGGATTGGAGCCAATATCGCACCGTCCTGGAGCTTTACTGGCAGCCGTACCTGGAAGGCAAACTCACCTTTGACAAGGCCATCGAGCGCATGATCACCGCGCTGTGAATCACCCCGCCGCCTGCGTCCGGTGCAAATTGCGCTCGGGACCGCTGCGGGCGCAGGGGGCGGGGAAGAGGAGTGCCACAAACCTACACAAATGCTATATATCGTGTCAAGATATAAATGCGGCTTTCCCCCGCGCGAATTTGCCGGCCCCGGCGAGCAACGCATCGCACCCCGGCGCGCTCGCGATCGGGTGCCGCGTTCCCGCGCGGCGCGCGGTCTAAATTGACAACCGCGCAAGGCGCGGCTTAGCATCGTTATCTTCCCACAGCGGCAGTATTGGTCCTGAGGGGATTCATCTTGTCTTCCGTAAACGCCAATTCGGGTCTGGAAACCCGTTCGGGCACGGTGCTCGGGCGCATCGTGGAGGCGCGCCGCGCGGAGGTGGCGCGGCGGAAGCGGATGGTTCCGGAGGCCGTGCTGCGCATGGCCGTGAAAAAGGCCGATGCGGTGCGCGATTTTCCCGGCGCGCTGGGCCGGGACGGCGTCAACGTGATTGCCGAGATCAAGAAGGCCTCGCCCTCGGCGGGCGTGCTGCGGCCGGACTTCGATCCGCCATCGCTGGCGCGCGGGTTTGAGCAAGCGGGGGCCGCGGCGCTTTCGGTGCTCACGGAGGAGGAAAATTTTCAAGGCGCGCTGGCGCACCTGCGCGACGCGCGGGCGGCCACGTCGTTGCCGGTGCTGCGCAAAGATTTTATTTTGGAGCCGTGGCAGGTGTGGGAAACGCGCGCGGCCAACGCCGATGCGTTTCTGCTGATCGTGGCGGCGCTGGCTCCCGCAACGCTGGCCGAACTGCTGGCGCTGGGCCGCGAACTGGGCATGGAGGCGCTGGTGGAGGTGCACACGGCGGAGGAACTGGAAGGCGCGCTGGCCGCCGGGGCGCGCATCGTCGGAGTGAACAACCGCAATTTGCACACGCTGGAAGTGCGCGTGGAAACGTCGCTGGCGCTCATCGAAGCGATCCCCGAGGATTGCCTCGCGGTGAGCGAGTCGGGATTGCGCTCGGCGAACGATCTGAGGCGGCTGCGCACCGCCGGATTTGACGCCTTTTTGATTGGCGAACACCTGATGCGGGAAGGCGATCCCGCGGCGGGGTTGCGACGCCTGTTGGAGGCTTAGGGCCATGACACGGGTAAAGATCTGCGGGATCACGAACTGGGCCGATGCCAAGCTGGCAGTCGACTTGGGGGTCGACGCGCTGGGATTTAACTTTTATGCGCCCAGCCCGCGCTCGGTCACGCCGGCGAGAGCCTGGGAGATTATCCGGCGTCTGCCGCCGCTGGTTTCTGCGGTGGGCGTGTTTGTCAACTGGCCGGCGGAAGTGGTGGCGGTGCTGGCCCATGCACTGCGGTTGGACAGCGTGCAGCTTCACGGCAAGGAAACCCCGGCGGTGGTGAAGGAGTTGGCGGGCGGGTTTCGCGTGATCAAGGCTTTTCCCGTGCGGCAGGGGTTTGAGTTGCCTCCTCTGACAAGGTATCGCGCAGCGTCCGCGTTTTTGCTGGACGGTTTTCGCCACGGCCTGTACGGAGGCACGGGAGAGATGGCCGATTGGCAGCAGGCGCGCAAAGCCAGCCGCTACGGGCGCGTCATTCTGGCCGGGGGCATCAAGCCCGGCAACGTGGCGCGGGCCATCGCCGAGGCGCGGCCCTTTGCCGTGGACGTTGCCAGCGGCGTGGAGTCCGCGCCGGGGAAAAAAGATCCCGGCGCGATGCGGGAACTGATGCGCGAGGTGGAGTTTTCCAAGCGCGCGCACAGCCGCACGCTGACCAGGGATCTGCGGGACAAGGAATGACCACAACGGCGATACAAATCTGGCCCGACGTATGCGGGCGCTTTGGCCCCTACGGGGGCCGCTTCGTTCCGGAGACGCTGGTGGCTCCGCTGGAGGAGCTGGAGCGCGCCTATGCCGAGGCGCGCGCCGACGAGCGATTTGGCGGCGAACTCGATTACCTGCTGCGAAACTTTGCCGGACGGCCGACGCCGCTGATGTTTGCCGAACGCCTGACCAAGCATCTGGGCGGCCCGCGCATTTATATCAAGCGCGAAGACCTGCTGCACACCGGGGCGCACAAGATCAACAACTGCATCGGGCAAGGTTTACTCGCAACGCGCATGGGGAAACGCCGGGTGATCGCGGAGACCGGCGCGGGACAGCACGGAGTGGCCACGGCGGCGGTGGCCGCGCGGTTTGGCCTGGAATGCACGGTGTATATGGGCACGGAAGACATGGAGCGGCAAAGCCTGAACGTGTCACGCATGCGCTTGTTGGGCGCGGAGGTCGTGGGCGTCGAATCCGGCAGCCGCACGTTGAAGGACGCCATCAACGAGGCCATGCGCGACTGGGTGACCAACGTGCGCAGCACGCATTACCTGCTGGGCTCGGTGCTGGGCGCGCATCCTTACCCGCAGATGGTGCGCGATTTTCATAAAATAATCGGCGAGGAGGCGCGCGCGCAGATCCTCAAAGCCGAAGGGCGCCTGCCGGATTGGCTGATAGCCTGCGTGGGCGGCGGGTCCAACGCCATCGGACTTTTCCACGCGTTTTTGCAGGATGCCGGAGTGAAGATGCTGGGCGTGGAAGCCGGCGGACGCGGCCACACGCTGGGCGACCACGCCGTGCGGCTGGCGGGACTCGATCCCGCAGCCGGTTTCAGCGGGGCGCGCCCCGGCGTGTTGCAGGGTACTTTCACCTACGTGCTGCAGAGTGGCGACGGGCAGATCGCCACGACGCACTCGGTCTCCGCCGGGCTGGACTATCCGGCGGTGGGGCCGGAGCACGCCATGCTGGCCGAGCAGGGCCGCGCGGAATATGCCGCGGCGAGCGATGGCGCGGCCATTGACGCGGCAAAAACCCTGGCGCGCATTGAGGGCATCATCCCCGCGCTGGAGAGCGCGCATGCGCTGGCGGAGCTGATCGCGCGAGCCCCGAAGATGAAGCGCGAAGAGCTGGTGATCTTCAACCTTTCCGGCCGCGGCGACAAAGACATGGAGATTCTTTCGCGTTATTTGTAACCGCCATGACTCGCACCGCCATCCCGGCCACCACGCGCATCCATACCCGCATCGGGCGCCGCTTTGAAGCCTTGAGGCGCAACGGAGAGATGGGCCTGGTGGCGTTTTTGACCGCCGGCGACCCTTCGTTGGCGGCCACCGAATCGCTGGTGCTGGCGCTGGCCGAAGCCGGCGCGGACGTGATCGAGCTGGGCGTGCCGTTCAGCGACCCGGTGGCCGACGGGCCGGCCATTCAGCGATCCAGCGAGCGCGCACTGCGCGCCGGGACCACGCTGGCCGGCGTGCTGGACCTGGTGGCATCGCTGCGGCGCAAGAGCGACGTGGCGCTGGTGCTGTTCAGCTACTACAATCCCGTGCTGCAGATGGGCCTGCCGCAATTCGCGGAGCGCGCGGCCGCGGCCGGCGTGGACGGCGTGCTGATCACCGACCTGACTCCCGAGGAGTCCGGGGAGTACCGCGCCATCGTCACCGCGCAGGGATTGGACACCATTTTCCTGGCCGCGCCCACCTCGCCCGACGAACGCCTGGCGCGCATCGCGGAGTGTTCCAGCGGTTTTCTTTACGTGATCTCGCGAACCGGGGTGACCGGAGTGCGGGATACCCTGCCGGAAGATCTGCCGGCGCTGATGCGCCGCGTGCGTCGGGCCACTTCGCTGCCGGTGGCCGTAGGGTTTGGGATTTCGCTGCCGGGGCAGGTGTCCTTACTGGGAGGGCTGGCCGACGCGGCGGTGGTGGGCTCGGCGCTGGTGCAGGAGATCGAACACGCCGCAACGCTGGAGGCGGCGGTAGCAAACGTAAGCGCGCGAGTACGCACGCTCAAGCAAGCAGGCTTGCAGGGAATGAGCCGGAGGGAGCCACAACCATGAGTGTGGAAGACTGGCGCCGCAAAATTGACGACATCGACCGGCGGTTGGTGGAATTGCTGAACGAACGCTCGCGCTGCGTGCTGGAAATCGGGCAACTGAAAAAGACCGACGGGATGGCGCTGTACCAACCCGACCGCGAGCGCCAGGTGCTGGAGGCCGCGGAGCGCGCCAACCGGGGACCGCTGAGCGAGGCCGCCATCCGGCGGCTGTTCGAGCGCATTCTGGATGAAGCGCGGTCGGTGGAACGCGCGGTGATGGGAGAGGAAAAGAAGAAGAAGGCGGAGCACGGCGAATGATCGTGGCGATGCAATCGGGGGCCAGCGAAGAGCAGATCCAGCGGGTGGTGGATCGCCTGGTGGCGCTGGGCTTCGACATTCACCGCTCGACCGGCGCGTTGCAGACGGTGCTGGGCGCGGTGGGTGTGCGTCCCGATTTCGACACGCGGGATATTGAAGTGCTGGACGGCGTGAGCGAAGTGGTGCGCATCACGCAGCCGTACAAACTGGCCACGCGAGCCTTCCGGCCGGAAGGCACCATCGTGGAGTTGAAAAACGGCGTGCGCATCGGAGGGCCGGAAGTAGTGGTGATGGCGGGCCCCTGCGCGGTGGAATCGGCCGAACAGATCGATTTGATTGCCGCGCGCGTGGCGGAGCTGGGCGCGCGAGTCCTGCGCGGCGGGGCGTTCAAACCGCGCAGCTCGCCCTATTCGTTTCAAGGATTGGGCGAGGAGGGTTTGGTGCTGCTGCGGAAGGCGGCGGACAAAAACGGATTGCTGGTGATCAGCGAGGTAATGGACCCGTCGCAGATTTCGCTGATGCTTCCCTACGTGGACATCCTGCAAGTGGGCGCGCGCAACATGCAGAATTACCACCTGCTGCGCGGGCTGGGCGCGGTAAAAAAACCCGTCCTGCTCAAGCGCGGCCTGTCGGCGACCTTCGAGGAGCTTCTGCTGAGCGCGGAATACATCCTGGCCGGCGGCAATTACGAAGTGATTCTGTGCGAGCGCGGCATTCGCACGTTTGACACCACCACGCGCAATACGCTGGATATCGCCGCCATTCCGGTGATCCAGAAGCTGTCGCACCTGCCGATCATGGCCGATCCGTCGCACGGGACCGGGCGGCGCGACAAGGTGGCGCCGATGGCGCGCGCGGCGGTGGCCGCGGGCGCCGACGGCCTGCTCCTGGAAGTACACAACGACCCCGAACACGCGCTCTCCGACGGGGCGCAGTCCCTGTTTTTCGACCAGTTCGCGAAGCTCATGAGCGAACTGCGCGCCATCGCGCCGGCCGTGGGCCGGAGCATCGCCTGAACATGACCGCACGTTTCTCGCGCGTGGCCGTGCTGGGAACAGGCCTGATCGGCGGTTCCTTCGCCCTGGCGGCGCGGCGGGCAATGCCTGGCGCGTGGGTGTGCGGCTGGGACAAACCCGAGGTGCTGGAGCGCGCGGTGGCCACGGGCGTGGTGGACGAGGGACACGCCGAGCTTGGCGCGGCGCTGGCCGGCGCGGACCTGGTGTTCCTGGCGCTGCCGGTGGGACTTACCATCGAGCGAA
>Ga0302326_10006836_pt1 | contig 25471 bp, 22 predicted proteins | sample Palsa_T0_3_FD_202264 | JGI IMG/M metagenome (GOLD analysis project Ga0302326, IMG submission 202264) | Peat permafrost microbial communities from Stordalen Mire near Abisko, Sweden - Palsa_T0_3 | ecosystem: Environmental > Terrestrial > Soil > Palsa > Peat permafrost | place: Sweden: Abisko... | reverse complement strand
AATGGTGGGACCGGCGGTAACGGCGGCCACGGCGGCATTGGCGCCGTCGGTGGCCACGGTGGTGTGGGCGTCGCGCTGTCCTCTTCGGGTACGCTCACCAACGCGGGCAACATTACCGGCGGCAACGGCGCCTACGGCGGCCTCAACGGTAGCCCCTCTCACCATTCGCTTAATGCCGCCAGCGGCGCGGGCGGCGTGGGCGTGACCATCAGCGGGAGCAGCCTCACCAACGAGAGCGGCGGCAGCATCACGGGCGGCGCGGGAGTCTATGGGACCGGCGCGGGCGGGGCCGGCGCTGCGGGCGTCACTCTGAACGGCGGAACCTTGACCAACAACAGCGGCGCAAGCATCACCGGTGGCGCAAGCGGCGGATGCCTTGCCGTCAACGGAGCGGTCGGCGGTGCTGGGGTCGTGGTAAGCGCCGGAACACTGACCAATGCCGGCGACATCACCGGCGGCAGCGGCGGCGACGGTTACGCATTGATAGGCAGTGTTGCGGGCGGGGCCGGTGGGGCCGGCATTTTACTGAACAGTGGCATGCTGACCACTTCCGGCACGATCTCAGGTGGTGCGGGCGGTACGGGGACCACGACCGGCGCTGCGGGCGATGCGGTGAAGTTCGGCAGCGCCGCGAGCACGCTGGTGGTGGATCCGGGTGCGGTGTTCAACGGCCACGTAGTCGCCAACGCATCTGTCAACGATGGGCTGGAACTCAGTGGCACTCAAGCCGGCGGCACCGCGATCAAGCTCGGTACCGAGTTCACCAATTTTTCGACGCTGACGTTCCTTCCCGGCGCCGCCTGGATAGTGGATGCCGGTGCGCATGCCGCGCCCAGCAGCGGCCTTGCCATCAACGGCTTCACCACCGGCGACACGATCGATATCACGAACCTGACCCCGACTCAGGTGGCAGCGGATTTCAACCCCACGACCGATGTAATCACGACAGCGAGCGACGGCAGGCTGAAATTCAACGGCATCAGCGGCGATACCTTCGTGTTCACGGCCAAGGGCGCCGGCACCGATGTCACCGTGCAAGCTACCCCGGCTGCCACCCTTGCAGCTGCAGGTCACGACATCACGAACTTCATGGGCGATGAGCACCGCGCCCTGATGGATGGTCGCTTCACGCTCGGCGCCCACAGCTTCGGTTCTGCTCCGCTGCCGCAGCCGGAGCCCGCGTTTGCGGCGTTCAGTGGTCACGGCTTCTCTGCAAATGCGTTGACCGATCATGGCATCGCTCATGCATTGAGTGTCGGGTCCCATGCGTAATGCTCGCGATGGCGTTGAGAGGCAAGCCTGAGGCTCTAAAGCTCGATGCGTCAGCGCCCGTTAGGATGTTGCGCGCCTAGTATTCATCCGCGAGCGCCCCGACCGTGAGTGCATTCTTTTGGGCTTCGATCATTGCGACGGCGGCCCGACTGCGTTCCTGCCAGGCTTAATGCAACTGCAGAGAGCGGTACGGCTGGCGTAAGACGTCATTCGACGTTTTGCACCTGTTCGCGCATCTGCTCGATGATCACCTTCATTTCCACGGCAGCGCGCGTCGTTTCCAAATCCTGCGATTTCGACGACAGCGTATTGGCTTCGCGATTGAGTTCCTGCATCAAAAAGTCAAGGCGCCGTCCGGCAGGCTCTGATCCAGCGGTCGCGCGCCGGATCTCATCGATGTGGCCGCAAAGCCGGTCAAGTTCCTCATCCACGTCGAGTCGCTGCAGAAGAATCGCAAGCTCCTGCTCCAGACGCTCGTGATCGACCTGCACGGCGAGTTCCGCGATGCGCTCATCGAGCCGCGTGCGCACGCGCTGCTGCACCTCAGGCAAACGCACACGCACTTGGGCGACCAGGGCTGTAAGGCCCGCACAGCGCTGATCAATAAGTTCGCGCAGCCGCTCACCCTCGCGGCTACGAGCGGCGACGAGCTGCGCGAGCGTCTCACCTACCAAGGCCTTGGCGACGCCCTGCAACTCCTCGCCGGCGGTGCTGTTGTCGCGTATCACTCCCGGCCAGCGCAGCACATCGAGAAGGTTCACGGTGTGCGCGGCGGGAAATGCGCCCGCCAGTTCGCGCACGCGTACGAGCAGGCGCTCGAGCGCCTCGGCGTCGAGCTCGAGCGCGCTTTGCGCGCCTTGCGCCGAGCGCAGGCTGATCGTGCAGTCAACCTTCCCGCGTTTGAGTTCGCGCATCAGGCACTGCCGCAGCTCAGGCTCCGCTGCGCGTAGCTCATCGGGCAAGCGGAAACCGCTCTCGAGGAAGCGATGGTTCACGCTGCGCAACTCGCACACAAGCGTTCCCCAGGGGCCTGCGGCTTCGCACCGCGCAAATCCGGTCATGCTCGTGATCATTGCGGGGATCTTGGCGCGCGCACAGCGGGCGCTGTTCTACGGCTTACGCTCATGTGCCGGGGGATATAGACTCGGCATCCAGTCTAACAGATGCAAAGGCGGCTTCTTGAAGGTCGAGTACGCCGATATTAGCCTTCTCGGGGCACGCGAAGAGAACCAGGACAGGGTAACGGCGGCTGTGGCGGAACACGCCGCGCTGCTGCTAGTGGTCGATGGCATGGGCGGTCACGCGGACGGCGCTCGTGCCGCCGAGGTGACGCAGCGCGTCCTCTTGGAGAGCTTCTGGCACACCCCGCAGCCGCTGTTCGATCCCCTCGGTTTTCTGCACATGACACTGGGGCGCGCACACGAGGAAGTGGTCAGGATCGGCACGCACCTGCCCCTCGAGCAACGCCCGCGAGCAACCTGTGCCATGTGTCTTGTACAGCAGCGCTCGGCGTGGTGGGCGCACGTCGGCGACAGTCGCGTTTACCACATGCGCCAAGGCGCGCTCATCGCGCGCACCCGCGATCACAGTCACGTCGAGCTGCTATTGCGCGAGGGGCTGATTACCGTTGAGCAAGTGCAGATGCATCCGATGCGCAATTTCGTCGAGTCCTGCCTGGGCGGTGATCCGATTCTGCCGGAAATGTCGATTACCGAGCGCCAGGAGATCGAACCTGGCGACGTGTTGCTTGCGTGCACGGATGGACTGTGGGGTGCATTGCGCGACACGGAGATGGCGGACCGGCTCGAGGCCCCGGGCGCAGGATTGCGTGAGGCACTGCTCGCGTTGGGCGAACTGTCGATTGCGCGCGGCGGCGCGGGCAGCGACAACACTTCCGCCGCCGCCCTGCGCTGGCTTGGCGATTGAACCGAAAGGAACCGGAGATTCCATGAGCATGCGGCCCAACGGACGCGCTGCCGATCAGCTGCGGCCCGTGCAGTTGACGCGCCGCTTCGGCAAGCACGCGGAAGGCTCCGTGCTCATCGAATGCGGCGACACTCACGTGCTGTGTACCGCGAGCGTGGAAGATGGCGTGCCGCACTTCCTGCGCGGCAAGGGTCAGGGCTGGGTGACTGCCGAGTACGGTATGTTGCCGCGCGCCACTCATTCCAGAAGTCCGCGGGAGGCGGCGCGCGGCAAGCAGAGCGGCCGGACTCAGGAGATTCAGCGTCTCATCGGGCGCGCGCTGCGTGCGGTGGTGGATCTCAAAGCCCTCGGTGAGCGAACCATCACCCTCGATTGCGACGTTCTGCAGGCGGATGGCGGGACGCGCACGGCGGCGATCACGGGCGCCTACGTTGCGCTTGCGCAGGCGTGCGAGCGCCTCGTGCGCCGGCGCGCCGTAGCCGCCAGCCCCCTGCACGGCCAGGTCGCCGCCATATCCGTCGGCATTGTCGGCGGCCTGTGCGCGCTTGATCTCGACTATGCGGAGGACTCCCAGGCTGAGACCGACATGAACGTCGTCATGAATAACGGCGGCGCCTTCATCGAAGTCCAGGGCACTGCCGAGGGGCACGCATTCCGGCGCCATGAGCTCGACGCACTGCTGAATCTCGCCGCGGGTGGCATCGGACAGTTGTTCGCGCTGCAGGCACAGAGTCTGGATGCGCCGCCGCCGTGAAGGAACGACGGGTGATCCTGGCAAGCTCCAATGCGGGCAAGCTCGCGGAGCTGCGAGCCCTGCTCGAGCCGCTCGGCTTTGATTTGACGCCGCAGCAAGAGCTTGGCATCGAGTCGCCGCCGGAAACCGGGGAGACTTTTCTCGATAACGCGTTGCTCAAGGCGCGCCATGCCGCGGCACGGCGCGGCCTGCCCGCCATCGCCGATGACTCCGGGATCGAAGTCGATGCGCTCGAGAAGGCCCCGGGAGTGCGCTCCGCGCGCTTCGCGGGGGAAGCGGCCGCGGATGAAGAGAATCTCAGGAAGCTCCTCAGTGAGATGCGCAACGTGCCTAAAGCGCGCCGCGGCGCGCGCTACCGCTGCGTCATAGCGTTCGTGCGCAGTGCGGCGGATCAGGATCCCGTCATTGCCGAGGGAGCATGGGAGGGCAGCATTGCCGCAGTCCCGCGCGGCGCGGGCGGCTTCGGCTACGACCCGATATTTGTGCCGGCCGGAGAGGAACGCACCGCCGCCGAACTTGCGCCCAGTGAAAAAAATGCCGTGAGCCACCGCGCACGCGCACTGCATGCGCTGATTGCACAGTTGCGCGCCGCGTAGCTCAACGGTACGCGCGCGTGATCTTGCCGCCGCTCTCGCTCTACGTGCACTTCCCATGGTGCGTAGCCAAGTGCCCCTACTGCGACTTCAACTCCCACGCATTGCGCGATGCGCTGCCCGAATCCCAGTACCTCGAAGCTCTGGAGCGCGACCTTGCATTCCAGAGCGTGCAGGTCGGCACGCGCAGCATCCTGAGCGTGTTCCTGGGCGGCGGCACGCCAAGCCTTTTTTCCGCGGACGCCGTCGCGCGCGTGCTGGCCGCCGCACGCCGGCATTTGAACATCGCGGCGGATGCGGAAGTCACACTCGAGGCGAATCCGGGCACGGTCGAACGCGGGCGATTCGCTGAATACCGGGCCGCAGGCATCAACCGCGTGTCCCTCGGTGGGCAAAGCTTCGATGCGCGGCAGCTGCAGGCCCTCGGACGCATCCATTCGCCGCTCGAGACGCAGCGTGCGGCGGCCGAGCTGCATGCCTGCGGTCTTGCCAACTTCAATATCGACCTCATGTACGCGCTGCCGGGCCAGGATGTGGCTGCGGCGTTGAGCGACATTGAGCAGGCACTCGCGCTTGCGCCGGCCCACCTGTCGCATTATCAGCTCACCATCGAGGCGGGCACGGCTTTGGCAGCCAATCCTCCGGCGCTGCCAAGCGATGACGGCGCCGCGCAGATCCTCGAGGCGTGCCAGCGCCGCCTCAGCGCGGCGCACTTCGCGCGCTATGAGATCTCTGCCTATGCACGCGCAGGCTTTGAGTGCCGCCACAATCTCAATTATTGGAGATTTGGCGATTACCTCGGCGTGGGTGCGGGCGCGCACGGCAAGATCTCCCTCGGGATGGACGCCGGAATCGTGCGCACGGTGCAGTGGCGCGAGCCGCGGCGCTACATGAGCGCGGCGCCAGTGGCGCAGTCGCGCTGCAGAGTCGCCGCGCGCGATTTGCCGTTCGAATTCATGCTCAATGCCCTGCGCCTCGTTGAGGGTTTTGAGATCGAAGTCTTCGCGGCGCGCACCGGCCTGCCCTGGCATGCTGTGGCCGCCGACGTCGAGGGTCTCGTGCGGCGCGGCCTCATCGAGGTAAATGGCCGGCGCTGCCGGGCGACGGCGCAGGGCTTGAGCTTCCTGAACGACGTGCTCCTTGCATTCCTGCCGGAAAGTGCGGCAACGACCGAGCTTTCGGCAATGTCAACCGCCTCGTGAGGCAGATCGAAGGGCCAAACGGCGGTCTTTATGCACAGCCGGGCGCGTGCCTCCCACAAATGAGCGAATTACGTGCTAAACCACCCAAGTCGCTGAATGAGATGCTTGTAACGCATTGAAAACACTGGGTAGATTATATTGGTCAATAATTAGCCAATGTAATAAATATGCAATTTTGCCCGGAAATCGCACCTTGAAAAACGCAAAAGTCCACAGACTTATCCACAGCTTCTGTGGATAAAGGAACCCAAGAAATGCGCAGGCCCCGCACCGATATAAAGCCGCCAGACATGTGCGCATCGCGACGCTTGAGAAGCGCCGGATGTGCCGCTAGACTTGCGCCCCCTTTTGCGTCCCCCACCCCTGTGAGCAGCCCATGAAAGCCGCGATTCATCCGGAATATAAGGACATGGCGGTAACTTGCGCCTGCGGCAATGCGTTCACCACGCGTTCGACGCTCGGCCACGATCTGCAAATCGAGGTCTGCTCCAACTGTCATCCGTTCTACACCGGCAAGCAGAAGATCGTCGATACCGCTGGCCGCGTCGACAAGTTCCGCAAGAAATACGCGCCCGCTGCTGCGCGCTGAAGTAACGGCGCACCGACGCAGCGCGAGCTTGAGGTCATTTGAACGGCCTCAAGTTCGCGTGCGCGTGCCTTGATTTCGTTGGGCGGACCCTGTATCCCTGACCGTTACTTGCCTTTGGGCTCGTGATCCTTCAGGAGCCTTCATCAGGATGCAGCAGCAGTCATGACCGCGGCGAAATTCGAGCTTCTCGACGAGGAGTCCGGCAAAAAATCCGAACTTCCGGTGCTCCGCGGCACCATCGGTCCCGCGGTCGTCGATATCTCCGCGATCCAGCGCGACTTGGGAGTCTTTACCTACGATCCGGGATTCGGCGCCACCGCCTGCACCGATAGCCGCATTACCTACATTGACGGCGAGGCCGGTGTACTCCTCTACCGCGGCTATCCGGTCGAGCAGCTCGCCGCAAAGAGCACCTTCATGGAGGTGGCGTACCTGGTGCTGCATGGAGATCTGCCGAACAAAAAGCAGCTCGACGAGTTCACCGGAAATATCCGCTACCACACGATGATCAACGAGACCCTGTTGCGCTTTTTCAACGGGTTTCACCACAACGCGCATCCCATGGCGATGGTCTCGGCGGTGGTGTCGTCGATGTCCGCGTTCTACCACGACACGATGGATATCTATAATCCACGCCATCGGGAGATCTTCTCGCATCGCATCGTCGCGAAGATCCCGACCATCGCCGCCGCCGCTCACAAGCACTCCCTCGGCCAGCCTTTTGTCTATCCGCGCAACGATCTGGACTACGGCAGCAATCTCCTGCACATGTTCTTTGCCGTGCCGTGCGAGGCCTACAAGGTTGACCCGGTGGCGGCGCAGGCACTCGATCTGCTGTTCATCCTGCACGCGGACCACGAGCAGAATGCGAGCACCTCAACGGTGCGTCTTGCCGGCAGCACCGGTGCGAACCCGTACGCCGCCATTTCCGCGGGAGTCTCGGCGCTGTGGGGCCCGGCGCACGGCGGCGCCAACGAGGCGGTGCTCGCCATGCTCGAGCAGATCGGCACGGTCGATCACATCCCGAAGTTTCTGGCGCTGGCGAAGGACAAATCCAGTCATTTTCGTCTGATGGGCTTCGGGCACCGCGTCTACAAGAACTTCGACCCGCGCGCCAAGATCATCCGCGCGATGTGCCACAAGGTTCTGGCCGCGCTCGGACGCTCGGATAACCCGCTTTTCGAGCTCGCGCTGCGCCTCGAGGAGATCGCGCTCAAGGATGACTACTTCATCGCGCGCAAGCTCTATCCAAACGTAGATTTCTACTCGGGCATCATCTACAGCGCGATCGGGATACCGCGCTCGATGTTCACCGTCATGTTCGCCATCGCGCGCACCGTGGGCTGGGTCGCCCACTGGCAGGAGATGATTGCCGATCCTGCAATGCGCATCGGGCGGCCGCGGCAGCTGTACACCGGGGCTACGCGCCGCGATTACGTCGCGATGTCACAGCGCGGCTGACTCTTCGATCAGTGCCTCGACCTCGCCGAGGTTTGCGCGGCGCATCGGTCTACCGTCCACCGGGCTCACCGGCGCCTGGCGGATCCCGTCGGCAGGAAACACCGTCGCGTCGATGGGCTGATCGTCGATCGTAAAGCGCACTGCCGGGTGGGCGATTACGCGCTCGACGCTCATTTTCACGCGCCGCTCAGTCACCTCGTGCGGAATCGAACGGTCCATGAGACTGATCAGTACCGCTTCGGCAGTGTCGGCGAACACGTGCAGCTGCACGTCACAATGGGCGGTCGCGGTGCCGCTCAGCACGGAGCCCACCAGGCGCGGCGCGAAATTCGCAAGGCAGCGCATCGCCCGCAGCGCTGCATAACGCTGGGTGCGCAGAGATTCGGCGTGGGATTCAGGAGCAAACAGCCGCTGATATTGGGCGAGCGCCGCCTCGATCTCGGTATTCTTGGGCAGCACCGCGCCATCGATGACACCAAAGCGCTCGGCGGCCTTGCGCTTTGCCGCCAGGAAGTCGCGGATGCCATGCTCCGCCATGACGCGTGCGGCTTCCTGCGCAAGCGCAAGCCGCAGATTCTCGCTACGCACCGCACGTCGCTTGCTCATCGATGCGATTCGCTCTCGTTCAGAAAATAGGCTCGGCCGGTGCAGATCCTTCCGCGCTTGCGGGGCTCGATCCTTCCTCCCCCGGCGTGCTGCCCGTGGGCAGATGATCCACCATGAATGTCTCGGCTATCGCGTCGCGATTCTCAGCGCTCGCCAGCATGCCCGTGTCGGGCGAGACGCGCAGCTGAATGAGTCCGTCGGGCATGGGACGCCGCCGCTCGGGCACGCCGCGCAATGCCTCGCGCATGAAGTGCATCCAGATCGGCAGTGCGGTCTTGGCGCCTTCCTCGCTCTCGCCAAGCGGCCGCTCCTGGTCGTAGCCGACCCACACGGTGACCACGAGATCGCGCGTAAAACCGTTGAACCAGGTGTCCTTCGCTTCGTTGGTCGTGCCCGTCTTGCCGGCGAGGTCCGCGCGGCCGAGCGCGAGCGCGCGGCGCCCGGTGCCGCGCTTGATCACATCCATCATCATGTCCGTCATGAGATAGTCATTCTGCGGGCTGATGACGCGTTCGGCGAGGCGCGCCGGCGGCAGGAAACCCGGTCCGCCGCGCAGTGAATCGGCATTGCGCAGGGCTGCTGCGGCATCGGCGCTCGGCGTGAGGTCGCTCAGGCTGACCGGCTGCGTGCATGCGTCGCACGCTATGCGTGGCGCGGCGCGCCACACCACTTGACCTGCGGCGTTCTCGATGCGGTCGATGAAGTAAGGCTGCACCCGAAAGCCGCCGTTGGCGAAGATGGCGTAACCGGCGGCGAGCTCAAGCGGCGTCACCTGCACCGTTCCCAGGGCGAGGGTCAGGTTTGTCGGCAGGCTCGCGCGATCGAAACCGAATTTCGAGATGTAGTCTATCGCGTACGGCGTTCCCAGAGCCCGCAGCAGGCGGATCGATACCAGATTGCGCGATTTCACGAGTGCTTCGCGCAGCCGCATAGGCCCGTTAAAATTGCCGGTCGAATTCTCCGGACGCCAGGCAGTTTCCAGGCCGTCGCCTTCCATCACGATCGGGGCGTCGAGGAGCACCGATGCCGGCGTAAAGCCGTTCTCAAGCGCGCTCGAGTATAGGAACGGCTTGAACCCCGAGCCGGGTTGGCGGCGCGCCTGGGTTGCGCGATTGAATTTATTCGTGAAGAAGTCGAATCCGCCGACGAGCGCTGCGACGGCGCCATCCGTCGGATCAAGCGCGACGAGCGCGCTCTGCGCAGCAGGCGGCTGTGCAAGTTGCGCCGTGCCGCCCCCGTCGGCGACCACATAAACGACATCGCCCGGAGAAAGGACGTCAGCCGCATCCTTTGGCGCCGGCCCGAGCACATCAGGGCGCACCTCGCGGCGCGCCCAGGCTAGACCGTCCCAGTCGATCTGGGCAGGGCCGCGCGACTTTACGTAGACCCGCGCTATCCGGTCCGCAACGGAGACCACCACCGCCGGCGACAGGTCACCGACGGTTGTATAGGGATCCAGGAGTGCCTCGAACTCCTCCGGACGGCTCTTCGTCCCCACACTCTTATGTGCGAGCGCACCGCGCCAGCCGTGCCGGCGGTCGTACTCGATGAGGCCGATCCGCACCGCGCGTGTCGCCGCGGTCTGCAGGCGGCCATCGACGGTGGTGTAGACGCGGTAGCCCGCGTTCTCCGCCCCGGCGCCGAAGCGCGTGCGGATCTCCTGCCGCGCCATTTCCGCCACGTCGGGGGCTTCGACGTCATATAGAGGAGCATGTGCACGCGCGACCATCGGCTCCTGATTCGCATTCTGCGCCGCGGCGGCGTCGATGAAACCCAGGTCGAGCATGCGCCGCAGAACGTAGGAGCGTCTGCCGGCAGCCGCCTGCGGGCTCACGATCGGGTTATAGCGTGATGGCGCCTTGGGAATGCCGCCCAGGGTTGCCGCCTGCGCCACGGTGAGCTCACCAAGGCCTTTGCCAAAGAATGTTTCGGACGCGGCGGCGACTCCATAGGCTCGCTGGCCGAAGAAGATGACGTTCAGATAGAGCCCAAATATCTCCTCCTTGGTGAATTCGTGCTCCATGCGGTACGTGAGAAACGTCTCCTGCAGTTTGCGGCGCCAGGTCTTGTCCTGGGAGAGGAACATGTTGCGGGCCGCCTGCATGGTGATCGTGCTCGCCCCCTGGGTGCGGTCGCCCGAGAGCAGATCCACGAAAATGGCGCGCATCACGCCCGGAAAGTCGATGCCATGGTGAGTGAAGAAGCGCTCGTCCTCGGCCGCCAGGAAGGCTTGTTTGACGATGAGTGGAATCTGCTCGTAGGTGACCGGAATGCGGCGCTGTTCGCCGATCTGCGCCATGAGCGCACCATTTCTGGTGTAGACGCGAAGCGGTATCTGCAGCTCGACCTTGCGCATGGATTCGCTGGAGGGCAGATCCGGCGCCAGATAGACGTAGCTTGCGGCGAGGGCATAAGCCCCAAGAAGTGCGACGAAGAGCACACTTCCCATCGCAACTATCAGTAATCGAATATATTTCTGTTTCACGGATCGCGACCCTATCGGCTTGCACTAGCGCCGGTCGCTATGCATAGTAGACGGCGTTTCGAGGGCAAACTCACCGAAAGGTGGGGACGCAAAGCCTCCGGTCTACGGGACATGGGTGCCTACGACAGCGGGGTTGCCGGCGCGAACCTTAAACCATCTTCCAGCCGCGGACTATGCGCGGAAGCGCGGTTTGTTCGAGCTGCATACCCCAGACGTTTCAGCACACTAGTCCACGGCTGCGGGTTTCGCGTCTCCAACGGCACTTGGACCACGCACTACACAAATCGTTGAGCTCGGCAAATTCACCTGTCGCACTGCACATTTGCGCCAGTGCCAGTGGCCGTGCCGGAGGATTCCTGCCATTCCGTGAGCCGTCTCACGTTCAATTTAACTTTGTGCTGATATATAGTGCATGCGTAATTAACGCGGGGCGGGCGCTTTCGGGCGTAACTTACTGAAAAGGGAAGATAAAATTGTTCCTATTCCAGCGTAAGTATCGCCCGCTGTTGGGGCTCGATATCACCACCTCCTCGGTGAAGCTCATCGAGATCGCCATGGCGGGGGGTCAATATCGGGTCGAGGCGTATGCGGCGGAGCCGACCCCCCAGAATGCGATCAACGAGAAGGCGATCGTCGATGCCGAAGCGGTTGGCGAGGCTATTCGACGCGCCGTGAAGCGCGCCGGCGCCCGCAGTACCGAGGTTGCGGTCGCAATCAGCGGCGATGCCGCGATCACCAAAGTGATTCAGATGCCGCGCGGCCTGCGCACGGCCGACCTGGAAGCGCAAGTGGAGATGCAGGCCGACCAATACATTCCCTTCCCGATGGACGAGGTCAGCTACGACTTCGAAGTGCTGGGCGCCGCCGAGAAGGACCAGGAGACGAATGACGTGCTGCTGGTTGCCACCCGCACCGAGAACGTCGAGCAGCGCCAGGCGGCGGTCAAAGCTGCCGGGCTTACCGCAAGGATTGTCGATGTCGAGGCCTTCGCCCTTGAAAACGCCTGCAAACTGATGACGCACCAGATGGCCGACGGCGGCATCGATCGCACCATTGCGGTAGTCGACTTCGGGGCAAGCAGCACCACTTTCAGCGTGCTGCGCAGCCTGAAAGTAGTCTACACACGCGATTTTGCGTTCGGCGGCCAGCAGTTGACCGAAGAGATCATGCGCACCTACGGGCTGTCGATGGAAGAGGCAGGGCGCGCCAAGAAAGAAGGCGGACTGCCGGGCAACTACCAGGCCGAAGTCCTTGACCCGTTCACCGACGACATGACGCAGCAGGTGAGCCGCTCGCTGCAGTTCTACCTTGCTTCAGGCTCGGGACGCGAACAGCCGGAGAAGATTCTGGTGTGTGGCGGCTGCGCCAATATTCCTGGTGCTGCGGATGTGATCTCGAGCCGCGTCGGCATCGCGGCGGAAAAAGGCGACCCTCTCGGGCAGATGAAGCTCTCTTCGCGCGCCAAGGCTCAGGCCGTACAGCGCGATGCAACCGCTCTGCTCACCGCTTGTGGCCTCGCGCTGCGGAGTTTTGACTAATATGCCGCGCATTAATCTACTTCCCTGGCGTGAAGAACAGCGTCGCGAGCGCAAGCTTGCCTTCCTCGTGGCATTGGGCGGCGGCACGATCGGCGCGGTCATCGTGGCTTTTGCGGCGTACCTCCTGATGGGCTCGATGGTCGATGCGCAGCAGCACCGTAACGAGATGCTGCGCGCCGAAATCAAGCAGCTCGACAAGCAGATCGAGGAGATCAACGATCTGGAGAGCGCCAAACAGAAATTCATTGCGCGCATGGAAATCATCGAGAAGCTGCAGCGCTCTCGGCCCCAGATCGTGCACCTGTTTGATGAGATCGTGCGCACGCTGCCTGACGGCGTATATCTCACGAGCGTCAAGCAGACCGACAAAGCGCGCCTGAAATTCGAAGGCGTCGCCCAGTCGAGCACCCGCGTATCTGCCTTCATGCGTAATATTGACGGCTCGGAGTGGCTGAAGAACCCCGAACTCGAAGTAGTGCAGTCGGGGGGGGACAAGAAGGTCTCGGGCTCGAGCTTCACGCTGTTCGCGGACGAAGTCACAACCGGCGGACCGGATGACGCCCCGGCAAAGCCCCCCCGCAAGGTCATGGCCAGCAGAGGTAGTCCGCAATGAGTGTGGTTGAGGAACTGCGTGCGCTCGACCCGCGTGATCCAGGGCGTTGGCCGCTTGCCTTTCGCGTCGGCGCGGTTGTCATCTGGTTCGTTGTCGTCACTTTCGTGCTCGGCTACGTGTGGGTCTGGCAGACCAAGAACCCGGAGCTCGAGGCGGCACAGACACAGGAGCAGGCCTTGCGCGTCGAGTTTCATAACAAGCACGCGAAAGCCGTCAATCTCGACGTCTACAAGCAGCAGCTGAAGGACATTGAGCGCTCCTTTGGCGCACTCCTGCGGCAATTGCCAGGTAAGACGGAGGTGCCGAATCTGCTCGTCGACATCTCGCAGACCGGGCTCGCGGCTGGCCTTGAAGAGCAGCTCTTCCAGCCCGCTCCGGAAGTGAAAAAGGACTTCTACGCTGAGCTGCCCATCAAGATTCGGCTCTCCGGCGGCTATCACCAGCTCGCTCAATTCGTCAGCGGCATTGCGGCGCTGCCGCGCATCGTCACGCTGGGCGACATTGAGATTAAGCCGGCAAACAAGGACAGCTACGACCAGCTCGTTCTGGATCTCACAGCGAAGACCTATCGCTACCTCGACGAGGAGGAGTTGGCAGCGGCGGAGACGGAGCGGCGCAAAGAGCAGAAAGCCTTGCACCATCCAGGCACCTAACGCCGCAGCGCTTGAGATCATCTACATGAAATCCGAAAACATCTTCTTCAAATCCTGCGGGCTGTTCGCGTGCGTGCTGTATGCGAGCCTCGTGGCCTGCTCGAGCGCTGACAACGACCTTGCGCGCTTCATTGAGGATACGAAGAAGGAGCCGGGCGGACGCGTGGAACCGCTGCCGGAAGTCAAACCCTACGAAACCTTCGTCTATTCCGCCGGAACCATGCGCTCGCCATTTCAGCCCGGCGGCGCCGGTGGCCCGGGCTCGGGGCTGCGCCCCGATTCAAAGCGCAACCGCGAATTCCTCGAGCAGTTCTCGCTCGACACTTTGAAGATGGTCGGAACGTTGAAGTTATCTGGCCAGATGTTTGGCCTCGTGCAGACCAAGGACGGTCTGGTGCATCGCGTCGTGCCAGGCAATTACATGGGCCAGGCCGACGGCAAAATCACGGACATCACCCCATCCAAGATCAGTGTGAATGAAATCGTTCCCGACGGCCTCGGCGGGTATATGGAGCGACGTGCGTCGCTAGGCCTGAACGAGTAGTCCATCGGCAGTTGCAGGAGCTTTAAAGTAATGAAACGTCACAGCCCGACGAACCGCACCCTGACCACGCTTGCGTGGCTGACGGTCGCCTGCGCTCTCGGCGCGCTTTGGAGCGCCGCAGCAAGCGCCGCCGATGCGACGGCGAAGCTCCAGGCCATAGACGTGCAGACGCTGCCCGGCCAGCAACTGCAGCTCACGATGCGGCTCTCGGGGCCAGCGCCGCAACCGCTGTCGTTCACCATCGACAACCCCGCGCGCATCTCGTTTGATTTGCCGAATGTCGCGCTTGCACTGCCTTCGCGACGTATCGACGTGCATTCGGCGGGACTCGACACGATCCTCGCGGCTGAGGGTAAGGACCGCACGCGCCTCGTCCTCAATCTCGACAAACTCGTGCCGTATGACACCCGCGTCGACGGCAATAATATCGTCGTGATGCTGGGCTCCGCCAACCATACGGTGGTTGCGGCTGCGCCGAGCGCGGCGCAGCTGGCGGCCAGCGGCTCTCCCGCACGCGCCATTCGCAGTATCGACTTTCGCCGCGGTGCCGACGGCGCCGGTCGCATCATCGTGAAGCTGACCGATCCGCATACGGCCATCAACCTGCATCAGGTCGGCAATCAGATCATCGTCGAATTCAGCGGCGCGGAACTGCCGCAGAACCTGATGCGCCGCTACGACGCCACCGATTTCGGCACGCCGGTTACGGGCTTCGACGCGACTCGCCTTGGCGACGGCACGCGTATCGTCGTGGACGCGACCGGCGACTACGAGCAGCTCGCTTATCAGTCTGACGATCAGTACGTGGTTGAAGTACAGCCGCGGCGCAAGGCCGCCGCCGCTCAGGACGACAAGCCGCAATACACCGGCGAGCGTCTGACCTTGAACTTCCAGGACATCGAGACGCGCGCGGTGCTGCAGTTGCTCGCGGATGCGAGCGGCCAGAACATCGTGGTCAGTGATTCCGTCACCGGCAACGTCACGTTGCGGCTGCAGAACGTGCCCTGGGATCAGGCGCTCGACATCGTGCTGCGCACGAAGGGCCTGGACAAGCGCCGCCAGGACAACGTCATCATCGTGGCACCGGCCGAGGAGCTCGCGTCGCGCGAGAAGGCCGAGCTTGCCGCAAAGAAGGACATCTCGGAGCTCTCACCGCTGCGCTCGGAATATCTGCAGGTGAACTACGCGAAGGCCGCCGACATGGCGGCGCTCATCAAGTCGCAGGGGCGCTCACTCCTGTCGCCGCGCGGCAACGTCGCGGTGGATGATCGCACCAATACGCTTCTGCTGCAGGACACCGCCGAGCGCTTGGCCGACATACGTCGACTGGTCGCAACTCTCGATATTCCGGTGCGGCAGGTGCTCATCGAGGCGCGCATCGTCATCGTCGACGACGACTTCGCACGCTCGCTGGGGGCGATACTGGGCTTTACGGGAGTGACCAAGAACGGCGCCAATGGCATCGTCACGACGACCGGCACCGCTGCCGGCACTGACCAGATACTCGGGTCGGCGCTGACCAATGTGAACGCTGGCAACGGGCCGTTCCCGGTCTCGATACCCACGGGCACCACGGCCTTGAACCGCTACAACGTGAATCTCGAGGCCCCGACTCCGGCGGGCAGCATCGCCTTGGGTGTGCTCGGGTCGGACTACCTGGTGGACCTGGAGCTCTCGGCCGCGCAGACCGAAACGCGCGCCGAAATCATCTCCTCGCCGCGCGTGATCACCGCCAACCAGAAGGAAGCGACGATCCAGCAGGGTGTCGAGATTCCCTACCAGGAGTCGGCCGCAAGCGGTGCAACATCCGTGCAGTTTAAGGATGCGGTGCTGTCATTGAAGGTCACGCCGCAGATCACGCCGGACAACCGGATCATTCTCAGTCTCGACGTCAAGGATGACAACGTCGGTACGGTGGTAGTGGCATCGGGCGGCATCAACGTGCCCTCGATCGACACGCGGGAAATCAGCACGCAGGTGCTCGTCAACGACGGCCAGACCGTCGTCCTGGGCGGCATTCTGGCGACGACGCACCGCACCGATGAGACCAAGGTGCCGTTTCTGGGCGATGTCCCGGTACTCGGCAACCTCTTCAAAACAACGACGAAGACCAACGACAAAGACGAGCTGCTGATCTTTGTGACACCGAAGATTATTCGTGAAGGGGTCAACGTCTACTGACCGGCACCGGAATTGGCCGGACGGTCATCAAATTTGGGTGGTACATGCGAAAATTAGCTTCTATAAACGTTCTGCTGGCGGCCGCAATCGGGTTATCCGCATGCGGCGGCAGCGACAATGCTGCGTTCGTGGGCACGGGCACTTCGACGACCGGAACTACGACTGGCACGGGCACGACCGGCACGACGACCACCACGACTTATTCAATTGGCAGCGGCAGCGGCAGCAGCTTCAAGTCAGGCGCGCTCGATATCACCCCGACGTCGATAGGCGCGGGAGGCTCAGCCACCATCTCGGCCTCGGTTGTTGATCAAACCGGGACGCTCTATTCGGGGACCCCGCTGACCATCGTCTTCAATTCTGCCTGCGTCGGGAACGGCACTGCGACGATCGTGGGCCCGGCCGGCTCGACACTGGCTGCCGGATCGGTGTCCACCAGCACCGGCATAGCACAGGCCACATATACCGCAAAGGGCTGCAGTGGTTCGGATGTCATTACGGCGACGACTACCGTAACGAGCTCGAACGGCACGGCGACTAACTTGAGTGCGACGGGCAGCATCACGATTGCTGCGGCGGCCATTGGATCGATCCAATTTATTTCCGCGACGCCCCCGACCATTGGCTTGAAGGGCACCGGTCTCAATGAGACTTCCACCATCATCTTCAAGGTGGTCGACTCGAGCGGCGGTCCGCGCTCGGGCGTACCGGTCACTTTTGCGCTGAACACGACGGTGGGCGGACTCGGCCTGACACCGACTTCCGCGACCTCCGGGTCTGATGGCACGGTGCAGACCATTGTCAGTTCGGGAACCGTGCACACGACGGTCGTGGTAACGGCCACGATCGCCTCGCCGGCACTGAGTACCAATTCGAGCGTACTCGCAGTCACGACCGGCCTTCCGGCATCGGCTGCATTCTCGATTGCAACCGGAACCGGCAGTTCCAGTAACGCCTGTCCGAACGTCGAGGCCTACAACATTGACGGCGTCACGATTCCGATCGTCGTTCGCCTGGCCGATCGGTACAACAATCCGGCGCCCGATGGCACCGCGGTTGCCTTTACAACCGATGGCGGACACATCGTCGGGAACTGTACGACGCCGTCTTCAACGGCCACCCCTGGCGACGGGACGTGCAGCGTGACCTGGACCAGCGCGGATCCGCGGCCGGTGCCGGCGGGCGACACCCCCCCGATCAAGGCAGCCGGACGCACCATGATCCTGGCCACCGCGATAGGGGAGGAGTCATTTACCGATGTCAATGGCAGCGGCTTCTACGTCCAGGGCGATCCCTTTGCGAACCTGGGCGAGCCGTACCGCGACGACAATGAAAACGGCACCTATGATCTGGGCGAATACTTCCTGGATTTCCTCCACACTGGGGTGTGGGCTGCGCCCGATGGGACCTTCAAGGGCATCACCTGCAACGGTAGTACGGCGAGCTCCACCTGTACGACGGATACCTGGGCGATAGGCGCTTCCCTGCTCCTCACCATGTCGACGGGCGGCGCGATTATCACCGTCACTTCAAACGGTAGTCCCCCATATGCAGCGAGCAGCACGAACGCGATCACGTTCAACGTGAAGGATCTGAACAACAATCCCCTTCCCGCCGGCACTACGGTGCTCGTCACGGCCTCCACGGCTCTTGGCACGATCTCCGAGGGTACTTTCACCATACCCTGCAGCACGGCGCTCGGCGGCGCGTCTTACACGGCGTTCCTCACAGCAGCTACGACGCCCGGAAGCGGCATCGTGACTATCACGGTCACCTCTCCGAGTGGCATCGTCACTGTGTCGAACTTTGCCGCATCGGTCACCTGATTCACCACCGTTCAAGCTCAGTGCAGACGAAATTGCGGCCGCCTTCGGGCGGCCGCGCCTTTATGGGCTGAGCATGATTGGGCAGCGCCGCGGCGACCGCCCAGGTTTGCAATCTCACTGTGGAGGCCAACGCAATCGCGCTTCGCGTCGGTGAACGGCAGCTGGCGAGTACATTAATGTACGAAGGGACGCTGGATGGTCTCGGGTTCGCCGGGCGACCGGCGCGCACCGCGTGCTGATTCTGTATTCTGCTCGCCATCATGCTTGGGAAGCTCAGCGTTTTCCTAGTGGGCCCGATGGGGTCGGGGAAAACTGCCGTGGGCAAATGTCTTGCGCGCCTGATGGACGCACCCTTCTATGACAGCGATGCGCAGATCGAGCACCGCACGGGCGTCGACATCCCGTTCATCTTCGAGAAGGAAGGCGAAGCGGGATTCCGGCAGCGCGAGCGTGAAGCGATTGAAGCGCTGACGCAGCTCGAGCCCATCGTGCTTGCGACGGGCGGCGGCGCGGTGCTTTTGGAGGAGAACCGGCGCGCCTTGTCCACTCGTGGCTTTGTCGTGTACCTCGAAACTTCCGTCGCGCAGCAGAAAAACCGGGTGCGCAGCAACCGCAACCGCCCGCTGTTGGCGGACGCCGACCCTACCGTGAAACTCACCGAGCTCATGCGTAACCGAGAGCCGCTATATATGGAGGTCGCGGACATCATCGTGCCGACGGACGGTCGCAGAGTCGGCGCTGTCGCCGCGGATATTATCCGCAGCCTCAAGGAGCGCAGTCCCAGCTAGCGGCACAGCCGCCAGAGGCTCGCGACTGTATACTGCATACGTTGCGCACGCCCACTGCGTGCGGGTGCTGGCGCACGTGCATACCTACAAAGTCGAACTTGGACGTCGCAGCTATCCGATCATCATCGGTGCTGGACTGATAGGCCGTCCGGATCTTTTTGACCAGTACCTCTTTGGCCGCGATGTGCTGCTCGTCAGCGACACGACGGTGGCGCCGCTCTATGCCGCTGCCCTGGTCGGCGCATTAGGATCCCGCCGAGTCGTTGAGGCCATCCTGCCCGATGGCGAGCTGCACAAGACTCTGGCGAACGTCGCGCGGCTCATCGACGTCCTGGTCGCCAACCGCTTCGGCCGCGATTGCACAGTGCTCGCGCTGGGCGGCGGAGTTGTGGGGGATATGGCTGGTTTCGCGGCCGCAACCTATCAGCGCGGCATCGCCTACGTGCAGGTGCCGACGACACTGCTCGCCCAGGTGGATTCCTCGGTGGGCGGCAAGACGGGCGTCAACCATCCGGGCGGCAAGAATCTTATTGGCGCATTCCATCAGCCGAATGCCGTGCTGGCGGATGTGCGCACGCTTGCAACCCTACCTCAGCGTGAGCTGCGTGCGGGACTTGCGGAGGTCATAAAATACGGCTTGATTTGCGACGCGCCCTTCTTCGGTTGGCTCGAGGCGCATATCGACGAGCTGCTGGCGCGCGATAGCGAAGCTCTGACGTACGTGATTCGGCGCTCATGCGAGATCAAGGCGCAAATCGTTGGCCGTGATGAGTTCGAGCACGGTGAACGCGCCGTGCTGAACCTGGGGCACACCTTTGCGCACGCCATTGAGGCTGCGACGGGCTACGACCGTTGGCTGCACGGAGAAGCCGTTGGAGCGGGCCTCTTCATGGCGGCCACGCTGTCACATGAAAGCGGTCTGCTGCCGGCGTCCGATGTCGAGCGAATCAAACGACTTCTCGTGCACGCGGGCCTCCCGGTCAGCGCGCATGAAGTGACTGTTGCTGCGGCGCTCGAACACATGAAAATGGACAAGAAAGTTCAGGGCGGTCGTATCCGGCTCGTCGTGCCGCGGGCAATTGGTGAGTGCTTCATCAGCGCGGATTATTCCGATGCGGCCCTGCAGCGCACGCTCGCTGCCTGTTTCGGATGAGTCGCGTGAAACGCAGCGTCAAGGCCCCGATCACGCTCGCGCGCTACGCGGCGCACGACGCGCGCTCGCGCGGCCGGCGCTATCCTGAACCCAAGCCGGACTTTCGCAGCGAGTACCAGCGCGACCGCGACCGGATCATTCACTCGAATGCGTTTCGCCGCTTGGTCTACAAGACCCAGGTGTTCGTCAATCACGAGGGCGATCTATACCGCACCCGCATTACCCATTCGATCGAAGTTGCACAGATTGCACGCTCGGCCGCTGTGGCTCTGCGCCTGAACGAGGCGCTGACCGAAGCGGTGAGCCTCGCCCACGACCTGGGCCATACGCCGTTTGGGCACGCTGGCCAGGATGCCCTCAACGCTTGTATGCGTCGCTACGGGGGGTTTGAGCACAACCTGCAGTCACTGCGAGTGGTCGACGAGCTCGAGGAGCGCTATGCAGAGTTCCGCGGTCTCAATCTGACGTTCGAATGTCGCGAAGGCATTTTGAAGCACTGCTCGGTGCGCAATGCACGCGCTCTAGGTGAGCTCGGCGAGCGCTTCATCCTTCGCCAACAGCCAAGCCTCGAGGCGCAGCTTGCCAATCTTGCCGACGAGATCGCTTACAACAATCACGATGTCGATGACGGTATCCGCGCCGGCTTCATCGACTTTCGAGACCTGAGCGACGTGCGACTCTTTCGGCGCGAGTACGACAGTGTGACAGCCCTTTACCCGGATCTAGGTGAGCGCCGGCTCGTGTACGAGATTGTTCGAAGGATGATCAACTTTGTGGTCACGGATCTCATTAACACGACGCAAAGCCGCCTCGATGACGCACGACCGCGGTCAATAGAAGATGTCAGGCGCCGTACCAAGCCGCTCGTGGGTCTGAGTGATGCCACTCGAGCTGAACACGATGAGCTCAAGAGGTTTCTTCGCGAACGCGTCTATAGGCACTATAAGGTGCTACGCATGACGACTAAGGCGAGGCGCGTCTTGAAGGAGCTGTTCGACGCGTTCTTCGGTGATGTCCACCTGATGCCTACGGAACACTTGGACGCTGCGCTTCGGGGAGAGAAAGATCACGGGATGTCGGGGAGGGCGCGGGCAGTCGCGGATTACGTCGCGGGCATGACAGATCGATACGCTATTCTCGAGCACCGCCGGCTGTTTGACCCAGCGGAAAGGACGTAATCGGGAGTGCCGCATTGTTCGTAGTCATTTTTCGTTTCGAAAGCTTGATTTGCCACTGGCCTCTCGACCAGCAGCGGTGCCAGACTGTCTGTCAAATGTTCGACGAAGCAGGCGAAAATTGATTATGCCTACAACGTCTAGAGACCAGCTCCTTCACGCTTTGCGTCGTGTATTCAGGCCGGTCGTAAGAGTGCTCATCCGCGCAGGCATTCGTTTTGATGAATTTGCCGAACTTGCGAGAGGCGTTTTTGTCGAGACGGCGATTCGGGATGGGCTGGACAACGTTTCCATCCCGACGCGTGCACGTGTCTCTGTAGTTACTGGCGTATCCAAACAGCAAGTGGACTATTACATCGATAATAAGGGTGCGATCCCTTCGGCGAAGCCAACACTTGCCAGCATCATGGTGGAGGTTCTACAGAAATGGCATACCGACCCGCAATACGTGGGCCCATACGGAATCCCGCTTGAACTCGAATTTGAACATGCTTCGGGCGGTCGATGTTTCCGGACTCTCGTCGGCTTGGTTAACGACACCATCAGCCCCGGCATTGTTCTTGAAGAGCTTCTAAGGGTTGGATCGGTCACGTATTCCGGTGAGCAGCATTTCCGTGCGGTATCACGCTACTTCATGATGCCCGAACCCATGTCCCCCCAACAGGTTGAGTACTTTGGCAACACGCTCACTCGCTTGGCGCAGACGCTTGAATTCAACATGGACCCCAAGAACCCCAGTAAGCGACTTGAGCGCTTTGTTCTTGCAGACCGGGGGCTCCCGCCCGATGTTCTCCCGAAGTTCGAGAGCTATGCTCGCGAACGAGCGACCGAGTTCTTGTTAGATCTCGACAATTGGCTTACTCCTTATTCCGCCTCAAATTCGGTTGACGATTCGCCCCGAATGAGCTCGGGGCTAAACATATTCCTTTATGTTGAGCCGCCAGCCGACCAGAAGGCACTGGCGGAGCTTGTTCAGCCGAACTCGGAAGTCTCCAATAAATCGTAAATCTCTTTCATTATCAATGTGTTAGGAACGCAGATTCTGACCAAATTTTAGGGGTTTGAGGCGTCCCAACGCCGTGGATGACATTAATACCCGTCACGTTTCATTTGATTCTGTCATAATCTGTTGGTAACCTAATCTTACATAAATAAACGGGTGCGTTAATACGATGCCCGCCTTGGAGATAACGACATGCGTGCAACTCGATTGGTTTCTCGTACCCTGATTCTCTGCGCCGGCTTTGCGGTGATGGCCGTTGTTGGCACCCTCGGCGCTGCGAACGCAGCCGGTAAGGCTATAGTGGCAGGCGTCGGTGGGACTGGAAAAGTGAGCCCGTCAGGCGTCGGCGGCACAGGTGGAGCTGGAGCCGGAGTAGCCGGAGTCGGCGGTACTGGCAAGACGGGGGTCGGCGGTACCGGCAAGACCAAGACAGGGGTCGGCGGCACTGGCTGAACAGAGGTCGAGGGCACCAGCGTCGGCTGAGTCGACGCGGGCCGCAATCTCTGCTTTACGGATAGAATCCGCCCACCTACGGCGCGGATCTGAGCGATAAGAGCAATCGGGCCCCGAACGGGGCCCGCATTGTCTGCTGATTCCATTTCCAAATCGTTCCTGTTCATCTGTTACGCTGCACCTTGGCGGCGTGCATTGACGTGGTCGTCGAAAAACTGCCAATCGGCAGAAACATGGCCTAACTGGCCAATTATCCCGTCTTGCGCAAAAAGGGCCTACAGGACTAAGTAGGACGACAATAACTTCCAGCGTTATCGCTATTCCAGGGTTGCCCCTAACTCAGGAGCGACCCAAGTTTCCCTGCGAAGCTCATGGTTCGAAACATTTAAAACGGCTTCTCTACGAACGGCAGACCTGCATATACCTATTCTCGCCCTTTCCGCCGGATCAAAGAGCGCGAACAATGACCGAACAAATATCTAGCAAGAAAACTCAAATTGATCGATTGCGCGCGGAAGCGTTGTTATTTCCAATTGCGGCATTCCTCGCAGCGGGTGGGTGGAGCAAGAAAGACGCTACCGAGAGCTTCTCGCGCGCTTTCGAACACTCGCATGATAAGCAGGGTGCGCGTCAACTCAGGCACATTGGGAACCCGACCCCATATGCTGACATTGTTGCACTATGGATACGTGGTCGCCGTTTCATTAATCGGTCTGGGCGCCCTCGACTCCTTCCGCTTCAAGGCGGCGTCAGCTTCACGGCGTTAGTTCGGGAGGCAAGTCCAAGAGTCGATCCACATCTTGCACTATCAGTCTTAACACACTTTAGAAACGTTCGTAGAACTCCCAGCGGCAAATACAAACTCATTAGTCCATTTTTTCTCACGTGCTCAACCAAGAGCCTTGCATTCGAGCCGATGGCCTACTTCTTGTCGGACGCGAGCGACACACTGGGCAGAATTCTGAAGCGAAAGGAACGATCACGGAGTGCAAATATTTTTTGGCGCAAGGCCGAAAACTCGGATCTTTCAGAAGAGGCCGCAAAGCAATTTCTAATATTTAGCAAGGAGCGCACCCTTGCATTTGTCAACGAGATCGATGATTGGTTAGAGGCGCACAGGCGTCGCCCCATTGGTCGGCGTCGGGACTTCCGGCGGGTTGGTCTAGGTGTTTTTTCAATTTTATCGCGCCGTGAGCTACTTCACACGAAAACTGCCCGCGGCCGTTGAGCCAAATGCCTTACCAAGCGAGCATCTACATTGACTGGGAAAACAGAAGACAGACGAGTGGACGCGATTCAATTACTGTCAGTAATGCTTTTGCCTATTGCTAGAATGATGTTAAGGAGTGGCTTTGGCGCAGAAGAGCTTATACGCGCCGCCAAGCAAGCTAGTGTAAGAGCCGCTTTGATTGAAGTCATACCGTTCGGTTCGCGAGTGAATGTCTCGCGCCTAGCTGTAGCGACCGGTTTGACTCGCAAAGAGATAGCCAGTTTGCTCGGCCGAAGCCTGAAGGCGAAATCCCTTCCGCTGAAATCGAAGCTTGAACAAAGAGCTTGGCGAGTGCTCCGTGGTTGGCACACCGATCCGAAGTACCGAGAACGGAACGGTCGTCTGGCAGCGTTGCCGTTTGCTGGAAAGCAAAGGACGTTCTCTTCCTTGGTCCGCCAGTATGGAGGTGACGTCACTCCTCGTTCAGTACTTCGAGAGCTCGAAAGAATCAAGGTTGTAACAAAGACCCAGGCCGGTACGCTACGGCTGCACTCCCGAGCTCTGCATTCACGTAGCTTGTTGATCCAACAGCTCTCGGATGTGGCGCGAGTGTTCAGAGATTTTGCGGCAACGGTAGCCGGCACAGAGCGGGAAGGTGATGCTCGAGGGTTTTTTGGATTCAAAGAAGCCTTGGTACCGTCGGTAGATCAGGCGGCACTATTCCAGCATACATTTGCCGAGCGGGGAGCGATTCTACTCGAAAGCTTTGACCAGTGGCTCAAGGGCCAAACCCGTGTTATGGGAAGGCCTTTGCGCTCATCGAACGCAAGCGTTCGTGTTGGGGTGGGTGTCTATTTAGTACAGGACATTTCGAAGCGAGACACTATCGACCGCCAGAGCCACCGTGCGCCAATCAATTCCGTTAGGTATGGAGTCCAAAACGCTCCAATTAGAGGCTAACCTTTAACCAACGCCTCTCTCAAGTTTCGCCGGAGTATTTTTCCAACGTTTGATTTCAGCAATTCGCTTCTAAAGTAAACGTGTTTGGGAACCTTATAGCCAGTTAGCGATTGACGACAATGCTCGATCAAAGCAGGCTCCGTAAGGCTCGGGTCTTTACGTACGACAAACAGGGCAACAACTTCGCCTGAGTGCTCGTCAGGCATAGCAACCGCAGCTACCTCAAGAACGCCGGGATGAGCTGCGGCGACCGCCTCTACTTCATTAGGATATACGTTGAATCCGGATACCAGGATCATGTCCTTCTTGCGATCCTCGATGTACACGTGACCACTTTCGGTCATGCGTCCAACATCGCCGGTTCGCAACCAGTCCCCAGGCAGCATTACTTTCGCAGTCTCATCTGGACGATTCCAGTAACCGCGCATCACCTGCGGGCCGCGCAGGCATATTTCACCAATCTGATCAACTGACAGATCCTTGCCG